>PVBE012279338.1_pt1 | contig 13220 bp, 12 predicted proteins | sample 1631181 | NCBI WGS metagenome assembly PVBE01 (sample SAMN08397723, study PRJNA350692) | Marine metagenome, whole genome shotgun sequencing project. | isolation source: water | place: Pacific Ocean | collected 2012-04
GGGTTGAGCGTAGGAGGATGCATGAGGAACTGGATGACCTGGGGAGTGCTCATCTGCTTGCTGGCCCCGGCGGCCGCGTTTGCGGAGTACGACGAGTTCGAGGACGCCGACGAGCGCAACGCGCCGGAGCCCGCGACCCCGGATGACACGATCGACATCGCCGCCGTGGTGGGCTGGTTCGAGCAGCCCCGCAGCAGCGAGGCTGGGCTTCAGTACCTCACTGGCCTGCACCAGAACGCCGAGCCGGTGGACCAGGACCGGTACGCCCGGGCGCTGCAGGTGTTCCTCGCGCTGGACGCCAACGGGCAGGACGATCCCGCGCTCCGCACGCTGCTGCTGACCGGCGCCCTCGACCGGGATCCGGCCCGCTGGAAGGCGGCCCTGGAGGGGGGCTCGAACCTGACCGAGCCGCCGCCGCTGACCGAGGACGAGATCGCCCGCATTCGGCAGTGGGAGGAGCAGTCCGTGCTCGTGGTGTTCGACAGCGAGGGTTCGATGACCGCCGGAGCCATGGGGTGGGTCGTCGCTTCGCTCTACCTGAACCCCATGGTGGCGCTGGCGGGCGCCGGCCGCGATCTCGGTCAGGACTGGCACTTCCGGCTCGGCGGCAAGAAGGTCTCGTGGAAGAAGGCCCTGCGCGCCACCGGCGACGAACACCTCATCGGCACCGAGCTCACCTGGGGAGACGCCCGGGCGGCGTCCCGCGATCACAACCACCGCGTGCTGGAGTCCCTGGGGCTGACCAGCCACCACCTCCAGCGCTACGTGCGGGAGCTCGAGGCGAAGAACTAGGTCAGTCCTTCTTGCGCTGGACCTGGCCCAGGGCCCGTCCGCCGAACCGGAAGCCGACCCCGCCGAAGACCTGCGCCGTGGCGAAGAAGCCGCGGGTGCCGTCGACCTCGACGGGGAAGAAGGTGCCGCGCACGCCCAGCTCCAGCCCCGCATGGGGGCCGACGGGGAGGTGCAGGCCGATCTGGGCGAACGGGCCGAAGCTCCAGTAGGTGAGGGGTCTCGCGTTCGAAGTCGATGCGCTTGGTGCCGTCTGGCTCGGTGAACTTGAGGATCTGGTGCAGCAGCAGCCCCTGCACCCCGCCGCCGACCTTCAGGTCGATGCGATCGAGGCGCCTCTCTCCGATCAACGCGACCATGACCCGCCCCTGACCGCTGCGCAGCCGGCCCGTGTAGGTCCACCGCATGCCCTGCTCGTAGCCGCCTCCGACGACGATCCCGAGGGCCGGTGCTTTGACCGGGGCGATCTGGAAGCGAAGCGCCAGCTCGCCGCCTCCCATCACGGGGTTGGCGGCCGCGATCGGCGAGCTGAACGTGCCCCGCAAAGCCAACTGGACCGGTCGGGCGGTCCAGCCGCCGCGGATCAGCGGATCGCCGACGGGCAGGGACGTCATCTGGGCGTCGTCGACCCAGCGATCGCCGCCCCAGACCAGATCCAATTCGGCCACGAGCACGTCTTCGCGGCGCACCTTGCGCACCACGTAGCGGCCGCTGGGGAGGCTCAGGCGGCTCATCTCGCCCGCGCTCTTGTCGACGCGGGCGACGACCTGGCCAGTGGCCACCGACACGACCGTGTAGACGCCTTCGAGCTCCTCGGGGAGCACGAGCCCGGACGACGTCGAGTGGATCCGCGTGAGCGCGACCTCGCCGATGCCGGACAGCTCCAGGCGGAACTCGGGTTTCTGGACCGTTTCGCCGGACGAGGCCGAGCTGATGACGGTCTCGGTGAAGGTGTGCTTGTAGGCCTCCTTCAGCGTGATCGAGCCGTCACCGTCCAGATCGGCGGAGCCGCGAAGGCCGGTCAGGAGCGCGCGGGAGAAGACCCCGCCGCCGAAGCTGTCCGACTCGCGGGCCACCGACAGCGGCCCCGTGGACGTGATGATCGCGAGGCCCGACGCGGTGAGGGCGTCATCCACGGTGATCTCGATCGCCTCTCCCGGGGTGCCCCCCCGGGTGCGCGCCAGGGTGCCGCTCTCGCAGGCGTCGACGAACGCGATCCGGACCTGCGCCTGGCTCGTCTCCAGCCAGCGGCGCAGCCACTCCATCTCCAGCAGCGAGCCCCCCAGGTGCAGGCCCTGACGGCTGGCGTGGCCCGAGTAGTAGAAGAGCAGCAGGACTTCGTCGCCCCCGGCCTCGATCTCCCGGACCTGGGCTTCGATGCTCGCGACGGCGTCCTTGAACTCCTCGACCTTGGCGCCTTGGAGCACCTGCGCGCGGGCCGGCGCGATGCCGCCCATCTCCGCGAACAGCTTCGCCAGGTCGCGGGCTTCGCGCTCGGCGTGGCGCAGCAGCTCGTCCTCGCCGAAGCCGGCGTCGTTGCCCACGAACAGCCCCAGCCGCACCGTGCCCGCCGACGCCGGTCCGGCTGCCAGGGTCAGCATCGCGGCGGCGAGGGGGCGGGCGCTCATTCGGTCGTCCGCAGCAGGAGGATGGAGCGCTGCACGGCGCCCTTGGGCAGCCCCGGGAGCGTGTCGAGGTCGGCGATCGGGGTGTCATAGGCGCGCTCGACGGCGTCGGCGATGACGGCGGTGCCCAGCGGCCGCGGGTGCCACACGAAGTAGACGCGCTCGCCCCCGGCGTAGTCGTCCAGGAGGACCGCGCCGTTGGCCGCGCCCTGGGCGGCCACGGGCCGGGGGGCGAGCCACTGCTGCACCGTCCGGTCAGCCTGCACGTCGTAGACCTGGACCGTGCCGGCGGCGGGGGCGGCGACCCGGAACTGCAGCCGGTCGCCGGGGCGCGCGGTCACGATGGCGCCCTGCTCGGAGGGTTCGCCGGCGTGGATGAGGTGGACCTGCACGTCCAGGGAGCCGCGCCAGGTGGGCGTCTGCTGCACCGGCGGTGCGGACGGCAGGAGGATCGTGAAGGCGATCACGGCGAGTCCGGCGGCGCCGGCGAGGGCCAGCGGCGAGAAGCGGTCGAACCAGGAGGCGGCGGCGGGCTCATCGACCTCGGCGGGGAGGCGGAGCATCGGCAGATCGACGGCGGCGGCGGTCACTTCGGACCGGACGCGAGCGGCCCATTCGGCGAAGTCGGGATCGTCGGCGCAGCGCTGCTCGAGCTCGGCGACGGCGGCGGGGGGCAGTTTGCCAAGGGCCCACTGCTCCAGGGTCAGGCGGCGTTCCATCAGGCGGCCTCCCAGGCGCGGACGAGGATCCGCGCTCGATGCTCGAGCCGTTCCAGCTTGCGGCGCACGCTCCGCTGGGACGTCTCGAAGTGTTCGGCGATCTCCCCGATGCGCCAGCCTTCGGCGTAGCGCAGCCGCAGGTACGCGGCGTCTTCGGGGCGGACGCTGTCCAGGAGGCGGACAGCGTCGAGGGTGTGTTGGGGCTGGCGGGTGGCCGGGTCGGGCGCCTTGATCCAGGCGAACGGGTCGTCCACCCACGGTCGGCGCTTGCGCAGCACCTGGAGGGCGGCGTTGCGGCCGATGGTCTGCAGCCAGGCGAGGGGGTGGCGTCCGTCGAACCGCTTGCGGGCGCGCCAGGCGCTGAGGAACGCCTCCTGCAGCGCCTCGTCGGCGTCCGCTTCGTTGCCGCAGATCGCGCGACAGCTGGCTCGCGCCGCGGGGCCGTACCCGGCGTACAGCTCGTGGAATTCAGCGCGGGTGAGGCCGGACATGGCTAGGGGCAGGCCTCGAAGGTGATGCCGTTGAGGGCGTCGCCGTTGACCAGCGGGAGGATGTCGGGGTCGACGATCTCGAGGGCATCGACGGGGACCAGCGACGACTCGCCGCCGATCTGCAGGAGCGGATCCTCGGTCAGGAAGAGCGTCGATTCGAAGCTCCCCGTCGCCGCCACCGCCGCCGCGTCCAGTTCGACCCAGGCGAGGGCGAAGCCGGAGCCCAGGGGGGCCACGTCGTCGAAGTCGACCACGTCCAGGTCGGACGCAAAGGCGTCGTAGTCCCCGTCGACCTGCAGCAGGGCGGTGAAGGCGGCGACCGCGGGAGGGTCCTGCGTAGTGCCCGATATGCTCCACCGAACTGCTTTTCTCACCCTCGCGGCGTTGTCCGCGTGCGCTCCCACCTCCGCCTTGGAAGTGGGCAGTACGGACACCGCCCTCGACTCCGTGCCCCCTCCCCTGATCGAGGGCGTGCCCGACGGCGTGAATGATCTACTGACCTCGTACGACGTCGAATTGCTGGAGCACGTCGGCATGACGGTCTACACCGGCGATTCGCCCCCGTTCATCGAGGGCGAGTACCTCATGGACACCCTCAGCATCACGTACGACGACATCGATGGCGCCATCGGGCTGGACCTCATCGAGACCTGGGTCGGCTTCCAGGGCCAGGACCCCGACGCCGGCACCGTGGACTCGACGATGCACGACGCCATCTCCGACGGCACCGGGCAGGGCGGGTTCGTCAGCGGGACCGGCGAGTGCTTCACCGTCTGGCAGGACTTCCACGGCTTCAACGGACCCGACAGCTGCGACTACTGGATGGCCCAGCTGTTCTCCGGCTGCATCGACGACGACGGCATCGAGGACCTGCAGTTCGGCTACATCCTCGTCGACCGCGAAGGTCCCTGCGAGGAGACCGTGACCCTCCGCCACCGCCGCGTGATGGACGAAACCGACGTCCTCGCCGCGCGCGTGGATTGACCGTCCCGGCCCCAGGGGCCGCGACCTCGGTGGCTCCGCGCGCTCCCCGCTGCGTCCTCCTCCTCGGAGGGGGGCTGCCCCGCCGTCGTCGTTGTCCTTGCGGGGAACGCGCGGCCCTCACCGATCCCCGCTGGCCCTGAGTCGCAACGGTCAATCACGGCGTGCTGAGCTTCTCCCGAAGCCAGGCGATCGACTCCTCCGTCCGCGCCTGCGGGATCGCGAGGAAGCCATGGGCGACGCCGCCGTGGGCCGCCCCGTCGACGACCTCGTACTCGATGTCCATGCCGCCGGCTTCCAGGCCCGCCACGAACTCAGCCGTGAACGCCTCCGGCACGACCGTGTCGGCGCCGCCCTGCCAGACCTTCAGGGGCGGCGCGTCGGCCCAGGGCTCGATCCGGTTGGCGTCGAACGCCTCGCCGTAGGCCTCGTACCCGGTCCAGCTGCCGTCCTGCCACGCGTCGATGAACTCGGTCGTGAAGATGACGTACGGGTTGGTGCCGATCACCGCCGACAACGTGCCCGCGGGGACCGCCGGGGAGGAGACGCAGTTGGTCGTGAAGATGGCCTCGGCGTTCACCAGCGTGGCGGCGAACGGGTCGGCGTCGATGCCGTAGTGCTCCCGCCACGTCCACGCCAGCAGCGCGTGGAACTGCAGGTGGGTGCCGAACACCGACAGCGCCGGCGACCACTGCTCCTCCCACGCCGTCGCGGGGCCGCTGATCGAGACGGCGCGCAGGTCGAGTTCGGGGGCGTATTCGGAGTGGCGCGAGGCCGCGGACAGGCTCGCGTGCCCGCCCTGGCTCAGCCCCACGAGGGCGAAGCGGTCGGAGGCGTCGATGCCCTGCTCGGCGGCCAACTCGCGGGCGGCTCGGACGGCGTCCAGCGCGGCGAAGCCCTCGACCTCGGCGACGAGGTAGGGCTGCACGCCGTCGGTCCCCACCCCGGGGTAGTCCAGGGCGACCCCGATGAAGCCCCGCGCCCCGTAGCTGCCCGCGAGGCCCGCGCCCCACGCCGTGCCCGAGACCGCGCAGGGATCGTCGGCGCCGGTGGTGCCGGGTTGGTTGGCGACGATGGTCCAGCCGCCGTCGGGGACCGCCACGTCGTAGGGGATGGCGACCGTCGCGAGGGCTTCGCGGCCGGCGGTGGCGAAGCGCACCGTCCAGAGCGAGTAGCCGTTCTCCAGCACCACGTCGGCGCCGACGATGGCCCTCAGGTCATCGACCGAGAAGTCGCCGATGGACGTCGTCTCCACCAACACGGACGGGGGCGTGGCGTCGTCGTCGTCGTCGCCGGCGGCGCTGTCATCGTCGTCGTCGGGGGTGGCGTCGTCGTCATCGGCCGTGGCGTCGTCGTCGTCGACCGTCGGGTTGGTGATCCCGCAGCCGACCAGACCCAGCGCCAGGAGCGCCGCGATCAGCCGTTCCATGCGTCCATCACGAGGCTGAGCAGGGCCCACGGCTCGGCCCATGTGCTGTTGGTCATGAGGGTGAAGCAAGTGTTGGTCTCCCGGTCCCAGGCGATGGCGGTGCGGGTCTTCTGCTGGGCTCCCGTGTGGGAGACGAGGGCATCGCCTACGCCGAACCCGAGCCCGTAGTCGGTGACCTCACCGTCGCCGACCCACAGGATCGTGTCGCGGGCATCCGCCGGCAGCAGGAGGTCGGACTGCAAGCCGGCGCAGTACCGGGTCAGGTCCACGCCCGAGCTCAGGAAGCCGCCGCCGGGGGCCTTCCAGGAGACGTCGTTGTCGCCGTCGGGGGCGATGTTGTCGTTGACGCGCACGTACCCGACGGCTCGGTTCGGGTGGTAGTCCCAGACCCTGTCGACGGCGAAGGTGTCCATGCCCAGCGGGGTGGCGATGCCGTCCCGCACGATCTCCCCGAACGGCGCCCCGACCGCCCGCTCGACGGCCGCGCCGGCGAGGTTGAAGCCGAAGGTGGAGTAGTTCGACTCCGTTCCGGGCACGGCGACCAGGGGGGCATCGATCCAGAAGGGGAGGGCCCACGCGATGCCGGTGTTGATGGCGGGGTCGTCGGTCTGGAGGATCGGCGGCACCGGGTAGACGGCGCCGTTGCTGTAGTGCTGCACGCCGGCGGTGTGGTGCAGCAACTGGGCGAGCGTGATGGAGCGCTGCTCGTCCGTCAGCGGCTCGGCGCAGGCGACGTCGTCGCAGCCGTCGGGCAGCACGGTCGTGGGCACCGTGTACTCCTCCAGGAGGTCGGAGACCTGCGCGTCCAGGGTGAGGGTGCCGGCGAGCTGGGCCTGCACGGCGACGATGCCGGCGAGCCCCTTGCTCACCGAGGCCCACCGGAACTGGGTCGCGGTGGGGTCGACCGCGACGTCGTTCTCGACATCGGCGAGGCCCCAGCCCTGGAGGAACACGATGGTGTCGCCCTGCGCGATGCCGACGGTGACCCCGACGAGCTCGCCCGCCTCCATCGCGGTGCGGATGGCGCCGTCGATCCCGGGGTGGTCCGCCAGTTCCACCGCAATCGCCGGCGGGGGCGGGGTGGGATCGGGGGGCGGCGGCTCCGGATCGGACCAGTCGCAGCCGCCCAGGATGAACATCAGCGCGAGGAGGGTTCGGTTCACAGACGCGTACCCTAAGGGACCCATGCCGATTCGACACCTGCTCGTCCTGTTCTCGCTCCTCCTCGCGGCCCCCGCCGCGGCGACTCCGCCGGACGTCACGAGGGTGGACGCCTCGGTCCTGTGCACCGGCTCCTCCAGCCTCGTGGCCCTCGGTCAGGTCATGACGAATCAGGGCACGTACTACGTGACCGACACGCGGTGGCAGCTGCTCCGCTTTGATGCCGTCACGGGTGCGGTCGAGGTCTCGACGCTCGGCGGGAGCATCGCCAACACCGTCAACTCCGAGGGGCCGAACGACGAGCCCGAGCGGAGCGCGGTTCCGGGGGACGCGAACGCGGCCGGCGCCCTGGGGCGGTGGGGCGTGCGCGACTGCGACGTGCGTCCGTTGACGTGGTGGGCGGGCGACCTCAGCCGATTCGAGCTGACGTGGACGTTCGCGGATGACTCCGTGACCCTCGGCCTCGGTGATCGGAGCAAGACGATCCCGCTGACCGCCTCGGTGGACCTCGCCTACCTGGGTGACCACTGGTACGGACGGGAGGACCAGAAGCCCTCGAAGTTCAAGGCCTACGAGCTGTACGAGGAGTCCTCACGCACGCTCACCGGCATCTACCCGGCGGGAACCCACGCGGTCCTGTGGTTGGACATCCAGGAGGAGCTCTCCGTGCGGCCGGCGCTGCTGGCGGTCGAGCGGGGCACGAAGCTGTAGTCGCGAATCTTGAGCATCGCCGAGGGGCCGACCTGCGGCACGGCCTCCAGGAACGCCAGCGTGGCGATGGGGCGGGCGGCGACGATGTTCTCTGCGGCGCGGCGGTTCAGCGGCACCTCGTCATCGAGCACGGTGAAGTCCGCGTCGTTGACCAGAGCGAGGGCGGCGTCCGCCTCGTCGACCGTGAAGGCGACGTCGTCGAACACACCGAGGAGGTCGCCCCCGGACGGGACGAGGTCCTCGGCCAGCAGGTGGTCGACGAGGGCGTTCAGGGCGGAGGGGCCGACCCACGGCACATCGTCCACCTCGGCGACGGTCTGGAAGGGCGTGATGGCGCGCTGGGCGACGATGTTCTCGGCGGCGCGGCGGTTCAGCGGCACGTCGTCGTCGAGCACCTCGAACGTGGTGCTGGAGTCGTCCAGGAAGTCCAGCAGGGCGACGCCCTCGGGCGAGCCGTCCAGCAGGTTCAGCTGAACCTCACCGTCGACGCCGTCGTAGGCGTGGTTGCAGGCGAGGGCAGGCAGGAGCAGGAGCAGGGCAGCGAAGCGGTTCATAGATCCTCCGTTGGGACCCGTGGATTGCCTCGAAGCGCTGAGGGGCAGAGCCGCCACGGACCCCAGCGCGAGAGGGATTTAAGGGCTCCTCCCGCCGGTGCCAAGGGCTGGCGGCTTTGTTCTCAAAACAAACCGGATCAGACCTTTCCGCCGGGCTTCCAGAACCCCGGCAGAAGCAGCGCAAGCACCGTGTAGAACTCGAGCCGGCCGAGGATCATCAGGGCACACAGCAGCAGCTTCCCGGCGTCGGGAACGCCGCTGAAGTTCTGGGTCGGGCCGACCGTGCCCAGCCCCGGGCCCATGTTGAACAGGCAGGTGGTGGCGGCGCCGAAGGCCGACTCGCTGTCCATCCCCAGGCCGTGCAGGATCACCGTCGAGATCACCAGCAGCGCCAGCGAGATGACGAACAGCGCCATCGCCGACCGGACCACCGTGTCGGGGATCTGCCGGTCGCCGATGCGGGTGGCGAAGATCGCCCGGGGCTGCACCGCGTGCCGAATCTCCTGGAACGCCGCCTTCGCCACGATCATGGCGCGGCTGATCTTGAACCCTCCGGCGGTCGATCCGCCCATCCCGCCCACGAACATCCCGGCCACCAACAGCCCCCGTGCGAGGTACGGGTAGGCGTCGTAGTCGTCCGTCGAGTAGCCCGTCGAGCTGAGGATCGCGGCCACCTGGAAGCTGCCGTAGCGGAGCGCCTCGAGCAGGTTCCCGCTGTGGCGCTCGAGGATGGAGAGCGTCACTACTGCGGTCGCGAGCAGGAACATGGCGCCATAGACGCGCAGCTCGCGATCGGTGCGGAAGAAGCGCCGATCGCCGCGACTGAGGCGGATGTAGAGGCTGAAGTTGATGCCCGCCAGCAGCATGAACAGCGTGATGGTCGCGTCGATGCTGGCCGAATCGAACGCTCCGACCGATTCGTTGCGGGTCGAGAAGCCGCCGGTCGCGATCGTCGCGAACGCGTGGCAGATGGCGTCGAAGAAGCTCATCCCCAGGGCCATCAGCAGCCCCGTCAGGACCGCCGTGAGGCCGGTGTAGATCTTCCACAACAACAGCCCTGTCTGTCGGATCCGGAGGTGGAGTTGGTCCTTCTCGGGGCCGGGCGCCTCCGCCTCGAAGAGCTTGCGGCTGGAGCCCCCGACCTGGGGGAAGACCGCGATGAACAGCACGACGATGCCCATGCCGCCGAGCCACTGGATCATCGACCGCCACCACAGCGCCGCCCGGGTGTTGGATTCGATGTCGGTGAGCACCGAGGAGCCGGTGGTGGTGAACCCCGAGGTCGCCTCGAAGAGCGCGTCCACCGGGTGGGTGGTCATGCCGTCCAGGAGCATCGGGAGGGCCCCGAACACCGAGCACGCCAGCCAGGAGGCGATGACGACGACCAGGGCCTCCCGTCGGGTGAGCTCATCCCCGCGGGCGCGAACCGCGCGATGGCTCTTCCGCGCCGTCTCCTTGGCTTCGCGGCCGTACAGGAAGCAGGCGGTGCCCACGCCGATGGTCACGGAGATCGAGATCAGCCAGGGCTGCAGGGCTGGCATGCCCGGCTCCAGGACGACCCAGATCAGGGAGGTCGCCATGAAGACGCCCAGGGCGAGAACCACGACGCCGACGAGGCCGATGATCCGGGGAGCGTGCACCTGCCCCCTTTTATAGAGGATTCTGGGCTGGCTCTGCCCCGGCCTCGAGAAGCGTCGCTCAGATCCCGATCATTCCCGTCGCCACCACCACGGACTGCCAGGACGCGGCCATCGCGAGCATCGCAAGCAGGACGAAGCAGGCCCGCCAGCCCTTCAGCACCCAGCCGGAGGCCAGGGCCGCGACCGTGGGCCAGAAGACGGCGATGGTGGTCCACAGCCCTCGAGGCTGGTCGTGTGGGTGAAGCCGATGACGTCGCCCAACGCCTGCCTTGCGGGGGAGGGGCTGTCCCGTTGTAGGGTGACCCATGAGTCTCCTCCGGCTTTCCGCGCTCACGCTGCTGGGACTCGGACTCCTGTCCGGCTGTCCCACGCCCGATGATGGCTGCCCCGACGACGACGGGGACGGGCTGTGCAACAACTCCGACCCCTGCGACGGCGACGACCGCATCGACACCGATGAGGACGGGGCGCCCGACGCCTGCGACCCCTGCCCGAACGACGCATTGGACGACCGCGACGAGGACGGCGTGTGCGATTCGGACGACCCCTGCCCCGACGATGCGCCCGACGACAGCGACGGGGACGGCGTGTGTGACTCCGACGATCCCTGCCCCGATGACGCGCCCGACGACAGCGACGGCGACGGGGTGTGCGATTCAGACGACCCGTGCCCCGACGACCCCGCGGACGACAGCGACGGCGACGGGGTGTGCGACTCGGACGATGTCTGCCCGGACGACATCGACGACGACAGCGACGGGGACGGGATCTGCGATTCGGACGATGTCTGTCCGGACGATCCGGCCGACGACAGCGACGGGGACGGGGTCTGCGATTCGGACGATGTCTGCCCCGGTGAGAACGACCTCGAGGACACCGACGGCGACACCGTCGCGGACGGCTGTGATGTCTGCCCCGACGACCCGCTCGACGACAGCGACGGGGACGGCTTCTGCGACGGCGTGGACATCTGCCCCGGCTTCAACGATCTGAGCGACGTCGACGGCGACACCGTGCCGGACGGCTGCGACGCCTGCCCGCTCGACGAGCTCGACGACACCGACGGCGACACCGTCTGCGACTCCGACGACGTCTGTCCCGGCGAGGACGACCTCGTCGACACGGACACCGACACCGTCCCCGACGGCTGCGACATCTGCCCGCTGGACCCGCTGGACGACTCGGACAACGACACCGTGTGCGACACGGACGACGCGTGCCCCGGCTTCGACGACCTCGTCGACACCGACACCGACGGCGTAGCCGACGGCTGCGACGTCTGCCCCCTGGACGTGCTGGACGACTCCGACGGGGACACGATCTGCGACACGGACGACATCTGCCCCGGCGAGAACGACCTCGTCGACACGGACACCGACGGCGTCGCCGACGGCTGCGACGACTGCCCCCTGGACGTGCTGGACGACTCCGACAACGACACCGTGTGCGACACCGACGACGTCTGCCCCGGGTTCGATGACCTCGTCGACACGGACACCGACGGCGTCGCCGACGGCTGCGACTCCTGCCCCCTGGACGTGCTCGACGACTCCGACAACGACACGGTCTGCGACACCGACGACGTCTGCCCCGGCGAGGACGACCTCCTGGACACCGACTCCGACACGGTCCCCGACGGCTGCGACGACTGCCCGTTGGACAACCCCGATGACACCGACGGGGACGGCGTCTGCGACACCGACGACGTCTGCGACGGCGGCGACGACAACATCGACACGGACGGCGACGGGGTCGCGGACTTCTGCGACCCGTGCCCCGACGACAACCCCGACGACGCCAACGGCGACGGCTTCTGCGACTCCGACCTGCCCCCGGTCCCCCCCGGCCTGATCGTCGCGTGGCCCGGCCTGCTCGCGGACGTGCCGGCCGGCTGGGCGGTCTGCGATGGGACCTCGGGGACCCCGAATCTGAGCGAACGCTGGGCCCTCGGCGCGCCCCCCTCGGGGAACCCCGGAGCCACCGGCGGAGGCCTCGACCACGACCACGGCGGCACCTCCACCACCACCGCGCTGAGCACCGGCACCACCTCGCCCGGGGGCCGGAGCTGCGGCTCCCCCGGCTGCTGGTGCACGGCGAAGGCGTCGCAGGCGTCCCACGCCCACGACTTCACCCACGGACACGTGCTCACGGCGGACAGCAACGAGCCGCCCTACACCGAGGTGCTGTACCTGCAGAACCAGACGGCGACGGCGCTCCCCGCCGGGTCGGTGTTGGTGTGGGCGGATTCCCTCGCCGCGGTGCCGGCCGACTACGAGCCCTGCGACGGCTCGGGCGGCTGCCTGGACCTGGGGGGGCGCTTCCTCAAGGGGGCTCCCAGCGGGGGCGACGGCGGCGGGCTCGGCGGCGCCACCGACCACCTCCACACCGGCGTCACCGACACGGTCGACAGCACGTCGGGCTACACGAACCAGCAGGGCATCGTCACCGGCGGCGGCGACTCGGCCACCGACGCGACCCACTCCCACGGCTACTCCCACGACCACACGGTCGCCGACGACACCCACGAACCGCCGTACATCGAGCTGGCGATGGTGTCGCCGACCTCGGAGTTGCTGACGCCCGTCGGCACGATCGCGATCTGGGCCGGGGGCCTGGGCGATGTCCCCACCGGGTGGCTCATCTGCGACGGAACCCAGGGCACCCCCGATCTGACGTCGCTGTACGTCAAGGGGACTGAGACGTCCGTCGAACCGGGCGCGCTCGGGGGCGCCGAAGACCACGTCCACACCCTGGGCACGGACCCCGGTGGGACCACCGGCTCCAGCGGCGGCGGCAACGGGCAGTGCACCAACGGGAGCCCCTACATGGCGTTCCACAGCCACTCGGTGCCGGGCCACGACCACGGCACGTCCTCGTCGTCGAGTGGGCGCTCGTAGCGCCGCTCGCACTCAGTCTGGGCGTAAAAGTCGAGGCACACCGTGGGCGGGCTGTCGATGGCCGCGTCGTGGCGGTATTCGAGGTGGCAGGCGAATAGCGCCGACGGCGGTTTGGGCGGGCTCGGTGGCGTCGGCGGCGTCGGTGGCGTCGGTGGCGGCACTGACGGCGGCGGGAATGGCGACGGCGGCGGCAGGCCGATGGCCACGGTCGCGGCGGTGCGCA
>PVBE010195396.1_pt1 | contig 13219 bp, 11 predicted proteins | sample 1631181 | NCBI WGS metagenome assembly PVBE01 (sample SAMN08397723, study PRJNA350692) | Marine metagenome, whole genome shotgun sequencing project. | isolation source: water | place: Pacific Ocean | collected 2012-04
CAAAGGTGGAAAATAAACCCGAGAAAAGCACCAACCGTACATCACTACAAATTAAATTTGAAATTACAATCCCCATTTTTCAAGGGTTTCAGACTGAGAAAGTGTGAAATTTAGGTGTTTTTCTTTGCTGGGGGGGCCAAGTTGGGTTAAATGGGTAGGGTTCGGTTGAAAGAAGAATGTAATCAGGATTTGCCTCGGCAAGATCATCTGATGTAATGGACGGGTAACGTGATTTATTCGCAAAAGCGTTTTGCAACCCGGTGGATGAAATCATGGAATGAATGAATGTGTTTTCACCCACTACCATATTAGGCCCGTCCCAAATGAAGTAGGCAAACTTTTTTCCGTGCAGATTGGGAACAGGTAGAAAGGATTTTTTCAGGATTGAAGGATTTGCGAACTCCGACCCTTTTGTTCTTGTGATTTTGGCAATTTGTTCAATCATCCACAAAGCCTCATCGAGAGTGTTCACATCACTCATCCAGACTGGATGTTCTTTTTCCAGTTGTTCGATCTGGGCCTTCTCGTTTTCCTTCAGGTTTCCGATGATCAGGTCAGGAGCAAGATTTCGAATCTTTTCGAGATTGAGTGTTTTGGTACCACCGACTTTTTCTTTCAGTTTAGTTTGTTCACCAGGATGAATGCAAAACTTCGTGATGCCAACGATTTTTTCTCCAAGCCCAAGATCGAAGAGCAATTCTGTTTGAGAAGGAACCAGTGACACAATACGTTTCGGCTTTTCCGAAATCGAAACATTCCGTCCCATCTGATCGGTATATTCCGGCATTAGCCCTTAACCGGCAATCGCGTTGATGAGGTCGTAGTGTGTGATGATTTGGTGATTTCCCACCATGTCTTTCACCATCACAGCACCGTTTTCTTTGGTGATCAATGCAGAAATTTCCTGGGTAGTGGCGTTCTTATCAACTTCAGGAAAAGGTTCGGCCATGATTTCACCAATAGAGCCAATATCTTCTTTCGCGCGGTTGAGCAGAGCCGTGAGAATGCTGTGTTCCGAAATAGATCCCACCACTTTTCCATCGGCTGTGACGGGCAATTGAGAAAGGTCGCCTTCATGCATTGTGGCGATAGATTCGTCAAGCGATTGTGCTATATCAACCGAAACAAATTCACTGGAGGCTTTTCTGCTTAGTATGCTTTTGGCCGTGATCACTTCCTCATCGAGGAAACGTCTTTCGCGCATCCATTCATCATTGTAGAGTTTGGCTACATACCGGCTGCCATGGTCGGGAAAAATAATCACAACCAAATCGTCTTCGGTGAGTTGATCAGCCATTTGCAGCAAACCACATATGGCCGAACCGCATGAGTAACCCACAAAAATGCCCTCCTGTTTGGTGATTTCTCGGGCCATTAATGCGCCATCCTTGTCGGTCACCTTTTCAAAATGATCAATTAAGGAGAAATCGATGTTTGAAGGAATAATGTCTTCACCTATGCCTTCGGTGATGTAGGAGTATATTTCATTGTCGTCAATTTCACCTGTTTCATGAAACTTTTTTAACGCTGAACCAAACGTGTCAATGGCCCAAACCTTAATGTCAGGGTTTTGTTCTTTCAGGTATTTGGCTGTGCCCGATATTGTGCCTCCGGTTCCAACACCGGCAATATAATGTGTCACTTTGCCTTCTGTATCGCGCCAGATTTCCGGGCCGGTAGTTTCGTAATGTGCCAGTCTGTTGCTGAGGTTGAAATACTGGTTGATGTAAAAAGAATTGGGTGTTTCGTCTGCAATTTTCTTTGCAACTGAATAATAACTGCGGGGATCATCAGCCGCCACGTTGGTAGGACATACAATCACCTCTGCACCAACTGCCTTCAACATGTCTATTTTCTCTTGCGATTGTTTGTCGTTGGTGGTGAAAATGCATTTATACCCTCGAGCAATTGCTGTAAGTGCCAGCCCCATACCCGTGTTGCCCGATGTTCCTTCCACGATGGTGCCGCCCGGTTTCAGGTTGCCTTGTTTTTCAGCATCGTCAATCAATTTTACACCGATGCGGTCTTTTACGCTGTGGCCGGGGTTAAAACTTTCCACTTTCGCGTAAACCCTGGCCTTCACTCCTTTTGTCACGTTTTTTAGCCTGATCAGTGGGGTATTACCGATCGTATCAAGAATATGTTCGTAAAGCATCGCGCAAAAGTAGGTTTATTGGGAGTTTTTAATTCAGGATTCAAAGTTCAAAGTGGAGTGGGCTCTTGATTAGTTCCTAACAGGCAACTGAACCTCCACTTGTACTTTCTCATCAATGAAATTGAGTTCCTCTGCTGCTGCGTATGAGAGCTTCATTATGGTGTTGTTTCCCTGATCAATTTTTGGCAAACGGCCAATTACTTTTACAAATACGGTTCTTCCATTCATCAGGTTTTTAACCATTAATACATGCCCCATCGAAGCTGTGTGATGCAGGGCAAAGTAGTTATCCTGACCATAACCATATTTATCATCATACCAGATTGAAATACCTTGCTCTGAAGTAATTTGAATGCCGTTTCGTTCGTACATCTCGAATCTTCTACGCAGATCGGCCAGTTTGGCATTTTCAAGTTTTGATTTGTTCTGTACTTTGGGCATTTCCCTGATGTTATTCAATGAAGCATCAACGTTTGTTGGGTGCACTGATTTTGGTTTGGTTTCCGCCAATTCTTCCATTTCCAGCTTTGTTGGCTCCCCAGTATTTTCATCAACAAAAACTACTTCCCTTTCTTCATGTTCCTCTTCCACGTTCACTGTTTCCGTTTCTACGATTTCAAAGTAGGTTGGTTCCTCAGGAATTTCGGGTGATGTCTCCACCTGCTCATGAGTTTCTGGTTTTAACTCAGGACCCTGTGCATTGGCTTCGAAGAATTCCTTGTCATTCACCAAGAGTTGTCGGCCAATCTTCAGGTTGTTATCTTTTATTTGGTTGGCTTTACTTACCTCTTTCACCGACATGTCATGTTGTTTGGCAATGCTATACAGCGTTTCGCCTTTCGCTACGGTGTGTACTTTTTGACCGGCAATCTTTAGTTCTTCGGGACTCATATCAATAACTACCGGACCTTTTTCTTCCAATTTCAGCTTTTCCTTTGTGGTCTTTTCTTTGGCTTTGGGTTCTTTGCTTTTGGAATCCTCTTCTACCTTTTCTATCGTGACTTTCTCCTTTGATTCAACCAGTTTTAACTTCTCTTCCTTTGGTCCTTTGGCTTTTGGTTTAGGATCGGTTTTCTTTTCAGGCGATTTCTCAATCTTGGTTTCCATTACAATCAACTCGGTCTTCTCTGCCTTTTGCACTTTGGTTTTCTCGGCTCTTTCCTTTTTAGATGTTTTTGCTGATTTTTCCGCCACAACAGGTTCATCTACTTCCACTTTCACTTTCAATTTTTGACCAGACTTTATGGGAGGCGATGCAAAAGTGATTTTGTTGAGCCGTTGGAGATCGCGCAAATTCATGATGTATTTCTTGGATATGCTGTAAAGCGTCTCGCCTTTTTGCACTTTGTGTGTTTGTTCCTTGAAATATTTTTCTGGTTCAGGCGATTTAGCTTTTGGGTGGCTGATTTGCAAAATCTTCAGAACTGTTCCTAATTGCAAGGTAAAATCGCTTTGTTCAATGTTGTTATGTTGTTGAATTGTAACAATTTCGACCCCGTATTTTTTGGAAATAGAATACCAGGTATCACCTTCTACCACCTCATGTGAAATGGTTGTGGTTTGGGCATTCAGAGTAAATGAAAGGTAAGTAAGCAGCAGGAAAACGAAGCTCGATTTTGACATGCTTTCGGAGTTAAGTGGTTGAGATAAAACTGTTTGGTTTTCATTCTTATTTTAAAACCTGAATAGGGGCGAGGCTCTGAGAACAAAGTTATCTTTGTCAATGAAGTTAATAAAATGGACATTATCAAGTTATACACAAGAATTTCATTGCTGGCGTACTTTATATTAAACATAAGCCAGCTAATTGCCCAGAACGACACCATCGTTGTGGACGATTCTTCGCGATTGGGCGAAGATACAACAGTACATGTAGCAGACTTGGTTGAAACCAATTCATTAGTTACAGAAAAGGAAACTGATGATGGTAAAACGATTGTTTATCATTTCACGCTTAATGATGGCATTATGCCTCCGGCATGGCGTCTGATTCAAAGAGCAACCGATGAGGCCAAAGCAGCAAATGCCGACTACATCGTTTTTAGACTCAACACCTATGGAGGGATGGTTGACATGGCCGATTCTATTCGTACCCGCCTCCTTAATATTGAAATTCCGACTGTTGTTTTCATAAATAATAATGCAGCGTCAGCAGGGGCACTTATCTCCATTGCCTGCGACAGCATTTACATGATAAAGGGTGCCAATATTGGGGCTGCAACCGTGGTTAATCAAACAGGTGAACAAATGCCCGACAAGTACCAAAGCTATATGCGCAGCACCATGCGCTCCACAGCCGAGGCACAAGGTCGTGATCCTAAAATTGCCGAAGCAATGGTTGATGATAGGATTTCTATACCCGGTGTTATTGATTCTGGTTACACCCTCACTTTCACCACAACCGAAGCCATTGAAAATGGATTTTGTGAAGGCCAGGTGGAATCGATAAAAGAAATTATTGAAGAAAGATTAGGGCTGGATAATTACGAGATTGTGGAATACAAGGAAGACTTGATGGATAAAGTAATTGCTTTCTTGCTCAATCCTGCAGTCAGTGGTGTTTTAATGCTCATGATTATGGGTGGAATTTGGTTTGAATTACAAACACCTGGTGTTGGCTTTCCATTGATTGCTGCAATCATTGGTGCTGTGCTTTATTTTGCTCCATTGTACCTGGAAGGATTGGCCGAGAATTGGGAGATTTTGTTGTTCGTTGTTGGAATCATTCTGCTGGCTGTCGAAATATTTGTGTTGCCCGGCTTTGGAGTGGCCGGTATTTCAGGTATGCTCATAATTATTGCATCGCTCACTTTAGCGCTTTTGCAAAATGTGGTTTTCGATTTCAGTTTTGTTGACATCGACCAAGTGGCATTGGCATTGGCCAGGGTGGTTATCGTATTCATTGTTGGTATTGGAGTGATGGCTTTTTTCGGGAGAAATTTATTGGATTCAGGTTTCTTTCAGAAAATGGTAGTACAGGAAGTGCAGGATGCTTCAAAAGGATATACTGTAGCCGAGGAAAAAACTACAAGCCTTATTGGAAAAACAGGAGTAGCTGTAACGGATTTAAGACCTTCTGGAAAGGTGGAAGTCAATGATCAGCGCTACGATGGGAGCGCTGAAGGTGAATTCATCGATAAAGAAACGGTTGTAAAAGTTGTGAGGGTGATGGGTCATTTCGTGTATGTGCTGAAAGGTGACAAGCAAGCTTAACTTCTCAAAAAAATTAACTGACCTTGAAACCGAAAATTCCATTAGTGTTCCGCCACTTTTTTCTATCAGCAGTTGTTTCTCTGGCAATAGCAGGTTGTGCTCAATTACAGGAGCAAACTTCTGAAGTCGAGCAAAAAAGCAGTGAACTAGCGCTACTGATGCGTCAACTTCATGAAGACTCTAAACTGATGAAGGCAATCATAGAATCGAACGATGACTTATCCGGGCATTTTCCAGAATATGTTAAAGGGCTGAAAACAGCTGAACCTACTGATCAGAAAGTTGTTGGCGAGAATTTCAATGCAATGTCCGACAACTATGTTTACAACCTTGAGCAATTGTTTTCAGCAGATAAGAACAATCAAAAAGAACAATTTAATCTGGTGGTTCAATCTTGTATCAAATGCCATCGTTCTTTTTGCCCTGGACCGATCAAAACCATTAAAAAGTTGAAAATCAAACTGAATTAATCGGTCCAAATTGAAATGAAAACGCCAGGATTTTGTATTGAAAATCCTGGCGTTTTTTATTTGGAAAACTTCAGTTTACAACCCAAAAGCGTAATAGTAGGTTCCATTATATTCCGGATAAACCCCTTCAACCATTACACCACCTCTTTTCTTTTCTAAAATGTCGATGAATTCTTCAACAGATTCCACCGCGTTTTTGTCAACACTGGTAATTACAAATCCCTCTTGCATGTCGGTGTATTTTCTGATTTTACCCTCGTGGATGTTTTTAACTTTCAATCCACCTTCGATTCCCAATTCGCGTGATTCACTGGTTGTCATGGCCTCAAGCTCAATTCCTAAACGATCCATTAACAAAGAGCTTTCGCGAGTCACCAACTGGGTGGTTTTATTCTTGTTTTTCAAAGTAACCCGAGCAATTTTGGAAGACCCGTTTCGGATGAACCTTATACTTATATCATCACCAGGTCGGTATTGCGCCACTTGCTCTTGCAATTCGGATGAGCTATTGACAGCGGCATTGTTTACATGAGTTATAATGTCGCCAGACTTTAATCCAGCATCTTCAGAAGCGCTACCGTTCATTACTTCCGCAATGTAAACACCGTGTACTTTGCTCATGTTGTTGTCCTCTGCAATTTCATGACTTACATTCCTGATTGATACGCCAAGGAAACCTCTTTGTACTATTCCGTGTTCCTTGATATCATTCACCACTTTTCGAACCAAATTGGCCGGAATTGCGAATGAGTATCCAGCAAAAGTGCCGGTGGGTGTGGCTATTGCCGTGTTGATTCCGATCAATTCACCATTTGTGTTGACCAAAGCACCTCCGCTGTTTCCGGGGTTCACCGCTGCATCGGTTTGGATAAATGATTCAATCGCGTAATTGTCATTCAGAATATTGATGTTGCGACCTTTTGCACTTACGATACCCGCTGTTACTGTAGATTCAAGGTTGAATGGATTGCCAACCGCCAACACCCATTCCCCAACTTTTACCTGATCGGAGTTACTGTATTTGAGTGCCGGAAGATTCGTTTCTGCAATTTTCAAAAGGGCCAGATCCGTAGAAGGATCAGTTCCTACCACCGATGCCTGGTAAGAGCTTTTATCGTTCAAAACAACTTCTATTTTCCCGGCATCCTTGATAACATGATTATTGGTGATGATGTAACCATCAGCAGAGACGATAACGCCAGAACCTGCACCCACCTTCGGTTGTGACTTGTTGCCATGTCCCCAGAACCAATCATCACCAAAGAAATGATAGAGCGGGTTTGAGTTTCCAGGAGAAGCAGATTGAATTGTTGATGTTTTAACATGCACCACAGCAGGGGTGGTAGCCTGGGCGGCACTTGTAAAATCCACAGCTACGATGGGCGTTGGGGTTGGTATCGGGAGAGGATTTTTTGCCAGTTGAATTGGAACTTCCCGGCTTTGAATTTCAATCGCCTCTTGGTACGAAAAATTCTGAAAAACAAAAAACGAAACCAGACTGCTACAGATTGAAACTGAGACGATTAAAATAAAATTGCTTGCTTTCATTGCTTGATATTTAAGTTTGATAATTTTGGCTTGATTCAGCAGTTCATATTGTTGAACCCTTGCTGTAACGGCAAATTTATTTTCATTGGTATTGTATAAGACGAAAGTGTAGCTAAAAAATGTTAATCGATAGGATTAAAAAAAGTTAAGTAAATGGAAAGCGAAGAAACCAAAGGATTGTTGAGAAGCCAGATTTGGGGGAAGAAAACGCTTGTATGGAGCTTGATAATAATCATTGTAATGAGTTTGGTTGCTTATTTTTCAGGTGTAGCAGATCAATACCAAAATCACAAACCAACAACCGAAAGGACTGGTAGTTAATTTGTACACACTTTACTTGCTTTTATTTCAAATCGAAACTACATTGCTAAACAGATTAAGAACTGACCTAAAAATTAGGTTGTTTAGCAGGAACACCTTATTTTTGGTAAGTTAGTATTACCAGAGATTCAATAATCCCTTTAAATCCTACTTGTATGAAAAAAATCTACGCTCTCTCTTTTCTTTCTTTTTTCTTATTTCAAATTACCGAGGCCCAGGATGGATTTTACATTGACGGTGATGATGTAATTATTGAGTCTGGTGCAACTTTGTTTGTTGAAGGAACACTTACCAATGCCAACGGTGGCACACTTAACAATCAAGGAACTATCGACATTGATTTAATTGGCAGTTCAACGCAGGGTGATTTTGATAATCAGGCTACTGGTGTGGTTACCAATGATGGTACATTAACGCTGCAAGGCGATTTAACCAATAATGGTACATTTCAAAATGGCGCGAGCGGTGCCCGAACGGTTACTTTCGACCGGACTGGACTGGGTGCTACTGATCAGCAGGTATTAGGAACCATGGATGGTGCCGGTGGTGTCAATAATTTTTACACCCTTGGTTTGGATAACAGTACAATAATTGGATTTCAGGAATACCAGGGACTCGACCTAAGCTCCGTTACAGGCAGCACAGTTGAGGTTACCAGTGGTATCAACTTCACTTCAGGTATTATCAAGACTTCGGGTAAAGAAATCTATGTGTCCAACGATGATCCTGCTGCAATTACTGGCTACGGATCTTTAAAGTATGTTGATACAGACGGTGCCGGAACACTAAAACGAGAAATCAGAACTATCCCCGGAACCCATACTTATTTCTGGCCAGTTGGTGGAGGAAGTGAAAAATACACTCCTGCAGAATTGGAAATAAGAGGAAATACAAATTCCGTTTCTGCCATGGTTGGTAGCTTTGTTCCAATGTCTGATGTTGGAGATGTTCCTGGTTTATGGGAAGATCATGCAGTTCCTTGTCTAGCCCCAGCTACAAATTTTCACCAATGGGTGAGCATTAATAGTATGGTTAGGGATCTTGGTCACTGGAATTTTACTCCAGATGGTGCTACAACCGGTTGGGATTATGACATGACAGGATATGTAGATGATCCTACTGTTGCTACTTTAACTGATTATAATTCAGGTTTTGCTCCTTATATCATTTATAAGATGATCAAGACAGATCAAAATCCAAGTCCATTGATGAACTGGTACACAGAAATTGCAAGTTCAGGTGATCTTTGTTCAGTTTCCAATGACCTTACTACAGGTGTAAGCGCAACGAGTTTGTCAGACTTTTCCAACTTTGGAATTGGCGGTGGATCTTCAATTGGACTTCCTGTTGAATTACTTTATTTGCAAGCTGATGCGATTGACAACAGTTTCATCAAAGTTCATTGGGCAACTGCTGTTGAGGTTAACAATGCCGGTTTCCATGTTCAAAGAAGCCTTGATGGAGTAAACTTTGAAAACATTGGATGGGTTGATGGCAATGGAAGCACATCAGTTCAGCAAAATTATTTCCTCGATGATCATAATGTTTCAGCCAATGTGATTTATTACTACCGTCTCAAGCAAGTTGATCATGATGGATCATTTGAATACACCGATATTGTTCAGGCTACTTTGAATGCTGGAGAAATTTTCTCGATTAGTAATTTCTATCCAAGTCCAACTGAACATGGCTCAAGTATTCAAATCACTTCAACCATAGACAAGGAAATTAACATTACAATCTATAACATGCTCGGTCAGATATTGTCGAGCGATGATTACAATATAGTTCAGGGAACTCGTGAAATATCTTACGACTTTAGTGACCTGCCAAGTGCTACTTACCATGCAATTATCACTGCTGGTAACGAGGTTTACAACAAACAAGTAGTTGTAACACGATAGCCAAAACGTTCATTCACCTCTTTCATTTGAAAAGGTTAGAATTCATTTTCTAACCTTTTTTTTATTCTCACCTTTGCGAAGTTTCAAATTAACAATTAATGAAGAAGTTTACTTATGTCCTCATTCTGTCGGCAATGGCCTTCAGTTCATATGCCCAGAAAAAACAGAAAACAGAACTGACGGGTGATCTTGTCGGCCACGCTTCAGAATTTCTGATTCAGCGCTCTGTATTCAAGCAGGCATTGGCAATTAATGATCTAAATGTTGCAACTCAGGCACTGCATGTAATGGTAGCTCTGCAACCACAAAACCATGGATTAAGAGACTCGCTTGCATTTTTATATTTCAATGGAGGCGCTCATGTCCAGGTTGTGCTGCTTGGCAAACAAATTCTTGAACAAGATCCTGATAAAACTGAAATACTTGAGCTTGTAGCTGCCTCGGAACAAAGTTTAGGTGCGATTAAAGAAGCCCTGACAGATTACGAGACGCTGTTTACATCGTCAAAAGAAATGTATCATCTGTACCAAATCGCTTCTTTGCAATATTCCTTAAAGAGGTTTGGAGAATGTGCCGCATCAGTCGATAGAATTTTGGCAGATCCGGATGCACCCGCCAAAAAAGTGAAGATCACAATTGGGCAAGGTCAAAGCCAGGATGTTCCATTAAATGCTGCTGCAATAAATATGAAAGGTGTTATTGCACTTGACATGAAAAAGCTGGAAGAGGCTAAAGGACATTTCAGCAATGCATTGAAAATTTACCCGGAGTTTCAGCTAGCGAAAATGAACCTGGAATCCATTGAAAAGTCGGAAGAGCCGGCTAAATAATATAGTGTGATTGACATCTATAAAAAGATCGATGGCCAAATTGAAAAGGTGGACAATCCTGAGCAGGATTGTTGGATAAACATTTACCCGCCTTTTAACCATAAAAACCTGGAAGATATATGCAGTAAGCTAGATGTTCCGATCGATTTTTTGCAAGACTCCCTTGATATTGATGAACGTTCAAGATTTGAAGTGGAAGATGATGTTAAATTGATTGTACTGAATACACCAATCATTAATGAAAGCGAATTGGAGGAAGGAAATGAAGCGATCTATATTACCATTCCGGTTGGAATAATTCTGCTGAAAAACATGATACTGACAATTAGCTCATTTGAAAATCCGGTAATTGAGAGTTTCCTGAATAAGCGGGTAAAAAATTTCGATCCGACAAATCGCAGCCATTTTATTCTTCAAATTTTTGATCGTTCAGTTTATTACTTCCTACACTATCTAAAACAGATCAACAATCGCAGGCATATCATTGAAGAGGAATTGATTACTTCGAGCCGAAACAAAGAGCTGACTCAACTACTCACCATTCAGAAAAGTCTCGTGTACTTTGTCACTACCTTGAAAAGTAATGAACTGGTTATGATGAAAATTCATAGAATTGACTTCCTGGGGATCAAAGAAAATGAAGACCTGAGCGATTTGTTAGAGGATGCCATCATCGACAACAGCCAGGCACTTGAAATGTCAAACGTTTATACCAACATTTTAAACGGTACGATGGATGCTTTCGCTTCCCTGATTTCAAATAATCTGAACATGGTGATGAGGCGGTTGACTTCCGTTACAATTGTGTTGATGGTGCCAACATTGGTTGCAAGCTTTTATGGAATGAATGTGGATTTGCCGATGCAGGATAAACCTTTGGCATTCATGTTTACCTTAATGCTATCTGCCAGTTTGTCTTTCCTTCTCATTTGGATCTTCATGCGAAAGCATTGGTTTTAGACTATCGCAAATGTGAACCATTCAATTCTTCCCGATTTCCTCTGAGAAATTCTTCAGTTGTCATTTTACGCTTTCCTTGAAGCTGTAACTCAAGAATATTAAGACTGCCATTTTCAACCCCTACCTTCAAATACGATTTTTCGTCAGATTGGAGGCTCCCAGGCAGAATTCCTTTTGCTGCCTGTTCTGCAAATTCAACCTTGAATATCTTTAGTTGTGCATTACCTAACATGGTCCATGCAGCGGGATATGGACTCAAACCCCGAATGTGATTGAAAATGGTTTTTCCGTCAGCACTCCAATCAATTCTGCAGTCATCTTTAAAAAGTTTGGGTGCATGTTTTAATTCTTCCGCTGCACTTTGTGGTTTTGGTTCAGCTACTCCACGTTCTATGGCTTGGGCAGTTCTAAGAACCAAATTGGCACCAAGTTCCATGATTCGATCATGTAATTCACCGGCTGTTTCCTCGTCACCAACGTCCAACTGATCGGTGAACAATAAGTTTCCTGTATCAATTTGGTGATCGATAAAAAACGTTGAAACACCTGTTTCACTTTCTCCATTTATAATAGCCCAATTGATGGGTGCTGCGCCACGATACTGTGGCAAAATTGATGCATGTAGATTGAACGTTCCTCTGGAAGGCATTGACCAAACTACCTCCGGCAACATCCTGAATGCCACAACAACCTGTAAATCAGCTTCAAGAGATTGAAGCTCGGTTAGAAATTCAGGGTTTCGCAGCTTCTCGGGCTGGAGTACTTTCAGATTGTGTTCAAGTGCAAAATCCTTGATGGGCGAGGTGCTCAATTTCTGACCTCTTCCAGAATGTCGATCAGGCGCTGTGATTACGCCTACAATATCGTATCCCGCATCTAACAAAATTTTTAGGCTGGGAACAGCAAAATGCGGGGTTCCCATAAAGACAATTTTCATGAATGTTTCTTTTTAGTAGAGCAAATACTTCGACCTGGTTTTCTTAAACCTGTTCAGATCGGTTGTCCAGGCTCCTCGAATTTGCTGTTCTGTTGCGCCTGTTTGGATTTGTCTTCTCAACTCCCCCGTTCCTGCCAGCTTTTCGAAAAAGTCATTAAAAAAATCCTCGGTCTTCAATTCGTTATAAGTGGAAACAAGCCAATCTAACCTCAACTGGTTGAATTTTTGAAGTTGATCGAGATTCAAAATTCGAAGATCCTGACCCTTACACCACTTGTTTTCAAGTTTGGGAGTTTTGGCTTCAATTCGCGATTTAGGTTTGAATTCGAAAGATTTTCTGTCCAAATCTGGATGCCCATAAACCTGGAATGGAAAATCAGTTCCTCTACCAACAGAAACAATAGTTCCTTCGAAAAAACATAATGAAGGATAAAGATATACGCTGGTATAATTCGGCAGATTGGGTGACGGTCTTTCTGGTAATAGGTAAAATGATTGCTGATTGTAGTTCAGACAAGGTGCTACCTTCAGGTCACAAATCACTTCATTAGCCAGCCACTTTTCACCATTTATCATACGGGCATATTCCCCGATGGTCATTCCATAAACCACTGGCACCGGGTGCATTCCCACGAAAGATGAATATTCCTCTTCCAGAACAGGACCATCTACATAGTGTCTGTTGGGATTTGGCCGATCGAGAACAATAACCGGAATATTTTGTTCAGCACAGGCTTCCATGACATAATGAAGCGTGGAAATGTAAGTGTAAAAGCGAACCCCAACATCCTGTAGATCAAATAGCACCAAATCAACGCCTTCCAAGTCGTCTGGAGTCGGCTTTTTATGACTACCATAAAGTGAAACAATGGGCAGATTTG
>PVBE012349546.1_pt1 | contig 13218 bp, 30 predicted proteins | sample 1631181 | NCBI WGS metagenome assembly PVBE01 (sample SAMN08397723, study PRJNA350692) | Marine metagenome, whole genome shotgun sequencing project. | isolation source: water | place: Pacific Ocean | collected 2012-04
CTGATCCATCAGCGCCTTAGTCAGTGATGCACTCAAAGAATTTTGATCTGGCGTGATTGATTTACTTGTTGAAAGTATGACACATTCAATTAAGTTCCATAGCCCGCCTATTTTATTTTGAACAGCCTTGGGAACATTCAATTTAGTTTTGCCTACGTAGTTAAATAGTTTTGGATGTCCTATTGTTACTTTTTCTTCTTTCTTTTTGGTTAAACCAAGTGGAGCCAAATTTATTTTGCGCATAGAAAAAGCATTTGTTTTTCTTGTGTAAACATTGTCTCCACCATTGATGACCCTAACGAAGAAATCGCCAGTCGAATAGATCCATGAAGATCCATTCCCTATCGCATCCTTAGCAGTCTCTAAAGACTTAACTAAGGATTTTATTATTTTGGTAGCCATTAGGCTTACCCTCCTTGTGTTTGAAAGTTCATGTACATGAACTTTGGTCACAGTCGTGACCTTGATCGTGGAGTAGTTGAACTATTGTTGTAGTTCTCTTTCTCCACTGCACTGATTGTGCCTTGTTTATTTGGTTTTTACAACCTACTGCTGTTTGGTGGTCGGCACTATAGTCGGCACCCCTTTTTTGGTGTTTTTTGTGGTTTTTGCTTTTTTTGAAATCTTTTCATATATGCCCGTTTGCCTTGATGGGATGGGATGTTTGTATGTTGTTTGGCTTAACTCACTCCCCTAGTGAGTTAGCATATAGTATATTTGTATGTTATAATTACGGAGTAATTTGTAAGTTTGAGTTGTCAACAAGGACTGCTCATTAGATATGAAAGTTCATGTACATGAACTTTCAAGGAGGTAATAGTTATGAAAACATTAGGACATACGGCTTGGGTTGAGGCTTACTTCAGACCACAGCCTGATAGTTCGGATGCGATGATTGCACGGCAACGTGCGTGTCATTGTGTTGATTGTGATGCTTCTCGTACAAGGAATGAGAAACATCGTGGCTAAAAAAACATATGTGCATGGGAATGCTGACGGGTATTTAGATGTCCGTCATATTTCTGTGCACGATACGAGTCGGATGGCGACGAGTCGTCGTGCGCCTCGTAATGCTCGTACTCATGTCATGGCATTGGATTGTGAGTTGACATTGGATCAGATGCAAATGTTATGGGATCAGGGTATTCGATAAATAGAAAGTTCATGTGCATGAACTTTCGGAAAGGTAATGATGAGTAAAAAACGTAAGGTGCCTCACAACATGAGGCGTAAGGGTGGTCGTTACACCCCACCAAGAAGGGAGCAATAATGAGTAAAGAATGCCATATATGTGGACTGCCTGAGAGTATTTTTCCTGCATGGGAGAAATTCTGGGAGGTCACAGATTGGAAGAACCAACAAGTGTGGGTGTGCTATGGAGACATGGTGAACCTTGACCCTATGGGTGATGGACACCTTCAAGATCCTTTTACAAGGAAGTATCAGGAGGGTTTATATCCTCCACAAACGGAAAGGAGTAATGATGGAAGCCCTTTTAGGACATGAGGCATGGGTTGAAGGATATTTTCGCCCGAAGCCAGACAGTTTTGATGCAGAGTTGTCTAGGGAATTTCCCTGTTATTGCTGGGATTGTGAGGGTTCTCGTAATCGTAATCGTAAAGAAAGAAAGGAGGGCTAAATGCCTACAGTAATAAGAATAGAGATACCTGATGGGTACTACACCAAAGAGGTGCAGAATCTCATCGATGAATGGCAAAGTGAACTCGGCACTTGGTGTTCGGGTAGCGATGAGTGGTCAGAGACGGTGGTCTGATGGCTACTTTAATAACGATGGTTCTCGACATGAACGAGGATCAACATGAGAGCGTGTTCGGTGTGTCGGGGGATGTTGATCGTTTGATTAACCCTGAGTATTACACGGACATTTATTACCTGAGAGTAGAGGAGGGCTAATGCCTACTGTATACAAGATAGTTATTGTTGTTGAACAAACAGAACAGCAAGAAGATGAATGGGGGAACCCGTGTGACTGGGATTTCGATCAATGGACACCTGCTAGTACGGGTGGTTGTACCGATATTTCTTATGACGTTTATACACATGAGTGGGTAAGGAGGGGCTAGATGCTGACCTGTGTTATATGTGAAGAAGAAAAATCTGAACAAGATATGAGTCTTGAGTCAGATGACACAGTATGTATTGATTGTGATGATGGTGATTGTCTAGTTTGGTATCACGTGGAGGAGGTGAGTAATGCAAACTGAAACAGAACTTATACCTGTCTATTGTCGAGATTGTGGCGAGGATGGGTTTATGAAACCTTGGGATGGCAAACTTTTTGGCATCGAGGTTGGTTGGGTTTCTCCTGAAGCCGAGCAAGAGGCTAGGGAGAGCGCTGTGCGGGGATGGAAATGCCATGCCTGCACAATGGCAATGTTCTAAGAAAGGGGAGACATGAGCAAGACAGAGCAGGTGGTGCATGTCGGTAAGAAAATTTATAAAGCTGATCGACTGCAACCTAGTGGTAACAGGAAACTGTCACCTGTCATACGTAAAAAGAAGGGGAGTGTTAATGCTGGTGAACCGTTGGTTCACAACTCGCATGGCACTTTGTCATCGCATTGTCGATTTACAACTCCTTTCTGCGAGGGGTGTTATGCGAAGGATGCGGAGAATTATCCTTCTGTAGTCAATTTGTTGACTCATAACACTAATTTAGTGGAGCAATCAGTTGGATATGAGTTGGTACGTCTGTTTGATAATCTGATAATGAATGCGTATATTCAAATGGAAAAACATAATGTGCCTATTGAGGAGAGAATATTTCGTGTTCATTGGGATGGGGATTTAGGCACGGTGGATGAGTTGGAGGCGTGGAATGTGGCGGCGAAAATGTGTCCCGACATGAGCGTCTTTTTGTACACACGGGCGCATCCTTTTGTGAGCAAAGCGCTGTTGAATGAGATGAGTTGGGCAGACAACTTTGTTGTGTATTTGTCTGTTGATAAGCACAACATTGCATCAGCTAAAGCGGTGAAGCAGTTGGATAAGCAGGACATGATACGCATGGCGTTCTGTGGGGATACTTGGGAGGAAACTCTTGCTGTAGCTGAACAGTTCCCTGACCAGCGTAAAGGCGCAAGGTGCCCAGAGTTGACTGGAAAAATAGACATGATCGTATGGGACTCCGACCTTGACGAATGGGAGTCTCGAAAGACCGATGCAGAGCAAGCAGGTAAGAAACTGCCTGCTCTCAAAGGAAAGGGGGCGTGTGTTGCTTGCAACATGTGTCCTCGTGGCATAAACAATGTGCGTTTTGCACAGAAAGGATAAATATGTCATATCAGATAGAGCAACCTGAGCTTCATTCAGGTCATCATCTGCTTGATAAGGGACAGGATGAAACCAAATCGGTTTTTCATGTCGCTAAGGCAGTTGGTGCAGACTTCCATGTAGATTACTTGGAGTCTGGTTATTTTGACCCTGAGCGTGGGGGATACCATGTTCCTCGCATTCAGGGTGGTACTAATAGGGGCGTGGCTCGCTCTTTTCATGTTGTCCGCAGGGACACTCGTCAAGAGTTGGGTCATCACTCTAATCGTTACGGTAAGACTGATGCTTACCATCCTGTGTTTGAAACAGTTGAGAGACTGTTCCCTCACAGTACGGAATCCATTACTTTGTTTGGTGAAGGGCAGAGAATTGTCATTTGTCAAAACTTGGGTGAACCCATTGATTTAGGTCAAGGGGAGGAAATTAAACCTATGTTGTATTGGACTTCTTCTTTGGATGGCAGGTGGAGAACTGCGGTTTATGATGTTATGAACCGTTTGTTCTGTCAAAATCAGCTTATAAACAAAAAGCCTATTATGGCGGTGAAACACACCACGAACCATAATGACATGCTTCAAGTGCGATCCCAAATAATGAAGGGTTACATGGAAAGGGCTGAGACTTTCAAAAATATGGCTAAGGTCATGAAAGATCAGTCTTACACAGACCACGAGTTTGAACAGTTGGTGCAGACTATTGTGCCTATTGATTGGGCTGACGATGCTAGGCGTAGAATAGACAGGTTAACCACCGAGCGTTCTAACATGTATGCCACTTGGCGTTCAGAGACTGAAGGTTGGGGTTCAGGTAACCGTTGGTTGGCGTATAACGCTGTGCAGGGTGCTGAACAGCATCGTATAAATACTCGTGTAAGGGGTCAGGGGCGTAATGCCAGCCGTTCTTTAGCTATGGCTATTGAAGGTAAGACTCCTTATGCAGATAAGGCTCTTGCTATTTTGCAAGAGGACTAGGACAACAGTCTCCCCTCTCGACTGTTGCATGGGGGGCAGTCAGGTTTGCGCCTGATTGCCCCCTTTTTCCTGGCACGGTGCCAGGATTTTAGATTAAAGGAGAAGAAAGAATAATGAAATTAACTAAGATCGAGTTGCTTGTCTCAAGTGAATATGACAATGCTTTAGATACGATTCTCGGTCGTATAGAAGATATTACTGAGTCGGAAGAAGGCGAGTTGTCTGTTCTTGATTACCGAGTTGCAGAAGTAACTACGAAAGGGTGGAACTAATTATGGGTGATTTTATGAACCCTTTGTTAACAAAGTACTGCGCTTGCAGACAGTATAAAGCGGAATGTAGCTGTCATAAGGGTGAGTTCTTTTGCATCTGTCAAGATGTGTGTAAACCGACTAAAAGATATAAATGGGATAAGGAGTGATAATGGAACCAAGAATAAAGCTGAAGTCAATGTGCCTAATATGCGAGAAAACTGAGCATATAGACGTTGACTTGGAAGCTTGGAAATCTTTCAACAATCGTAGCGTCAAGCTTGAACATGCGTTTCCTGATTTGGATGCACAAAAAAGGGAATTGGTTAAAGCATCCACTCGTGGGCATGTTTATTTTTGTGAAAATGATTGGCCTGAAGACCCTGATTATCCCGACTATGTAGTAGGAGGAAATGATGAAGACATTTGAGGTTGAAATAATAAACACGTACTCATTCAAAAGAGACATTAAAGCTAAGGATCAGGATGACGCTGTTCAAAAAGCTTATGAAATGTGTGAAGGGGTGGATGAATGTGATTGGGATTTCAGCAACGACTATGCAGTTTATGGAGGCGACGATGAAGATTAGCAGAGTGTGGGCGATGCCCAACTCGGAAACATTTACGATCAAACCTATACGAGAGTTGATTCAAAAATACATTGATGAGAACTCAAAGGATTACAGGTGGGTTGATCCTTTTGTCAGGAACAGTCCTTTCAAAGAGCACATGTTTATGACTAATGATTTGAACCCTGATTTTGAAGCTGATACTCATGTGGATGCTTTGATGTTTTTGGATGTGTTCAAACCTTATTGTGTGGATGGTGTTTTATTTGACCCGCCGTACAGTCCACGTCAAGTTTCTGAGTGTTATCAGAATGTTGGCAGAACTGTGACTATGAAGGACACTCAGGCTTCTTTTTGGGGTGACTTGAAGAAGGTAATAGGATCTATTGTTCGCAAGGATGGTCTTGTTATTTCTTGCGGTTGGAACTCTGGTGGTATGGGTAAAAGCAACGGGTTTGAGATTATTGAAGTTCTTCTTGTGCCGCACGGTGGTTGGCATAACGACACCATCGTTACTGTAGAAAGGAAACAATGAAACACGTTATACATGTGCATCAACAAAAGATAAAGAAAGGAGAACCTGCGATCATTGATCGTACATATAAAGGTTCTACTCATTGGACACGTTTACGCATAGATGGCCCTTGTGAGATTATTCATTCACAAGAACCTGACAGGTGTGGTGCTCGTGTTTGGATAGAAACAGATGCAGAGATACTGCATCTTGAATCTGATTGGGAGATGGAATGAAACTATTAGCAACTCTCACATTGGGGATAGTGGTGGGATGTTTACCTGCTCAGTCTTTGGAGTCAGGTTGGCAATCTATACAAACTGAGGTGATTATGGTGCCGACATCCACAACTATTCCTTATGAGGAGACAGATTACGCTAAGTGGGTGAGATCCAAACCTATGGGGGAATGCCCTGTTGACAGGAACTGTCATAATAACCATTATTATCCACCTACTTTGGAAGAACTGGTGGAGGAGTATTTCAGAGCGGAGGACATCAGGTGGGCATTGCGCGTAGCTTTCTGTGAAAGCAGTGCACAACCTGAAGATATATCTTCCGACAAGGTGCATAGAACAAGTGGTGCAACAGGATGGTTTCAGCACCTACCTAAGTTCTGGGAAGACCGCTCATACAAGGCAGGTTTCTCTGGATGGTATCCCGCAGAACCCCGTGCCAATGTGGGGGTAGCTGCGTGGATCCTGTATAACTTACATGGCGGGAAGTCTCATTGGTATCCGAGTAGAAATTGTTGGGAGGAATAATGATTAAACACGGACTTAGTGCATATCGTAATCACGTATGTCGTTGTGATAAATGCAGGTGGGCGCATAGACGTTATGAACTGGATAAAGCGAGGAAGAAACGGCAACGAGTTAAACGCAGTCTTAAAGAGTATTACAACATGGAGACTGCTCACGACACGTATACTAGAAGGGAGTTAGAAGAAATAAGAAATAAAACCAGTAAGTAAATCAATTAACAAACTAAGATAGGAGAAATACTATGAGTGAGAATGAATTATCTGACGAAGACAGAGAGGAACTCTTTTTTCGTGTAGTCATTCCACATGCTTGGGCAGGGATGCTCGACTTGATCCATGACGTTTACAACCGATTAGGAGAATGGTTAAGCGACCAAGCCCAAGTGATGAAAGATACCTTCGGAGATGAAGTCTCTGATGTGTTCACAGGAGAAGGAGAAGAACCCTCCGAAGGAGGAATTATTCTACCCTTCCCAGACAAGGATAAAGAATGAGTAGCTTTGATTCACAAATGTTTCTATCCCCAAACCAAGAGCCACCGCGACGTGGAGGAGGTGCACAGACACGTCGAAGTAGAGCTAAACAAGCGACTATGGAATGGGCGATAAACGCCCCTTCAGAGTTCTGGTGTAACGAAGAATTTGCTTTCGGAGATAAACAACAAGCATCAATCGCTGCATCTAGGATACGAAGGGCTAAAGATGTTTACGCCCAAAGACTGCTCCAAATTCATGGAGGTAGCTTTGAATGTAATCTAACTAAAGTCTATTTACAAGACGAAAAAGAAGTCGGGTTTTGGGCAGTAGGTGTATGTTATTCGTCGCCTGTTAAAGAAGTAAAACCTATCGTCAACAGAGCGCCCGACAGGGAGCAAGATGAAGGCGAATGGTTGAAGTAATCCTGGCACCGTGCCAGGATAGATCGGTGCAGGGTGGGAGGAAGTTAACTCCTTTCGGCCTCCCATCCTGTGCCCTCGTAAATGACCATCCACACATGCTTGACAGCGTGTGATAAACTACAAGCTGGCAGGCAGGCAAGCCCTCCACCCTTTAGGGGGTGGAGGCAAGCCTTCCAGTCAGCGGGGAGAAAAATATGAATGATAAACATTATTTTGATGGAACTAAATGGATCCACATTTGGCATCAATCTGATCTCAAAAAATTTGAGATGTGCCCAGAGCAAGCTCGACTACTCTGGTCTGGAGTCGTAAAAGACAAACAAGGCGATGGTGCCGCACTTGGAACAGCGTGCCACTACGCAGTCGAGAAAACCTTAGAGATCGGAACCTCTTACGAGGACGACCCTGACTATGTTCACTCAGTACTCATGGAAGCTTTCAATCAGGGTTTAGAAGATGTTGTACCCACCATTGACACTTGGCACAGCTATGGCAGTGTTGAAAAGATGAGCACCGTTGGTATGAATAAACTTGATGGCTGGTGGGAGCAAGTTTGTCCTCAATTACAAGCCGAGCAAATGGAAGTTTCCTTTGAGAAAGTCTGGTGGGAAGACAGCGAACGTAAAGTGATTATGAGGGGACAAGTAGACCTCATAGATAGCGGTTTCGGTTTAGTGGATTGGAAGTTTCCTAAACAGGATTACACTCGCAAAAAATGGGAGTATGAACGGTGGGATGTTCAAGCCACAACATACTGTTGGGCTATGGATTATCCTTCTATGACATATTTTGTTATGCACGGAAACACAGGTGGTGTTTCCTCGATGACTATAGAACGTGACGCTAAGGACTTTTTGTTCCTGCGTCGAAAGATCGAAGCGGCTTGCCGCCTCGTAGAAGCGACTGACTTAGAGAGTTGGTCGCTGAATGATGCTGGCTGGTGGTGCTCGGAGAAATGGGCACCTTGCTGGCAGATTTGCAAAGGTAAACATCAACAAGCATCGGAGGATGCAAATGGATAAAGAAAACATTATTGTGTCGCAGAACAGTAATTCTGCGACGGCAACGGTAATGGCGGCGTTAGTGAACGCCAACATATTCTCTTATGAGGATGTGCGCGCAAACTGGGCAGATTTGCACCAGATTGTGTTTAGTAATACATTAGCCACAGCAGGCGCTCAGAGCGTCGTAACGGCTTTTCCTGACACGCAGGTAACACCTGCCCCAGTAGCACCAGCAGCAGCGCCACAGGCGGCTCCTGCGGCTCGCTCAGGGGGTAAGGGGCAATGGGTGCGTGCGGAAAATGCACCAATAGTTGCTAACGCAATTATTGCTGAAAGCATGAATGGGATAGTGTTCGGGTCACAAGACTCGGATTTCTACTGCAACCAAAAGGTTAAGCAAGAAGGGAACTTGAATGGTAAACCCATCAATTCCAAAACTTATCCTCATGCGAAAGTAAAACCAGCAACTTGGCTGAAAAATCAAGAGCTTATGTCAGTAGCAGAACATGCTATTGATTTCGACAAGTTACCTGATTCTTTTGTCAGACCACCTGCTTATGTAAGAAATTAAGTGGGAGCGGGACTGAGCGCAGAAGAAGCTCAGGCTCGCGTAGAACGCGCACGGGTCGATTCCACAAACTCCCCGCTGGAGTCGCCCCGTGCCAGTTCACCCGACCTGCCTTCCTGCCTAGAAATAGCAGAACGACTCATCTTGGATGCTGGAGACATGTCATCCAGATGGTCTTTAGGAATACACCAAATAGATGAAGCATTAGACGGAGGAATAAAACCACGAGAAATGCTGGTCATAGCTGGTAAAGCACACACAGGTAAAACTGTTCTAGTTGTAAACGCAGTAGCGAAAAACCCGAACAGTCTTGTCATGTGGATGTCACCAGACGAACCAGACCTCATGGTTCTTTCTAAAATCTTGAGCATCAGATTAGACATGAACCCTAGAGAAGTGTACGACTTGGCTCGTAAAGGAGATGAGAAGATACTGAAAGCAATCAGACACCAATCTGAAACCGCTCTCAGAAACATCAGGATCGTGGATCGTGCATCCATATCCAAATATCAGCAATCTTTACGCCGAACAGAAAACATAGAAGTAGATACTGTTACAGCAATAGACCACATGTTGAGCACTTGGGTTGAAGAAGAATACGGACGCAAAGCAGACGTGTTCGTGTGGGACTTCGCATCACAATTAGATGGCATCGACCTTGGAGATGACCCGTCCAAAATAGCTGCGTTGAAACAAATAGGGATGAAAAACGAAGCCGCCACAATAATCATACACCAAGCATCCAGAGGATCAGGGAACAGAGGAGCCGCATTAGGTATCGAATCTGGAAGATACGGAGGAGAAGACTTAGCGCACTTTATGATCACAGTGTGGCGACCACATGAAGAAGACAACCTAGACCCAGAAGAAAAAGCTGAACTAGAAAAAGTCTTCGGCATAGCCTTAGTTAAAAACAAAAGGTTCGATGGTACTAAAGTTTCCATACAAATGGAAATTAAAGAATCAGGAGCTTTAATGGATCCTTGGCAAGAAATGTGGACACAACTGGAGATGGACAATGAGTGACCTCACCTCATGGTTCCACATGAACTTTCACGGCTTCCCACACGCATGGGGACAATCAGGAGATCGCCCATACGCAGTATGGGAAGATCTCACCCTAGCGCACTTCAGAAGACACCTAGAAGGGGAAGAACCATTAGGCATATATCCCCTCGTTTACGACCCGACGAACAAACATGTAGGCACACGAGGATGGGAAGAAGAAGAAAAAGAAGGGCGAACAATACGCACCTACCCTGACATGCGTAAAGAACTGTGGGTTTGTGCATGGGGGTGCATAGACATAGACGCATCAGGAGAAGACCACGAAGGTCAAGGAAGCGAAGATGAAGTGTACGACTATGCACTCAGCTTACAAACCATCCTGAAAGTACAAAGCATCCCATCATGGATAGAACGCACACGCTCAGGAGGAGCACACGTATGGGTGTTCGCTGAAACATGGTGCCTAGCTTCAGACATGCGTAAATGTTTACAAGCCGCAGAACAACTAGCAGAAGTGCCAACAGACTCACCCTTCCCCAAAAGTGAATGGTTACAAGGCCCAGCAGGTAACTTCGTTAGACTTCCGTATTTTGGAGGACGTAAAAGACAAGACCGTCAAGTCATCCTTGACGAAGACGAACAGCCAATGCCGCTAGAAGATTTTCTTCACTCAGCTAACGCACAAAGAGCAAAAATAGCTGACATAAAAGCAGCAGCCATGCTCAAAAAAGAACCAGAAGTAACTCGACCAGATTTCGTTAGACAAACACGAACAGATGGGCGCATGTGGGGTCACCTTAAAAACTTGTATGAACAAGGCCCACCAGCGTCAGCTTTCAGAGAAGATCAAGGCAGAGGGAAAGGTAGACACGGATGGCTTTTTCACTTTGCTGGCATAGCTGCCCACGATGGGCACCCATTAGAGACTACACTGCAATGGTTGATAGATTTAGACAACTTATACACACACAAATTTACAGGGAGAGGAGATCAAGAACATCAACTTAGACAACTAGCACTCAAGGCATATCATGGAACAAGGAGTGGAATCGCATGACAAAACCTTATTCCTTCAAAGTAGAAGGAAGACCTAAACCAAAAAAGCGTCCTCGCATGACAAAAAGAGGACGTGTGTACACACCAAAAGATACTTTGGAATATGAAGAAAAAATAGCTGAAGCATATGATGGCCCTTTCTTTGAGAAACCAATCTCAGTGAAAATAACGTACACAAAGGAAAAGCAAACAGTAAGAATAAAAGAATTAGATGAAGGGGCTAAAACGTCGCTGACTTTTGATATAGACAATGCAATCAAAGCAACCTTAGATGGTTTGAATGGTGTTGCCTATCCTGATGACCGTTTGGTTTATCACGTAGAAGCGATAAAAAAATGAACGATTTTGCGGGACAAGATTTTAGTAAAAGATTTGAAAGCTTAGGAGACTTAGCAGAAGGCAAATTTGAAGAATGGTCTGATTGTAATTTTATGCGGTATGGGTTAGACAGACCACCTTTAGCGATTTGGAAACTCGCGCCACGTATAAGACACACCCCTGATTACTTAACTTCCAATTACCTTGTCGAATGTCAAGGTTTTGGAAGAAAACAAATAGTGCACATGAAGTTAGACAAATGGGAATCTTTACAATGGTGGGATAGAAACACAATGACTGTGCAGTTGTTCCTTTACGACGCTCACAAAGACCGACAAATAATGTTTCCTATCAAAAAACTAAAACCTCTAATCCAAAAATCTGAAATACGAGCGTTTCCAGACGGGAACAGATATTATGCTATGGAAGCGGAGGAGGTATGGGCGACGTTAGGTAGTTGAATGGGTTCAAAAAATATTCTAGTAGAACCGTCTAATTGGCGGTTAGAGAACCCGCAAGGTATTCGTCGCCCCGACGCTGACATATGGCAAACAGGGCTTCCAGAAACAGAAATGGAAGCGCTCATGATAGCTCGACCTAATGCACCTATTGCACCTAACAGACGTGATTTAGAGCAACGTGAAGGAACAAACGATCAGCTTGTTAAAAATGCTTTATCTTCAATGCCTGAAGAATGTGCCGAAGTTTTAGAAATGATACACGGGCAAGGAATGTCTCTCAGACAAGTAGCCACTTACACGGGTCTTTCTAAATCAACTGTTGCACGTAGACGCGACCAAGCACGCAACCTTTTAGCAGTTGCTATAGGTTGGGAACTTCCCGAAAGGGAAGTTATCAATCCTCGTCTGAGCAATAACGATTAGCTACCGCTCGTTGAACTATTTCTTCTACGAGTCGAGCTAAATAATCTTTGAAAGCAGAATGATTAGCAATCCCTTCCTCTATACGAGTGGATTCACTAGCTAAAATTTCTGCTTCATCTTCTGTTAAAACAATTAGAATACCTAAATGTTCTTCACTCCAAGCAGCATGAGTGCCGTCAAGGACATCTAATAAGCCTGCTTGTTGTTCAAAAGATTCAAGAATCGAAGTGTTAATATCATCAGCGTGTTCATCTAAGAACAGTTCCCATTGTTCTTCCACGCCTTCTTGCATTATGCTGCGCGCTTATCCAACACTTCCTTAGCCCAAGCTTTCACCATAGCTAACACAGAAGCACCTGCACCTATGAACGCAGTTTTTGCTGTAGACATATCTCCTATTATAAATACTGATAAGAACGATTGCACGAATGTGGCACCCGCTCTTTCTAATTTATCTGACCAAGAAATTTTCAATTTTTTTCCTTCATTGGATTAGTACCTCGAACGACGAGGCCTTTTTTTACCTGGCACTTAGTCGTTTTCGTCAAATTTGGCGCGCATTCCATTGCTCATACGGAGCATAGCGTCGCCAGATAACGTGCCAAGATTACTGGTAGGTCGAGTAACACTTGTTACCAACACTTTATCAGTGCTTACTTGCTGAGGTGTCTTATTTATAAGATCCATTATGACCTACTTTCCGAAAGGGCGACCACCGTGAGCGGCGTTCCCTAAATTAGTATTACGAAGATACGCTGCAGCTTTCTTAGCTTTCTGCGACATATCCCACATGTTAAATGAAGATGTACTGTTGTACGGTTGCTCATCCTGAGAACCGAAAGTCTCTTGAAATGTACCGTAACCTTTACCTTTGGGCATCGAAATGACCTCCTAACTAAAGAACAAACTGTCCCATGTTTTTCTATTTACCTTGCCAGAAGCCTTCAAATAGCCTCTGTTTTTTTGAAAAGCTTTCACAGCTTTTGCTGTACGATGCCCATAAATACCATCTATGGCACCCAATTCAAACCCTTTATCCACAAGTGCTGTTTGCAAATGGGATACTAATTTCCCACGAGAACCAATCTTGAGTGGCTTCGACTCAAGATTTTTACCCAATC
>PVBE010802576.1_pt1 | contig 13217 bp, 10 predicted proteins | sample 1631181 | NCBI WGS metagenome assembly PVBE01 (sample SAMN08397723, study PRJNA350692) | Marine metagenome, whole genome shotgun sequencing project. | isolation source: water | place: Pacific Ocean | collected 2012-04
ACAGTATTTATTTGCTCGTTCGGTGTCTGGGGCATAACAGGAAAAATCACTAAATTTAAAGGAAATCCAAGATGCAGAAAATTAACACCCTGAGCGCGGAACAATCAAGCGGCGACAGCTCGGGACTATTTCACGACACGCAGCAAAACGTCCTGAAGGCTCGGTCGATGATACTGAAACAACACCTCTTCGGTACCAGGGGGCAGCCGAACCGCCATCTGGATTTGGTTCACGGCGGCGATTGACAGGGGCTTTCCATCCGCTGTGGCGTGCCAGAACGGTAGCGCCACCGTATTGACCGCCAGGACGCCTCCATCAGGCGCGTTGACGCTTGCCTGGTAACCATCCGTAACCTGCCGGAAGCTTTCGACCGTCAGGGTTTTCATTATCGGTCCAAGAATGTCCGCGTTGTTTCGGCGGCTAACGATCACTCGGCCCGGCCCGGCGGTCTCCACATCAATTTTCTTTATCAAATCAATTTCGGACAAGCCGTTAGAAACAGAGAAAATCCGGTCAACCGCGTAGAGTTGCGGATAGACCCCAGGGATTGAGTAGATATACATTTCCGGAAAATCAAACAGACGGCCTATTCGGTTCTTCAAGTAGCCCGCCCAGTCGGAACTCCTTTCGAATTTTGTCAATGGAGGTTTGTCCGGCCCGGTAACAAACTCTATGCCGTCTTCTTCGATAGGAATCGGGCTTATGATATGACTGACGTTGGCGATCCGCAGCAGATTGAGCGAGACCTGACCGCCTAGATCGCGGTACAGGCCGCCGCGCCATTTCGACCAATCGACCAGAAGGCGCGGGTCGGCGCCACCTTGCGTCAACTCCTGCTTCAGAATGCCGACGTCGTAATAGACGGAGCGTTGTACTGATTCGAGCATCTGATATATGTCAAATGATTCCAGGCCGTAAAATCCATACGCGATGGCTGGTTCGGGTCCGAGATCTCGGACCCTTAGCGTGATAACCCGGAACGGCTGGTCGGGACGCCAGTTCTTTTCGGCCAGGTTGGCTATGGAGTGATACTGGCTTTGCCCGCCGTGATAGATAAGGTTTGCGAAATTATAGACTTTAAACTGAGCCAGCATGCCGATGGCCAACGCCAGAATCATGCTACTTCCCGCACCCCGCCAGTCGGCGATTTTCCAGCCCTTTGGAAAAAGTTGTATATCGGCAACGCGAGCCAGTGGCAACAGCATCAGGGCCGTCACCGAAAGCAATATGTAGTGGTGGGAAAGTTTGCTGAGAGCGGCCAGTCCGAACAGATGAAATGGGAACAAAACCATCACCACGTAAAGCACGAAGATGCCGGCGATCCCCGCTGTCCAGCGCCAGCGCATGGCGTCGCGGTGCAGCCACAAAATCAACAGGGAGCCGAAGGCCAGATAGATGCTCCTGTTCTCGGAGGCCCGGTGAATCAGGTTTTGCAGGGCCGATAGGAATCGTTCCACGGAAACGGGGCTGATGTCAACATTGCCGCCTCTTTGGGTTAGCGGCGACATGACCAGCATGCTGTAAACCGGCTCGCTCCAGTTTATCAACTCGGCCAGCAGCAGGACGACTAGTGACAGGACGACGCGCATGTTGAGCTTCCACAACATGACGGCGGCCAACCCAAGACCAACGAACATCGGCTCGATGACATGGGTCGGATCAAGATACAGGGCGACGACAACCGCAAACGGTACCGCGTAACGCCAATACCGGCGTTCCTGCGAACGGCCGACGAAGACCCAGATAGCCATCGGCAGAAAGGCCAGGGACGAACCGATGGAGTAGGAGACATTGATCAGATAGTAGGTCGAAACGCTGAACAACGCGCCGAGCGCAGCACTGGTAAAAACTTCCGCCCCGAGCGTTTTCCGGGTCAGCAAATAGGCACCCCAGAATCCGACACCCACAATAATCGCCATATGCAGAAGAACGGCAATCCAAACGGGCAGGGTGTCAAGCCAGACGAGCTCCGGCGAAATCAACTGGATGCCCGGAGAAAACGCCGAATAGATATCGTTGCCACCGGCAAACTGATGACCAAACTGGCCGCCCAGGTGGTTGTTGACCAGGTTCAGGTAATAGGGAACGAAGTGATCCCCTTCATCATCCATATGGATATACGAATTTTCGCCGAGAAAATAGAACTCAAACAGCCAGACCGCCGCCCACAGGCCGAAAAAAAGACCGGCACAGCGAATTTCCAGCTGCCACCTGTAAAAAACCAGAAACGCCACGGCAAAGGCGGCTATACCGACGCCGTCGGCCAGTAAAAGTGTCTGTTCAAAAAGTGTCATTTGGAGAAAATCGCATCAGGGCCGGACCATCTAGATAAACGAACGGATAAACGAGCCCAGGGTATAAAAACAGAATCTCAGGAAAACAAAGGTCTCTTTTGGGCTGAGGTACCATTTTTCAGGCAATGTAAAATGCCCGCCCAGGTTAACGCCATTCTTGAGAATTCGGATGATGTTCTTCGGTCGCAGTGAATAGAGAAAATTGTATCGCAGAATGACTTTTCGCAATTTGCGTTCCGAAATCGTCGCAGGAACATAACTGAATGGCATCGGTTTTTTAAACGGATGACTGACCAGGGCACCGACGGTATTCATATTTTTCCAGCGTTTCCCCGGATTGAAACCCGGCTCATCCTTCACCCAATCGTACAATTCCGTTCCCGGGTAGGGCGTTGCATTGTTGAAGCGGGCAACTTCAATGTCAAGTTCGCAGGCAAGGTCAAAGCAGGCACGCCTTTCTTCATCCGTTTCCGTCGGCCAGCCGAATATAAAAGTACCGGCCACATCCAGTCCGGCCTCTTTCGACATCAGAATAGCCTTTTTGCATTCCTCAACCGTTTCGCCTTTTTTGATCATCGTCATCAAGCGGTCGGTGGCGACTTCGATGCCATACGAGATGGTGCGGAAGTTTGCCCGTTTCATAGCCGCAAGAACTTCCGGCGTGACGCCATCGGCGCGGGTCTGGGCATCGAACGAAACCTTCTTGTGCAAACCGGCGTTGACGATATCGTCACACAGGCTGAGAATTCTTTTCTTTTTGATGCTGAGGTTATCGTCGGCGAACCAAATGTGTTTCACATTGTATTTCTCGGATAGCAGCTTTATTTGCCGGATAACCTTATCATTTTCCGAATAGCTCACACGAACGCCGGTAATGGCGCGCTGACTGCAAAAAACGCAATCGAACGGGCAGCCGTATGAACTGACGACCCAGCCCAGATCATATTTCTCGATATACTCGTCAAAGAAATGATAGGGGAAATCCGGCATGTCGTTCAGCGAAAGGTAATTTTTTCTGGGTGGCCCTGTGACTACCCTGCCATCGTCGCTGTAAACGATTCCCTCGACACCATCAAAATTTTTACCCTGGCTACGAAAAGTCTTCAACACCTCCCACATGGTCTGTTCGCCCTGACCGAGAACCACCACATCGGTCGGTGAATTTTCAAATGGGTCGTTTGGCACCAGGGTAGGATGGATGCCGCCCATGACAATCAGTGAATCCGGATATTTTCTACGGATCATCCGGGCCATTTCTTCGGCCCTCGCCTGACCGGCCGTCACACAGGAAAATCCAAAAACATAGGGAGGAGCAGCCTTTTCACTGGCAATCATCCGTTCGAGGCGCCCTTCATCAAAAGGTGTGTTTTCAACTTCCTCGTCGTAGAGGACGATGGGCTCTCCTTTTGTCTCCAGATATCCCGCCACATACCCCAGACCCATGGGAACGCTCACCGGAACGTAGGGAGAGAAGATCCCAAGGCTTCTTGCTGTTGGGCTGATCAGTATCATGGGGTCGGAACTCCGGTAGCTGTAATGGGGAAACGGGGCCGAAATTACTCTCAAGCGACGGCCTGATCAACAGATGAATCGAGTGACTTTCTATGACTGTCAACGTTTTGACACGTGTGTTGACCTTTCAAGCCCCTTATGTGATATTCCGCCACCCAACAGGATTGCATCATGCCCGAAAACAATAGACGACAGAACTCCATGGCCGCGTTAGGCATTATCTGGTGTGTGACGGTTGTCTTTTTCTACCATCTAAATAACGCTGGCTATTACAGGGAAAAGATCTCTGTATTCGGAAATTTCATCCTAAAATATATTGAGCTGAATTGATGTCTCTCCTGTTTGTCCTCGTTTTTTCCCTGCTGCTTGTCGGCCTGGGGTGGTCAGTCATCTTACGGCTCGACCGCGCGAACGACTTCAACGACGGCGAGCGCCTGGCCCTATCCTTTCTGATCGGCTGCTTCGGCGTTTATTTTGGCGTCTTCTTTATCGGCCTGTACCAGCTTGACGCGCTATCTATGTGGAGCCTTGTGGGCATCATAGCCCTGGCGGCAATTCCCGGATTGCGGTGCTTGCCATGGGGCTCGTTCCGCGAACACCTGAAGGCTGAAGTCATGGTCGCTAGAACGGACAGGTGGGCTGGCGTACTTTGGTTGAGCGTGATCCTGATCGGGCTCAGTTCGCTGCTACAGGGCATGGCGCCGCCAAACGATTACGACAGCCTGATGTATCATCTTTCCTATCCCCAGTTCGATATCGAGATGGGACGCCTGTCCATCCCGAACCGGTCATCGGGACACGAACTGTTTCCGGCGATGGCCAGTCACCTTTCCAGGCTTTCCCTGGCGACGATGAATGAAGACGTCGCGCAGATGCTGCATGGCATGCTGGGGCTGACTGCTGCCCTTGGCGTGGCCATGCTGACCGGGCGCATGGGATATGGTCGGTCTGCGGCTCTGCTGGCGGCGATCTTTTTTCTCTCAACCCGTGTCGTTATCTGGGAAATGGGCAGCGTCGAAGTGGACGTGCCACTTGCCGCCTTCACCATCCTGGCAATCTTGTCCTACCATTCCTTTCGCCAATCTGGAAACACCGGGGCGGCGGTTCTGTTTGGGCTGATGGTCGGTGGCGGCATGCTCGTCAAGTATCACGGCTTTATTGTCGCCCTGTCATTCGGCCCCATCATTGTTCATGACCTGTTGCGCCGCCGCGTGGCCCTTGTTCCGACCCTGTTAGGACCGATGGTGGCCCTGATTACTTTGCTGGCGCATTCGACTCGTAATTTCCTGATTACCGGGAATCCGGTTTATCCTCTGTTCAACGGGATTTTCAATCCGGATAAACATGAATTTTTCAAAATAGCGCCCGAGGGCTATGGAACCGGCAGGGAGCTTATCGATTTACTCAGCACACCCTGGAACATATTCATTTCCCCGATGCATCTTTTTGACGGTATGATTTTTGGCGCGCCGTTCCTGCTCGCCTTCGCGCCGCTGGTTCTGCTAGACGCTGCAAAAATGCGGCGCTGGGGTCCGGTCCTGGGCATAGCCCTGGGCTACTACGCGGGCTGGTTTTACCTACTCGACGGACAGGTACGTTTCTTGTTGCCGATCATGCCGGTGCTGGCGGCGATTTCCGCTGCCGGGGTGGCGACTATGTGGAGTTTACTGGAGAGACGCAGAACCCTGAAAGCGGCTTTTATTTCGATTGCCCTGATTTTGGGCGTTAACCAGGCCTTGTTCGTCGGTATTTACGGGCTACTGCGGCTGCCGGTGGCGCTGGGTTTCATGGGTCCAAGTACCTATCACAACGAGACCCCGACTATGAACGGTGCCTTTTATGACACCTGCGGTTACATCCGAGAAAATCTCAAACCCGGTGAAAAATATTTTTCTAATCTGCAGCCACACTCCTTTTATTGCCCTCAGGCGTCGACGGTCCATGTATATTTCCCCGACGAGGCCAAATGGTGGCTTGAAAGCGACGCACCGCCGCCGGAACCAACCCTGCGGGAATTCATTGAAAAATCCGAGCGGGAATCGCTGCGCTATTTTTTCGTTCCCCTGAGAGGCTACAACCGGCGCAACGACACGGCCAAAATGATCGTTCATGACGTCGACCTTTCTGCAGCCCGTTACGGACGCTACCTGCAAGCCGTCATGAAGGAGCTGACACCCTTGATCGAAGGGCGGTACACGGCTGTTTACGATGGTCCACAATTTATCGACAGCCTGAAAAAACTGCTGGAGTCACAACAGTACTAAGCCGTTCACTTTTCGAGCGACCACGCCTTTTTCCATTCGGGATCGGCACAGTAAATTTGATAGACCAGCTTCATTGTCCTCAAGGCATCGGACGAATTGCCGTCGGTGACCGTCCGGTTGTTGATGATGGCAACGGCAAAGTCGTCAATTTCGCCGGCCCAGGACGAATCCTGTTCATAGTTTCTGATCTGTTCGTCAGGATCGCCCATGTCATCGGCGACGGAACGTATGATGGTCAGGGTTTCCGCCCCGTAACTTTTCGAGCCCGACAGGATGCCACTTAAAATCAAGCCGCCCTTTTCGAAGGCGATGTCCAGGTTGAAACGATGCCGCCACTGGGTCGCCGTCGAGTGCAGCATGGCGACAACGCCGTCTTGCGAACGCATCAGCGCATAGGCATTGTCTTCAACATCATAATTCCAGAAATCATTACTGACGAAGCTGTGAATGTCATCAAATTCGCCGCCGAAAAGCCGCATCAGGTCGACCATGTGGATGCCCTGATCGAGCAGGATACCGCCACCGGCGACAGCCCTTTCAATACGCCAACTTGATGGCTGGCCGTAGCTGATGAATTTCGACTTGCCGTAAACGCCACGCATATTGATAACCCGCCCTAGTTCGCCCGAACGCATGATCGCCAGCGCGTCACGCACCGAATCGTGATAGCGGTGATTGAAGCCGTATTTCAATTTTAATCCAGGATTCGCCTGTTCGCTGGCGATCACCCGCACGATATCGGCGACATCGCGACCTGGCGGCTTTTCACAAAACACATGCAGGCCTTTTTCCAGCCCGGCGATGGTGGCTTCGGGATTGATGTCGTTTGTCAGGCAAACGAACAGGACGTCCAGGTCTTCCTCCAGCAACGTCTTGTAATGGGTGTGGTAACCGACCCCGTCTTCAAACTCACCGTCACTATCAAGCGCGCGGTCACAGACAGCGACAGTTTCAAGATTCGGATGACGATCAATATAATGACGGCGCCGTTTGCCGACGACACCGTAACCGGCGATGCCGACACGCAGTTTTTTACTCATCGGGGACTTCCAGGTATTGTCGGGTCAGCGGCTCGTCGCGCAGCAATTGTTCCCCACGCGCAAGGTCCGCCGGGGTGTCGATGCCGATTGTTTCAGTTTCGGTAACGGCCATGTACAAGTCTATGCCATGCTCCAGAACCCGCAACATATCGACCGCCTCGATGATTTCAAGCGGTGTTTGCTCAAGCGAGCTGAAGCGCCTCAGGAAACCGAAGGTAAAGGCCATGACGCCAGTTTGCTGATACATCGGGACATTATCGCCACGCGAGCGCGACGGGATCGGTGCGCGGGAAAAACAAAGAGCCCGGCCGTCAGGCGCCGTGACCACCTTGACCGTGTTGGGATCGTCGTGATCTTCGGCGCGCAAAAGGCGGGAGCCAAGATTGACCACCGGCGCGCCGGTTCGTGTTTGCGCATCGATCACATCGGTAATCATCTGCGGCGATACCAGAACCTCGTCACCTTGGACCATGACCACAACGGCGTTATCGGCCATTTGCGGATAGCACACCTGAATCGCCTCCTCGACCCGGTCGGTGCAGCGATCATGGGTGTCTGCCGTCATCACCGTCGACGCACCGTGGCGTTCGGCGGCAATTTCAATTTCTTCATCACAGGTGGCGATCAGTACCTCTGAGAACCCGGGGTAGAGTTTACAGCGTTCATAAACGTGTAGGACCAGTGGCAGTCCGAGCATCGGCTCTAGTGGTTTGCCGGGGTAGCGGCTGGAATCCATGCGAGCGGGAATAACGCAGACGGGTTTGGTCATTCTGCGTTACCACCAATTTGCCGCACACCGTCGAGCGCGTGGCGCATGGCGACCACATCGGTGCCGTAGGCCAGCAGGGTGAAGCCTTCCCTAATGCGTTCACGCAGTTCGTCCAGGTCCGGCTCGACCTGATGAATGCCGAACGCCTTTCCCGAACAGGCCTTGCGGACACTGTCTACGGCGGCGACAAAGTCCGCCGATTTGAAGTTCCCGGTGCAGCCTAATTCCGACGACAGATCGTAAGGGCCCAGAAACAGGGCATCGACCTCGCTCAACGTCGCCAGTTTGGTAGCAGCCTCGACGCCGCGCCGGGTTTCGATCATGGGGACCAGAACCGGACGAAAGTTCTCCCGGTAATCATCAAAATCATCGCCCCATGTGTTGCAGCGCGACAGACCTACACCACGATGACCGTCCGGGGTGTAGAGGCAAAAACGGGCGAAGCTTTCAAACGCCCCGGCATCCTCCACCGCTGCGACAATGATGCCGACGGCACCGAGATCAAGCAGTCGCCGGGCCAGATCGCCGTCCAGATTGCCGATACGCACCATCGGCGAAACGCCATGGCGTTCGACCGCCTGGAACACCGCTTCGACCTGGGAGACATCGTTCGAACCGTGCTCCATGTCCACGCACAGCCAGTCAAAGCCGAGGCTCGCCATTGCCTCGGCATTAATCGACGAGCCGCTTGTCAGCCAGGCGCCGAGACAGGGCTTGCCCAACGAAAGCCTGGTTTTAAGCTGATTACGAAACGGGTCTGTCATGCGCCAAAGTCCTTTTCCAGAATTCAATACTGGCGGGCGAAAAAACCCGTCCGCCGTTGATCACAGGGGGCCGGATGCCGATTAGAACCTGTTCCAGATTTTCAGAATCGGCAACCGGCAGATCGATATCACCGGGCAGAATATTCAGCGCCAGACGGCCTCTGGGTCTGAATCGGATGGTCGGCAGACCGGCAAGGGCGGATTCCAGTCCGACGGTCGTCGCCGCGTAGAGTACAGCGCGCAAACCCTCATGTTCAAAGAAAGGCCTGTCAGTGCGCTCAATGCCGTTTGCGGGAGTAAAGTGACAGGGCGACATGGGGTGATCTTTTACCAGAAAACGAAACCCCCTGCCGGTCAATGTGTGGGCGGCGGCGACCATTTGGCGCGCTGTCTCGCCGTCGAACGGCAGGGCGATAAAGACCGGCCCGCTGGAATCGGCCTGAAGCTCTTTGATACCGGGAATACGCAAGGCCCCGCCGATTTCCAGGCCTTGTGCCGGCAGGCCCCAGTCTAGCAACTGCTCGCGGGTCGCCCGTCCGGTGCATAAAACATGGTCCGGTATTGAGGCCCGCCCGTCAGGGTTGGAGGCGGGACTGTAATTCAGCATCTGGGGGCCGATCACGGAATGCTGATAACCGATAGTCCTGACCCCGGCGGCGCGGGCAGCGCGCACGAAATCCCGTTCCCAGGAATGGTTTTCCCACGGCCAAGCGACGACCCGTGGTTTGGTTTCTGCCAACCAGCGACGCTGGCATTTTTGCTGCCAGGCGATCATCGCGCCCTGAGCGGTGCCACCTTCCTTGCAGGCGGCGCGGCGCACCAGCCATCCGTCTGCGGCGGTGAGATGTTCCGGGGCGGGTCGCCAGCGGGTAAAAAGCAAGCCCGGAATATCCCGCAGGCGCCCCCATGCATGCAGGCTGAGCGTACGCCCGTCAGCCTCCAGTTCACGGGCACGATTGATATCGCAATCAACATGCAAAATCCGGCGCACATCCGCCATTTTTGTCATCAACGCACCAAAGTAGCCGTCCTGACCCTCGGCCGTACTGGTCGGATGTCCATAGACCAGCAACACCTCGGCACCTGGTACGGCATACTTTTTTTGCCCGCGCAGGGCGATGTATTTGCGGAACAGGCCAAAGGCGCATTTGATGCGAGCCATAATCCCGCGCAGGAATAACTTTGTTTCGGCGAGTGTTAGCGGCGGCGGCTTCCCGGCATCGACACCGTCGAGTTGACTTAAGTGACGAAACATCCACGGGTCGTTGCAGACGACCAGACATAACTCCGGTTTAGAGGCTTCTTCCTGAACGATCAGGGACCATGCCTTCATCACGCCCAGATCGGAAATGTTAGTGGCGCAGGAGGGCGCGTGGGCGAGGGACGCCGAAGCGACGCCCCCCAGGAGACGCCCAAGTTCCAGCCACGAAGTCGCCACCGCATCGAAGGACTTTTCAAGCCGCGCCGGATCAAGATGGTCCGCCGCCGCGCCGATGCTCAACCACTTCCCATAGGTGTCCTTTGGCGGTAGATCGCCGCCATGATGCAGTATGACCGTCATGCTTTACTTGCTGGCCGCTGTGCGACAATCCACATGTGTGAGGATCGGCGTGACTGCTTCAGTTGCTCCTGAAACTCCCTGCGGTCGTAGTCGCTCCCCTCAAGGATCAACTGACGATATTCGGACTCAGTCAGTATGTCCGGGTTTTCAAGCGCCGCATTGCGCACGATGTCGACATCCAACTCGCCGGGTGTCATGATTTTTAAGGTTTCAAGGCCGCTCCGCCGCATTAGTTTTTCCGCCCCGTCGATGCTGAGAAAGGTCAGATGATGGGGCGGTGAAACCGGTTTGGCGCGTTCACCCAACACCTGAATATCAAATCCGCTGCCGCTCAAGCCGGAAACGATAATCAGGCCACCGGGACGCGCAAGGGCGGCAAGATCATGAAACAACGCCGCCGGATCACTGACGTGCTCCAGCACCTCGAAACAGGTGACCACGTCAGCTGATGACGCCCAGGCGGAATCACCCGCTGCTTCGTTAGCGAAGCCAGCAAAGGTATCGATACCTTTTTGGCGCAGGTCGGCGACATGGGACGCGCCGGGCTCGACAGCGGCGATGGAAACTTCGGGATTGAACGCCTGGAACTCTTCCAGGAACAGTCCGGCCCCTGCGCCCACATCAATCAGGCGTTGCGATTTGCTGGCGTATCCGGCGACCCGTTCGGCGCGGGGCCTGTAGATGGCGCCGCGCCGCACTTCAGCCACCGCCGGAAAAAAAATATTTGCCCAGTAATCCGACGAATGACTGTCGCGGTAGAACGCGGCCAGTGCCCCTGCCGATGGAACGGGATCAACATAAAGCGTATTGCAGGCGTAGCAGCGCACCAGCGTGAAACCGTTCTTGTCAAACGCCTTAACCGGTTCATCTTCATCGCACCCGGGGCATGATCGATGTTCCATCGCACCTGGATCACTCAGCAGTGCTTTGCCGTCCGCCTCGTTGAGGCGCAGGTATTCGTCCAACAGATCGGCAGGCCGGATATCGGATTCGCTGAAGTTCACGTCACCTGTTCCGGGTTCAGCTTGGCCAAATCTACCATACGGCTGAACTCATCGCTTCGGCTCGACAGTTCATCAAAACTACCTGAATCGACAATGTGGCCATCTGCCAGCAGGACAATCCGGTCACAATGGCGAATGGTGCTCAAGCGATGGGCGATGATGATCAGTGTCTTGTCGCCGCTAAGCTGGTTGATGGCACGGGCGATTTCGATTTCCGTTTCGCTGTCGAGCGCCGACGTCGCCTCATCCATGATCAAAATTTCAGGGTCGTCATAGAGGGCGCGGGCGATGCCGATGCGTTGGCGTTGCCCCCCCGACAAACGGGTTCCGCGTTCGCCGACGATGGTTTCCAGTCCGTCGGGCAAATCCTTCACCACATCGTTCAACTGGGCCAGGGTCAGGGCGCGTCTGATCTGATCGTCGTTGATTTCTACGTCCACGCAGCCAAGCGCGATGTTGCGGCGCAGGGTGTCATCGGTCAGATAGACTTCCTGCGGAACGTAACCGATGCGTTGCTGCCAGTCCGGCAAATTGGCAAAAACGTCATAACCATCGGCAAGGATGCGGCCTTGCGTCGGCTGCAAAAGCCCCAGGATCAAATCGATCAGGGTGGTTTTTCCAGACCCCGAGCGGCCAACCACCGCCACTGACTGGCCCCGTTCGATTTCCAGACTGATGCCGCTTAAGGAAGATTCCACCGCGCCAGGGTAGCGATAGCCAAGGCCGTTCAGTTGCAGATGTTCGTTAAAGGAAAGCGGCGCGGAGGATTCTGTCTCACTGGGAAATGTCAGCGGAGCCTGATTGTTTTCGAACAGGTCGGCATGGATCACATTGACTGCGGCGGTGTTTTCACGAAACGTGGTGACGGCGCTAACCAGCTTGCTGAGTGACGGCATCAGGCGCATGGCAGCGACCGCAAACAATCCCAGGGTCGGCAGGAGATTCGCCGCGTCGGCATCAGAATATCCAACCAAAACGGCGACCAAAACGGCCATGGTGCCGATGGCGACGGCCTCGATAAACAGCCGTGACAGATGCGGCGCGGTGGCGCTACGGGCCAAATATTTTGCCCGCTCCAGGGCGGGCTTGGCGAACGCATCAGCAAAAAAATCCTCGCGGTTATACAGCTTCGTTTCCTTAATCGCGTTCAGTGCCTGGTTGACCCACAACAGCATCTGGCCGTCATGTTCTACTGTGCGCCGGCCCCATTCTTGAATACGCAAGCGCATCCACAGGTAAAAAATGCCAACGGCACAACCAAGAATGAATCCGATGGTCAAAGTCGATACTGGATCGACCATCAACAACACTGTGAAAATGCCGAAGATGATAAAAAACTCCATGGTAAACTGAAGGATCGGCAATAGCCCCTTGACGAACACCCGCGACGATAACAGGGTTACGTTGCGGATCAGCTCCATTGAATTGTGTTGCAGATGGAAAACGTACGGTTGAGCCAGATAATGACGCAAAACCCTGTGGGCGAACAACGCTTGGTGATGAGTGACGAAGCGGTTCTGAATAAAAATGATGATGCCCAGGGCAACCGCCTTGAAGGCGAAAAACGCCACCATGACGAGGCAAAACCCGATCAGGATTCGGTCCTGACCGAAATCGCTGAAAGTATCGTAAATACCGGCCAGCAACGGCAGGCGGGACAAGCTGTCGGGAACGACCAGCATTTGTAGCAACGGCAGAAACAATCCGACCCCCGCCATTTCCAACAAGGCCGCCAGCACCATCAACGCAAACAGCCAAAAAAAACTGATGCGGGTGTCATGGTCAAGAAGGTCGAAAATTTTGCGTGCCTGAGCGATCAATGGGCTAGTCCTAAATCAAGTTAAGGGGGGGGCTTGCAATTAATCTTTGCTGGCACCAAGCCAGGCGGTCATCTTTTTAGCCATGAAAATTCTGGCGCCGTAAATGGATTCCGTCGTTGAGCCACCTATATGAGGAACGATGACAAGGTTTCCATGTTGACGGCTGTAGTCGACAAGGGGATGCCGGAC
>PVBE010465464.1_pt1 | contig 13216 bp, 8 predicted proteins | sample 1631181 | NCBI WGS metagenome assembly PVBE01 (sample SAMN08397723, study PRJNA350692) | Marine metagenome, whole genome shotgun sequencing project. | isolation source: water | place: Pacific Ocean | collected 2012-04
CTATTATACCCAAGGACGAAACCTAAACCAGGAAATCCGGGTTTATAAACGTTAAATGGGCGGTCATCTTACCGCAGAATTGGAATAAAGACCACCTGGCGGCAGGTCTCCAGGCCCCTCAGATGATGCTCAAGTCGTCGCGGAGGGTTCTGTCGGCGACTTCGAGCTCCAGCGCCGCCAGGTCGCCGCCGAGTTCGTCGGCCCGTTTGAGTTGCCACTGGGCCTCTGTGGGCATGTCCAGCATGCGTCGGGCCAATCGCAGGTATCGCCGAGAACCGAGCCCGATGGACAACGGTTCTATAATATCCAGCAGGCGTCGGAGGTACTGGCGAGCCGGTATCGTGCGCCCGGAGAACGGGTCAACCAGCAGCGCGTCGAGTCCGTCGCGCATCGCCCGCCAGCGGTGCTGGTCCAGGTATTCCTGGCGATACTCCTCCACCGGCTCGTTGGCTGCAAAAGCGTGCTGGAAAGTCACGACGGCGGCCTGGAATATCGCCGTCATCGCCCCAAGACGATGCACGTCTGTGGGCAGGTCCAGCACGCGGAGTTCGACCGTGCCCAGGAGCGGCTGGGGGCGAATGTTCCACCACAGTTCGCCCGGACGGGTCACGTCGCCTGAGTCCAGCAGCGTCTGGTAATGTGCGTCCAGATCCGACCATGTCTCGAATCTGGGGGGTAATCCGGTGCGCGGCATCGAGCCGAACAGATGCATTCGCGTGGACTGCAGACCGGTGAGCTCGCCCTCGAAAAACGGCGAGTTAACCGACATCGCCATCAGTGCGTATATCCACGGCCGCATGCGGGCCATCACGTATATCGCCTCGGCGGCCGACCGCACGCCGACGTGCACGTGCAGACCGAACGACAACAGGCGTTTGGCGACGTATCCGTAACCGTCCAACACTTCAAGATAGTGCTCATCGTCGATCGCCGGCAGTCCGCGCCATTGTCCGAACGGGTGGCTGGCTCCGGCGGCCAGACGCAGGTCAACCTTGCTGGCGGCCTGGGCCAGCTTCCGCCGCCCGTCCAGCGACGATGCGACGAGATCTTCGACCGTCTCAAACACGCCCACGCGGTTTTCAACTACGCACTGGAACAGTTCATAGCAGATGCTTGCCTGCATTTTCGGGTCGAGATGCTCGCGGAGCTGTTCGATACCGCTCTTGAGTGCGGCGGTTTTCGGATCGATCAGACAGAACTCCTCTTCGATCCCGATCGTCGGCTTGTCGTTTCGCGTAAATGGCGTCATGGTGCGTTATTCCGTTGTCGAATCTCCGGCTGATGCGCGTGCGGCCATACCGGCCAGAATCGCAGCTCCGCTTCGCAGGGCTCCGTCGGCAAAATCATAATTTCCGTTATGCAACTGCCCGCTTTCGACCCCGGTTCCGATTCTCGCCAGCAGTCCGGGCACATGATCGAGGTAGCAGGCGAAATCTTCGGACCCCATCGACATGCGGTCCATTTCGATCCACCCGTACGGTCCGAACAGGTCGTCGGCAGTGCGTGCGAATACCTCGTACAGGCCCGGGTCGTTCATGACCGACGGGCAGTACATGTGCGCGTCGAAGACCACCTGCAGGTCCCGTCTCAACGCCACGTCGCGGGCTATGTCGCGGATGGAGGCGTACAGCTCGTCCCGCACTGCTGGGTTCGGGGCGCGGATCGTGCCTTCCACAACCGCTTCGGTCGGTATTACGTTGGCCCGGCTGCCGGAGTGTATCGACCCGACGCTCACCACTTGCGGAAGGCCAATATCGTCGCCTGTTTTCGTAAGGGCGCTGACCCTCTCGACCAGTTCGGCGACGCCAAGTATCGGGCTCCTGGCCAGGTGCGGCCGGGCTCCGTGCCCGCCTATTCCGGTCACCGTAAGCGTGAACAGATCGTTGGACGCGGTCATGGATCCGGGCATCGACCCGACAATGCCCACGGGCAGTCCGGGCCAGGCGTGCAGTGCGAAAATCGCATCGGGCTGCGGGTCGCCCAGCGCTCCGGCCTGGATCATAGTTCGGGCTCCGGCCCCGACTTCCTCCGCCGGCTGAAACAGCAGTCTAACCTCGCCGGAGAGCTTATCCTGCAACCGGGACAGTATCACGCCGGCGCCAACGAGCATCGCAACGTGCCCGTCGTGTCCGCAGGCGTGGGCCAGGCCTCTATGCTGGGATGCATAAGATTTGCCCGTGGTTTCGGTAACCGGCAAGGCGTCCATGTCCGCACGCAGAGCGATGGTTTTACCCGGGTGGGCGCCTCTTATAGTTGCGATAACCCCCGTACCCGCGACGCCTGTCTGCACGTCCAGCCCCACCGCACGCAGTGCATCGGCGGCGCGAGCTGCGGTCGACTGTTCGGAAAAAGCAGCTTCCGGCTCGGCGTGAATCGCCCGGCGCATACGGGTCATCTCGCTGGCGACACTGGTGGCCTCATGGGTGATGCGTTTTATAAGTTCCGTTAATCCGTTGAGCATCTCAATTTATTATAGCGCTCTTCCGTCCGAATCGCGTGAACTCGAAAACTACTTGGGCCGATTCGTGAGTTTGTACACTACCGCCGAATCCGCCCAGACCAGCGGAACATACATCAAACCGCGATCGCGATCGATTCCAAAGTCCGCCGGTCCGCCCTTGACCTCCACCAGCGTACGCACGCGTTTGAAATCGGCGCTTATCAGGGCGATCCGATTCTGCTTCTGGTCGGATACCGCCAACGTTCCGTCCTTGAGGACCTCAACGCCATCGAGACCGGCGAAATGACTGGCCAGGCCCATCGCCTTGGGCGGAAAGATTCCGTCCATATCGACCTGATAGATCTCGTGGGCCGCCCAGCTCACGACGAACATCTTCCCGTCTTTGAACGCTATTCCATTGGGATTCTTCGGCCCGGGGATATCGGTGTAGTTTTCACCGTCGAGCCGGTGGATCTTATCGGTGTTCGAGTCCGAAACGTAAACGTACTTTCCGTCGGTGGCCGCGTCGTTAAGAAATTCGGCGCCGCGAATAAGGATCGGCTCGAGCGCCTGTCCGGTCTCTATAGACATCCGCCGAACGTGGTCCACGTCGCAGGCGTAAATAATACCGTTCAGAACGCACAAGCCCTTGATCGAATTGACAGGAGCATTGACCTCGGATTGGACCCATCGCCCGGCCCGGAGTTTTCCGCCAGCCAGCAAACGCGTGACAAAGCCCTGGTTATCGTCAGTGTTGTACCTGTTGTCGGGCCCTTCTTTCGGTGCGTCGATGTTCGAAATGAACACGTCGCCGGTCTTGGCGTCAACAGTCGCACATTCGGGCGTCGCCAGACCCGAGACCCTGGATATCTCCTCAACACGCCAACTGCCGAACGTGTAATAGGGCGACATGGGCGAAGACATTGGATCTGAAGGGGGACCTGCACAACCGCCCAACAACATCGCTCCAATCGCCAGAACCGTAACAAAACCCGTTCGCATATCGTCGCTCCTTTCAGGGCAAACTCCCCAGCCGCAGGGCGCAGCCGGTTTACCCTGCTTATCATACCCGCCGGCGCATCTGCGTCAAGCGTCTGGGTATTGTCAACGACCCGGCGGCGGAATAGGACGACCCGTTCCGAGGCCTGCCGGACACGCCAATATATTCCGAGAGTTCGAGCCTTTCGGACCGACTACTTTGACACCAGGGCGATCTGGCCCCAGAAGGCTGTTTCATAGGCCCATCCGCTGGGCTGGTTGACCAGTTCGATGTTCACGCTCTTGCCGGCATACGCTGACAGGTCAACGTCAACTGTCATCCATCCGCGTTTCGACGCCCGCGGGCCTATTGTCTTGCTAACCAGCTCCTTCTTGTCGGCCCGCACGATAAGACTCCAGTCGCCGCGGGGATCGTGTCCGACGAGCAAATTAAGCACCGCGCCCTTGCCCGACGGAACGGTTATCTTCCGCGCAAGAACCGATCCGACGGACCTGCGAGCCGGGTGAGTTACCAGGACATTCTTCCTGCCGCCCCAACTCGATCGCAGACCGGGAGATTCAATATTCCCGCAGTTTGACAGCTTCCAGCCCGGGGCGAACTGCTCGACGGCCTTGCCTAGACTGATCGGCTTGGATTTTGCCGCCGTTCGTCGCCTGCGGCCTCGCCCGGCGGGCCATCTGTCCTTCGGATACAGTTTCAGGATCTGGGCTTCGTTCTTCTTCATCGTCGGCGTCGATGCGCTGGGCGTGGGCTCCGGCGTTCCGCCTTTGAACAGGTCGAGCCCGGCGGGGTTTTCAGGATCCATGTCGACCAGTGGCCATACCACCTTGCCGGCGCGCTGACCGGCCTCGTCGTAGTAGGCGCCCAGTTCGTTGGAGTTGGCGTCAATGTAAAGCGTAACGCGATTGATCTCGGCCATCGTGAGCGCCTCGCGATGATGCTTCTTGAGCATGATCTTGGCCAGGCCGGTCTTGATCGCCCCGAAGCGTCCTGCTATCGAACGATACCCGCCGTGCATCGGCTGGACGCCGCTGTGACCGCCGGTTCCGTGGTAGTAGAACTTGTACTTCTTCAGGTCGGGGGCGGGTTTCTTCTTCTTGGTGTGGCACGGGATGCATTTGCTCTTCAAGAGAGGCTCGACAAGACGGGCGTAAGTCAGCGGACACGATCCGTCTTCGAGATTCGGCACGAGTTTCGACGGCGCCCGTTTCATCGCAGCAGGGACCTTGCCCGGCTTGCGGACCTGCAGCTTCTTCTCGTGGCATCCGATGCAGCTCAAGTTCTCGCCGGGATGCACGTAGGTGCATGACCGCATCGACTGGACAGCCATTCCATGTTCGTTGAGGGCCTGGAAGTAGATCGCCTTGCCGACGGGAGCCTCGAAGTAGGCGCTTCCGTCTTCTTCGACCGGCACGACGCCCAGGACCGCCCTGGTCGATACGCCCGAACCGGGGCCGACTCGCGGTTGGTCCTGCCATGGACTGTGCCACGGGAACGGGAAGATCTGCATGATGCGGAGCGACTTGATCCTGGTGTTCTTGGGCCACTCGAAGTCCGCTTCGTATACGTTCATTACGCTGACCGTGGCTCGCTTGTGCCCGGGGGCCTTGTAACGCTGGCCCTGGTAAGTCATCGTCGGGATCGCCGGGGGCGTCTTTCGCGCCCGTAGCGGAATCGGGGCGCGGATGCTGCTGATTCCGTTGCACGCCTGCTGGCTGGCGCGGAACAGTATCTCGCGGTTGCCGAACTTGTCCAGCAGCCAGACGTCGCTGCCCATCGTCGCGATGATGTAGTCTTCGCTCAGGGCCCAGGGGTCGGTGTATCCGGGGCATTGGGGAAGACCCTTGTCCATGTCGCCGTGGTAGCCGCGCGACTCGTCCATCAGCGCATAATCGTGGAACCGCGTGACCTGCGACATCTTGTTGTCGTCTTCGATACCGAGGTCGACCAGAATAATCACGCCTCGCGAGGTCGATATATGGTGCTTGCCGGCGATGGCGACGTACTTCCGCGAACCGGGAATCGGTTTGATGGTGTACTCGGCCCAGGGTCGATCGGCTCGCCCATCCTTCCACTTGCCGTCGAACGTGTGGTGCGGCAGAGCGTAGTTTCCGTGCGGGGCGCGGGGGTCGCGTCCGTCGGGGTAGCAGATCCAGAAACCGTGAGCGGCGGAGAAGTCGCGGTCAACGTAGTCCCAACGCGTGTAGACCAGCATTCCGTTGTTGTCGACGGCGGGGAACAGTTCGGTCGTCTCGTGATAGCTTATGCGGATCAGGTCGCTTCCGTCGGCCTTGACTGAGTGCATGGTCCCGCACGGCTGGGAGAACTCGCCGAAGGCTCGCCCGGTCTGGCAGCGGTCCATGATGTTGCGGCGATCGGAGACGAAGACGATCCGCCCGTTAGGCAGGAACGCGGGATGGTAATCGTTGCGGCGTCCATCAGTGACCTGGACGAGATTCGAACCGTCTGCGCCGATCTTGTACAGGTGGAAGCAGGTCTCGTTGGTGAACGCTTCGAACACGTCTTTGGGCCAGGGAATCCTGAGCCCGCACTTTTCGACGAACGAAAACGCCACGGTCTTGCCGTCGTAGCTCAGGGCGGGAATATTGAACGCCCCGCCATTGAGCTTCTTGCCCTTCATGCGCCCGTTGGCCACTGCCGCGTCTTTCAGCATATTGCTGATCACCGGCTTGCCGGACTTCAAACCGCTGACCTTGTAGAGCCCGCCGCCGGCGCCCACGCCGTAACCGTAGTCCCAGCACTGCAGCACGCCTTCACGATTGCCCCGCTTGGTCACGAAGACCATCGAGTCAAAGTCCAGCAGCGGATTGGACATCACAATCGCCCGCCGGAGCTTGCAGACCTCGAGATAAACATCTTTGTCCGACGCCCCGCCCGCCAGCTTCTTCTTCAGGGCGTCGAGCTGCGGCTGGAAGTTCTTCAGACCCGCGGCGCCGGGAAGGGTCTTCAGGTGCGCAATCAACGCGGCCGTCCGCCGAATCACGATACCGGCCGGAGACTTATCCGCCGGAGTTATTCGACTGTTGGCGTCCAGGAGCGCAGAAGCCGCCGGGTTGGGCTCCTTCAGGCAAGTCTTAATCCCGCCGGCAAGTTCGCCGTACTCCTTGTCCCAGGCGCCTGTAACCTCGCTGGGATAGTCAGCAGCCCGGACCGATCCGACACAAAGAGCTGCAATCGCCAAAAACGCAAACGCCGACAGAATCAATTGCCTGTTCATAAGACCTTCTCCCTATAACCAAATTTTCACGCACTACAATGTACGAAGCCTAAAGCTCTTTTATCCTGATATTCCTGAAGTAGATCGGAGCCCCGCCGTGCTTACCCTGGAAGCCGATGTGTCCTTTCAAAGGCAGCTTGGCTTTGGGCTTGCTCAACCAGCCGGGGATCTTGTCGCCGGCGGGATTGACCTTCGCTGACGTCCACTTGTCCATGTCCATCTCGGTGACTTTCTCACCGTTGAGCACAACCGTGATGATCTTGCCCTTGCAGGTGATCGTGTAGCGATTCCACTTACCGACCTTCTTGACCACCTGCTTGCTGGCGGCGAGGTGTCCGAAGATCGCACCGCACTGCCAGGTCTTCGGCGACTTGGCCCACTTGCGAGCGTAGTCGTCTGCGATCTGGATCTCCACGGAATTGGAAATCCACTTCTTCGTATCGCTGCAGTGAACGATCACGCCGCTGTTGGCCGCCGGTCCGTTCTTGAACTCCAGATCGATCACGAAATCGTTATACTGCTTCTGCGTCCAGAGGTTAATGTCCTTCGTCGCGGTCATCACGCCGTCTGTCACCGACCATACGCCTTTGCGATAGATCGCGTTGGAAAGGTCAGGCTTGAGCAGATCCGACCAGCCGGCTCCGCTGGTGTCGGGGTGCCCCTTCGTCGCAACGGTGTCGGGCCCCTCGATCAGCGATATCATAGCCTTGGCCATTCCGTCGCCGATGAGGAAATACGTCAGTGCGTTCGAGTTCCAGTGATACGTCTGGCCGCTGGGCGACTCTTCCCTGGGACGGTAGAAATCTTTGGTGCCCACGAACGCCACGTTGCCCTTGAACTCTTTGTGCGTGGCCACTGCGGCCTGGGCCTTCATCAGCGACAGGGCCCGCGGGTGCTTCTCTGCATGCCCGGACATTCCGGTCTCCGCGATCACGAACGGAAGGTTCTTCACGCCGAGATCCTTGCGGATGTCGCGGATGAAGTTGGCCATGTTCTTTTCGTATGCGTCGTTGGCGGCCTGGTCTACTCGATCGTTCCAGCCCTGGTGCCACCCGAAGCCGACAAGCTCGTAACCCTTGCCGTTATATTTGGGGAAGTGCTTTTTGATGTTGCCCAACACATCCTTAACGTGTTTCAGCAGATCTTTGTAGTACGGGCCGACAGTCTCGCCGCTGCTTGGCGGGCGGAAGTCTTTCTGCAGGCTCTTTCCGCCCCAGGCGACCTTGATCAGGAGCACCTGCTCGTCAAACGCCTGCCCCACGGCGTGTCCGAACTGAAACTCAGGACCGATCGTGGTTTCCTTCGCGCCGTAGCCGGCGGTAAGCCCGCCCTTGCGATCGAAGTACCAGATCCAGACGTCGTCGCGAACGATCCAGTCGCCGTTCTTGTCGATAACGTGCCTGGTCATCTCAGCCGTCTTCGTGTCCCGCACGATGTACTGCAAAGAGCCCTTGCCCTTGTTCCGCTTGGGATTGGCCTTGATCTGCCCGGCGCCTTCCATGTTCGACTGGCCGGCAAGTATGAACACCTTCAGCGGGCCCTTGCCCGCCTGGGCCCCAAGAGCAGGTCCGACCAGAACACCGGCGACCAGCGACAGTACTATAAGCCCGACAATCAACTTTGTTCTTGCGATCATATTAACAGTTTCCTTTTTTGAGGTTCACCCGAACCGAGAGTCTACCGCGCCGATGGTCACGGGTGCAACGAAAGCCCACTTAGCGACCGACGGTGCGTCGGACCATTCACGACGAAGTCGTGACCGCCGTCGCCGTTCTCATCATTCAGCATTCCGCATTCATCATTTTCCTCCGGCCTACGCCGGTTCCGGCCCGACGTTGAACACCGACGCGGGGACCGCCATTCCGAGCTTCTCGAACTTGGGCAGGAAATCGTCACTGACCCCATTGCATATCCACTGGCCCACCTGCCGCCCGGAGACGTCCTGTCCGGTTCGCTTGTATTCGAAAATGTTCCGCAGCCCGATCTGGTCGCCTTCCAGCCCGCAAACCTGCGTAATGTGAGTGATCCGGCGGACGCCGTCGAGGAAGATCTCGTGCTGAACGATCAGGTCGATGGCGGCCGATATCTGCCTGTGAATCGCCCACAATGGGAGCATAAGCCCGCGCGAAAGCGCCATCATCTCAAGGCGTGAAACCGCGTCGCGCGGCGATGACGAGTGCATTACCGACAGGCAGCCGTCGTGTCCGGTGGCGATCGCCTGGAGCATGTCCAGCGCTTCGTCGCCGCGTATTTCGCCCATGATTATACGAGTCGGCCGCATGCGAAGTGCGTTGCGGACCAGTTGCGACAGCACGATCTCGCCCTTGCCCTCGGAGTTCGGCGGACGGGACTCCAGGCTGACCACGTGGATCTGCTGGAGGTCGAGTTCGGCGGTGTCTTCGATCGTGACGATCCGCTCGGATTCAGATATCGCGTTGGACAAAATACCGAGCGTGGTGGTCTTGCCCGTACCCGTGGCGCCCGAGAAAATAATGTTCAAACGAGCCTGGACCGACGCGCAGAGCAGGTCGGCCATCTTTTGCGACAGCGTACCGCGCTCGATGAGATTCTCGACAGTCGTAAGCGTGCGGGTGAACTTGCGGATCGTGACCGTAGGCCCGCAGACCGCAACCGGCGGAACGATCACGTTTACGCGAGAACCGTCGGGCAGGCGGAAGTCCACAAACGGTGATGCGGTGGTTATCGATCGGCCGGTCGGCTCGACCATCCGATCGACCAGCATGCGGACGTGAGCGTCATCGGGGAATGTGAAATCGTCCAGAACCATCTTACCGTTACGCTCAACAAAGACCTGCCCGTGCCCGTTGATCATGATCTCGGTGATCTCGGGGTCTACAAGCAGATGGCGGATGGGCTTAATTGCCGGAAAATCATAGTACATAAGGACCTCTTTGATTTTGTAGTTCGATTATTCGGCGATTGTCCGCCGCCGCCAGCCGCTTGTCAAGCAGGACGCCCGGCGACGATTATCCGCCAGCATCGGTGGATGCGTTTGTTGCGGAAGTCCTCGGGGACCGTCTGCCTGCTAATCTCGCGGGGCGCCAGGCCGGCAAGCAGCGATTCGTCGAACTTGAACCGCTTGAAATTCGTCGAAAAGTAGATCACTCCGCCCGGCGACATCAGCTTCGCCAGGCCGCCAAGCAGTTCGGCGTAGTCGCGTTGGATGTCGAACACGCCCTCGGTGCTCTTGGAGTTGGAGAACGTGGGCGGATCGACGACCGCCAGATCGTAGAACTCGCCGGGTGAGTGATCCCGCAGGAACTCCATCGCGCCGGAGTGGACGAACCGGTGATTCTCGCCGGATATCTCGTTCAGGCGGAAGTTCGCACGGGCCCAGTCCAGGTACGTGTTGGACAGGTCGACCGTGGTGGTCGCAACCGCCCCGCCGGCGGCTGCGTATACGCTGAACGCACCTGTATATGCGAACAGATTGACCATCCGCTTGCCCGACGCCTCGTCGCGTACCATGCCCCGCGTGATGCGGTGGTCCAGGAAAAGCCCCGTGTCGAGGTAGTCCGAAAGGTTGACCAGGAATTGCACGCCCCCCTCGGAGACCGTAATACGCGGCGATGCGGTTTCCACGACGCGCTCGTACTGTTCGACCCCGCGCTGGCGGCGACGCGTCTTCAGGAATACGCTGCCAGTTGGGATGCCAAGCTTTTCACCGGCCGCCGCCGCCATCTTCTCAAGCCAGTCAACGTGCTGGCCAGCGGTGCGATCATGCGGGCGATCGTATTCGGCGATGTGCAGTCTGCCCTCGTACAGATCGACCGCCAGCGGGATCTCCGGGATGTCGCGATCGTACAGGCGGTAGCACGTAATACCGCGTTTTGTAGGCCATTTTCGCAAGTGGCGGGCCTGTTTCGCCAGTCGATTGGCGAACATCTCGGCCTGCGGCTGTGCCCGATCGTCCAGCCCGCCGAACGCCTGGACGACCGGCTCGGACGTCGACGCGGCTTCGGGCGCAGCCTGACCGGGCGCCCAGCCCTTCGGCGGACGCGGACCGTGGAACTGGAAATACGTACACTCGATCGGACCGTTATACAGCTTGCGACGACGATCCGACGACTGCCCCACTATCGCCTCGAACCGCGGATAACTCGTGAGAATATAGTGCGACCAGGTCTTGAGCCTTCGCAGCACGTCGGGCATCGAACGGTACACATCCTCGACGTCGGACTTCTCGCCAATCCGCTCGGCGTACGGAGGATTGCAGAACATGCACCCGTATTCCGAACCGCAGTCGAGGTCGGCGAACGCCTGAACGCTGAACTTCAGCGAGTTGCCCAACCCGGCGTGGCGGGCGTGGTCGCGGGCAAGTTGCGTCTGCTCGGGGTCGATGTCGTATCCGACGATATCCAGCGGGCGGTCCAGCACCGCCAGGTCTCTGGCCTCTTCGATCGCCCTTTCGGCCAGCGAACTGTCAGTCGCAGGCCACTCGGACGCTACGAACGTGCGGTTCATACCCGGCGCCATGTTTCTTCCAATAAGAGCGGCCTCGATGCCTATCGTCCCCCCGCCGCAGAACGGGTCCACCAGCGGGCGATCCGGCTTCCAGAAGCTCAGTTGCACCAGCCCCGCCGCAAGCGTCTCCTTCATCGGCGCCTTGCCCACCTTCTGGCGGTATCCCCGTTTATTCAGCCCCGGGCCGGTCGTGTCCAGCGTGAGTGTCGCGACGTCATTTAGCATAGCAACTTCGATCACGCAGCGAGCCCCGGTCTCCGGAAGAGTCTCTACGCCGTGGGCCTTTCGGAGCTTCTCGACGATCGCCTTCTTGCATATTTTCTGGCATGCCGGAACCGACGAAAGCTGCGACTTAACGCTCCGCCCGTTAACCGGAAACTCAGCATCCGCCGCTATCCACTGTTCCCAGGGCAGCTCGTTTGTACGGTCGAACAGCACGCCAAAGTCCGTCGCTTCAAACGATCCGACCTCGATCAGCACCCGGTCAGCGCAACGCAGCCAGGTGTTCGCCCGGAAGATCGCCGACTGGTCGCCCTCGAAGGCGATCCTGCCGACGCTGACTATCCTGGCGGGGTAACCCAGCGAATCGAGTTCGCGTGCGACGACCGCCTCCAGTCCAAACGCAGATGTAGCTATAAGGTTCATGTGCATTCATCATACGGGTTACCAGGTGCGTAGTCCAACCCTCCACGCTCCCCGAGCCGGTGAACTCTGGTGTACAGATCGTAGCAAAACAGCACGATACGCAACAATCGCCCATATCACGCCCCACTACCGCTTCGGTTTCATATGTGATGTATGTACAGTATCTTACCGCCACCCACCGGCCATTTGACCACATATCCGCACCGAGCGCCATGATCGGCGAGAATGTCACAATAGTGTCACAGGAAACGCATGTGCACCGACATCTACCATATCCGGCGCCCCTTATACCGCATTAGAGCGGCAGGCAGTATCGTGAAAGGCAACATGTTTTACAATATACAATTAGAGCGATAGAAGCCAACGCCGTGCTGGGTGTGCAGCGTTTTGCATGCTGGTTTCTGGCCCAATTTGAAGGTACACAAATTCAAAGCCTGTGACATCGAGACCACGCCTGGCGCCGCTGTGCGCATCGGGCCAGATTCTGCGCCCCGCCGGTGCCGGGGAATTGTAAATGCGATAACTTGATCCGTGCCATCGGTGGTAAGAAAAAGCCGTCGTCGCGGCCGTCGGTTTTGCTGTAACCGTTAAATTGCAAACCAAAAAACTCCCGAAAAACCAACATAAACTATTGACATCCAGCCGATAGCTGACTATTATGTGGAACTCTTCGTTATCTTCCGTATTATAAAAAGCTTCGAGGGGACGATTCCAACCCGATTAATCACAACAAGTAACGTGCAGTCGTGCTGCACGAACGGATATACCTGTCGTTTAACCGAAATGCGAATAGACTCATAACGCACTAGCCGGAAACAGTAACATGAAGAACATACGCAGAATCAGAAACATTGGAATTTCAGCCCATATCGACTCGGGCAAGACCACGCTGAGCGAACGAATCCTGTTCTACTCCGGACGAATTCACCGCATACAGGAAGTGCACGGAGCCACCGCCGACAGCGGCGCGACGATGGACTTCATGGACCTCGAACGCGAACGGGGAATCACCATCGCCTCGGCCGCCACCCAGGTCGACTGGGGCAAAAATATAATCAACATAATCGACACGCCCGGACACGTTGACTTCACCGTGGAAGTCGAACGCTCACTGCGAGTGCTCGACGGGGCGATCATGGTCTTGTGCGCCGTCGGAGGCGTACAGAGCCAGTCAGTAACCGTTGACCGCCAGATGAAACGTTACCGCGTACCGCGCATCGCGTTCATCAACAAGATGGACCGCACCGGAGCCGATCCCGAGCGAGTTCGCCAGGACCTGGCGGAGAAACTCGGGCTGAACGTGGTTCCGATCCAGTTACACATGGGCGAAGGCGAAGACTTCGTCGGCGTGATCGACCTTGTGACCAACGAAGCGATTACGTTCGAAGGCGCCCGCGGCGAAGACGTC
>PVBE010264357.1_pt1 | contig 13215 bp, 8 predicted proteins | sample 1631181 | NCBI WGS metagenome assembly PVBE01 (sample SAMN08397723, study PRJNA350692) | Marine metagenome, whole genome shotgun sequencing project. | isolation source: water | place: Pacific Ocean | collected 2012-04
AGGCCTTAATTTTCGGGCAGTTTATGGCCGTCTCAGGGCGTCGCCCGATAGACCCCAAAGGTGCCCTTCTGCCGGGCGCTCAGAGAGGCGAGATCCGCACCCATTCTTCGTAGATTGCGCCGCCCTCGCCGGCGTCAGTGAGGCGCGCTCGGGTCAGCGAATTTGCGCAGGCCCCCCACGCCCGGTGCCCACCTTTCGGCAGCAGCGCCATGTCACGCCGTTGTTTGGGATCGAGATGCAGCCGCACGCGAATCGAGCCGAGCCGAGATTCAAGGCGGCACTCAGAACCTTCCCCCAAGCCCGCTGGCGCCGCGTCGGGGTGAACTCGGCATGCGATCGGGAGTGGCGGTGGTCGCGTCCACTGACTCGATTGGGCCTTCGGTGTGGCGAGCGCGTGCAGTTGCAATGGGTACCCGGCCGGCGCTGGCGCTGGGCGCGCCAATTCCGCCGCCGGACCGGTCATGAGCTGCGCTTTGCCGTTGGCGGTCGGGAAGCGCCGCCCCGAGAAAACCACCCTATTCGAGAGAGGATTCCGGACCACTCCTCGCTCGAGCACCGGGAGCGTGACGCCTGCGTTTCGGGCACTTTCGGAAAGCACCCGCTTCTTCCAGTCCCGGGCGCTGCCCGCGAACTCGGCTCCGAGCCCCACTCGAGCGGCAAGCCCCTGTACGATTTCGAGATCACTGCGCACCCCGGGAGGCGCCGCTACTATCGGCCGCGACACCCCCAAATAGTGGTGGCCGTAGGCGCCGAGGATGTCGTCGGACTCAAGCAAGGTGGGCGTCGGCAAGACCAGATCCGCCAGGCGCGCCGTATCCGTCATGAAGGAATCCGCTACCACCACGAAGTCGCACGCCTGGAGGGCTCGGACGCTCGTCTCGGACTCTGGCAGCATCGTCACGGGGTTGCCTGCGGTCACCCACACAAAGCGGACAGGCGGATCCGCGGCGAGCAGTTCGGGGCCAAATAGCGGCTCGGCGATGGTACGCGGTGGTGGCCGGAGGCCAGCAAGTGGGGTCTCGAATGCTCCACGGCGCCGAAAATAGAAGGATACGCCGCCGCCCGGAATACCGACGTTTCCGGTGATCGCTCCGAGGGCGTCCAAGGCGCGGACGATCGTCGCGCCGTTGCTCCTCCTCGTCATTCCCCAGCCCACGAGGATCGTGCACGGACCATCGCGCAGACGGGACGCGAGATCTCTGGCCTCCGCGGGTTCGACCTCGGCGATCACGCACCAACTCTCGACGCTTTCGGATTCACAAAGCGCTCGGAACTCGTCCAGATTGTCGCAGTACGTTGCCGCGTCCCCGGCGACCCAGCTTTCGTCGAAGAGCACTCGTCCCACTGCCATGGCGAGCGCCAAGTCCCCGCCCGGCCGCGGCTGGAGCGTCCGCTCGCAAAGGTCCGCGGTCCGGTGATGGATCGGGTCTATCGACACCAGGCCTGCGCCCCGCTCTTTGGCGCGCTTGAGGAACGGGACGGTGTGGGGACTCGACGTCACCACGTTCTTTCCCCAAACAATGATCTGCCTAGCGTTGTCGAGTTCCGCCAAATCGTTACTGTCGCTGAGACCAAAGTCCGCCGCCTGTGCGGCTTCACCAGCGCCCGAGCAGATGTCTCCTCGCTTGATCGTCACCGGACCAAAGCGATTGAAGAAGTGGTCGGTGAGCTTCAACAGGATGCCGAGACTGCCTCCGCATCGATAGTGGAAGATCGCTTCGCTACCGTGCTCTTTGCGCACCGATACCAATCGCTCGGCGGCAATGTCGAGGGCCTCGTCCCAGCCGATCGGCTCAAAGTCGTCGCCGCGACGCAGCAGTGGCGTCGTGATCCTGTCCTTGGAGTACTGAAGCTCGAGGAATTTGTTGGTTCGGTAGCAAAGAAAGCCGCCCGTCACGGGGTGCTCGGGGTCGCCGCCGATCTTGGTAACGCGCCCCTCTTCAACGGTGGCTACGATCCCGCAAGTATCGGGGCAGTCACGATTGCACACCGTGCGAAGGATCTCGCTCATTGCGCTGCTATAGCGCAAGGTTCGTAGCGGGGCACGGGTGCGCGTTAGAACCAGACCGACAGCCCGAACGTTCCGCCTACCACGTACGCGGTGTAGTCGTTCAGGCGGACGCTTTGGCTGTCGTTCGTATGCCCTAAGAGCGGGACAGCCACTTCCGGGAGAAAGGTGATCCCGTAGCCCTCGCCGATACGGGCCAGAATAGTAACGTCGGCGGTGAACCACAGCGCCGTACTTCGGAGCTTCTCCGTGGCGGTCTCACCGACCTTGTGATCGAACTTGGTGTAGGCCCCCGAGACCCCTACGTGCGGCCAAATCGTGACAACATCACCGGCGTTGAATGCGTACCCGACGCGCCCCGATCCGGTGAACCCGAACTCTTGGTCGTTGACATTATCCACGCCGAGATCGGTCCATTTGGGTTTCCCCATGATGAATGCGATTCCGATTCCCACGCTCAAATCTTTGATGACGAAATAGTCGGCGACGATCTGTGGGGACGCGACCTGGACGGCGAATTGGTTCTGATTGGGTCCCCCAAAAAAAGAAAGCTCCGCATCAGTGAACGAGTACTGCAGCGACCCGCCCGGGTTGTGGACTTTTGCATTCGTCCAGGCAAGGCCCGTGACGCGCTGCGCGCTGATGACGAATTGGCCTTCGGCGCCGAAGTCCACCACGGTATCGGCTGATGGCGTCTCCATGATGTTGCCGGGATCGTCCTGATAACCGTGGGCGAGCGCTGTTCCGCTCGCCGCCATGAGGCCCGTGGATAGAGTTCCCGCAAGCACCCGATTCAGACCGCGCATCCATTTCCCCCTTCTGCGCACCAGACTCGTCCGCACCTCGCCCCCATCGCGCGGAGGCATCAGCCCGGTTTGGATATAGAAATACCCAACACGTTTCGGAGGGTACACTGGGTGGCGCCGCGGGCGAAGGGTTGAGTCGGGCGGAGTTTGGGGCTCTCCCGCGATGCGTCTGACGACGGCGCCGTCCGCCGCGTGTATGCCCTTTGCGCGCCGAAAAGGCCAGGCAGCCCACGGGGTTACGTGAACGCACCCGTAGCGAGCGGCCAAATCTGGTAGATGGCCCCATGCGGAGAGGTTGGGGCCTAGCGCTCGGGATGGTGGTTGCTGCCTGCGGTTCGGAGACGAGCGATCCAGACGGTGTTGGCGAGGGTGGCTCCGGAGAGCGCGTCGTCACCGCCGATCAAATCATGGCCTGCTCCACGGGGCCCGCGCCGGACGTCACGAGCGATCGGCTTTGCGTGGGGGGCGACGATCCCGAGGCCGTGCTCGACAAGATCCAGATCGAGTGCTCGGTCGAAACGGGCTGCTTCGCGCCTGCGGACGTAGCCCCCAAGGACTCGATCCTCGTCATGGCTTACAACGTTGAACGCGGCCTCGAGATCGACGGTCAGCTCGACGCCTGGCGCAACGATTCGCGCCTGCCCGTGCCCGACGTTTTGTTGATCAGCGAGGTGGACCGCGGCTGCACGCGCACGGATTATCGCGACGTCATTCGCGAGTACGCTTCGGCGCTCGAAATGGACTTCGTATACGGCGTCGAGTTTGTGGAGCTTCCCCGCGGTGCCGGTAGCTCCATCGAGACGCCTTGTGAGCACGGCAACGCGATCCTCTCGCGCTTTCCCATCGCCAACCCGGGCTCGATCCGGCACGCTACGAATAAGAGCTGGTACGACGACGAGGGCGAGCCGCGCCTCGGCGGTCGCATCGCGATCACCGCCGATGTCGTTGTCGGTGACAAGAACGTGCACGTTGTCAGCGTGCATTTCGAGTCCTCCATTAGCGAGGATGTTCGCGAAGGACAGGCGGTCGAGCTTGCCGAGTACGGAAAGTCTGTGGGCGGGAAGGTCGTCATCGGAGGCGATATGAACTCCGGCTTTTACCGAGCGGATCTGCTCGGCGGCACGACGCTGGACCAGACTGTTAGCAGCTGGCTCGCGCACGGCTACTTCGATGCGCATGCGGCGCTGCCGGCCGACTCTCGGAAGACCCACAACTCTTCGATGATTCTCGACATCATCGTGACGAACGGCGAGTTCTTCTCCGAGTCTGCCGTTGCGCCTCCTGAACTTTGGCAGGGGCTTTCGGATCATGCTCCGGTGTGGACGACCGTCGATATTCGATGAGTCATGCCGTGCGCGCTTTGGATGCGCTTCGGGGCCTCCGGCGGGATGACTGCCTGACGGGTGCTTAGCGCTTGCCCGCCTTGGTCCGTACCCGGGGACTGCGCACGCCTTTGGCGAGCTTGCTACCCCGGGCACTGCCTCTTGGTCTTGGAAGGCGAGCTTTGGCCACGAGGCGTGACTGTTGGGTAGGGCTTCGCTTGGCACCCATCAGCAGTCACCCACCTCGTCCCCTTCGCTCTGTGGGCTCCATCTCCGGTGCCGGGTCTTGGTTGCCCGGGGTGCGGTGGGATAAATGCGACGGGCGGTGACTAGAGGCTCCGGGCTCAGCGCGGCGGCGGCGCGCCGTGCGTTGACTAGAGGTTCCGGGCTCGGTGCGGCGGTGGCGCGGAGACCTGGCTGAGAGCAATCCAGCGAGCCACGGGCGAGCGCGCGAAGCGGCGCGGCCCGGAGCGAAGCGCCGGGCCGCAAGAGGAGGACTACGGGCGGGGGCGGGTGGGCCGGATATAACTAACTCACAGAACACGAGGCTCCGCGAGACCCCACAGGACACCAGAGTACGCACGCTTCCGGCCCGCGAGACCTCGCAGTCATCCAGAGTTCGTACACATCCGCCGCCGCCCGTGCGCGGGCTTGGCAAAAAACTGACGGAGCCTAAAAGAAGTTACCGATCGTGAACTCGAAGACGCTCGTGTCCTCGTAATCGTAGGGCGAGAATGGGAAGCCCCATTCGAATCGAAGCGGGCCGAGGGGCGAGAACCAACGAACGCCGAAGCCCCACGATGTGCGGAGGTTGGGGAAGCTCTTGTTGAAGCACGGGTTGTTGGACTGTTGGTTAGTCGGGGTCGCGTCGCCGCCCGCAAGGCAGTAGAGATTCTCGAGGTTCCACGCGTTGCCTGCGTCGGTGAAGATGACGCCGCGCACGCCGACGGCCTCGAGTAGTGGGAACTCTATCTCGAGGTTCTGCAAGTACATCAGGTTGCCGCCGATGACCGCGCCGTCGGGGATCGGGGGGCTGTTCGGATCCAGCGTCTGGTTGAGCCGCAGACGTGATCCGACGCTTCGGAAGCGGAAGCCGCGTAGATCGAGGATGCCGCCGAGGAAGAAGCGAGCGAAGATGGGGACGCCTTCCAGGGAGGGGCTTGCGACGTAGCCGGCCTCGATGTTCAGCTTGGCGACGACGCCACCACCAATGGGGTAGTAGAAGCGGCCAATGACGCGGTCTCGGACGAATTGGTTCTGCGAGCCGAGGATGTCCACCGCGTATTCCGTCGATGCGAAGAGGTACACCCCGCTCGTCGGAAAGAGGCGGTTGTCGCGGTCGTCGTAGGTGATCGCCGGACGCAGACTCGATGTGAATCCGTCGTTGAAGAGGTTGGCCAGCGGTAGCCGTTGAAAGACGCTGACTCGGCTTGACGTGCCAAGGAACGTGCTCTGTCCGCCCGTCGTGACCGTGTCTTGCTCTGCCGTGTAGGTGAGCGATGCGCGCAGATGCGGTTCGACCAGCGGGTAGCCGAATGACAACGAGCCGCCGCGGCTCTGCTGGGTGAAGTCCGTGTAGACGCGCAACTGGTCGAAGGCGTCGGCACTCGCGGAGAACTTGCTGTCGAGGAAGTAGGGCTCCGTGAAGCGCAGATTGAACATCTGGCGGATGCCGCTGATCTGCGCCTGCAGCGAGAGGCTCTGGCCGTAACCGAAGAGGTTGGCCTGCTGCACCTGGGCGGTAACGATGAAGCTCTCGATACTCGAGAAGCCGGCGCCAACCTGGAAAGTACCGGTGGGTCGCTCTGTGACCTCAAAATTGACGATGATCGTGCCCGGCTCCGTGCCGCGTTCGGTCGAAACGTCCACTCGCTCGAAGTAGCCGAGGGCAGCCACGCGTCGCCTCGACTCCTCGAGGGCCGTTTGGCTGAAGCGCTTGCCCTCACTGATTTCGAACTCGCGGCGGATGACTTTGTCTTGGGTCTTCGTGTTGCCGCGGATGTTGATGCGCTGGAAGATCACTTCCGCGCCGCGCTCCACCGCCACGGTGACGTCGACCTCCGCGTCGTCCGGGTAGAGGCGGGTCTGCGGGTTCGCTTCCGCGTACGCGTACCCCGCGTCTTGATAGAAGCGCTTGATCGCCTGGAGGTTTTCGAGCAACTCGGCGCGGTTGAAGTAGTCGCCGGGATCGCCCGAGACCATCTGGCGCAGATGACGCCGCCCGCCGAGGGGTTTCACCGGGTTGCCATCAGGGCCACGCTCGTAGACTTGGAGCTGGCGGATCTTGAAGCGCGGCCCCTCCTCGATGGTGATGGTCACCTCGATGCCGGAGCGATCCGGAGTCAGCATGACGCGCGGAGTGTTGAGCGTCACCGAGAGGAAGCCGCGATCGTAGTAGAGCGCGCTGATGATGGCGATATCGCGCTCGAATGCGTCCTGGCGGAAGGGTGCCCCGGAGCCGAACGAGAAGAACCCGCCTTGGCCCGTGAACATCACGCTGCGGAGTTCGTCGTCGTCGATGTGGTCGTTACCGATGAACACGATGCGGCGAACGCTGACGCGGCCGTGTTCGACGATCTTGAACTCGACCTTGACCTCATTGTTCTTCTGCGGCGTGACTTCGGTCTCGACGTCGGCGAGAAAGAACCCCTGCTCCGCGTACATGTCGCGGATCTTCTGAACGCTGCGACGGATGGCCGGGTAGCTGAGGATGGCCCCGGCTTGGATTTCGATAGCCTCGGCGAGGTCGTCCTTATCGATCTCATCCTCGCCGGTGAAGACGACGGAGCCGATGGCGGGTCGCTCGCGAACGAGGAAGCGCAGCACGACGCCGCCTCCCGAACGTTCGAGGTCGACTTCGATGTCGTCGAAGAACCCCGCCCGCCACAGCTCGCGGACGTCTTGCGACAGAACCTCCGGCGAGAAGGGCTGACCTGGCCGCTCGCGTAGATAGAGCAGGATTTCTCGCTCGGTGATCCGCCTATTCCCCGCAACGTAGATGCGCTCGATGGGCAGGCCGCGCGAGCGTTCCGATTCGTTGGATTTCGGCTTTCGTGGCGCACCTGCGCCTGGCCCGAGCTGTCCGGGCTGCCCCGGCTGTCCTGGCGGCTGTCCCGGCTGCTGCCCCATCTGGAACGTCTGAGCCGTGGACGAGCCCGCCAACGCCAGCGCGAAGGCCACGACGGAGAGAACCAGCCACCAATGGGCGAGTCGACGCGTTGCGAAGACGGCTGAAATCATACGTGTCAGGCCCGACGAAGGGGAACGCCGCCTGCGTAGCTCAGGCAGGGGAGGGTCACAAGCACCCGAGGTTTGGGGCTAGACCAGGTTGGGGTCGGTCGTTTCCTTGACATGTGTTCAGAGTGACGGCATGAGCCGGGGGACTACGGATGACTGAGCTTGTACACCGCAAGGGGCGGGTTCGTGTCCAGGTATTTGAGACCGAGAGATCGAGCTGATGGCCAAGGCCCAACCGAAGAAGCGTGAAACTGCTGAATCCATGGCCTCGCGCCAGCGCGAGATCTCCGTCAGTGAGTTCTTTACCAAGAACCGCCACCTTTTGGGGTTCGACAATCCCACGAAAGCGCTTCTGACCGCGGTGAAGGAGGCTGTGGACAATTCCCTCGATGCCTGCGAGGAGGCTCACATCCTCCCGACGATCAGGGTTGAGATCACGGAGCTGAGCGAAACGCGGTTCCGGTTGGCCGTCGAGGACAACGGTCCTGGCATCATGAAAGCGCAGATCCCCAAGATCTTCGCCAAGCTGCTCTATGGGTCCAAATTTCACCGTCTGAAGCAGTCCCGGGGGCAACAGGGCATCGGAATCAGCGCTGCGGGGCTCTACGCCCAGCTGACCACCGGCAAGCCCATGGTCATCACCTCGAAGACCGGAAGGCGCCGCCCCGCCCACCGCGTCGAGGTCATGATCGATACGGTCAAAAACCAGCCCAAGGTTCTCAAAGACGAGGTTGTCGAATGGGATAAGGACCACGGGACTCGGGTGGAACTCGAGATGGTCGGTGCCTACCGCGGCGGGCGCACTGGAGTGGACTCGTACATCGACCAGACCTTGGTCGCGAATCCCCACGTCGAAATCTCTTTCAAGCCCCCTAAGGGAGAGGAGCGTCCCGCCGTCCGAGCCACAGACGACCTGCCTCGCGACGCGGACGAGATCAAGCCCCACCCGCACGGCGTCGAGCTCGGGATGCTGATGCGGATGCTGCACGATTCCCGAGGCCAAAAGGTCAAAGGAGCGCTCACCACCATCTTCTCGCGGGTCAGCGCTGCCACCGCCGAGAAGGTATGCCGAGCCGCCGGCGTGGCGTCCCAGACCAGCGCGACCTCCGTCACGGGCGAAGAAATCGAGCGCCTTCACAACGCGCTGGCCGAAACGAAGGTGATGGCGCCGCCCTCGAGCTGTGTCGTCCCCGTGGGCGAGGACCTCATCAAGGCTGGGCTCAAGCGCCGATTCGACGCGGAGTTTTTTGTCGCGACGACCCGCCCGCCGGCGGTCTACCGGGGCAACCCCTTTGTCGTCGAGGCGGGCATCGCGTACGGCGGCAAGCTCCCGGCTGACGAGTCCGCCCAGGTGCTGCGCTTCGCCAACCGCGTGCCGCTTCAATACCAGCCCCGGGCCTGCGCTATCACCGAGGCCGTCTACCAGACGAATTGGCGCAACTACACGTTATCCCAGCCAAAAGGTTCCCTCCCCGTGGCGCCGATGGCGATCTTCGTGCACTTCGCCAGCGTCTGGGTTCCGTTCACCAGCGAGGCGAAGGAGGCCGTCGCCCACTACGACGAGGTGATGCGGGAGATCCGCTTCGCCCTTCAGGAATGCGGCCGGAAGCTGGCGACGCATATTCGGGCGCGAAAGCGCGCCGAGCACGAATCCAAGCGCCGATCCCTCTTCGAGCGGTACATCCCCGAGCTGGGCACGAGCCTTGGGAACATTCTTGGTCGTCAGCCAGCGGGGATCGAGAAAGCATTCCACCAGGCCCTTCCAAACTTTGTGCGCGACGCGGTGGTCGCGGATCCAGAGGATACCGAGTCGTCCGAGGCGGCGCCCGATCCTGACGCCCCCCCGCGTCTTTCTCAGCCCCCCGCGGCGGAGGAACCCGAAGGTCCGGTAGAGGAAGGACAGCTCGAGCTGCCGCTGAGCGCTTCTGCGGAGAAAGCGCCCGCCAAGAAAAAAGCGTCAGCCAAGAAGAAGGCGCCCACCAAGAAGGCGCCCGCCAAGAAGGCGCCCGCCAAGAAGGCGCCCACGAAGAAGAAAAGCGCACGGAAGTCTCGTCGCTAACCCGTTGCACCCCCAGATAGGACTGACCCATGGCCAGAGCAAAAGACGACAAGGCGATGCGCGCGGCCCGCGCGAAAAAGACCGCTCACAAGATCCAGAAGATGGCTCAGGAGACCCTCAAGGAGGTCACCGCCGAGGAAAACCCCGCCATCAGCATCCCTGTGCGAGCGCTCTCGAATGTGTCGTTCAACGAGCGCAGTCGCCTGATCGAGCTCGGAGACCGCGCACAGTCCCGCGAGTTCTTCAACGTGAGTATGGCCAAGAAGTTCATGCAGAGCTTCTTGGTGGCGTCGGCATGCAAAGAGCACCTGCTGGAGACGGGCAAGACCACCAGCATTCGTGATCTCTATTACATGACGAAACACACGATCAAAAAGTCGAAGGAAAATACCTTCGACGATCAGTCGGAGAGCGATCCGATCATCGAAGATCTCGAGGTCGCACTCGACGCGCTTCGCGAGGAGCTGCATCTCTTCGCCGCCAAGCGCGGCAGCATGGTTGGGCCTATCGTTGTCGTGGATGCGGGTGACGAAATCGATCTCTCGAGAATGGGTTCTGGTGGCTGGGGCGTGCCCAGCATCACCGAGGACTACATGATTCAGTTCAAGAGCAGCAAAGCGAAGTTCATCCTGCTCGTCGAGAAAGAAGCCGTCTGGCATCGGCTCAACGAAGACAAATTCTGGAAGAAGCATCAGTGCGCGCTCATCACGGGCAACGGCCAGGCGACGCGGGGTGTTCGCCGTCTGCTTCAGCGAATGTCCAAGGAACTGAAAATCCCGCTCTATGTGCTCGTCGATAACGATCCCTGGGGTCTCTACATCTACTCCGTCATCAAACAGGGCTCGATCAAACTCGCGTACGAGTCCATGCGGATGGCGGTACCGAGCGCGCGTTTCCTGGGATTGCGTACCAGCGATTTCAAACGCTTCGGTCTTAGCGACGACGTGAAGATCGAGCTGACGAAAGAAGACGCGAACCGCGCCAAACAGATGCTCGCCTATCCCTGGTTCGCCAAGAAGCAGTGGCAAAAGGAGATCAACGACCTGCTCAAAGCCAAGTTCAAGATGGAAATCGAGGCGTTGAGCAACAAGGACATCAGCTTCGTGACTGACGTCTACATTCCGAAGAAGATCGCGTCGCACGATTACTTGGTTTGAGGGCCCGGATCCTCAAAGCCTGTTCCCCTTCGCGCTAGTCGCACTCGGCGGTCGCGTCGCGCGCACCGCCAACGCGATCTAGTGCTGGTCTAATGCCGATAGTCGTCGGGTTGGATGCCGTACTTCCGCATCCAGCGATGCACTTGCATGCGCGCCTTGCCGAGCTGACGTCCGACCGCGGCCACGTTGCCCGCGTGTTGCTCGAGCAGCTCGCGCAGGACGTCTTCCGTTGGCATGCTTCCGTCCGCGCCGTGGGATGCCGGCATCGACGCGACTTGTGAAAACGCAGTGCCGTAATTCCGCATCGCGTCTTCCACTTCGGGTGGCAGCTCGGCGACGTCTAGCGCTTTGCTTTCGGCGAGGGCGATGGCGCGCTTCGCGCAGGCTTCCAGCTCGCGTACGTTGTACGCCCAGTCGTAGTGGGTGAGCGCGGTCATGAAGCGGAACGTCGGTGCGAGTTCCATGCTCCCGTGCTTGGCCAAGAACGAACGGAGCAGCAAGAAGACGTCCTCCTTGCGCTCGCGGAGCGCTGGCAGCTGCACCTGATACTCATTGATTCGCGCGTAGAGATCTTCGCGGAACTTCTGTTCCTTTTGGAGTAGCCGAAGATCGCGGTGGGTCGCGGTGATGACCCTCAGATCGATGGGTTCTGGCTTGGTTCCGCCGAGGGGCGTGACCTCACGCGCCTGAAGCACACGCAGCAGCTTGGCTTGCGCTTCGAGAGGCATGTCCCCGATTTCATCAAGGAAAAGCGTTCCCGTATCCGCCGATTGGACGAGTCCTTCCTTGTCGCGGTCCGCACCGGAGAACGCGCCGCGCCGGTAGCCAAAGAGTTCGCTCTCGATCAGTGTCGCCGGGATGGCGGCGCAGTTCACGGGAACGAAGGGGCCCGCCCGTCCGCTGACGCGATGGATCTCACGCGCGGCGACCTCCTTGCCAGTGCCCGTTTCCCCGCGGATGAGCACGCTCAGCAGGGTCGTCGCGGCCCGCTCGAGCCGGGCGGAGATCTTGTCGACCTGGTAGCCACCGATCATGCTCGTCGGGTGGCGCGCGAACTTGCGCCCCGATCCGAGCATCATCCCGTCGATGCGATATCGGCCGTAGGATTCGGCGTGCGTGTCGACGCACTTCAGGATCACGTCGCCGCGTCGCACCTCGTGCAGCGGCTCAAGCGGGATCTCCGTGATCCGTTGCCCGTCCACCAACGTCCCGTTGCGGCTGCCCAGATCTCTCAGGATCCACTGGTCGCCCTGCTTGTGCACCTCGGCATGGCGCCGGGAAACCGACTGAACGACCTTCGGGACGCGCAGATCCCCCTCTCGGCCGATGATCGCTCGATCCTCGGAGACGGGCCACGCTGCAGGCAGCTGGTCGTATTCTTTGGCGTAGAGAAGCACGAACCCTGGGAGCGTGCCCTCGGGCTGCTCCTGTTCGCTGAACTCCTGCATCGCGAGGGTGCTGAGCTCGGCCACGTCGAGACCCTAATACACGCACCTCGTCTGACATCTATAGGAATTTCGCAATGTCCGTACTGCTGGGCCGTTTGCCAGAGGCCTCGTACACTTCGAGGACGACGATGCGTGTAGCTGCGGTGCAACTTTGTTGCGGGTCCGACGTCCCTGAGAACCTGAGGATTTGCTCCGAATTGGTTCGGCAGGCAGCGAACGATGGCGCCCGCCTGGTCGTTCTTCCGGAAAACTTTGCTTATCTCGGGCCCGAACCGCCGAAATTGAAGTGGGTGGAGGATCTGGGTGATCTTGACGCACCGCTCCAAAGTGCGGTCGTCGAGATGGCTCGATCGAATGGTGTGTACGTGGTTGGGGGAGGGATGCCGGAACGGAGCGATGATCCGGCGCGGCCACATAACACCTCGGTGCTCTTCTCACCGTCCGGTGATCTCCTGGCCTCCTACAGAAAAATTCATCTCTTTGACATTGATCTAGCGGACGGTACCGTCTTCACAGAATCGCGAAACACGAAGCCCGGTGACGAGGCTGTGGTGGCTGCGATTGGTGAATCGGAGAAAGAGCCAGAGAACGGATCGGAGGAGCTGAAGCTCGGTTTCTCCATCTGCTACGACATTCGCTTCCCCGAGTTGTATCGCCGCCTCGCTGACTTGGGAGCCGACGTCGCGCTGACACCCGCGGCGTTCACGGCGAAAACGGGGCGCGCCCATTGGCATACACTGCTGCGAGCTCGCGCCATCGAGTCCCAGATGTACGTAATCGCGGCCGCCCAATGGGGCAAGCACCCCTGCGGCCGCGAGTCCTATGGCCACAGCCTGATCATCGATCCCTGGGGAAAAATCCTAGCCGAGAAAGAAAAAGGGGTCGGCTTCATCGCCGCCGACCTAACCCGCGAGCATCTGCTGGATATTCGACGCCAACTGCCGGCGCTGGGGCATCGGCGGTTGTAGGGTTGGGGGCGCTGAGTTCCGGCCTGTGAGACGTCCGGACTAGCGTGGCTGGGAGTTCGTGCGGGCGGAGTTGTTCGTACTCTGGCGTTCGGGGAGGTCTCGCGGAGCCTTGTGTTCTGTGGGTTAGTCATATCCGGCCCACCCCCCCCCCCCCCCCCCTCTTTCAACCCCCCGCCCCCCCCGGGGCCCCGCCCCGGCTTCGCCGCCCGC
>PVBE010969548.1_pt1 | contig 13214 bp, 18 predicted proteins | sample 1631181 | NCBI WGS metagenome assembly PVBE01 (sample SAMN08397723, study PRJNA350692) | Marine metagenome, whole genome shotgun sequencing project. | isolation source: water | place: Pacific Ocean | collected 2012-04
AGGAAAACCGGATCGTGCCCTCGCGGTCGCCATCTGGGAGGAACCCTGCGCACATATCTGCCGGTACGAGGTCTGGTCGCGGGAGGCGGACGTGTATCCCAGGTTTGACTTCACGTCCTTCGAGCGCCGGTAGCAGACCGACGCCTCCAGAAATTCTATCCCGGTGCCCTGCCCGACCAGACATGAGATGTCGTTGGGGCTGGTGAGAAGCACCGTCCATGTCCTGGTTTTCGGGTTGATAAAAAGCTCAAACACCATGGTCTGAGAGGCGATACCGCGCACCATCGCAGCTTCTCCGTGGCGTTGCTCCAGCACGCTGTGCATCTTTTGCTTTTCCAGGCAGGGCACCTGACCCTGAACCTGGGCCGGGAGTGCAGCCAGCAGGATAACGGCTGCCATGATGCTGCGGCGTAACATCCCTTTGTTTCCTGGGCAGTTCCATAAATAAAAGTTGACCGGCCAATATTGACAGATCGGTGTCAATCGGCACATTATGGTACAAACACGGAAACGTATACCATATTTGGTGGAGAGGCCTCCCTCTTGGCGACATCCGATCCGCAGCTTGATGCCTATATCCAGAAAGCGGCTGCCCTTCCTTATGAAGAGCAGAAGGAAATACTTGGCCTGCTGGAGCGCCTTGAAGAGGCGACCAACCGCGAGAAGGTGGCAAGGAACTTCCTGCCGTTCGTGAAGAGCGTGTGGCCAGCCTTCATCGAAGGCCCGCATCACAAGATCATGGCCGACGCCTTTGAGCGCGTGGCCGAGGGCAAGTTGAAGCGGCTTGTTGTCAACATGCCGCCGCGCCATACCAAGTCGGAGTTTGCCAGCTATCTTCTGCCCGCATGGTTTATCGGCAGAGACCCGTCAAGGAAGGTTATTCAGACTGCTCATACCGCTGAACTGGCGGTGGGCTTTGGCCGCAAGGTGAGGAACCTCGTCGGCAGAGAAGATTTTCAGTCCGCTTTCCCAGGTGTGAAGCTGCGTCAAGACAGCAAGGCCGCAGGCCGTTGGAACACCAATGAGGAAGGCGAGTATTTTGCCATCGGCGTTGGCGGCGCTGTCACCGGTAAGGGTGCTGATCTGCTGATCATTGACGACCCGCACAGTGAACAGGAAGCCAAGTCTCCTGATCCGGCAGTCTTCGATCCGGTTTACGAGTGGTATACATCCGGTCCCCGTCAGCGCTTGCAGCCAGGAGGCTCCATCGTTGTCGTGATGACCCGCTGGCATCAGCGGGATTTGACCGGTCAATTGTTGAAATCCTCGCACCAGCGGGACGGCTCCGACGAATGGGAGGTCATACAGCTTCCCGCTATATTGCCATCAGGCAATTCCCTGTGGCCGGAATACTGGTCTAAGGATGAACTGGAGAGGTTGAAGGCCGAACTGCCCGCCGCCAAGTGGTCTGCCCAGTATCAGCAGGACCCCACGGCGGAAGAGCAGGCCATGATCAAGCGGGATTGGTGGCGTGTCTGGGAAGAGGACGAGCCTCCGGATTGCGAGTTTATCATCCAGTCATGGGATACGGCCTTCCTGAAAACTCAGAGGTCTGACTATTCGGCCTGCACCACATGGGGTGTCTTCTATCGGCCCGATGATCTGGGCACGGATGCTGCCAATATTATCCTGTTGGATGCTTTCAAGGACAGGATGGAGTTTCCTGAACTGAAGAAGGTGGCCCAGAAGACTTATACCCAGTGGGAGCCGGACGCCTGCATCGTTGAGGCAAAGGCAGCGGGTTCGCCGTTGATCTTTGAATTGCGGCAGATGGGTATTCCGGTCAGCGATTTTACCCCGTCGAGGGGGAACGATAAGATTGCCAGAGTAAACGCGGTCAGCGATCTGTTCGCTTCCGGCATTGTCTGGGCACCGAAGAAGAACTGGGCGGAAGAAGTTATTGAGGAGTTCGCCGCCTTTCCGGTGGGTGCCCACGACGACCTTGTCGATAGTAGCACGCAGGCGCTTCTGCGTTTCCGGCAGGGCGGCTTCCTCCGCGTTGCCTCCGATTACGAGGATCAGGAAATGCCCGCGCAGAGGGCGGAATATTATTAGGAGACGGATATGCATAAGCCGAGAGTGATAGGACGCACCATTGGGGAAGAGGTTCCCCGCAAGCAGATACCCATCAAGGGAACCGGCGCTGCTACCAAGGGCACCAAGTTCTATGCCTATGCGGACCAGATTACCGATACTGCCCAGAAGCCCCCGGCTGACTGGGTATCGACCATCAAGAAAGTCTAGTTAATGGCAATTGACAAGAGCATCGCCCAGGCTCCCACGCGCACCGACAGTACGGTCACGGAGGAAGAGCTTCGGGGTCTTGACGTGGACGCCGAGGGGTCCGCGCTTGAGGTTGCTGTTGTCAATCCAGAAGCGGTGGCGATCTCCACCGATGACGGCGGTGTCGTCATTGACTTTGATCCCGGCTCCGGAGAGACCGGCGGTGATGACGGTTTCGATTCCAACTTGGCCGAGCATATGGAGGACACCGTGTTGGGGCGGCTGGCCTCCCAGTTGAACGGGGAGTTTGAAGGCGACCGTAATTCCCGCGCCGACTGGGCACGGACCTATACGAGGGGACTTGATCTGCTTGGCCTGAAGGCCGACGACAGGACAACCCCATGGCCGGGAGCCTGCGGTGTCTATCACCCGATCCTGACCGAGGCCGTGGTCCGCTTCCAGTCACAGGCGATCATGGAGCTATTCCCTGCCTCCGGTCCCGTCAAGACCAAAATTATTGGCGAGATAACGGACCAGAAGGAAGAGCAGGCGCAGCGTATCCAGCAGCACATGAACTACCTGCTGACCGAGAAGATGACGGAGTTCAGGCCGGAAACGGAGCAGATGCTGTTCTCCCTGCCCCTGGCCGGTTCCTCCTTCAAGAAGGTTTATTACGATCCCAACATGGGTCGTGTCTGTTCCCATTTCGTTCCGGCAGAGGACTTCGTTGTCAGTTACGGGGCGTCCGATCTCCTGACGGCCTCCCGCTACACCCACATGATGCGGAAAAGCCACAACGATATCCGCAAGTTACAGGTCGCTGGCCTGTATCGCGACATCGAACTGTCGCCAAATGCGCCGGATTATTCCGATATTCAGGAGAAATACGACGAGCTTGAGGGGGAAAATCCCACCTACGAGCATGATGACCGCTATGTTTTGCTGGAGATGCACGTCGATCTCGACCTTGAAGGCTACGAGGATACCGATGATGACGGCGACGAGACCGGTATCGCCCTGCCTTATGTGGTGACCATGGTCAAGGGGGGCAGTTCCGTCCTGTCGATCCGGCGCAACTGGTACGAGGACGATGCGCTGCGCATGAAGCGCCTGCATTTCGTGCATTATCAGTACATGCCCGGTCTTGGGTTCTACGGTTTTGGCCTGATCCACCTGATTGGCGGCATTGCCAAGTCGGCAACCTCGCTTCTCAGGCAGCTTGTCGATGCCGGAACCCTGTCGAACCTGCCGGGAGGCCTGAAGTCCAGGGGACTGCGCATCAAGGGCGATGATTCTCCGATCATGCCCGGTGAGTTTAGGGACGTTGATGTTCCTGGCGGAGCCATAAGAGATAACATCACCTTCCTGCCCTACAAGGAACCGAGCAATGTTCTGCACGCCCTGTTGGGAGAGATTGTCGAGGAAGGCAGGCGCTTCGCTTCGATCACCGATCTGAAGCTGGCGGATATGAAACAGGACGCCCCGGTTGGCACCACCCTGGCTCTTATTGAGCGGTCAATGAAAGTCATGTCGGCCATCCAGGCGAGGCTCCACGATGCCATGCGCAAGGAGTTCACCCTGATTGCCGGTATCGTCCGCGACTACGCGGAAGACGAATACGAATACAAGGCCGATGACAAGGAGGCCATAAAGGGCGACGACTTTGATGGCCGCGTGGATGTCATTCCGGTGTCCGATCCGAACGCCGCGACCATGAGCCAGCGCATCATGCAGTATCAGGCTGCTCTCCAGCTATCCCAGTCGGCACCGCAGATGTACGATCTGCCAGAATTGCACCGGCAGATGCTGGATGTTCTGGGCATTCAGGACGCCGAGAAGATCATTCCTCTCAGTGAGGAGATGAAGCCGCGTGATCCGGTCAGCGAGAACATGGACGTGCTGAACGGCAAGCCATTGAAGGCATTCATTTATCAGGACCATGAGGCCCATATTCAGGTGCATATGGCGGCGATACAGGACCCGAAGATACAGCAGCTTGTCTCCCAAAGTCCGATGGCCGGAACTATTGCCGCAGCGATGTCTTCCCACATACAGGAGCATCTTGGCTTCCAGTATCGTCGGGAGATCGAAAAGCAGCTTGGTGTGGAATTGCCGCCGCCGAACGAACCGCTGCCCGAAGACATCGAAGTCAAGCTGTCGCGACTGGTGGCGGAAGCGGCTGAGAGGCTGTTCAACAAGAATGTTGCCGAGGCCCAGCAGCAGCAGGCGCAGCAGCAGGCCCAAGACCCGATGTTCCAGTTGCAGCAGAAGGAGCTTGAGCTTCGTCAGGCAGACATTCAGAGGAAGGCCGAGACCGACAGGGCAAGGCTCATGCTCAATGCCGAGAAGGAGCGTTCTTCCCAGGAGATTGAGCGCGATAAGATGGCCCAGGATGCTGAACTTGAGGGCGTCAAGCTGGGCATTGAGATCGCGAAAACCCAGGATAATGCGGCCCTGAAAGTTTCCGAAGCAGAGGAAAGGGCGGTTCTGGAGAGGGCGCGGCTCTCGACGGAAGTGGCAAAGGCCCTTCTGGATGACGACACGAAGAGAAACAGGAATAGTTAATATTGCTTGATCAATCTTTATTTTCGGCTTATCGAAAGATATTGCGGAACCTGATGAATGAAAGGGCCGACGATCTTGCAATGGGCGGTGCTAAGTCTTTTGACGAATACCAGAAGATGGTTGGCATCATAGAAGGACTGGCGACAGCCGAAAGGGAAATGCTGGACCTGATGGAAAAACAGAGAAGGGCCGAAGACGGATCGGGATGAATGGTGAATGTTTCACGTGAAACATCGGGGCAGATCGTCACTGCCCGCCAGTTGGCTAACAAATGCGCAGGGGGAGCGTTACCCCCGCTCAGAGCGAAAACGCAAGGAGATACCTGTGTCCGATAAAAAGGTTGTTGAACTCAGCGAGGAGAAGGAGAAGAAGGCGGCGAGTAAGCTACCGGAACCCTGCTCCTATCATATTCTGGTGGCGCTGCCTGAACAGGAGGAGAAGACGGAAGGCGGCATTTATCTTACGGACAATGTGCGGGACCGTGAAGAGACGGCCAGCATTACGGCTTATGTCATGGCGCTGGGTCCCGACTGTTATGCGGAAACCCCTCAAAGGAAATTTCCCAGCGGGGCCTATTGCAAGGAGGGCGACTGGATTGTCATGCGGTCATATTCAGGAACCCGCATCGAAGTTCATGGCCAGAAGTTCAGGCTTATCACCGATGATGTGCCCCAGGCCATTGTCGAGAATCCACTGGGAGTGATACGGGCATGAGCACCGAACCGGAAGCAGTCGAAGAAGCCCAGGACGATCTCTTCACCGAAGAGAAGTCCGGAAACTTTACCGATCCCATCGACGTTCTTGCGGAAGACGCCCCTGACATAGAGGTTTCGGTAATAGACGATACCCCTGAAGAGGACCGTAACCGGCCTCCGAGGGGAGAGGTATCGGAGAATGTGGACGAGGACATTCCCGGCCTGTCCGAGCGCGTCAAGTCGCGCATGGACACGCTGCGTTATGAATTTCACAACGAGCGCCGTGACAAGGAAACGGCACTGCGTGAGAACAACGAGGCAGTCCGCTATGCGCAGAACGTGCAGTCGGAAAACAAGGCGCTAAAGGACCAGTTATCAAATAGCCGCAGATTGCTGTACGATCAGGTTTCCGCGAAGAACGATGTCGAGCTTGACGCTGCCAAGTCGAGGTTCAAGGAAGCCTACGAGACCGGCGATGCCGACGCTATTGCCGATGCGCAGTCGGAGGTCTCGCGGTTGCACGCGGAACGGTCCCATTACAATGTGGCGGTGCCGGATGGTTATGAAGAGCCGCAGGCAGGCGAGGAGCTTCCGGTCCAGCAGCAGCAACAGCATGTGCCGCCGCCTGATCCGAAGGCGGTCGCTTGGTTACAGAAAAACACATGGTTCCAAAGACCGGGCTTTGAGCAGTTGACGGGCTTTGCCATAGGTGTTCACGAACAGCTTGTTCGTAAAGGATACAATCCACTGGTTCATCCTGAATATTATGACATAGTGGACAAGGAGCTTAGGAATAAGTTCCCCGAAAGTTTTGAGAAGGAAGCATCCTCTGGAAGTGGGCCTCCGACTTCTCGAAAGACCCCGGTGGTCGCCCCCGCAGGTCGCGGTGGGAGAAAGCCGAGCAAAGTGGAGTTATCTTCCTCTCAGGTTCGCCTCGCCAGCAAACTTGGGATAACGCCGGAACAATATGCGGCACAGGTTGTGAAGGAGATAGCCAATGGCTGACATAGCGGCAGATGAGCGCACACCAAGAGAAACCGATTCTCGCGAAGCTGGTGAGAGAGAAAAGTCTTGGGAACCACCCCAGGTATTGCCCGACCCTGCACCGCAGGGCGGGTGGGTTTTTCGCTGGATCAGAACTTCCATCATGGGAAATCAGGACAACGTTAATGCGTCCAAGAGATTCCGTGAAGGTTGGGAGCCTGTGAGGGCGGAAGATCATCCGGAGATGATGATGGCCTCTGATAGAGGCAGTGATTATGCCGGGAACATCGAAGTAGGTGGTCTTCTTTTGTGCAAGACGAGTGAGGAGAACTACAAGGCGCGGTCAGAATATTTTGCCAATCTGGCTCGTCAGCAGCACGAATCGGTTAATCATAACTTCATGCGGGAAGATGATCCGCGTATGCCGAAACTTAATGAATCGTCTACGCGGGTGACTTTCGGCGGCGGCGCAAAGCCTACATAGGCGTTGCCCGTGTGCTTTAACCCTGTCCTTTGGAAGGAGGATACCTAAATGGCTACTACAGCAGCCCCCTACGGTTTCCGTCCTGTTGGTGTTCTTGGCGCAGGCACATTTTCTGGTGCCACAAGGCAATACAAGGTTACCAACAGTTACGGAACCAGCATCTTCTACGGGGATGTCCTCAAGCTCGTTAGTACCGGGACTGTCGAGAAAGACACCGGTACGACGACTGCGACCCCGGTGGGGATTTTTGTCGGGTGCAGTTATACTGACCCCGGCACCAATCAACCGACCTATTCCCAGATGTGGACGGCCAGCACGTCGGCCACCGACATCAAGGCGTATGTGGTTGATGACCCGAATATTGTTTTTCAGGCTCAAAGTGATGAGGCGATTGCCCAAACCGGCCTGGGGAATAATTACGCGATAGTCCAAACCGCCGGGTCAACATCGATTGGCACCTCTAAGAATGCCGTCGATGGTAGCTCTCTTGCTACGACCAAGACTTTGCCCTTGAAACTCATTGGCTTTGTCGAAGGTCCGAACTCGGCGGTTGGTGACACTTACACGGATGTTCTGTGTAAGTTCAACGGCCCTGGTGATGGTACGGGCGATTCGTGCGCCTGTCATCAGTTGCAAGATTCAACCGGTATATAGAAAGGAGTTGAGCGATGGCTATTTCAAGAGCGCAAATGCTTAAAGAACTCCTGCCGGGGATCAATGCGTTGTTCGGCCTGGAGTATGCGAAGTATGAGGGCGAAGACGCAGAAATCTATGAAACGGAATCTTCCGACCGATCTTTTGAGGAAGAGGTCGCGCTGGCCGGTTTCGATGCTGCACCCGTCAAGAACGAGGGTTCGGCTATTTCATATGACAACGCGCAGGAAACTTTCACCGCAAGGTATAACCACGAGACGATTGCAATGGGATTTGCGATCACCGAGGAGGCCATGGAGGACAATCTCTATGACAGTCTCAGTGCCCGCTATACCAAGGCACTCGCCCGTGCGATGGCCTACACCAAGCAGACCAAGGCTGCCTACCCGCTTAATAACGGGCAATCAGGCGGCAGCTATCAGTCTGGTGACGGTGTAACGCTATTTAACACCTCGCATCCCTTGGCTTCTGGCGGGACCAATTCCAATACCCCGTCAACAGCTACTGACTTGAACGAGACTTCTCTTGAGTCTGCGGTCATTCAGATCGCCAAATGGACGGACCAACGGGGCCTTCTGATCGCGGCGCGTCCGCGTCGGATTATTGTTCCACCGGATTTGATGTTCGTGGCAAGCCGTATTCTGGATAGCGAATTGCGTCCAGCGACGGCGGATAACGACATCAACGCCATCAAGAACAATGGCACCATTCCTGAAGGTTATAAGGTTAACCATTACCTGACCGACACGAATGCTTGGTTCATCATCACCGATGTGCCGAATGGCATGAAGCACTTTGAACGTGCTGCCATGACCACATCCATGGACGGTGACTTCAATACCGGTAACGTGAGGTACAAGGCTCGCGAGCGGTATTCGTTTGGTGTCAGTGATCCGCTGGGAATCTTCAGTTCTCCTGGCGCGTAATGTTACCGGGAGGGGCGTTCGCGTCCCTCCCATTTTACTGGGAGCAACAGCCCTGGCGACTGGCCCAGCAGACGCTTACGAAGACTTCAGGGCAAATCCTTTCGTAAGGAGGTAGTTTTTATGGGAACGACACGTTTTACCGGCCCGATGATGTATAGCGGTGAGGGCCGCACCGTAGGCAGCGGCACTTGGTTCAAGAACCTGCCGATGCAACTGAACCCTGATTATGTTGTGCAGTTCGATGACTTCACCGGCATTGCCGTTGATGGTACGAACGACTGGACTTATTCGCAGCTTACCAGCGGCACCGGCGCTATTCTTGCTGATGCTGTTGGCGGTTGGTATGAGATTGCCGGGACGGGTTCGGATGATACCGGCGCATCCCTGCAAGGTAACGAGATATGGCAGGCGGAGGCCAGCAAGAAGATATACTTCGAGACTCGCATCGTTACCTCTGACGCCGATCAGATGGATATCTTTGTCGGCCTTTGTGAAAATGGCACTCTCTCCACCAGCGTGCCCTTCGCCACCAACAACCAGATTGGCTTTCTTGTAACGGATGGCGATGCTTCTATCGAGGCTATCTGTGATAGTGGTGGCGTCGCGACTGAGACGGATACGGGCGTCGATTTCGCGGACGGTTCCGTTTCTGGTGGGACCATCTCTGGTGATCGTCGTCTGGGCTTCGTGGTAACCGGAACGGGTAAGGTCGAGTTCTATGTTGACCGCGTCCTGAAGGTAACCACTACCGACAACATTCCCACTTCGCAGCTTACGACATGGGTTGCTGCGGTTGCTGGCGAGGCCACTGCCAACAAGGTTGACTGTGATTATCTCTTCACGGCGGCCCAGAGGCAGACCGATGGCATGGTTCAGTACAGCGATCAGGTATAGGTGATCCATGGCTGCACCTAAAAAGGGTTCTGCTGCTTCAGCAAAGAAGCCTTCCAAGAAGGAAGAACTTCCACCCGAAGGGAGCGCTGCCTACAAGGCGCTGGTTTTGGCCGGGAAGGTGAAGGCTGGTTCTAAATGAGGGCGGGGGGCGTCTTGCCCCCCTCTTTCTTTATAGGAGATTCTCATGGCTGATGCGGTAAGCACAACCACAATTGAAGATGGTGAGCGGCAACTGGTTGTTCAGCTTACCAACCTTTCCGATAGTACCGGTGAGGCAAAGGTCACGAAGATCGATGTTTCTGCGCTGACCACGGATGCACGCGGTAATTCCTGCAATGAGGTTCGCATTCAGGAGGTCTGGGGACAGGTCTATGGCTTTGACGGCGTCCAGCTTTGGTATGATGCAGATACGGATGTCGTCGCACTTAATTTGAATCCCGGCTGGACATATCAGGATTTCAGCAGCGTGGGCGGAATAAAGATGTATGGGACAAACCCCAATGGGGACATCCTTCTGTCAACTCTGGGGACTGAAGTCAGTGGAGACGCATATGAGATAATGATCCGGGCGGTTAAGTATTACGATTGACCGGTTAATTCTTGTTGAAGGATTTTCGCATGCCGGAACAGTCTGCTCTGATCTGGAATGTTATTCTGACCGGTGTTATTGGTTCGTTCTTTTGGTGGGTGCGCGGTATGTCTCAATCGATCATTGATATCCGGCAGCAGATTTCCAGTACCAGGGAAGAGGTTGCCAAGACCTATGTCACCAAGCCGGAAGTCGAGGTGAGTCTTGGCAGGATTCTGGAGCGGTTCGACCGCCTTGAGGAAAAGGTGGACAGGGTGCTTGCCGCCAAGGCAGGTATCTAGGTTAATGGCGGCCTCCAGGGCACAGTCCCGCAAGGGAGTAAAGAACCCCAAGGGGAAGCGTAAGGTTCGTACCGTCATGTCGGAGTACAAGAAAGGCAAGCTGCGCAGCGGCAGCAAGAAGGGTCCGAAGGTAACGAACCCGAAGCAGGCCGTGGCCATTGCCATGTCAGAGGGCAGGAAAGCTGCCAGAAGGAGAGCGTGATGCCAACTGTTGGCAAGGGTAAGAAGAAAAAAAAGTTCCCTTATACTCAAAAGGGCAAGGATGATGCGACCAAGCACGCCAAGAAAACTGGCAAAAAGATAAAGAAGAAGAGGTACGCCTAGATGGCAACTTCCGGCACCACTGACTTTACTCTGGATATCGTTGATATCTGCGAGGAGGCCTATGAGCGTGCTGGGCTGGAGATGCGCAGTGGCTATGACCTGAAGACGGCGAGGCGCAGCCTCGACCTGATGTCCATCGAATGGATCAATCGCGGCCTGAACCTGTGGACAATAGAGGAGGGCACGCAGGCGATCACTGCTGGCACGGCGACCTATAGCTTCCCGGCGGGCACGATTGATTTCTTGGATCAGGCGATACGCACGGATGCGGGGGAAACCAACAATCAGGCCGACACGTCGGTGACGCGGATATCTCCGATCAGCTTTGCCCAGTTGCCCAACAAGCTGCAACAGGGCAGGCCCATACAGATTTACATCCAGAGGACGACCAGCCCTCAATATACGTTGTGGCCCGTGCCTGACGATGCGGAGACCTATACGCTGGTCTACTGGCGTATCAGGCGCATACAGGATGCTGGTACGGCGGGCACCAATACCTATGATGCGCCGGGGCGGTGGTTGCCTGCCCTTACGGCTGGGCTGGCTTACTATGTTTCCATGAAGAGGCCGGAAACTGTGCAGCGGACCCCGCTGTTGAAGGCGGTTTATGACGAGCAATTTGGCTATGCTGCTGATGAGGACAGGGTGAAGGCGTCTTCGCAGCTTGTCCCTGGCGGCTACGGGTGGTAGTGATATGACAAATACGACAGTTGGGAAATATGCGTTGGGGATTTGTGACCGCAGTGGTCTGACCTATAAGCTGCGCGACCTGCGCCCGCAGATCGTGGACGGTAAGGATTCGGGGTTAAGAGTTTCTCCGTCAATGCTTGATCAGGACCAGCCGCAGAACTTTCTCGGTGAGTTCCCGATTAATGATCCCCAGGCGTTGCCGTTTACCCGAACCGATACGAATGTGGACGAGCAGAGAAAGATAGCCTGGAACTGGAACCCGGTTGGGGACAACAATGGCCTGTCTGCCCTGTATGGATTTTCCAGCCAGACCAGCACGCAGGCGACCGGTCAGGTTGGCACCGTTACGGTGTCGATAACTTAGGGGGCTGGTATGAATTACAGTGCGCTTGTGCAGGCTATCAAGGATTACACGGAAAATACTGAGACGACCTTCGTTAATCAGATAGACGAGTTTATCAATCAGGCGGAGCTTCGCATTCTGTTTGATGTCGATCTCCCATTTTTCCGAAAAAACTCTACGGGCACCACAACGGCTTCAATTACCTATCTGACAAAGCCGACTGATTTTCTGGCGGCCCACTCTCTGGCCGTTGTTAGTAGCGGGAATGTTTATTCGTTCCTTCTGCCCAAGGATGTTTCGTTCATGCGTGAGGCAAACCCTGACACGGATGATACCGGGCAACCTGAGTATTACGGGCATTTTGATGACGATACGTTCATTCTTTCTCCGGTGCCTGACGCAGCGTACACGATGGAGCTTCATTATAAATACAAACCGAACGGCCTTTCCTCAACCAACACGACGACTTGGCTTGGGGATAATCTCCCACAGGCTCTGTTGTATGGCTGCTTGGTGGAGGCCTATACTTTTATGAAGGGCGAGCAGGACATTATGGCGATGTATATGGGCCGTTATCAGGAGGCGCTTGCGGAGACTAAGAGGCTTGGTGAATATAGTGACAGGCGTGATAGCTATAGAAATGGCGATCCTGTTTTTAGGCAGGCCTGATGTTTGTCGCTGAAAGTGGTATTGGCTCGGCAACTGTTGTGACCAGCGTCAACGGTGGCTTGTCGGCGGAACAGATCACGACGCTTTGCTGCAATAAGATTGTTCAGGTTAGCGAAGGGGCCACACCAGAAGTGCGAGAACAGGCGGCAGCCTTTCGCGCTCGTTTGGAGGCCGTTGTCCACACTTATGTCTTGTGCGCCCAGAAGGAAGAACGGGACACTTGTGTGCAGATAGCTATCAGGGGCGGCTATCAGGAACTGGCCGAGTTACTCAGGAGTGTTTAGAGATGGCGATTACCCAGGCGATGGCCACCAGCTTCAAGAAGGAACTCCTGTTCGGTGCGCATGATTTCGATCTGGCGAATGGCGACACCATGAATGTCGCTCTATACACTAATTCCGCGACGATGGATGCGACGACGACCGCATACAGCGCGACGAATGAAACAACCAATGACGCTGGTAGCGCCTATTCGGCGGGCGGCGCTGCCTTGACCAAGGTAGACCCGACATCCAGTGGTACGACGGGGCTTACTGATTTTGCCGATGCAACGTGGTCAACGGCATCGTTTACGGCGCGGGGTGCGCTGATCTACAATACGACACCGAACACAACTTCGATTGCCTTGACCAATCCGGCGATCATCATTCTGGATTTTGGTGGCGACAAGACCGTTTCGGTTGGTACTTTTACGGTTCAGTTCCCGACCGCAGACGCATCAAATGCAATCATACGGATTGCGTAGGAAGGCCCAATGAAAGACCTCGCTCTTAAAGGATCATCTGTTGCTATAGTTGGGCTTGGACACTCGCAGGGTTCATACACGTCTTCTGTTGCCAATGGGGCAGAATATGATGAGGTATGGGCCATAAACTCCATGTTAGCGCCCATCA
>PVBE012043363.1_pt1 | contig 13214 bp, 11 predicted proteins | sample 1631181 | NCBI WGS metagenome assembly PVBE01 (sample SAMN08397723, study PRJNA350692) | Marine metagenome, whole genome shotgun sequencing project. | isolation source: water | place: Pacific Ocean | collected 2012-04
CTTCTGCAGGCACCGCATGATGATGCCCTCGATGCGAGGGTCCACCTCCGCCACACCCTCGAGCCGCTCCGACGGCAGGTCCGGCTTGTCGTTGACGTGCCTGTTGAGCAGCGCCACCACCGAGTCGTCCTCGAACGGCAGGGTGCCCGTGACCATCTCGTACAGGATCACACCGAAGCTGTAGAGGTCCGACCGGCCGTCCGCGGCTTTGCCCTCGGCCTGCTCGGGGCTCATGTACCGAGGGGTCCCGAACACCGCGCCCGCCCGGGTCAGCGCGGTGAGCGCCTCCTCGCCTTCGCCGTGAACCAGCTTGGCGAGGCCGAAGTCCAGCACCTTGATGTGGTTCTTCCGGTCCGCCCGCTGGACCACCATGATGTTCTCGGGCTTCAGGTCGCGGTGGACCACCCCCACGTCGTGGGCGGCCACCAGCGCGCGCGCCACCTGGGTGGCCAGGCGGAGCACGCGGCGGCGGGCGAGCGGGCCGTCGTCCTGGATGATCTCGAAGAGCGTGTCGCCCTCGAGGTGCTCCATGACGAGCCAGAGGACACCGTCGTCCTCGCGGCCGAAGTCGGTGACCGACACGCAGTTTTCGTGCTCGATGCGGCTGGCGCCCTTGGCCTCGCGCTGGAACCGGGCGACCGCGGTCTCGTCGACGGCGAGCTCGCCGCGCAGCACCTTCACCGCAACGGGCTTTTCCATGAGCACGTGCAGCGCCCGGTACACGGTGCCCATGCCACCGCTGCCCAGGCGGCTCTCGAGCCGATACCGCCCACCCACCATGCGCCCGATGAAGGGATCGTCGTCGCCCGTGACGTCGCCGGAGTCCGACAGCTTCGCTCCGTCCGTCGGACAGAACGAGATCGCCTCGTCAAACGTGTTCCCACAATTAGGACAGCTGCGCATCGTCCCCCGTTGGACGTGCCCCTCGACCGTCCGCATCATACCGACCGCGACGATGTCCAAGAAGAAGCCGACAAAAGCCAGGAACGACCCGTACAAGAAGGTCGTCGCCCGGAACAAGCGCGCGAGGCACGACTACCACCTTGGGGAGTCGTGGGAGGCGGGCGTCATGCTGACCGGCAGCGAGGTCAAGACGCTGCGCGGCGGCCGGGGAAACATCGCCGAGGCCTACGCCCGCATGCGGGGCGGAGAGCTCTGGCTCATCGGCTGCAACATCCCCGAGTACGGGCCGGCGAACCGTTTCAACCACGCGCCGGTCCGGGATCGGAAGCTGCTGCTCCACCGCCGGGAGCTCAACAAGATCTTGCAGCGCACCAAGAAGGGCGTCGGCACGATCATCCCGCTCGAGCTGTTCTTCAACGAGCGAGGCAAGGTCAAGGTGTCCATCGCCCTGGGCACCGGCAAGCGCACCTACGACAAGCGACAGGATCTGAAGAAGGCCGACGCACAGCGCGATATGGACCGCGTGCGCAAGGGCGGCTAGCCTCAGGGTGGATTCGTGCACCTTTGAGCCAGATCCCGATTGAGCGATAGCAGCACCACCGCAGAGCCCGTCGAGCGGCCCCGGATCTGTCGCGAGTGCGACAGGCGCCCCGACAACCCCGAGGAGCTGCAGTGCCCGGACGATCAGTCCTGGTACGTGTTTGAGGAGGGGTTCGCCCGCTACAAGCTCGACCCGCTGCTGGGCACGGCCCTCGAGGACAAGTACCCGCTGCTCGAGGTGCTCGGCGAGGGCGGCTTCGGCACGGTGTACCGCGCCAAGCAGCTGGCCGAAGGCCGGTCGCTGCGCGAGGTCGCGGTCAAGACCGTGCGGGCCACCGGCGCGGTGGACTCCGAGGAGGCGACGGGGCGGTTCCGGCGCGAGGCCGCGGCCATCGCCAAGCTCAACCACCCCAACGTCGTGCAGCTGTACGACTTCGGCGTCACCGAGCAGGGCATCTTCTACATGGTGCTCGAGCTGGTCGCCGGCGCCACGCTGGGCGACACGTTCGACGGCCGCGACCTGTTTACCCCCGAGCGGGTCGCGCGGGTCTTCAAGCAGGTGCTCGAAGGCCTCGCCGCCGCCCACGACGCCGGGCTGGTCCACCGGGATCTGAAGCCGGACAACATCATGCTGGTGCAGAACAAGTGGGCTGCGGACCAGGTGAAGATCCTCGACTTCGGCCTGGCCAAGCTCATGGGCGGGTCCGACGCCATGAAGCTGTCCCGCACCAACACCGCCTACGGCACCGTGCACTACATGGCCCCGGAGCAGGTGGTCGGCGCCAAGGTGGACGCCCGGTCCGACCTGTATCCGGTGGGCGTGATGCTCTACCAGATCTACGCCGGGTTCCGGCCGTTCGACGCCGAGAGCGCCCCCATCGTCATGTTCCAGCACGTGCACCGCGACGTGCCCGAGCTGCCGGAGTCGGTGCCCATCGGGATCCGCTCATTCATCTACAAGGCGCTCCGCAAACGCCCCAGCGAGCGGTACGCCGACGCCTCGGACATGCTCTGCGCGCTCATGAACGCCATGGAGCACCCCGGCGAGGAGATCCCCGGCGGAGAGCGGCCCAAGGGCATCCCCCGCCCCGGCCCCGAGGGCGCGCCCGCGGCGGATGACGACCCGTACTCGGCGGCGCTCGACGCCGATCCCCCCGGAAAGGCAGGCAGCGCCCCGCTCGTCGCGCCGTCGAGCGCCCACGCGACGAGGCCGCATCTCGAGGCCGTGGCGACCGCGACCCCGCACCCCGGAACCGCCCAGTCCCGCGTGCCCTCGGACAGCTCCGCCATCGCCGCGGAGATGGTCTCGGCGCCACACCCCACCTCCAAGCAGCCCCCCTGGCGCAAGGCAGTGGTCGCGGCGGTGGGCATCGGCGTCGCCGTGGGACTGCTCGCGGTCGCCGCGCTGGCGCCCCGGGGCGGCGGCCCAGAGATCAAGGTGGTCAAGGGCGGCCCGGACTCCCCGCCGGGCGTGGTCGCGCCGGCAGCGCCCCCCGCCGCGCCGCCGACCGCCGAGCCCGCCGCGGCCGCCAAGGTGGCCCCGGGACAGGCCCCCGCGGCGCCGGTCGAGGACACGCCCGACGCCGGGGTCGCCGACCCCGCCCCCGCCGACGCCGTAGCGGCGCCTGCCGAGCCGCCTCCCAAGAAGAAGCGGAAGAAGAAGAAGCGGAAGAGGAAGTCGAAGAAGGCGGCCAAGAAGAAGCCGTCGGTCGACATCCCCCGCCTGTGATCCCCGCGGCGCTCATCGCCGCGATCGTCGTCGCAGCCCCCAGCCAAGGCCTCATCGACGCCAGCAAGGACGCGTTCGGTGCGGGCGACTACGAGGCGGCGCTCATCGGGTTCAGGAAGTCGTTCGCCGGCAGCCCGGATCAGCCCCTGCTGCTGTGGAACATCGGCCGCTGCCTCGAGGATCTCGGCCGCACCGACGAGGCGCTGGAGTCGTTCGAAAAGTACCTCGAGATCGAGGTCGACGACGGCGACGGCATCCGAGAGGCGCTGAAGAAGGTCGCCACGCTGCGGGCCGCGGCCAAGCCCAAGAGCGCCACGCTGCGGGTGGAGAGCACGCCTCCCAAGGCGCAGATCCACGTCGACGGCGAGGCCGTGGGGGACGCGCCCGTGCTCCTCGACGTGCCTGAGGGCGATCACATGATCGCGGCGACCCTGGACGGCCATCTGCGAGCGGAGACCAAGGTCTTTGCGACCGCCGGCCAGGCCGCCGTGATCTCCCTGGCGCTGCCCGAGGTGCCCAAGGAGGCGCCCGCCGTCGGCACCGACCGACCCCCGCCGCCGCCCACCCAAACCTGGATCGCCCCCGCCTTCATCGGGGCGGCGGGGGTGCTCCTCACCGCGCTGGCCGTGCACGCATTGCTCGACAGCGGCGAGCACGACGACGACGCGGCCGCCGCACGACGTCGGGGCGCCAGCGGCGAGCTCAGCGCCGCGGCTGCGAGCGCCCTGGCCACCGACGCCGAGGATCGGGCGACCTTCCACGGCGCCATGGGCTGGACCTTCGCCGCGGGCGCCGCGGCGTCGCTTGGCTGGACGAGCTGGTCGCTGGCCAAATGACGACGCACTGAATCGGCCGGACGTCTTGACGGTCCCAAGGGGCGGCGGCACGATGCGCCACGATCCCAGCCGGAGTGCCATCAGAGTGAGGAGATACGCGTGGTTCCTGGGGCTGTCGGCGATGGGCCTTTGGGTGCGGCCGACCGACGCCCACGCCGATCGGACGGTCCACTCGTTCGTGCACGACCGGGCCAGGGCCCATCGGTACATCAGCGGTCATCGCGTCCTGCCGGTGACGGGTGCCGAAGCCCGCGTGTTCCGGACCCCCCGCACGAAGGGCAAGGACTGGACCGTGCGCTCGCCCGAGATCACGGCGATCCACATCCGCTGGACCGCCACCGGGTCCAAGCCCGCCGTCCGGGCCACCATCGACGGCAAGGTCAACGTGCCGATGCCCAAGCTCGCCGCCGCGGCGACGGGCGGGGTCATCACGGGCATGCTGTCGACCGCCCTGCCTGCCGGGGAGCACCGGGTCCGCCTGTCGACCACGCGGGCCGACGTGGAGTGGTTCGCCATCGGGCCCGCGGCCCCGCCGACCTGGCCGGTCAGCCCGCCCGAGCTGCCCGGGACCATGCCGGCGCTGGTCGACGGCGACGGGCTGGCCATCCCCGCCGGCGGCAGCCTCGAGTTCCACACCATGCCGCCCAAGGGGGCGCGGCTCGACGTCTCCTTCCGCGCAGGCGACGCCTCGATCCGCGTGACCGACGGAGAGGCGGACAAGGCGCTGGCCCCCGGCGGCGACCTGTCCGCGTTCGCCGACCGGCCCATCCGGCTGACGTTCACTGCGGGCGCCGCCGGCGTGACCCTCGTCGACCCGCGGCTCACCCTGCCGGGCATCAGCGCGCAGCCCAAGCGGCCCGCGGCCCCCGCAAAGCACGTCATCATCTGGCTCGTAGACACCCTGCGGCCCGACCACCTGCCCGTGTACGCGCCCAAGACCCGGGTCGAGGCCCCCAACTTCCTGCGGCTCGCCAAGGAGGGCGTCACCTTCGACAACTGCCTGGCCCAGGGCAACGAGTCCCTGTCCAGCCACGCCACCTTGTTCTCGGGGCAGTACCCGGTGGTCCACCGGCTGACCACCCCCAAGCGCCGGCTCAAGCGCGACCTGGTGACGATGAACGAGGCGGCCCAGAAGGCCGGCATGCGGACCGCGGGCTACATCTCCAATGGCTACGTGTCCACTCGTTGGGGGTTCGGGGATGGCTGGCACGCCTACAAGAACTTCATCCGGGAGGGCGTGCCCAGCCAGGCGCAGCACGTGTGGCGCTACACAAAGAAGTTCCTGAACAAGCAAGGCGCCAAGCGCACCTTCAGCTACATGGGGACCATCGATCCCCACGTCGCCTACAACGCCCCGAAGCCGTTCCAGCGCAAGTACAGCAAGTCCAAGTACAAGGGGCGCCTGCGGCCCCAAGCCACGGGAGTCTTCCTCGACAAGTGGAAGTCCAAGGGCAGGAAGCCGGCGCTCACCGACGAGGACAAGCGCTTCATCCTCGACCTGTACGACGGCGAGATCAGCTACAACGACCACATCCTGGGCAAGGTGCTGACCTGGCTCGACGAAGAGGGCCGCACGGACGACACCGCCGTGATCGTGCTCGCCGACCATGGCGAGGAGTTCTTCGAGCACGGAAACGTGGGCCACGGGCACACGACCCGGCAGGTCCTCACCCACATCCCGTGCATGGTCCGCTGGCCCGGCGGCCTGCCGGGAGGCAAGCGGATCAAGGCGGACGTCGAGCTCATGGACTTCTTCCCGACGATCCTCGACGTCGCCGGCGGCAAGACGCCGTCGACGGTCCAGGGGGAGTCGCTGCTCGAGCTGATGGCCGACCCGGCGCCGGGTCTGCCACGGCCGGCGTTCACCTTCCACGGCGGCGTGCGCGCGCTGAAGATGGACCGTTGGAAGTACGTGCTGCTGTCTTCGGGCGAGCGGCTGTACGACCTGCGCAAGGACCCCAACGAGCGCAGCAACGTAGCCCGCGGCAACCCCATTGCCCTGCGGCTCATGCGTGAGAGCATGGCGGTTCACTTCGCGCTGAACACGAAGTGGAAGAAGCGGGTGCACGGCCACCCCAACTCGCCGACCGCGGCGGGGGCAAAGCTCATCCTCACGCCCTAGGACCGGGGCCGCCGGACGCAAGGACGGACCACTTTGGTGAACCCCGCAGAGCCCAAGGTCTTCAGCGTCACGGAGCTCAACCGGACCGCCAAGAACATGCTCGAGCTCGAGCTCGGCGCCGTCTGGGTCGAGGGCGAGGTGTCCAAGTGCACCTACGCCTCGTCGGGCCACCTGTACTTCACCCTCGCCGACGAGTCGTCTTCCGTGGACGGCGCCCTGTGGCGCTCGGGCGTGCGGCGCATGCCGTTCCGGCTGGAGCGGGGCATGCGGGTGCAGGTGTACGGGACGCTGACCATCTACGAGCGGGCGGGGCGCTACCAGATCATCGGCGAGCGGGTGCGCGAGGCGGGGCTGGGCGACCTCATGCGCCGGCTCGAGCAGCTCAAGCGAAAGCTGGCGGAGGAGGGGCTGTTCGACGACGACCGCAAGCGGCCGCTGCCGTTCCTGCCCCGGCGGGTCGGGGTCGTGACCAGCCGCACGGGGGCTGCGGTGGGCGACATCTGCCAGACCATCCGTCGCCGGGCGCCGGGCGTGTCGATCCTGCTGTCCGCGGCGCGCGTGCAGGGCGAGGGCGCCGCCGCGGACGTGATCGCCGCCATGGGCCGGCTGGTGGACCACGGCGGCTGCGACGTCGTCATCGTCGGCCGCGGCGGCGGGTCGGTCGAGGACCTCATGGCGTTCAACGACGAGGCGCTGGTGCGGGCGTTGGCCGCCTACACGATCCCGGTGGTGAGCGCGGTGGGTCACGAGGTGGACGTGTCGCTCTGCGATTTCGTGGCGGATCGCCGGGCCAAGACCCCCACCGAGGCTGGCGAGTTCGTGGCGCCGGACGTCCGGGCCCTGCTGGCGGAGGTGGAGGGCCTGAAGCAGCGTGGCGCCGGGGCGACCAGGCGGCACCTGCGTGATCTCGCATTGGAGGTGGCCGACGCCGAGCGGCGGTTGGCCGCCTGCCACCCCCGGGCGCGGCTCGAGCGCGGGCGCGCCGAGCTCGACGATCTCCGTCGTCGGATGACCGACGTGATGCAGCGACGGATCGAGCGCAATCGCGCCGTCGTCGGTCGGCTGGCCGGCACCCTGGACGCCCTGAGCCCGCTCAAGGTCCTCGACCGCGGCTACTCCCTTGTGCGCAACGCCGACTCCGGCGAGATCCTGCGCGACGAGGCCCAGGCGTCGTCCGGAGATCCCCTGCGCATCCGCCTGGCGCGAGGTGAGTTGTCGGCGGTTGTGGCCAAGGGCTAGCCTCAGCGCATGATCGAGGCCTCCTCTCCCCCCGCAGCGCCCTTCGAAGAGACCCTGGACCGGCTCCGCCAAGTCGTCGGACGCCTTGAGTCCCGTGGCGACGACGGCGCGCCCCTGCCCCTCGAGCAGTCGCTGGAGCTCTTCGAAGAGGGCGTGGGCTTGGCGAAGACCGCATCCGGCGCCCTCGAGGCGGCGGAGGCCCGGGTGGAGGTCCTGCTGGCCGACGGGAGCGTGAAGCCGCTGCAAGGCGAGGGGCAGGTCCCCTGAGCGCGCAACAACTGAAGGAGCTCCTGGCCGACTTCCGTGCCCGGGTGGACGTGGCGCTGGACCAAGCGCTCAAGCCGCAAGCGGGCAGGCCCCCGCGCCTCGTCGAGGCCATGCGGTACGCGACCCTCGGCGGCGGCAAACGCCTGCGGCCGGCTGTGTGCATGCTCGGCACCCGCACGCTGGGGCGCGACCCCCGGCGGGCGGTGATGCCCGCGGCGGCGCTGGAGATGGTGCACGCGTATAGCCTCGTCCACGACGACCTGCCCTGCATGGACGACGGGCAGGAGCGCCGGGGCAAGCCGTCCACCCACGTGGCGTTCGGCGAGGGCATGGCCGTGCTCGCGGGCGACGGACTGCTGACCGAGGCCTTCGGGCTGGTCGTGAACGCGCCGCTGCCGGACTCGGTCCGGGTGCGGTGCGTCGCAACCCTCGCCAAGGCCGCCGGCATGTCCGGGATGGTCGGAGGCCAGGCCCTCGACATCGATCCGGACCTCGAGCTCAAGACCGTCGACGACATCGAGGTGCTGCACAGCGCCAAGACGGGCTCGATGTTCGAGTGCGCGGCCGAGCTCGGCGCCGTCATCGCGGACGCGGACGACTGGCAGGTCCAGGCCCTGTGGGCGTACGGCTCGTCGCTGGGGTCCTTGTTCCAGGTGACCGACGATCTCCTCGACTGGGACGACGATCGGAAGGACGCCGGCGAGGACGGCGGCAGCGCCAGCCCCAACCTCGTCTCCCGGATCGGGCCCCTGGGCGCCCACGAGCGGGCGCAGCGGCTGTACGACCAGGCGGTCGAGTCGCTCAAGGACCTCGACGGCACTGCGGAGCTGGAGGCTTTGGCCGCCCTGGTGCTGCGCCGCCGCGCGTGAGCCCATGGCGCGGGGTCCCCGACTCGATCAGGTGCTCCTGGACCGTGGGCTGGCGGACTCCCCGGGAAAGGCGAAGGCGCTGATCCTGGCCGGGCAGGTCCGGGTCGGCGGCGAGGTCGCCCGCCAAGCCGCAGCGCCCATCAAGGCGGACGCCGAGGTCACCGTCGACTCCGGGCCGAAGTACGTCAGCCGCGCAGGCGGGAAGCTGGAGAGCGCGCTGGCCGCGTTCACGGCGATCAACCCCATGGACACGGTGGTGCTGGACGCCGGCGCCTCGACCGGCGGCTTCACCGACTGCCTGCTGCAGCGAGGCGCGGCCAAGGTCTTCGCCGTGGACGTCGGCTACGGCCAGCTGGACTGGAAGCTGCGCAACGACCCCCGCGTGGTGGTGATGGAACGCACCAACGTGCGGCACCTCGCCACCACCTCGCCCCTGCCCGAGCGGGTCGACCTGGTCACGGCGGACCTGTCCTTCATCGGCCTGACGACGGTGCTGCCGGCGCTCGCGGGCGCCCTGAAGCCCGCGGGGATGATGGTGCTGATGGTCAAGCCGCAGTTCGAGCTGGCGCGCGAGCAGGTACCCAAGGGGGGCGTCGTCCGCGACGACGGGCTCAGGCAGCAGGCCGCCGACGCGGTGGCCGCCGCCGCCGCGGACCTGGGCCTGCGAGAGCTCGGGCGAGTGGACAGCGGCGTGGCCGGGCCCAAGGGCAACCGGGAGATCTTCCTGTGGTTGGGGCCGTGACGCGGGGGTCCGCCGCCGTTGCGCTGGTCGCCCTGTGTGGCTGCGGGTACGTCGTTCGTGACGTCGATGAGTTCTCAGACGGGCCCCGCGGTGATGACCCGCACTCCGCTGGAGAGGGCGAAGACGAGCGGGCGCCCATCGGGGAGGGTGAGGCGCAGGCGGGAGAGGGAGAGGGAGAGGGAGAGGGAGAGGGAGAACTGGCGGAGGGAGAAGGGGAAGCCGGCGGAGAAGGGGAGGGAGAGGGCGAGCAGGAGGCGCTCTGCGGCGGGGCGGTCTGCGAGATCGCCGGCGCGGTCACCGCGTGTGAGGACGCCCAGTGCGTTGTCCTGCACTGCCTCGACGGCTGGTACGACGTCGATGACGTGCCCGACTGCGAGCTGGAGCGGGTGACCGGGCGCACGCTCCGGGTGGAGGTCGGCGCCGGAGGGCCTGGCGATGGGGACGAGGGCACCCCCTACCCCACCGTCGCGGACGCGGTGGCCGACGCCGTGGCGGGCGATGTCATCGAGCTTGGCATTGGCGAGCACGCGGGCCAGGCCCTGGTGGACGTCGCCTTCGTGACCGTTCGAGGGGAGCACCCCGAGCTGTCGGTGATCCTGGCGCCGTTCACCGTGCGGGCCGACTTCGTCCGCCTGCAGTCGGTCACGGTCGAGTCGGGGTGGCACATCGGGCTCGAGGTCGGCGCCGTCACCGGGTTCGAAGCCGTCGGCGTGACCGTCACCGGGGTCCGGGGTGGCGACCGCCTCGAGGGCGGGGTGTGTGGGCCCGAGGACTTTGGGCAGGACGCAGCCGCGGTCTGGCTCGACGAGTCCCGGCTGGCGCGCCTGTACGACGTGCTCCTGGACGGGCCGAAGGGGGGAAGCACGACATGCAGCCAGCGCGCCAACGGCTGGGGCGGCCGCGGGGTGGGCGTCCGGCTCACGGATGCTCGGCGAAACACCCTCCGAGCGGTGACGGTGGACGGCGCCCGCGGCGGTGACGCGGGCGATGCCCTCGGCGAGGGCGCTGGAGGCCGCGGCGGAGACGTCCTGGGTGTGTGGCTGGAGGCAGCCGCTCGGGAGAACGTCATCGCCGGGCTCCACGTGAAGAACAGCCGGGGCGGGGTCGGCGGCGACGGGCACGTCGACTTTCGGCCGGGGGCCACCGGGAGCGTGGTCGGCGTGCGACTCGAGGAGGACTCGTTCGACAATGCGGTGCTGCCGTCGTCGCGGGTCGAGGACACGCCTATCATCTATGCGTTCGCCAAGACCGGAGGCGAGATCACCGGCCACCAGGTGCTCGGCGCACAGGCCCCCACGAACTGGGGCAGCGTGGTCTGCATCCGGTGCACGGACGTGCACATCCACCACAACCGCGTGAGCGGCGGCAGGGGCGTCGGGGCGCCCCAGGTCGGCGCGGCGCCCGAGCGCTTCGACCGTGGCGGGGGGGTGACGGGGATCCTGGTCAGGGAGAGCGAAGGAGTGACCGTCGCGGACAACGAGGTGTCCGACCTCATCGGAGGGGAGGGGCATACCATCGCCAAGGACCACGATGGGGGGCGGGGCGGCGACGCTCATGGGGTGGTGTTCGACCGGTGCACGCGATCCTGCAGCGCAGACAGGAACCACCTGCACGATCTGACCGGGGGCCGAGGCGGGGTCGGCGGCGGCAACGGGAGGGGGCCCGGCGACGGCGGGAGCGCGTATGGGATCGCGACGGTCGGCGCCCCCGAGGTCACGACGAGCTGGAACCGCATCCACGACCTGGTGGGCGCCGAGGAGACCGGGGCAGCGAGGGAAGGCGCCGGTTACGGCCTGTCCGTCGATCCTTCGGCGGTCAGCGAGCACGACCTCGTCTATCGACTCCGGGGCTCGCCCTGGACGAGCTGCCTGAACGCATTGGCCGATTCGACCCTCACCGTCGAACACCTGACCTGCCACGACGCCCAGAACCTGCTGCTCCCCGACCCCGGGGCGGTCGCTCGCATCTCCAGCTCGATCGCTTCGAAGCTGCCCTATTCATCGGTCCACGCCAGCCAGGAGCACGGGATCTCGGCGACCCTGGCCTGGACGGTGCTCCACGACGTCGGGGAGTGGGTGATCTTCAGGGACCTGCAGCTCGTGGGGGATCAGCCGACGGGGGACCCGCTGTTCAGGGCGCCCGCGCTGGGGGACTACGCACTGCAGGCGGGCAGCTCAGCGATCGACGCTGGGGACCCCGGCGATCCCCTTGGCGACAACTGCCCGGACGAACCGGTGGCCGCGGAGGGTGGCTGTCGTCTGGATGCGGGGCACCTGGGCGGGACGGCGCGGGCGTGTACGGCGAGCGCGGCGGACGGCGTCGAGCCGTGCGGCGAGGCGGAGAATGACGATGAGGGCTAGCGCCCTAGTACATCGACCTCTCGCGGCCGCGCACGAAGATCTCCTCCGGGTCGCGGTCGAACCGCACCTTGTCGGCGGCGATCTCGCGCAGGGAGGTGACGGGAGGCTTGTTCCGGCTGTCCACGACCGGCATGTCGCCCGCGGCGATCTGGCGTGTGCGGCGAGCGGCGAGGAGCACCAGGGCGAAGCGGTTGTCGATGTTCTGGAGACAGTCTTCGACGGTGACGCGGGCCATGGGGCCTCCTGGACGGGGGATACGAAGGGGACGGGGGATACCAGCCCCTGTTTGGAGCGTCAATCCTGCGGTGTTTTCTTGGGGTCGCGGGCACGTCGCTGGGAGGCCCACAGGTTGACGATCCTGCGGCCCGATGATAACCGAACGCCGGCATGAACGTTTACGTTGCCGGCGCCACTCACGTGGGCATGAAGCGATCTCACAATGAGGACTCGCTGTTCCTCATGCCCGAGCACGACGTGTACATCGTCGCGGACGGCATGGGAGGCCACGCCTCGGGCGAGGTCGCGTCCCGCATGGCCGTGGAGACCGTCGCCGAGTTCTTCCGCGATACGGCCGAGGATGACGAGATCACCTGGCCGTACCGGATGGACAAGGAGCGGCACTACGACGAGAACCGCCTGATCAACTCGATCAAGCTGGCCAACCTGCGGATTTACGAGGCCTCGTCGGCGGACCCCCGCAAGAAGGGCATGGGCACGACCCTGGTCGGCGTATCCCTGGTCCACGGCGGCATCTACCTCGGCCACGTGGGCGACAGCCGGATCTACCGGCTCCGGCCCTCCGGCGAGATCGAGCAGCTGACCGAAGACCACTCGCTGCTCAACGACTACATCAAGATGAAGAACCTCACGCCCGAGGAGATCGAGCACTTCCCGCACAAGAACGTCATCGTGCGGGCCCTGGGCATGAAAGAGACGGTGATGGTCGACACGGTCTTCGTCGAGCCTGAGGTCGGCGACACGATCCTGCTGTGCTCCGACGGCCTATCGGGGATGGTGCCCGATGACATCATCCTTGAGCTGAGCAAGGGCACGCACACGCCCCAGACCCTCCAGGCGGCGTGCGACGCCCTCATCGTGGCGGCCAACGAAGCCGGTGGAACGGACAACAGCACCGTGGTGCTCGTCCACTTCCACGACGACGGCGACGAGGACGTCCCGACCGACGAGAACGAGACAGCCTCCACGGTCGCCGTGGCCGGCGACGACGTCGACACGACGCCGCCGACCTCCACGCCCGCTCCGGAAGAGCCGGGGGAGGAGGCCGACGATGTCGCCGACGCCGAGGAGCTCGACGTCGAAGCCGACGAAGAGGATGAGATCCAGACGATGGAGCAGGCCGCGGTCGACCCGGCCGGCGCCCCCGAGTCGGACGCCGACGAGGACGCCAAGGACGATTGAGGATCGAGGGCGCCCCACGCGCCCATCGCCCAGACCGCCTGCGGGTAGACCTGATTGCGCGATCGTGCGCGGCCTGGCGGCGAGGCCAAGGCGCGACGACGCAGCTGTGGTCCTCGCCACCGCAAGTCGGAGCAACGCAGGCATCGTCGTCAGGACGCCACGAGCGCCGATCAGGTCTGCCCGCAGGC
>PVBE012223848.1_pt1 | contig 13214 bp, 15 predicted proteins | sample 1631181 | NCBI WGS metagenome assembly PVBE01 (sample SAMN08397723, study PRJNA350692) | Marine metagenome, whole genome shotgun sequencing project. | isolation source: water | place: Pacific Ocean | collected 2012-04
CGAATGCGCCGGCGATCGATCCCAAGGAATCGGGCATTGACTTCGGGAAGTTGCTCGAGACGACGCTTGAGCGAGTCAATGAGGCCCACGAGACCGCGAAGAGTGCGGCCGAGTCCTTTGCGGCAGGAGAGTTGGACGACATCCACGGCACCATGATCGCCCTCAGCAAGTCCGAGATCGAACTCCGGATGGTGACCAGTGTGCGCGATCGCGTTGTCGACGCATTCTACGAAATTTGGCGAATGAACATCTAGGCATCTGAGTATCTAGGCGTCTGAGCGTCCAAGCATCCAAGCATCCAAGCATCTAGGCACCCAAGACAGAGGACCGGCATTGTCGGAGCGATTCCAAGGAGTCATCAAACAGTTAGGCGAGTTCTGGGGCGCGTTGCCCGGACCGCGCCGAATCGCACTGGTAGCGACGACAGTTGGCGTCTTGCTCGCGGTTCTTGCTGTGGCCCATTTCGGCTCTCGTTCGGACTACGGCGTCCTATATACCGAGCTGACCACAGAGGACGCTGGCGCGATTGCGGCGAAACTCAAAGAGCAGGATGTCCCCTTTCAAGTCTCTGCCGGCGGAACGGTGCTTTCTGTCCCCGAAGATCAGGTGCACTCACTTCGTCTCGAGCTAGCTTCCGACGGCCTGCCCCGAGGTGGCGGCATGGGCTTCGAGCTTTTCGATGAGAGTCGCTTGGGCGCGACCGAATTCGAGCAGCGCGTGAACTTGCGTCGCGCCCTGGAGGGAGAGCTCTCGCGTTCCATCGCATCTCTCGAGGGAGTCAGCGCGTCGCGCGTGCACCTCGTTTTGCCGGAGCGTCGGCTCTTCGTTCGCAAGGAGGGCGCCGCCTCGGCGTCGGTTGTTGTGAAGCTCGGCAATAACGCGGCATTTGGCAAGCGTGAGGTGGCCGGAGTCGTTCACCTGGTTTCTGCGGCTGTTGCCGGATTGAGCCCCAATCGCGTATCCGTCGTGCGCTCCGACGGAATGACGTTGCACCGCCCGAGCGTCGAAGGCTCCGGAATCGGAGCGGGATCGAGCGATAGCGTCTCGGAGCGCGCCCAAGAGATGGCCACCGAGATGGAGACCCATGCGCGCGGCTTGTTGGAGCGTGTCGTCGGCCTCGGCGCTGCGGAGGTACGCGTGCACGTCGACCTCGATTCGACAAGCCAGGAACGAACGGCGGAACGCTTCGAACCCGAACGCAGTGCGCTGAGGAGCGAGCACCGAACGGACGAGTCCTCCGGCACCCAGGGTGCGACCATCGCGGGCATACCTGGCGCCCGTTCGAACCTCCCCGAACCCGGCGGCGAAACGCCCGACGTGCCGTCGTCGACGGCCGACGAGGACGCCAAGAGCCTCAGCCGAAGTACGCATACACGAAATTGGGAGCTCGACCGCATTACCGAACGTACGTTGCTGCCAGCTGGGAGTATTCGTCGGATTTCGGTCGCCGTACTCGTAGACGGAAAATACGAGGAAACTAACGGCGAAAGCGTATTCGTTCCACGAAGCGAAGCCGAATTGGCTCAACTTGGCGAGGTCGTAAGAGGCTCGCTCGGCTACGATGCCGCTCGCGGGGATACCTTCAGTATCCAGGCAGCGCAGTTCGCTCGCACGGACTTCGTAGAACCACCCATCCTCATTGCCCCCTTCTGGGAGCAATACGTGCCCTACGGGATCGCGGGCGTCGGGGCCGTCGTGCTTCTGGCGCTGCTTCTCGTCGTTGGGCGCGTGCGCAAGGGGCATCAGAGGGCCGTCGTCGAAACCAAGCTGCGGGAGATCGAAGCGGCGGAGATCGCTGCCCAACTCGAGTCGGCTTCGGCTCGCGAACTGGATGAGTCACCGGCGCGTGAAGCCGTGCATCAGATTGCCAAGGACGATCCCGCCACAGCCGCGGTGGTCCTCAGAGCTTGGCTCGAATCCCGCGACCCCAACGCGGCATGATCCTCGCATGCTCGAGCACGAGCGTCGGTACGTGATCGGCGTCTTCTACGGAACATGCAGCTAACGGGACCCCAAAAAGCAGTGCTGCTGCTGCTATCCCTCGACGAATCCGTGGCAGGGCCCGTCGTTGCGGAGCTGAGCCCGGACGAATTGCGTCATATGAACGACGCTGTCAAGCAGATGGACGCCGTCCCGGCCAACACGCTCGGTGACGTCTATAGGCAGTTCGTATTTGACGCTCGGGACATTGTCGCTGTGCCCCGCGGCGGCGCGAGTTACCTGAAGAAACTCGCTGCCCGGGTGTTGGGTGACGCTGGGAGTCAGGCCGTGTTCACGGACGAGGTGCCTACGTCGATAGAGGTGCTCGCCGGGGCTGACCCCGGAGCGCTCGCGTCGTTGCTTTCCGGCGAGCACGCACAGGTCGTTGCCGCGATATTATCCCAGATGGAGCCCGCGCGGGCAGGCCGCGTCATCGACGGACTCCCCGAGGAAGCGCGCGCGGATGTTCTCTCCCGGCTCGCGGAGATGACGGAGATTTCGTCGAACTCGCTCGACGAGGTCGCTCGTGCGCTGGCCTCTGAGTTGCCGGGAGCCAGCGGTGAGTCGTCGCTGGCTATCAACGGCGTGGCGGCTTCGGCGGCGGTCGTTCGCTCTCTGAATCGCGAGACGGGAAACGCGTTGCTCGGCGATATCGAATCGCTGGACCACGGCCTTGCTTCAGAGATCCGGAAAGCGATGTACGGGTTTGAAGATCTCAAGGTCATCGATCCCAAATCCATGCGCGAGCTGCTCAAGATGATCGCTGGCGACAAACTCGCGCTGGCCCTCAAGACCGCGAGCGAAGACCTAAGAAGTCATCTATTTCAGAGCATGTCTCGTCGCGCGGCCGACCTCGTACGCGAGGATCTCGAGATGATGGGAGCCGCCCGGCTGAGCGACGTTGAAGCCGCTCAGCACGAGATTGTTGAGATCGCGCTCCGGCTCGAAGCGGAAGGGGCCATTTCTCTAGGAGGAGGAGAGAACGATGCCCTCGTATAAGAAACCTGCGAAAGCGGAAGAGGACTCGAGTGGAGCTACCGACGGTGATTCGGGCGCGGCGGATGCCTCCGCCGGACCCGACTGGTCGCTGGGCCAAGTGCCTGCGGAGGACGCCGTGCTTTCCGGTGTCTTCGCCCTGCGTCCAGCCCGGATCCCCGAGGACGTCTACGCGTTTGCGGTGCCCCTCAACGCGGACGGATCGGAGCGCGCTGAGAAGGAGACAGATGAGGTCGACGACCTCAGCGGCGTTTCTGAGGGCCCTCCTCCTGCGCCGTTAGAAACCGATATCGATGAGCCCGCTCCCGCCCTCGAAGAGGAGGCAGCGGCGCAGATAGGTAGAGCTATTTCCGAACTTTCGCGTCTCCGCGAGGACTTATTGCTCGATGCGGAGACTCAGCTCATCGAGCTCGCTGGCATCATTGCCCGCAGGGTGGTGGCGCGCGAGCTGCGGACGGACTCGAGCTTTTTAGGCTCGCTCGTCAAGGAAGGACTAGCGGCGCTTGCGGAGGGTGACCAAGTCGTCGTGCGGCTCGGAAGCGCGTTTGCACCCCACAGCGAACCCTTGGTCAAGCAACTCACTGGCGTGAGCATGCGAGCCGAGGTGCTCATCGACGAAGAACTCGCGCCCTCCGGTTGCGTGATCGAAACGACCTTCGGGCGCGTGGACGAGTCGCTGGACGCTCGCTTCGACGTACTCATGGGTTCTCTGCGGCCTGAGCCGGATTGTGACTGAATTGGTCACCGGCTTGTTGAGCAAGGCGCTGGACGCCGGTCGCGGCGGCGCCCTGCACGCGCCGGTCGGCACTGTCGTGGAGGTGCTTGGCTTGACCCTCAGCATTGCGGGCTTGACGGCCGCCGTGGGCGAAGCGCTCGAGGTCGAGACGGATCACGGACGGCTGGAGGTTGATGTGATCGGGTTTCGTGCGGAGCATTTGCTCGCGACTCCTCTGGGTTCGATGTCGGGCATTCGGCCTGGGGCGCGGGTGACGCGCGCAGCTCACGGACCGACGGTCCCGGTCGGAGCCGGCCTGCTCGGTCGCGTAGTGGACCCCTTCGGGGTTCCGCTCGATGGACGGCCCATCGCGACCGCGGGGCGTCGCTCCGTTCATGCCGCGGCCCCAGACGCCTTCACTCGCCGGCCCATTGAGCGCGCGTTTGAGACGGGGGTGCGGGTGCTCGACGCCACATTGACGATCGGTGCGGGTCAACGCGTTGGCATTTTCTCCGGCGCGGGCGTCGGAAAGAGCAGCCTGCTCGGAATGGTCTGTCGGGCGTCCAAGGCGGACGTGAATGTTGTCGGCCTCATCGGGGAGCGCGGACGCGAGGTGCAAGGCTTCGTGCGCGGCGCGCTTGGGGAAGAAGGCATGCAACGATCCGTTGTCGTGGCGGCTACGAGTGACCAGCCACCGGTCGTTCGCGCACGTGGTGCGGAAACTGCAACAGCCATCGCCGAGTACTTCCGCGACCAAGGTCTCAACGTTCTATTTGTTATGGATTCGGTAACTCGCTACGCAATGGCTCTACGCGAGACGGCACTCTCTGCTGGGGAACCTCCCGCAACGAAGGGCTATCCCCCCTCGGTGTTCGCGGCGCTGCCTCGTTTGCTCGAGCGCACCGGAACGGCCGACGGTAAGGGCGTCATCACAGCGCTCTACTCAGTGCTCGTCGAAGGGGACGACCTTGCCGATCCCATTGCCGACTCCGTGCGTTCGCTCCTTGACGGTCATATCGTGCTCACTCGCGAGCTGATGGAGCAAGGGCACTTTCCCGCCGTCGACATTCTCCAGAGCGTGTCCCGCCTCGCTCCGAACGTGACCACCTCTGCGCAACAGATGAACGCCAACGCCTTGCGGGCTCTGCTGGCGGCCTACCGCAACGCGCGAGACCTCATTCAGATCGGCGCCTATCAGGCTGGCAGCGATCCTACCGTGGACGTGGCGGTCGCGCTGCTGCCAGCGATCGAGGTCTTCCTACGTCAGCGAGTCGACGAAAGTGCTGACTTCGATCAGACCGTCGGCGCGCTCCAGATGCTGGCTCAAAATGCGGCCGCCAAGGCTCGGGTGAACGTGAGTGACCATGAGTGAACGCAAGCGATTCAACAAGCTTCTCGAGCACCGCAATCGTGAGGTCCAGCTCCGCGCCAAGGACTTTGCCGAATCTGTCCGAGCGGCAGACCGCGCCCGCCTGAACCTACTGCAAGGGCAGCGGAAGCTCCAAGAAGCGTCATCCGCCCGCGACGACATTTGGGGAAGCGGATCGCCCGCCCAGATACTCGAAGAGGTTGACGCCTGGGTCATGTCTCGCCGGCGATGTGCGGAACAACAATTCAGCGACCTCCAGGCCGCGGAAGCAGAACGAGAGCAGCAACGTGCGCGTCTGGTGGCGGCTCGTCTGAACGCAAAAAAGGTGGAGCGATTGATAGAACGTTCCGCGCTTCGCGAGCGCCAGCAAGAGAATCGACGGGAACGGCGTTTCGAAGACGAAATGGCGGCGCGAGCGGTGCGCTCTTGATCGGCGCACCAAAAACGGATTCGCAGGCGAGTCGGGCGAGCCAGGCTAGCGGTGACCAGACCGCCTTAGGATTGACTGACGCGGCGCGAAGCTTGGATCTCGACGAGCGGGAACGCGCGCAGTGGGCGGCCGCTATCATTCAAGTGCTTCAAGGTGTCAAAGCGCCTCTTGTCGCCCCCCCCGCCCCGCCCCCCCCGCCCGCGAGCCGGCCGAGCAACGAGACAGCCACACCGCCGCCACCTTGGCAGACTTCTGCCGGCGCGTTGACACAGGCCACCGACGGCAAGACGGAAGCTACTCCCTCCAACGTCCCTAACCGACTGACCTTGAGCGTCGACGTCAAGGATCTGGGGCACCTCACTTTGGTGGTCCGCAGAACCGACGAAGGCATCCGTGTTGCTATCGGTACCGCGGATCAAGTGGCGTATCGAGCGCTGCACGCCCGACAGAGCGCGCTGGTGGAGGCGCTGCAGAGCGTCGGCCTGCACGTTGCCGACGTCCGGGTCACGGGCCGAGGCAAAGTTGGCACTCGAATTGCTCAGTCTGATTCGGGTGATGAGCATGAATTACGTCTGGCGCAACGTAAAGCGCGGAGAGCTGGGTCCCGGAGACGCGTCGACGTCTTGGGGTGAGCGACAATGATCGATTCGGCTTCAGCCGCCGGCGGCCTGACGCCGCAACTTTTCGCGTCGGAAGGTCCGACGAATGACATGGGTCAGGATGCCTTCCTCAAGCTGCTCGTCGCGCAGCTTCGACATCAGGATCCGTTGAAGCCCATGGACAATACGGAGTTCGTCTCAGAGCTCGCGCAATTCTCCGCGCTGGAGCAATCGGTTGGAACCAACGCGCGACTCGAGCTGCTCGCGACTCAGACTCGCGGTCTTGCGAACACGGAAGCGGTTCAACTCGTCGGCAATACGGTGACGGTTCGCGGCAACCTCGTGTCTCTCGACGGAACCGGCGCGGGAGCGCCCATTCAGTACGAATTGGACGGAGACGCCGCGACGACGACCGTCACGATACGAGACATCAACGGTCGCGTCGTCCGAACCTACGAGGACGTGGAGGTCGAGAGCGGAGCCCACACGCTGAACTGGGACGGCAAGAGCGACGCCGGCGTCGTGCAGCCGGAAGGCGTGTATTCCGTTTCGGTCGAAGCGGTCGCCGAGAGCGGAGCGCCGGTGGGTGTCAGCCAGCAAACGACGGGCATCGTCGAGGCCATTTCATTCGACAAAGGGTACCCGATTCTCCACCTGGATACCGGCGCCGCCGTGCCGGCGTCTGACTTGCTTCGGGTGGAGCTACCGGATGCCGACGCTGAAGAGGATTCATCGCCATGACAGTTGACGGTTTGAGGACATGCGGCTCGATCGTCCGTTTGGCCCGAGAAGGCGGGGGAAGTAATGGTCCTTAAAGCGTTATACGCGGGGGTGTCCGGTCTCCGTGCCGAAGGCGAGGCCCTAGGGGTCGTTGGCGAGAATATCGCCAACGTTAACACCACTGGATACAAGCGTCAGCGCGCTCTCTTCGAGGACGTGCTTGGGCGTTCGATCATGGGTGGCGGCAACCAAGCGGGCGCCGGCGTTATCGTGGGCGATATCCAGCAGGTGTTCCAACAAGGCGCGCTGGCGACGACTGGCGTCTCGACTGATCTCGCCTTGAGTGGCGACGGCTTCTTCGTCGTTGACGGCAACGTACAGGGCATTGCCGGGCAGTGGCTGACTCGCGCTGGGCAGTTTTCCGTCAACGCCAACGGGTTCCTAGTGAACCCGGCTGGCTTGCACCTCCAAGGATATGCTGGCGATGGTTCGGGTGGGTTCGCCGCCACGGTCTCGTCCATCGCTATCCCCACGGGGTCGCTGCCCGCAAACCCAACGACAGAGATCGATCTGACGGCTAATCTTGACGCTCAGGAAGCCGTCATGCCGCCCGTGCCGCCCTTTGATCCGCAGGATCCGGGCAATACGTCGAACTACGCGACGTCGATAACGACGTACGATTCGCTCGGGCAGGCGCATACCGTGGACGTCTACTTCCGCAAGACCGGCGCCAATGCCTGGGAGTTTCACGTACTCGCGGATGGAGATGAGGTGACGTCACCGGCCCCGGGTGCCCCAGGAGAGAACGTTGTGATCGGAACGGGGACGCTGTCTTTCACCGACACGGGTGCGTTGAACGTAGAAACGGGATTGACTGCCGGGGTCACCTTCAGTGGGGCGGCGGCGCAATCTATCGAATTGGATTTTGGTGACAGCATCGCGGACGGCGGGACGGGTATTGGGCAGACGACCCAATTTGCCGCGGACTCGACGATCTCCGCCCAATCGCAAAACGGCTATTCGTCGGGCGACTTTGCGGGGCTCTCGGTGGACGGGCAGGGTGTTGTCACAGCTCTATTCTCAAACGGAAAAGAACTTGCCGTGGGTCAGCTGGCGATCGCCAAGTTCCGCTCCAATCAGGGACTGGCCCGTGCGGGGGGTAACCTCTGGAAGGCCACACGAGATAGCGGAGATGCGGTTCTAGGCACGGCGGGCAACGGCGGACGTGGCGCGGTCAACGCAGGGGCCATCGAGGGATCCAACGTCGACCTCGCTGAAGAGTTCGTCGGGTTGATCCAGCATCAAAGGGCGTTCTCCGCGAATTCCAGAACCATCACGACTGCGGACGAGATGCTGCAGGAACTGATGAACATCAAGCGGTAGCAAGGGGCGCTGAGGAGGCCCAACTTGTCTAAAGACAACAGCGAGAATAGGGATCTTTCGACAGGCAATAGGGGCCTGATCATCCTAGGGCTGCTCGCCATTGTCGTTTCGGGCCTTGTCGGCGCGGGTGCCGGACTCCTTGTAACCGACTACGTGGTCCAATGACGGACGTCCGAGAGCCGGAATCTGAGAACATTTCGACCGCGGTGGTGCCGGCGGACGAAACGCCCGCTCAGATCCGTCCGCTGGATCTCAGTGGTCGCGACCGTCAGCTGCGAAACGCAATGGGCGCGCTCGGCCGCGCGACGCGGCGCTTCTGTCAGGCCGCAAGGCGCGGCTTGCCCGTCGTGCTCAAGGCTCGCGCTCAACTGCTGGCGCGCAATCCCTGTCTGGTCGATCCGGCGAGCGCTCATCCCGGGCGGGCCGAAGCGCCTTGGTTCTTGGTGCACCTGAGTGCCGAGGGCGGTGCCGGTTGGGCGCGGTTGACGCTGGACGCCAACGCTATCGTTGTCGTACTGGCGGGCTGTCTCGGATCCGTCGAGAGGCCGGATGCCGACACGGCTGCGGCCACGCAGATGACGGTCGCCCAGCGCGCTCTCGTCACGAAGGTGACGCGTCAATTGGCTGACGAATTGGCGCGCGCTATCGGAACGGAGGTGGGTCTCCGCTTGGCGGTGACGGATAGCCAAACGGTATCCTGCGGAGATCCATTTCCCCCGCTACCGGCCGACGGTCTTCTCGTCGACTGCGTAACGACTGACCTGGGTATTGACGCTCATTTTTGCGTCGCGATCTGCGCTGACGCGCTCGAGAGCGCGGCGCGAAAGCGCGGTGAAAAGCGTGAAGTCGCGGCTCGGGACAACGTGCGGGTCGTCACCGCGATGCGCGATGTCGACGTCGAGCTGGTCGCGGAACTCGGTCGAATAGAGATGGGGCTAAGGCGAGTCCTCGAACTCAAGCCCGGGCAGATCTTGCGACTCGATGCAGCGGCGGAGGAACCGAGCGTCGTGCGCATCGGGGCGACGGCGAAGCTCGCCGGACGGCCCGTGATATCGCGCGGCCAGCTGGCCGTTGAAATCACGGGTCGGCACGACTCGTGAAACAGATTGGCGGGGAGGGGTGTAATGAGTGACTCCACGAGGCCGTCAGAACATGCGCCAGAAGGTGTGACAGAAGATGCGCGGGACGCCGCCAAGGTCGAGGTTGACCCACCGCAGGCTGCGCCAAACTCGACGGACGGTGCCTCCACTGCGGCGAGAATTCAGCCCCAACGCGATAGGCTGACTGGCGAAGATCTCGGGTTCGTCATGGACGTTCCCGTCGAAGTTACGGTCGAAATCGGGCGCAGAAAGATGCGTATTGCCGACGTTTTGAAGATCGGGCCCGGTACGGTCCTCGAACTCGACAAGGCGAGCGGGGAATCGCTCGACATCCTCGTCAATAACCGGCTGCTCGCTCGCGGAGAGGCAGTCGTGGTCGGCGAGCGCTACGGAATACGGCTGACCGAGGTGGTGTCTCTCGTCGGAAAGGCCACGGAGAGGTCATGACGCGATTGCGCCGGTCCGCAGCCGTCGCCTTGACGGTCGGTGTCATCGCTCTGTCGTCTGCGGCGAACGCGCTGGCTCAGGAAGCGCCGCAGCTCGAGCGGGCATGGCTTGCGGGGCAGTCGCGCGGCCCTGCCGGAACGACCGAGTCCAAAGCGAGCCTACGCTGGACCGGCCCACTGGGGCTCCTTCTCCTACTTGGCGCGGCGGGAGGTTACTTCTACGTCAAGCGCCGCAAGCGCCAACTCGTGGGTATTCCGTCCAATGTCCAGGTGGTCGGTTCTGCACGGGTCGGAAGCAAGGCGCACGCGGTGGTGACCACGGTGGGTGGCAAGGTCCTGGTACTCGGCGTGACGGACCATAACGTCAGCCTGTTGACAATTCTCGACGATGCGCGCGAACTCGCGCGAACTGCGCCAACGCTGCCGGCCCCAGTGGAGCCACGCGCTGCGGCGCGAGGCGAGCAACGCTCGGCGGCCCCAGTTGAGCAACGCGCTGCGGCGCGAGGCGAAAGAGATCTGAGTGCCGCGGCTGTCGCGGTCGCAGCGCCTGGCGAGGTGTTTGGTGAGAGCGAGTATCCGCGTGCGGACGTGGCGCTCGCCCAAACCGAGTACCCCGAGGTAGGGAGCACCTCCGAGATCATCCCCGGCGTCCCGCGGAAGTTTCGAGACATGCTGCGCGACGTTCTCTCGCGACCGCCGAAACCCCCGTCGGAGATCCCCGGCGCGGTGACGCCTCCCGTGGCGGCGGCCCAGGCATCGAGACGGGCATCGTGGCGGGCATCGACGCGGGCATCGGCGCAGGTATCGACACGAGCAGACCAGTCAGAGAGCCCCGCTGAACAAATCGCAAACGTGACGGTCGACTTCTTTGAACGCGGGCGCCAAATCGAGAAGGACACTCTGCAGCAGCGGGAGAATGCGCGACAGGCGGATCTGCCGCCGCCACTCGAAGGTCAGGTAGCGGGCTTGCGGCGGTGGAGGCCCGGGGGTCCGCGGTGAACGAAGTCGCCAATCAAGTCTTCGGGACGGCGGGGTTCTCGCCGTCGCTGAGGATCTTGCTCGTCCTCACGATGCTGGCCCTCCTGCCGGCGCTCGTGCTGACGATGACCTCCTTTGTGCGCACGGTCGTTGTCCTATCGTTTGTTCGTCAGGGTGTCGGAGCCCCGCAAACGCCGCCGAACCAAGTCGTGATCGGACTTGCGCTCTTTCTCTCTCTCTTCACGATGGCCCCCGTAGCGACGGAAGTGAAGACGGTCTCGTATGATGCCTACGAGACCGGCCAGCTTACGGAGACGCAAGCGCTCGAAGCGGCGGTCACTCCATTGCGCAAGTTCATGTTGCGGCAAACGCGCGAGGAGGACCTGCGGCTCTTCTACGATGCTGCCGGCGCCGAGCTTCCCCTTAGCGCGGCCGACGTACCGCTCCGCTACGCGATCCCGGCATTCGTGATCAGCGAACTGACGACCGCCTTTCAGATGGGCGTCATGATCTTGCTGCCCTTCCTAGTGATTGACCTCGCGGTCGCGTCGATGCTGATGAGCATGGGCATGATGATGGTGCCGCCGGCCACCCTAAGCCTTCCGATCAAGCTTTTGCTTTTTGTCTTGGTCGATGGCTGGAATCTCATCGCCGGCTCGGTACTAAGGAGTTTCGCATGAGTACGGACATGGCCATCGAACTCGTTCGCAACGCGATGATGGTGGCGGCAAAGGTCACGGGGCCGCTCCTGCTCGTCGCGCTAGCGGTTGGTGTGATCGTAGGCATCCTGCAGGCAGCGACGCAGGTCAACGAAGCGAGTGTGAGCTTCGTGCTGAAGCTGCTCGCGGTCCTTGCGACCTTCGTCGTTCTCGGCGGATGGACCGTCCAGGTGATGGTCGATTATACGACCCGCACCATCGGGTCCATCGCGGACGTGGTGCGGTGAATCTGGACGAGCTGCTGCGTTCGGAGGTCGTCTCGTTCGTGCTCGAGGCGTCCCGCATCAGTGGAGTGATCATCGCCGCTCCCTTGGCATGGGTGGCGGCGCCCGTGAGGATAAGGATCGTCCTCGTCCTCGCGCTGACGTTCGCGGTGCACGGCTTCGCCGACGTTCCTGAACTCGGGCCGGTTGACACCGCGTGGGCTATCATCACCGAGTTTTCGGCAGGCATCGCGATCGGGATGGTTGTTCGTTTCAGTATCGCCGTCGCCGAAATGGTGGCGACTGCAATCGGTCCGGTGATGGGTCTCGGCGCCGCGCAGATCTTGGATCCGCAAAGTGGAACGCAGGTCAACGTCCTGAGTCGTCTGATGCGCTACTTCGCCATTCTTCTCGCGCTGATAGTCGGGCTGCATCGCACGCTCATCGCGGCCATGCTCGCTAGTTTTGACGTCATGCCCATCGGTAGCGTCGTGGACCCTGGTGACGCGCTTCCGGCGATTCTAGAACTCTCTGGGGCCTGCATTGAGACAGGAGTTCGGATTGCGTTGCCGGTGATCGCCTTGCTCTTGATGGTGCAGCTCGCACTCGGCTTCATTTCCCGTGCGGCGCCGACGATGCAGATCTTCTCCGTCGGCTTCGCCGCCACGTTGAGCGTGGGCGCTATCGCGCTCATCATCACGGTGCCCGATATGGCCATGCAGCTCGTCGCGGAGTTCTCTCACGACGCACGCCACTTCGAGCGCGTAATCGGCGAGATGATGCCCCAATGATGCCCAAATGACTTGAGCCTAGCGAATGGCGGACCAGGAGAAAACCGAGCCAGCGACCCCAGCGAAGCGCGAAAAGGCGCGTCGAGAGGGACAGTTCGCGCGCGGGAAAGATGCGGGGGCGACCGTTGGCTCACTGGCGGCGCTGCTCGTGATGGCAGCGATGGCGCCGTGGCTGACCGCGGAGCTTCGGTCGATCGCACGGGAGTGCTTCGGCGAGCCATCCCGTCTGATCGGCGGTCGCCCTCAAGATCTCGCGATGCGCATCGCCAGTGTGGTACTTGCGATCGCCTTGCCCGCGTTGATCGCATCAGCTGTCGGCGGCGTCGCGATTGGTGTAGCTCAGGCCGGTTTCAAACCGAACATGGAATTGCTGTCTCCGAAGTGGTCGCGACTGGAGCCGACGTCGAAGTTGAAGCAGCTCTTCTCGCCGCCCGCCGCGTTCATGAACATCCTCGTTCAGCTCGGTCGCGTCGTTGGGGTTGCCGCGGTTGTGTTCATCAGCGCCCGTGCGGCGTTCCCAGATCTCTCGAAGTTGTCACGCATGAGCCTGGCCACCGGCGTCCAACAACTCGCCGAAACGGTATTCATGGTCGCGATCTGGGCAAGCCTGGCCCTCGCGCTGATGGCGGCTGTGGACTACGCAATCAATTGGTTTCGTCACGAGAAGCAAATCATGATGACGCGCCAAGAGGTGAAGGATGAGTTGCACCAACAGGAGGGCAATCCGCACGTCCGGCAACGCGTTAAGCAACGCGCGAGAGAAATCGCGCGTCGGTCACTTGCCG
>PVBE010576785.1_pt1 | contig 13213 bp, 6 predicted proteins | sample 1631181 | NCBI WGS metagenome assembly PVBE01 (sample SAMN08397723, study PRJNA350692) | Marine metagenome, whole genome shotgun sequencing project. | isolation source: water | place: Pacific Ocean | collected 2012-04
CCTGCACCACAAGTACCTGGGCAAGCGCGACCTGATAAAGCGGTTCAAGACCGAGGCGCTTGCTGCGTCGCGGATGAACCACCCCAACGTGGTGCCGGTCCATGACTTCGGCCAGGACGCCAGCGGCCAGCTGTTCATCGTGATGGACTACGTGAAGGGCCGGTCGCTCGAGACCGTGCTCACGCGGGAGTGGCCCCTGGGCGACCCGCGGGTCCTGCACATCGCCATCCAGATCCTCCGGGCCCTCGAGGAGGCGCACAGCCACGGGATCCTGCACAGGGATCTCAAGCCGGAGAACATCCTGCTCGAGGATCGCCAGGACCAGGTGGATCAGGTGCACGTGCTCGACTTCGGCCTCGCCAAGGCGCTGGACGGTCAGGGCATGGGCGGCATCTCGAAGATCACGGCGGCGGGGAGCACTTGCGGCACTCCCGAGTACATGTCGCCCGAGCAGGCGCAGGGCGGCGATCTCGACCCCCGCAGCGACATCTACTCGTTGGGGGTGCTCCTGTACCGCATGGTCGTCGGTCGACCCCCGTTCGTGGATCCCAACCGGGTCAGCGTGGCGGCCAAGCACGTCACCGACGAGGTGCCGGTCCTGCACGACCTGCGGCCGGGCGTGACGGTGCATCCGGACGTCGAGGCCGCCATCTACCGTGCGCTGGCCAAGCGCCGCGACGAGCGATACGCCGACGCCGCGGCCATGCGTGATCACCTGATCGAGGTGCTCGCCAAGCTGCGCGACGCCTCCCCCCTCCTCGAGTCGCTGGACTCCACCAAGACCGGCGAGCTGGCCATCGAGCCGCTGTCGGCGCCCTTCGACTCCTCGCCCGCCGAGGTGTCGCAGGACGACGTGCAGGAGCCGGCGGCCGCCGAGGCCCAGCCCCTGCGGCCGCCCTCGCTGTCGGACGCGCAGCCCACCACCCCCAACCTCCCCGGCGGCGCGGCCCACGTGAGCGCGCCGTGGTCCGGCGCCGAGGTGCCCGCCCCCGAGTGGCGCGGGCGTCGGACGCGCGGGGCCGTGGTCGGCGCCATCGTCCTGGGCCTGGCGGTCGCGGCCGGGGTCGTGTTCGGCCTGAACACCACGGGGATGTTGGGCGAGTCCGCGGGCCCGCCGCCGGTCCTGCACGCCGCGGGCCCCGGAGTCGAGGTGCGACCCCGCGGTGGGCTGTGGATGGCCGCCGCGGGGCCCCGCCAGATGATGCCCGGCGAACGGCTGCGCTCGGAGGGCGGCCGCGCAGCGCTCAAGTTCGCAGAGGGAGCGGCCGTGGAGCTCGTTCGGGCCGAGGTCGAGATCGTGGGCGCCCGGCGCCTCGAGCTGCACAGCGGCGCCGTGCGTGTTCGCCACCCCGGCGGCAAGGCCCAGCCCATCGAGGTGCGCGTATCCGAGGCTCGGGGCACCGCCAGGCTGACCAAGGGGCGGTTCCGGGTCGGCGCGGTGGCGCCGGCAGGCATGTCGGTGGCCAACCAGGACGGCCACGCGGAGATCGACGTCCCGGCGGGTGTGGTTCCCGTGCGCTCCGGCACCGAGGTGGTATACGAGGCGGGCAAGGAGCCCATCTCTCGGCCGATCCCGCCGGAGCCCGCTCCGTAGCTCGTTGACCTCTCGCCCGCAGGTCCGCCATGGAGCAGCGCACACGCACGCAGCGGCTTAGGCAGGCGGAGCTGTCCGCGCACGTCGCGGCGATCCTCGCCACCAACGACCCGCTCGAGCGGAAGCTCGCGGACTCCCTGGACTCCATCATCGAGGTGCTGGGCGCGCGACGCGGGTCCATCATGCTCGCCAACGCCCACGGCGACCTGGTCGTCGAGGCCTCGACGCAGCCGGATCTGATCGGCCACGTGCAACCGCCTGAGGCAGGCGGGGTCAGCCACTTCGTGATGGAGACCGCCCGCTCGCTGTCGCTGGCGGACGTGTCGCTGGATACGCGGTTCCCCACTCGGCCCGACGCCTACCGGCGGACCAGCATGCTGTCGGTGCCGATCCGCGACGGCGACCTGGTCGTGGGCGTGATCAACGCCACGGACAAGGAGGGCGACACCCAGTTCACCCTCGACGACGAGCGGGTGATCGAGGAGTTCCAATCCCACGCGGCGCTGCTCATCGAGCACGCGCGCATGCGGGAGCGGCTGGCCCAGACCATCCGGGTCAAGGAGCAGCTCACCCGGATGCTGGTCCACGATCTGAAGGGCCCGCTGGCAGCCATCATGGCCAACCTCGACATGCTGCTGCTCGACGTGCAGACGCTCGTGCCCGGCGGCGCGCCGACCGCCAGTGCGGGGGCTGCGACCACGGACGACGCCGTCGAGATGCTCGACGCCAGCCGAGCCTCCTGCAACACGCTGATGCAGATGGTCCTCAACCTCCTCGACCTTGCGAGGGCGGGCGACGACCACATGGGGGATCCCGCCGGGCCGACGTCTGCGCGGCTGTCCGGGGCGTTCGGATCCGGCGGACGAAGCCTCACACGGGCGCTGCCCGCCCAGCTCACCGTCTCGGACGTCCCGGGTTTCCTGGAGCAGCAGCGGCCGCTCCTCGAGGCCATCGGTCGCCACCGTTCGGTCAACGTGCGTCTGCGCGTCGCGGCGGACACCCCGCCCGCCGTCGCCTTCGATCCGGGCCTGCTGTCCCGAGTGCTGATCAACCTGACGATGAACGGCGTCGAGCACACCCCGGTCGGGCACGAGGTGAGGATCGTGTGCGAGCCGGGGCAGCTGCGCCCCCAGTCGTCGGTCAGCATCACCGTGTCCGACGATGGGGCGGGCGTGCCCAGCCACATGCGCGAGACCATCTTCGACGCCTACTTCAGCGGCGGGGCGCGAGAGACCAGCCGAGCGCGGGGCAACCACGGCCTCGGCCTGGCCTTTTGCAAGCTGGCCTGCCGGGCGCAGGAGGGGCTCATCGAGCTGCTCCCGCCGCAGGAGGGTGCGGGTCCGCGCGGGGCGTCGTTCCGGGTCACCATCCCCCGGCCTACGATCACGGCCGAGGAGATCGCCGCGGCGCCGCGCTGAAGCCGGCGCAACGCCCCTACGGGCGCTGCGCCAACAGCTGCGACTGCCCGTCGAAGTTGCACACAAACAGCTCGGCGACGCCGTCGTTGTCGAAGTCCTCGAAGACCGCCGCCGTCGTGTTGAACCGGGTCGGTGCCCATGACCCGGTCGCATCAAACAGCCCGCCCGTGCCGTCGTTGACGTACAGCCTGTTGGGTTCGCCGGGGACGAACTGGCTGAGCGACATGTTGCCCAGCATGACGTCGAGGTCCCCGTCGCCGTCGACGTCGCCCGAGATGATCTCGAACGTGCCGTCGAAGGTCTGTGGGAACGAGCCGGCGGGCGCGATCCGGAATCCGGCGCGCCCATCGTTGATGAACAGCTGAGCGGGGCGACCGGTGATGACGGCGATGATGTCCCGGTCGCCGTCGCCGTCGAGGTCGAGCGCGTCGATGTCGAGCATGTCGCCGGACATCGCCTCGAGGGCCGGGATCGGCAGGGGCGTGAAGCGGTGCTCGCCCTCGTTGAGGTAGACCCGGTTGGCGCCGATGTTCCCGCCGCCCCGCGTGTTGTCGACTGCAAACAGCGCCTCCGGGAGGCCGTCGCCGTTGAGGTCGGCCATGTCCATGTCGTGGTCGTGGGTGTTGGCCAGGTGGTCGTCCACGACTCCGGCCGAGTCGTCGGTGAATCGCCCCGCGCCGTCGTTCATGTACAGGCGCTCCCGCTCGACGTTGTCGGCCAGGAAGATGTCGAGGTCGCCATCGAGATCGACGTCGGTGAACGCGGCGTCGTAGGTGCCCCCGGTCGAGGGGAAGCGGTTGTCGGGGCTCAAGTCGAATCCGCCGGTTCCGTCGTTGAGCCAGAGGCGGGTCTGGCTCGCCGCTCCCTCGGCGTTGAGGTTGGCCTCGAGCAGGTCAAGGTCCCCGTCGGCGTCGACGTCGCCGAAGTCGACGTTGGTCGTGTTGTACTCGACGGCCTGGTCCATGAGCACGGACTGGAAGGCCAGGCCGCCCTGGTTGAACAGCACGACGTTGAGCTGGTCGATCACGAAGGACAGGCCTTGGATGCCCCCCATGGCTGCGGCGATGTCGGGCAGGTCGTCGCCGTCGATGTCGCCGACAGCCAGGTCGTTGCAGTCGCCGCGGACCAGCTCCTCGCCCTCGTGCACGTCGACGAGGCGCCGGAACGTGAAGGCCCCCGGCCGGGCGTCCCTGCGCCCGTCGGGCAGCACCACCGCCACGTCCTGCGCGCCGGTCTCACCGACCGGAGTCGTGTGCGCAAGCAGCCGGTCCTCGGCCTCGTACACCGTCGGCAGCGCCCGGCCGCCGATGCGCACGACGGCGCCGGGCACGAAGTCGCGACCGGTCACCACGACGTTGGTGTAGCCGGCGATGAGGCCCCCGGTGGGGAACACGCTGGGCAGCACGTACCGCCAGCCGTCGGGCAGCACGCCCTCCTGGCCCGTCGCAAGCTCGACGCGGACGTCGGCGCGCCCCTCCGGGCCCGGCGGGCTGACGACGCGCAGCGTGAACTCGTCGATGTACTCGATGTTGAACGCCCGCACGCCGCCAAACTCCACCGTCAGGCCCGGGCGGAACCAGCGGCCGTGGATGACCACGACGGTGCCTCCCCAGGTGCCGCCCTCGGACGGGTCGAGCTGGGAGATCTCGGGGGGCGGGATGACGTACTCGAAGCCTGCGATCTCCGTATCGGACTCGCCGTCCCAGCGGGTCAGTCGGACATCGACAGGGCCCTGCGCGTGGGGCGGCGTCACGACGACGACGACATCGATGAGGCCGTCTCCGTCGTCGTCGCGGCTGTCCACGATGGTGGCCATCTGACCGTCGAAGACCACCACCTGAGCGTCCATGAGGTACACGCCATGGATCTCGATGACGTCGCCGCCGTCGACGGAGCCCTCCGCCGGCCGCACCTCGGTGATCTCGGGCGGGCCGATGTAGTGGAAGGCGTCCTCGGCGAGTCCCGAGCGGTCGTCGGGGTTGAGCACGACGACGTCGACGAGGCCCGCAGCGCCCGCAGCGGGCGTTACGCAGTCGAGCCGCTCCTCGGTGACGAACACGCAGTTGGCGGGGACGGCGCCGAACCAGACCCGGGCGTTGGGCTGGAAGAAGCGACCCTCGACCTGCACCCGGTCCCCGCCGTCGTCGTCGCCGAAGCCGGGGCTCACGCGCTCGGGCGCCGGCGGAGGCCGGTGGTAGACGAAGCCGGCGGGGAGCACGCCCCGCTGGCCGTCCACGTTGATCACGAGGACGTCGGCGGGTCCGAGCTCACCGGCGGGGGTGACGCACTGGATGCGCGTCGCGTCGAGCAGCTCACACTCGGTGGCCGCGGCACCGTCGAACGCCACGTTGACCGGACCGAGGAAGTTGCGGCCGTGGATGACCACGGTCGTGCCGCCGGTGGTCGGTCCGGTATCGGGCGCCACGGACTCCGGCGTGGGCGGCGGGTGGTACAGGTAGCCGTTGGTCAGCGTGCCCGCCAGACCGTCCGGGTTGACCACGGTCACGTCGACCGCCGTCGGCACGTCCTGCGGCCCGTCGGCGTACGGCGGCACGGTGCAGGTGATGACGGCGCGCGGGTAGGGTTCGGCCCGCCGGAACGCTGAGACCGGGCAGTCCGCACCGTCGATGGTGACCGTCGCACCGTCGATGAAGTGGTCGCCGACGATGTCGACATCGTTGCCGCCCTCGAACGGGCCGGACTGGGGGTCGACGGTCTGGGGGTCGGGATCGGCGAAGTAGTAGAAGGCCCGCTCGAGCCGCAACGCATGGTGCTGGCCGTCCTCGCCGGCCAGCGGGACCCACGTGCTGCCGCGGCCCGGCGGCGTGACCGCTCGGAACAGGCGCCGCGAGACGTACTCGAGCTCCTCGAGATCGACTCCGTCCAGCCGGAGCTGGGTGTCTGGCCGGAACCCCTCGCCGACGATGAGCAAGGGCGTGCCGCCGTCGGCGTGGCCGCGGGTCGGCGCGATGGCGTGGACCTCGGACCCCTGGGTCCAGGGGCCGACGGTGAAGCGGAAACGAGGACCCGCGATGCCCCCTGCGCCGGCCGGCGCGATGTCCTTGTTGCCGCGACCATCCTTGGCCTCGATCCACCAGTCGACATGGGTGCCCAGCGGGAAGGGGCCGCCTTTGAGCTCCGCGCGCCAGAGGTCCTGCCCCGCAGACTCGAGCCGGAGCAGCTCCTCCACGTCGCCGCCTCCGGGTGTGATCTGCCAGCGGACGGCGACCTCGCGGACGGCGGTCTTGCTGGTGATGAGGGCGCTGAACGCGAACGGCCCGAACCCCTCGTCGCTGTTGGAGGTCAGGTCCGCCTCAACGATGCGCGGGCCGTCGTCGCCGCACGCAGCGAGCCCGACAAGGCCGACGATCAGCAACAGGGGGGATAGGCGCATGGGGCGGTCGGGTACGGCTTGGTCAACCTAGCCCCCACCACCCCCCGCTTTCAAATGCCGTGGGCATCAGACCGTTCGGCGTTCTGGCAGCGTGCGGGGAAACGCCCGACGCTTCGCCGCACACTGCTAGGATGCGCCGCCGTGTCGCAGATCTCCCGAAGGCAGGCCACCACGCTGGGGTTCTTCATGCTCGCCCTGATGGGCGTGATGTGGGTGCTGTTCGGCGCCCTGCGCGGCGGCGATCCCGCCCGGACCGCCCAGCTGTTGACGATGCTGAAGTCCGACGATGCGTCCACGCGCCTGGGGGCGGTGACGGGGCTCGCGACGGCCGGCGGCGCGCCCGAGGCCTTGACCGCCCTGCAGTCCGCCCTGTCCGACGGAGATCTTCGGGTGCGGGCCTCGGCGGCATGGGCCCTGTGGCGGTCCGGTCGCCCCGACCTGGCCACGCCCGGCTTCGAGGCGCTGCTCGCCGCCGCCGACAACGCCGAGCGGATGGCCGCCGTGCGCTCCTTGCGCGCCCTCGAGTCGCCGGACACCGCGGCGCTGCTCCGCAAGGCCACGGGAGATCCGTCCGCAGGCGTCCGCAGCGAGGCTGCCCTGGGCCTGGTCCGCATCAACGACGAGGCAGGTTTCGCGACGCTCGCCACAGCGTTGGGAGACGTCCGGCCGGACCACCGCCTTTCCGCGGCTCGTGCCATGGCCCGCGTGGACGACAAGCGGGCGGTGTCCGCCGCCCGGGGCCTGGCCACGGCCGGCGCAGAGCCGGCTTCGTCGCTGGCCGAGGTCGTCCTCCTGCACTGGTCCGCCCTGGCTGCCACGGAGGTCAAGGCCCTGCCAACGGCCCTGATCGGCGCCCCCGACCGTCAGCGGATCACCCTGTGTGAAGCCATGGGGCACCTCCTCACCGCCGGGCAGTTCCAGGCCGTGACTTCGGGGGCGTCGCTGCTCGCGCAGGACGGCAAGACCCCCGCCGCCGTGCGCGCCGTTTGCGCCCGCGCCGCCGCGCGCACGCAGACCGCAAGGCGCTAGACCGCCGGGCCGCGCAGGCGGCGCCGAAGCCCATCCCAAGAAGTCCCTCAGGATTGCGGCGATCCCGTCGATGCACGGAATAGCGACATGCACCCAGCCTCGATCCAGACTGCCGACGGATTGCCTTTGACGGGAGCCCGTCCCATGAGCGCTTCACCGGTCTTCGTCGGCGGGATGTTCAAGTCCGGGACCACGCTACTGCGGGCGATGCTCGGGCAGCACCCGCGCATCGCCAGCGGCCTCGAGACCCAGTGGTTCAACCTGGACTGGCGCGACCCCTCGGACGATGGATTTCGGGCGCACCTGCAGCGCATGGCGGCGTTCTTCGAGCTGCCCGGCGACGAGGTCCTCGAGCTCGCCGCCGGCGCCGCCGAGGCGACGACCTTCGTGGATGGGCTCATGTCCGCCGTCGCCCGGCGCCAGGGCAAGCCCCGTTGGGCGGAGAAGACCCCCGGCAACGTGGCCCACCTCGACGAGATCTGGCAGGCCTGGCCAGGGGCGCAGGTCGTACACATCGTGCGGGGGCCCAAGGACGCCTATGCGTCGCTGAAGCTGGCCGACAAGGCGCCCACCGGCGCGGTGTACGCCCAGAAGTGGTGCGACATCATGGGCGTCAACGCAGCGCTCAAGGAGCGGCTCCGGCCATCGACCTCCCAGTACTCTGAGATCCGGTACGAGGCCCTGATCTTCGAGCCGGAGTCGGTCATGCGCTCGGTCTTGGACTTCCTGGGCGAGGACTGGGACGAGGCGTGCGGCCGGTTCGGCGGCAAGCGCGACGAGTACGACCGGGTCCTTGCGATCACGGGCCACGCCAGCACCACGCTGGAGCGTCTGCGGCAGCCGCTGACCCGCTCCAGGATCGGTATCTGGAGGGACGTGCTGTCCGACGCCGAGATCCAGGAGTTCCGGCACGAGGTCGGGCGGCTAGGGCACGGCGATCTCCTCGATCGCCTGGAGCGGGAGACCGCCGACCTGGTCTCACCGTGACCCCACGAGCGCCCGGCGGACGAGGGCAGCTGCTCTTCGTCAACTACCACTACATCCGGGATCGCTCGGTCCACCCATACCCCGGCATCCACCCCATCACGATCGATGAGCTGCGAGCCCAGCTCGAAGAGCTCATGCTCCACATGACGCCAGCCACCAGCGATCAGGTCGAGGCCTGGGTCCACGGCAACGCCGACCTGCCCGGCCCGTGCTTCATGCCGACGTTCGACGACGGCCTCTGGGATCACCTCGTCGCCGCCGAGCAGGTGCTCGCCCCGTTGGGCATCGAGGGCGCGTTCTTCATGAACTCGCGCCCATTGCTCGAGCAGCGCGCCGCGATGGTGCAGAAGGTGCACTGGCTCCGGGCCACCACCCCGCCAGAGCAGTTCGCGGCCGACTTCGACCGGATGCTCCCGGGCCACCTGGTCGACCCCGCGATCGCAGAGGCGTTCGACCGCTCCGTGTATCCCTACGACACGCTGGCCAACGCCCGGCTCAAGTACCGGATGAACGTGGCGCTGCCCGAGGACGAGGTCGAGGCGGTCATCGACAGGATGCTGTCGGAGCGCGGGATCCCAGAGGCGGAGCTCGTCCGGCGGACCTACCTGGACGAGCCGGCCCTGCGGCGGCTCCGAGACCTCGGCCACGTGGTCGGCGGTCACGGGCACCACCACACCCCCATCGCCAAGCTGGCGCCGGCAGAGCGCCTGCCCGACATGCAGCGGAACCTGGAGTGCCTGACCGGGATCCTCGGCCAGCGGCCGACCTGGTTCGCCTATCCCAACGACCGGCGCTGGTCGATCCCCGAGGACGCCGAGCGCCTGGGCAAGCAGTGCGGCCTGCGCATCGCGCTCACCCTCAACGGCGCCCGCAACCTCGGCGGCGAGTCGCCATGGCGGCTTTCGCGGCTGAACACCAACGACGTCGACGCGGCCCTCAAGCTGGTGCGGTCGGGGCCTGACCACAAGGCCGCAGCGCTGTAGCGAGCCGCCGGCCGCGGCCGTGTAGCGACCGCCGGGAAGCTGACGCGCCGGCCTGTCCGTAGGAGGATCGCCCGATGGCGCGAAAGGCCAGCAAGGGCGGCAAGGCCAGGAAGGGCAAGCGCCCCGCCGCTGCCAAGTCTGGGCTCCTCAAGGCCCACCTGTCCGCGCTCAGGCGCACGGATCCGCAGCTCGCCCAGCTCGTTGCGCAGCCCCTGGCCGGCAAGCACCTCCGAGCGGAGCGGGCGGGGCGGGCGGAGCGGGCGGAGCGGGCGGAGCGGGCGGGAGGCGCCGTCTGCAACCTGCACATGCGCGGGGCGGATGGCGTCGAGGTCCCTTGGTACTCCGAGGGCCCCAAGGAGGCGCTGGACCGGCTGCGGGAGGACACCGACCTGCGGGGCGCCGCCGTGCTGTTCCTGTTCGGCCTCGGCCTCGGGCACGAGCTTCGGGAGCTCGCCGGCGACCCGAGCCTTCGGCTACGGCGCATCTTCGTTATCGAGCCCGACATCGACGTGGTGCGGGCTGCGCTGCGCCTCACCGACCTGAGCCGGGCCCTGAAAAAGGGCAACGTCCGGATCCTCGCGGGGCGCACCCCGTCCCAGCTCGGCGTCGAGCTGTCGAGTCTGTGGGCGGACGCCCAGCTCCTGCGCATGTCACAGGCGGTGGCGGTGGCGGTACCCGAGGGCGCCAGGCGGTTCCATCCCGAGTACCACCGCATCGCCCAGAAGGCCTTGCAGGACAGCATCGCGGCCCGCCTCAAGGGCATCGGCGACTCGACGCTCGACGCGTTCCTGGGCCTCGAGCACACGCTTCGCAACCTGCCGATCGCGGTCGCCGGCCCGAGCCTCGCCCCGCTGGCCGACGCCTTCCGAGGCAGGCCCGCGATCCTCGCGGCGGCCGGCCCCTCCCTGGCGAAGCAGCTCGATCAGCTGCAGGCGATACAAGACGAGGTGCTCATCGTCTGCCCCGACACCTCCATCCGACCGCTCGCCGGCGCCGGCATCGAGCCCCACCTGATCACCTCGCGAGAGCGCACGCCCCGCACGCACAAGCACTTCCTGGACCTGCCGTTCCAGCGAGCCCGCCTCGCCGGCCTCACGCTGCTCCACCCCAAGTGCTTCGAGGCGTTCCAGGGCAGGCGGCTGCCGACATTTCGCGACGCCGCTCACTTCGCGTGGCTCTGGCCGCACGAACCCCGACTGTCGTTCCGGGGTTCGTCGGGCAACATGGCGTATGCGCTCGCGCGGTCGCTGGGTTGCGATCCGATCATCCTCATCGGCCAGGACCTGGCGTTCGGCGACGACGGGCAGTCCCACACCTCAGACACGGCCTTCGGCGACAAGCAGGAGCGGTACAAGCACGAGCCGCGGATCACCGTCCCGGGCTGGAGCGGCCAGCCGGTCACGACGACAGCGCTCTGGTACGGCCTGTTGCAGCACCTGCAGCTGGACGTCGCCGCCAACCCCGGCCGCACCGTGGACTGCACCGAGGGCGGCGCGCTGGTCGCCGGCGCCCTGACGATGCCCTTCGCTGACGCCATCGCCGAGTTCGTGACGGGTCGCCCGGGCCCGACTCCCGACGCGGCGCTCGATCAGCGCCTCACGGCGAACAGCGAGGCGCAGCGGGTCGCCGAGGCGGAGCGGCTGCACGGGCTGGTCGTGCAGGCTGGAGCTGACCTTCAGGCCATCCAGGCGCGCTGTTCGGAAGGTCTGCGGGCGGTCCAGGGCGCAGCGGCGTCCACGTTGCCTGCGCGGCTGACCGAGCTGCCGCCGGACGTGGGCATCCTGCTCGCGGAGCCTCCGCTGGCGGACCTGCAGCAGCGCCGAGTGCAGCTGACGGGCATGGCCGGCTTCGACCACGTGGTCACGCCCAGCGCCCAGGCGTTCCTGGTGCCCTGGGAGGTCGAGCTGTACGGGCTGCAACGCCAGGCTGACCACGGCGGCGAGGTCACCGAGCGGGCGCTGGCCGCCTTCGAGCGCTGGTTCGAGCTGGTCGGCGTCGTCACCACCGGCAGCGCCGACCTGCTGGCCTGGGGCGAGCACGCCCTGCACGAGGCCTACCCCACCCTACCCCCGCCGGGCGCCCCGCTGCCCGCAGAGACCATGGTCGACATCTGGATGCGGGAGAACCCGCGTGCCAAGGACCGCTGGAGCAAGCCGCTGCGGTAACGATCGTGGGGCCTCGGACCCTACGTGGGAGGCGGACAGCGCTCGAAGAAGGTGGCGTTGACGTCCACGTCCCGCGCCCGCCTGCACCCGCGCCAATCGCCGCTGAAGTCCTCGCCCTCGTCGCCGCCGACGCGGACGTTACCGTTCCACTCGCCGGACTCGAGGCGATCCACCAGCAGGTCGTCGGTGTCCTCGTGCATGAGGCACTCGCCCTCGAGGGAGAGGCGGCTGTCGATGGCCAGGCCGCCGATGAGATCCGAGGCGATGCCACCGACGAGCGTGGCGGCGCCCGTGCAGATGCCGGCGATGTCGTCGTCCTCCAGGCCGATGCATCGGCCCGACAGCCATTGGGGCAGACAGACCCCCCAGAAGCCGTCGTCCCCGGTCATGCTGGCGGCCAGCCCAGGGCAGTCGAAGGCGATGAGCAGCGCCTCGGTCAGCGTGCGTGCGCCGTCGGCTATTCGAGGCAGGATCATCTCGTTGAGGACGAACAGGATCAGCCTGCCGTACTGCAGGTTGATGTCGTGCTTTTCAATCTTGAGCGTGTTGTACGGGACGATGCGGGCGTTGAACCGCGCCCAGATCACCTCGAGCGGGAAATCGGTGTCGAGCAGCCGTTCGATGGTGAACTCGTTCCGGCCACACTCGGGCCCGTCCCCCTCGTCACAGCCGAGCCGCCAGAACAGCGCCAGACCCGACCACGTGGTCTCGCCAGCCAGGTTGAAGTCGCTCGCCACCTTGTCGAACGACATGAACGATAAGACCTCAAGGTTGTTCACGATCTGCAATAAGTCCCGGCCGATGACGAGGAAGTCCCTCAGCCACTCCGGCGCCGACGAGTCGATCCAGCCGTCAATCGCCTGGGCGATGACGGGCTGGAACCGGTCAAGGACCCAGTTGATGGCGTCCGCCAGCAGCCCGCCCAGGCCCGGCAGCAGCGACGAGATGAGCACCTCGATGCCGTTCTGCATCTGGTCGAACAGCCAGTTGCCCGTGTCGTTGAAGAAGGCGTCGACGTTGCGGATGACATCGCCCAGCGTCCCGGGGATGGCGTCGGTGAAGTCGAAGTGGTTCAGGACGTCGTAGGTGCCCACCGGGTTGAGCGGGATGAGCAGCATCTGCAGCGTGACCTGCAGCGTCTCGCCTCCGGGGACGATGAGCACGTCGACGCAGCCGCCGGCGCCCAGGGACTGCCGCCCCTCCTCGAGGGTCACCATGCCGCGGGCGAAGATCGTGTACTCCGTGCCCTCCAGGTAGGGCCCGAACATGCGCTTTTCGCCCATTCGATCCACCCGGTCGATGGCCACTGGATCGAGAGGCACGCGCACGGGGTTGTAGGGGCAGCGGTTCTCGCCGGGCATCAGGAACAGGTCCACGGGGCCGACGGGCACGGGGCCGGCGTAGTCGACGGTCACCTCGATCTGCCCCACAGGCAGGTCGAGGACGTGCACGACGATGAACTGCTCCTCCGCACCGCTGTTGGTGACCTTGAGCGTCAACGAGACGTCGCCGACCGAGCCGGTCTGGAACTGCGCCGTCGCCTGGCCGTTGTCGCCGACCTGCACCGAGGACGCGAGGAGCCTGGCCGCGCCTGGGTTGTCGGCGGGGCTGTCGGCGTGCATCAGCTCGAAGACGACGTTCTC
>PVBE012358054.1_pt1 | contig 13213 bp, 11 predicted proteins | sample 1631181 | NCBI WGS metagenome assembly PVBE01 (sample SAMN08397723, study PRJNA350692) | Marine metagenome, whole genome shotgun sequencing project. | isolation source: water | place: Pacific Ocean | collected 2012-04
CAGACGTTCGTAGTCGGCCAGCTTACCCGGAAGGTATTCCAGAAAGGCCTCCACGGCGGGGACAAATTCTTCAGGCAGGTCACGCCAGACTCCGCCCGGGCGGAAATAGGAGGTCATCATACGCTGCCCGCCAATCAGCTCAAAGATATCGAGCAGGCGCTCGCGGTCGCGGAAACAATAAATCAGGATGCTGCTCGCGTTCAGGTCCATCGCGGATGTGCCCAGCCAGACCAGATAAGACGAGATGCGCTGCAACTCGGCGCACAGCACGCGAATGACCTGCGCTCGCTCAGGAACCTCGATACCGCACAACTTCTCCACCGCTAGGCAATATGTCAGGTTGTTGCCCAGATTGTTGAGATAATCCATGCGGTCAGTCATCACCAGCGCTTTAAGGTAGGTCTTCGCCTCCATGTTCTTCTCGATGCCGGTGTGCAAGAAACCGATATCGGGACGGCAGCGCACCACTTCCTCGCCATCCAGCTCGAGCATCAAGCGCAATACCCCGTGAGTGCTAGGGTGCTGTGGACCCAGGTTAAGCACCATGGTTTCCCCGCTGGCAGCGCGGTCGCCGAAGAGGGTCTTCAGCTCATCCACAGTGCCTTCAAATTCGCGCACCTGACTCATGCGAGCATCATTCCTGCGCGTAATCCTTGCGGCGGTCGATTTCGCGCCAGTTAAACGAGAATTGCACTTCCTCATAACCGAGAGCGTAATCCTTGCGCAACGGGTGCCCCTCCCAGTCCGCGGGCAAGAGAATTCGGCGCAGGTCAGGGTGACCGGTGAACTCAATACCCATCAAGTCGAAGGCCTCCCGTTCCGGCCACTCGGCGGCCGGCCACAGCCCGCAGACACTCGGGAGCAGGGGCTTGCGCCCGGGGAGCAACACGCGCAGGCGCAGGCGCGCATTGTGTTTTCGCGCGTGCAGCAGATAGGTAACAGCGAAGCGCGGCCGCTGCGGATGATAGTCCACCGCCGCAAGATCGACCAGAACGGAATAATGCAGCGCCGGGTCGTGGCGTAGGTCGCGGCAAATATGCAGCAACGCGCCGGCGGAGACCAGCAGCGTAATCTCGCCGCGGAAAGAAAGAACCTGCTCAATTGCATGCATGTGCTTTTCGCGCAAAGCAGCCACGGTGGCATCGATGTGGGTCATCTGATTGTCACGCCCAATGATTGATACTTTCACCTCGCACTTTTTCATGCAATTTAAGAATGCCGTCAATGAGTGCTTCGGGCCGGGGCGGACAGCCGGCCACATACACATCCACCGGCACGATTTCATCCACGCCCTGCACAAGCGCGTAATTGTTGAAGACGCCGCTGCACGAGGCGCAATCGCCCATGGCCAGCACCCATTTGGGCTCGGGCATCTGGTCGTACAGCCGGCGCAGCACCGGGGCCATTTTTCGGCTGACGCGTCCGGCCACAATCATCAGGTCGCTCTGGCGCGGCGAAGCGCGCATCAGTTCCATGCCGAAACGGGAGACATCGTAGCTGGCCGCCTGCGTGGCGATCATCTCGATGGCGCAGCATGCCAGCCCGAAGAGCATCGGCCACATCGCGCCAGTGCGGCCCCAGTTCACCACCATCTCCAGCGTGGTGGTTGCAATGCCCAGATTGCCAAGCTTCTGTTCTGCGCCCATCGCTACCGTCGTGTTCCAGCGTGAAATGGCGCGCGCAGCTTCGCGTTCATTCCCACTCCAGCGCGCCTTTTTTCCACACGTAGATGTAGCCCACTAACAAGATGGCGACGAATACCAACATTTCAATCAATCCGAAAAGGCCGAGTTTTCGCAGCACCACCGCCCACGGGAGCAAAAAGATGACTTCGATATCAAAAAGCACGAATAGCACCGCGACAAGGTAATAGCGCACCGGCATGCGCCGCACCGCGCTGCCGATGGGGGTCATTCCGGATTCATAGGGCATCAACTTGACAGCACTGTCGCGGCGCGGCCCGAAAAGATGACCCAGAGCCACCATAGCGACCGCCATCACGGTGGCCACCCCCAGCAAGATGGCAATAGGTAGATAATCGCTTAACAGCTCTCGTGGTGCCATATGCTATTGCGTTACAGAACCCGCAGTACCGGCGCTAACAAACGGTAATTATGGGGATTGTCACAAAGGTGTTCGGAGTTTATCACAGGCGGAAGTAGGCGTCAATAAACCACCGCCCGCGCGGGTCAACCCAGGTAATCGCGCAGTTCGTGGCTGCTCTTAGGATTGCGCAGTTTGCGCAGCGCTTTCGACTCAATCTGGCGGATGCGTTCGCGCGTCACGTTGAAGTGCTCGCCCACCTCCGCGAGGGTATGGTCGCACCCATCCAACAGCCCGTAGCGCAATTCCAGCACCTCGCGTTCGCGCTGGCTCAACGTCTCCAGAGCATCGCGCAGATACATGCGCAGAAGCCGCGAATCGGTCGAGGCCACCGGGCCGGGCACGAGGTCATCCTCGATAAAGTCGTGCAGCTCGGCGCCAGCATCCCCGCCCACCGACACCTCGAGCGACATGGGCTCTTGCCCCAGTCGCTTAATTTCGCTGATGCGTTCGCCGACGCGGCGCAGTTTGCCCTCCAGGTCTGCCGCCAGTGGGCGCGCGTCGGCGCGGGTCTTCTCGATGGCGGCCTGATCTTCGGGCGCGAGCATCCCCATCTGCAGTGCAATCTCTTCATCGGTCGGCTCGCGCGCGTTTCGTTGCAACAGGTCATGCCGGACGCGCGCCATATGAGAGATGGTTTCAATCATGTGCACGGGGATGCGGATTGTGCGGGCATGGTCAGCGACAGAACGGCTGATAGCCTGCCGTATCCACCAGGTAGCATAGGTGCTAAAGCGGTAACTGCGCGCCGGGTCGAACTTGCTCACCGCGCGTAACAGACCCAAGTTGCCCTCCTGAATCAGGTCGAGGAAGGAGATGCCCCGTCCAGTGTAGTGTTTGGCTACGCTGACAACTAGGCGCAGGTTGGCGCGCACCATTGCGCGGGTAGCCTCCGCGCCACGCTGCTGAACCGAGTCAAATGACACCTTGATGGCTTTTTCGACTGGTATCCACTGCGCCACGGTGCTCTTGCGCGGCACAGTCTTCACGTTTTTGGCGCGCTCGGCTAACGCCACCTGAGTGACCTCCGGCAGCAGGTAGAGCCTGGCAAAGACAAGCATCGCATTTGTCGCGATCACGGTCCACTCAGCGTCCTTCCCCCAGCGGTCATTGTCTAACCAGTGGCGCAGAAAAGAGGGCTCATCCATTTCCCAGCTGTGGCGCAAACGGTGCGCCTCCAACACCACTTCTCGGAAATCCGCCAGTTGATACTTGATTCGTATGCAGTCAGCGCGTACCTGCCGCCAGCTGGTTGTGATTTCCCCCCACATCTGCAGCAGCAGTTCACGTCCGTTGGGGGCGGGCGAGAGGCCATCAATTCCCAGGGATTGCACGGCCAGCAGCCAGTTCGCGGCGTTCACGCAAGTGGAAAGCCAGAACTCCTGATCGACGTGCAAAAGCTCCGTCTGGCTAATTTCCTTCAGGTACATGCGCACCGGGTCAGCACTCATGCCGGTCGCAGAATGCGCAACGGGCGGAGCCGCTTTCGTGCGCGCCACCTCTGTCGCATCATCGCTGCCGGGAGGTGGAGCTTCGTTTCGCTTTCCGGGTTTTCGCTTGCGTGGTGGTTTGCCCATTGACGGAAAACTCACGCTGTTATGCGCCCTCGCCGCCCGCTGCCTGCAGCGAGTTTGAGTGCTGCCAAAGCAAATGCTGCAATCCGCGCAGCGCACGCGTGTGCTGCAGCGTCAATTGCTGATAGGATTGCGCCTGCTCCGCTTCGCCCTGTTCACGTGCCGCGTGTTCCAAAAATTGCAGCTCCTGCAGCCACGCGCCCAGATTGCGTCGCCGCAATCTGACTGCGGCATTGATGACGTCTTGCCCACGGCGCTCATCCTCCACCACCAGCGCCTCGCCCTGCTGCCAGAGCGAATCCCAGCACTGCTGCAGCCCGGCTTCGGTTCTGGTGCGCAGAAATTCGGCCGGGATCATCTCCGCCTGATGCAGGCTGCTCTGCAAATGGGAGAAAAGGCGCTGAAACTCCGCGCCGGCGAAATCCTGCGGAGAGAGCGCTTCCGCGCCGGATTCGCGCAGCGCGCGATCGATGCGCGTGAGTAAATCGGGCCGCCGCAGCAGGCCGGCCAGCAGGTAATTTTGCAGCTGGTCAGGCACGGCGCCGGGCGGGCTGGCCGTCGGCGTAGCTACCCGCGCCGTGCGCGCGCTGGCGCGCCGTTGGCCAGCCCACCCGCTCTGCAGCACACGTTCATCCACATGCAGCCGGCGCGCCAGTTTCTGCTGGTAATCCGCACGTTCGGCCGGGTGGCTGACATCGGCGATGATGGGCATGATGTCATCGATGATTTCGGCTTTGGTCTTCGAATCGGTCAGGTCACGCCCGGCGGTGAACACATCCATGACGTAATCGACCACCGGCTGCGCATCGTTGGTAAGCGCGCGCCACTGCTCCGCGTCGGCGGTGATGAACTCATCGGGGTCCATGCCGGACGGTAGCGTGGCCACCCGGATGTCGAGCTGCAGCTGGCCCTCATTGCGCAGCAGCCCGCGAGGGTTAAAAGCGGGCACGGACTCGCGGTCGAGCGTCTCACGCGCCACGCTCAGGCTGCGCAAGGTTGCGCGGTCGCCAGCCACATCCGGGTCGAGCGCCAGCACCACGCGGGGCGCGTATCGCTTGAGTAAGCGCAATTGCTTTTCGCTCAGTGCGGTGCCCATAGCGGAGACCACGTTGGTGAAGCCGGCTTGATGCGCGGCGATGACATCCATGTAGCCCTCCACCAGCACGGCCGCGCCCTGTTCGCGGATGGGCAAATAGGCGCGCTCGAGGCCATAAAGCAGCGCGCCCTTGTCGAAGAGCGCCGTCTGAGGTGAGTTCATGAATTTGGGCACATCATCGGTGGCGACGATGCGCCCGCCGAAGCCGACCACATGCCCGCGCTGGTCCCGGATGGGCAGCATGATGCGGTGGCGGAAGCGGTCGAAGGTCTTGCCCTCGTCCTTTTTTACCAGCAGCCCGGCGACCACCAGATCGTCATCGGAATAGCCCTGAGCGGCGCAGTGTTTGCGCAGCGCGTCCCACGCGGGCAGCGCGTAACCCAGCCCGAAGTCGTCCCAACTTTCGTGCGAGAGGTCGCGCCCATCCAGATGTTCGCGCGCCGCCTGCGCGGCGGGATTTTCGCGCAGCAACTGCTGAAAGTATTCGCTAACCATGCTGATCAGTTGCAGCAGGCGCGCGTGTTGCTCGCGCTGCTGCTCCTGCTGCGGGCTGGGTGGCGTCAGTTCGACTCCGGTGCGGCGGGCGAGATATTGCAGCGTCTCACGGAAGTCCCAGCCTTCCTTTTTCATCAGGAAGCTGAACACGTCCCCGCCATCATTGCACACGCCGAAACATTTCCAGCTGCCGCTATCCGGCCAGACCACGAAGGCGGGCGTGTTCTTGTTGTCGTGGAAGGGGCAGAAGCCGGTGTGCGCGCTGCCGGTGCGGCGCAGCTTGACCGTCTCGCCGATTAGCTCGACGATGTCAACGCGCGCCTTTATCTCATCGGTGACCTTCATGCGTCGGTCGCGTCAAGGCAAATCGGTACCGTCACGGTTCCAGCACCATTAATGAGTTGACGCACAAGAGAGATTCATCGTCCATCATGTCCGGGTCGTCATTAGTTGTACTGCGCGGGTACGAATAAGTTACATCGTACACGACCCTGACGTGGGGCGCTTGTTCCGGGTCCTGCAGCGTCCTCCGCTCTTGCTGAAACAAACCGGGGACCTGAAACTTTCGCGCGTAATAGCGGTCACATGTCTGGCGCTCTCTCAACAGGAATGTAAATTCAGATTCTTCATCGAGCCGGACCGGGTTCACCACTTCAATCACTTCGCCCTCCCTGGGGGTGATGCCATACGTGCAATGCGCCACGCGCCGAAAGTGTGCACCGACAACCGCCAGGATTCCGCCTCTGGCCGTCCATTTGCTCATTGCAGTATATTTCCCCAGCCCCCCGCGTTAAAACCCCTCCAATTTTGAAAAATCCACCGTTCCGTCCGCGAGCACGGCCACGCGGCGCAAGAGCGCCAGCCGGTTAGCGCGCACGGCAGCGTCATCGTCCATCACCAGCACCGCATCGAAAAAGCGCGTGATGGCGGGGATTGTCGGCGTGAAAGCGGAAAGGAAATCGTCCACGCCCGGCAGCTCCGGCTGAGTAACCAGAACGGATTCAGCAGCCTGCAGCGCAGCCCACAGTTCGCGTTCCGCATCCTCGCGAAAAAGCTTCGGCTCCGGCGCGGCCGCAGGCCCGTCATCCGGCAGGATGCGCACGCAGCGCGCGAAGGCGTCCAGCGTGAGCTGCCAGTCCGCGCACGCCACCCGGGCGCTCAACTGCTGTGCGGCCTGCTGCGCCCGCCACGGGTGGCCGCCCTGCACAGCCAGCGCCGCCTCCACTACGTCGGGGGGATAGCCGCGCTCGCGCAAAACGCCGCGAAGCCGCCGGACGAGAAAATCGGCCGCCTGCTCTACAGCGTCGTCCGCAGCCACTGGCTGCAGCGCCGCCGCTGCCTGCAGGATAGCGCACAGGTCAAAATCAAGCGGGCACCCCAGGAGCAGCTGCACCGCACCCAGTGCCGCGCGGCGCTGCCCGAACGGGTCCGCCGCGCCGGTGGGCGCGATCCCGACGGCAAACAGGCCGACGAGCGAATCCAGCCGATCGGCCAGCCCTACCGTCAGCCCAGCCAGCGTGTGCGGCAGTTGCCTCTCCGCACCCAGTGGCCAGTAGTGCTCCTCGATGGCCTGCGCAACCTCCGCAGGCTCCCCCGCCGCCAGCGCGTACTCGCGCCCCATCACCCCCTGCAGCGTGGTCATCTCTACCACCATGCTCGTGGCAAGGTCAGCCTTTGCCAGATGCGCGGCGCGCAGCGCGGTTTCACGCTCTGCCGCGTCCATCCCGAGCAGCGCCGCTAGCTTGGCCGTCAGTTTCTCGATGCGTTCGGATTTATCGAGCATGGAGCCAAGCTGCTCCTGAAAGGCCAGTCGGCTCAGTTCGGCGCGGAACTGTGGGAGCGCGCGCTGGCTATCCTGACGCACAAAATAGCTGGCATCCGCAAAGCGGGCGCGGATGACGTGCTCATTACCCTCAATCACCAGTTCAAGATTCTCGGCGGCGCCGTTGCGCACACATACAAAAAAGGGCAGCATCGCTCCGTCCTTGACCACCGGAAAATAGCGCTGCTGCTTCTTCATCACCGCGGTCAGCACCGGCTGCGGGAGCCGCAGAAAATCGGGGTCAAATGTGCCCAGAAAGGCGGTCGGGCACTCGACCAAATTGGCGACCTCAGCCAGCAGCTCGTCGTCTGGCGGAATCTCGCCCTCCACCCCAGCTGCCAGCCGGCGCGCATCCGCCGCGATGTGTTCGCGCCGTTCGGCCGGATCAAGCATCACGCGGTGCTGCGCCAGCAGCGCCGCATAGGCGCTTGCCTCGGGCACAACAAGCGGCTGCGTGTACGCGGCACGCAGCGCGCGCGTCTCGCGCCCGGCGGTCAGCCCAGCGTATTCAAACGGCAAGCGGGCGCTTCCCAGCAGCGATAGCAGCCAGCGAATCGGTCGCGAGAATGCCACCGAGTCGCCCCCCGGAAGCCAGCGCATACTGCGCTCAAAACGCAACCCGTCCAGAATGGCGGGTACAATCTCGGCCAGCACCTCGGGCAGTGGCCGGCCTTCCTCGCGCACCATCGCGACCACATATTCGCCGCCCTCCATTTCGCGCCGCTCCAGATCGGAAACGCCCACGCCCTGCCCGCGGGCGAAGCCCTGTGCGGCGCGCGTGGGCGTTCCTCTGGCGTCATAAGCGTGGCGCATCGAGGGGCCGCGCACGATCTTTTCCACCGGCTGCTGGCGCGGAGGCAGTGCCTCAATCAGCAGCGCCAGCCGACGCGGCGTGCCCCAGACATGAACATCGCCGGGCGACAGGCGCTGCTCCACCAGCCGGGCGGGAACCTGTTCGCGCAACTGGGCGAGCGCGCTGGAGAGGTCGTCTGCCGGAAGCTCCTCCACCCCGATTTCAAGCAGATAAGGCTGTGGGTCGGCCGGCGGCGGCGGCAATTGCGGCGCGGGCCCGGTGTTCGTTTCGCGCGGCTGCGCGGAGAGCAGCGGGAAGCCAAGTTCGCGGCGCTTCTCGAGGTGTGCCTCCGCAACCTGCCGCACCAGCGCGCGCATGTCGCCGAAAAAGCGCGCGCGCTCGGTGACACCGACCGCACCGCGCGTATCGAGCACGTTGAAGGTGTGCGAGCATTTGAGCGCGTAATCATAAGCCGGGAGCAGCAAACCGGCCTGCAGCGCTGCCTCGGCCTCGGCCTGATACAGGTCGTAAAGTGAGCGCAGCCGCTCCACATCGGCCACTTCAAAGTAATAGTGGCTGTGCTGCTGCTCGGCCTGCAGGTTGACCTCGCCGTACGTGATGCCATCCGTCCACCGGATGTCGCGGAAGCCTTTGACGCGCTGCAGCGCAATGAGGATGCGCTCCAGCCCGTACGTGAGTTCCACCGCCACTGGGTCAAGCGTCACCCCGCCCACCTGCTGAAAGTAGGTAAATTGCGTGATTTCCTGCCCGTCCAGCCAGACCTCCCAGCCCAGCCCCCACGCGCCAATGGCGGGCTGCTCCCAGTTGTCTTCCACGAAGCGGATGTCGTGCAGGGCCGCGTCGATGCCCAGAGCGGCGAGCGAACGCAGGTAAAGTTCCTGCGGGTCGCCGGGGTCGGGCTGCAGTATTACCTGATATTGATAGTGCTGTTGCAAACGGTTGGGGTTCTCACCGTAGCGACCATCGTCGGGGCGGATAGATGGCTCCACGTAAGCCACGTTCCACGGTTCCGGACCAAGCACGCGCAGCGCGGTGGCTGGGTTCATCGTTCCAGCGCCAATCTGCTGATTATAAGGTTGCCAGATCAGGCAACCGTGTTCGCCCCAGAAGCGCTCCAGCGCCAGAATCGCGCCCTGAAAACTGAGCGGCGCGGTCATTCCGCCACCGGCGCCGGCTGCCGGTTGGGGGCTGCCGCTCTCACCAGCACGGGAGCGCCGCCGCCTGCCCAAGCAGCGCTGAGGCCGAAGTGGCGCACGCGCTCCAGAAAGTCCACCGATTTCAGCTGCTTTTCCAGTTGCACCGTGATGTAGCGCAGCTGCGTGCGTTCCAGTTCAGCCGCCACCTTCGGGCGCACGCGCAGCTGCTGCACGGCGGCATAAGGGCTGCGCTGCAGGAAGCGCATCAACCTGAGTGCATCCACGCTTATCGGCCGCGCGCCGCGGCGCTGGCTTCCGCAGCTTGAGCAGAGTACTCCGCCCGCCAGCGCGTCAAAATGCTGATCTTCAGGCTTTATCTGTTCGCCTTTGCCAAGGCAGCGTTCCAGTTCCGGCCGGAAGCCCACCAGGTCCAACAGCTGCAGCTCGTAGTGGCGCGCAGTCAGCGCCAGATTGTCGCTGGTGTTCAGCCGCGAGAGCGTATTGGCAAGCAGCCGGTAGAGCTCATGGTTCGCCTCCCCGTCTGGGGTGAAGCAGTCGAGCAATTCCACGCAGTAGCTGGCGTAGCTGGAGCGCAGCAGATCCTCACGCAGCGCGCGGTAGGGGTCGAGCGTCTGCGCCTGAGTGATGATATCGAGATTGCGGCCCAGCGCAAGGAGCACATCCGTGCGCATGAAGAGATCGAGGTGTCCGGCTTTGCGGCTGGAGGGGCGGCGCACACCTTTGGCAATTGCGCGCAGTTTGCCACATTCGGGCGTCAGCAGCGTGAGAAGCCGGTCGGCCTCGCCGAAATGCTGCTGCCGGAGGACAATCGTCTCGGTGCGGATTACCCGCGCGCGCGCCATGAGCGCATTATACCATTCAGGCCCATTGCACAGCCCGGATGGCCGCGGTTATTCGAGGTTTTCGGGGTAGAACCCGTCCGGGAGCAGTTCGCACATAGTGGTCTCGCGGCGCACACCGCCGTCCAGCTCCAGCAGAATGATGGCCATGTCGCGCCCGAATTCGGCCAACACCTGCCGGCAGCTGCCGCAGGGTGCGGCCGCGCCCTGCGAGGCCACCGCAATCGCGGCAAATTGGCGCTCGCCGGCGCTGACCGCCTTAAACGCCGCCGTGCGTTCCGCGCAAGTGCCAGCCGGATAGCTAGCATTTTCCACGTTGACGCCGGTGAAAACCACGCCGGAGCCTGCCAGCAGCGCCGCCCCCACCGCGAAGCCGGAGTACGGCGCGTAGGCGCACTCGCGCGCTTCGAGCGCCTGACGGCATATCTCGACGCGCTGGCTTTTATTCATCTCCGTCCGCGCTCACGCGCGCAGGAAGCTGGCTGCGGCGCAATATACGCACCCAGCGAATCTGGCGCTCGACCACCTGCTGCACTTCCAGCAGCAGCCCGTTAATCTCCAGGCGCTCACCGATGTCCGGAACCCGCCCCAATTGCCCAAAGATGAATCCAGCCAGCGTATTCGCCTCGCCGCTGTCCATTTCGCTCTGCAGTTTTCGGTTGAGGTCGTCAATATCCATACGTCCGTGCACCAGATATTCCTGCTCTCTAATCTGTCGGAAGAGAACCTCCTCCTCCGCGTCGTATTCGTCCTGCACCTCGCCGATAAGTTCCTCCACCAAATCTTCCAGCGTGACCACGCCGGCCATGCCGCCATATTCATCGACCACGATGGCCATGTGCATGCGCTGCGCCTGCAGCTCAGGCAAGAGCGCATCGATTTTCTTCGTCTCTGGCACGAAGGTTGGGGTGCGCACAATCTCGCGCAGCGTGGGGCCGTCCGCGGCGGATGCCTGCGCGGTGAGCAGGTCTTTGGCGTAGAGCAGCCCGATAACGTTATCGACCGAGTGCTCATAGACCGGAATGCGGCTGAAGCCGTTCTGCACCACCGCCGCGTGCGCATCCACCAGCGGGGTTTCCACGTCCAGCGCGAGCACGTCGATGCGCGGAATCATCACCTCGCGCACCAGCGTGTCGCTAAACTGAAAAACTGAGTAAATCATCTGGCGTTCGTCCTGCTCAATAGAGCCACCCTCCTCGCCGGCATCCACCAGGTCCTTGATTTCATCCGGGGTGACAAGCAAACGCTCGCGCTCGCTGAGCGGCACACCCAAACGACCGGCGCTCCATTGCAGCAGGCGGGTGGCAGGCGTGCACAACCAGTTCAGGGCGAACATTGCCGGAGCTAGGCGCGCGGCCCAGAGCGTGGGCGCGCTCACCAGCAGAGATTGTGGCAGCAGCTCGCCCAGAATCAACAGCGCTAGCGTGAGCGCCACTGCCAACAGTGTGAGCGCCAGCGGGCCCGCAGGCTGCAGCTCCGGCAACAGCAGCCAGCCCAGCCAGCCCGCAAAGAGCAGCCGCGTGAGCGTCTGCAGCAGGCGCAACGTTAACTGCAGACGCGTGGGGTCTTCCAGCAACAGCTCCACCAGACGCGCGCCAGTATCTCCATTTTCATCGTTGTGCTCCCGGTCGTTGGCGGAAACGTTGGCGAAGAGCGTGCGCGCCGTGGCCAAAAAGGCGTTCGCCAACAGCAGCGCGCCCAGCCCAAGCAGATTAGCCATCATCGTCAGCGCTTCCCCGCGTGATGACGCGCGCTGGCACGCCCACAGCCATGCTGTCAGCGGGCACGTCTCTGGTGACCACAGATCCTGCGCCGGTGCGTGCGCGCGCACCGATGCGCAGCGGCGCAACCATCATGGTGTCGCTCCCGATAAATACGTCCTCGCCAATTTCGGTTCGGTGTTTTTTCCTGTCCATGCCGTAGTTACACGTGATCGTGCCCGCGCCAATATTAGTGCGCGCTCCCACGGTGGCGTCGCCCACATAGCAGAAATGCCCCATCTTCACCTGTGGGCCGAGGTACGAGTTTTTAACCTCGCCGAAATTGCCCACGTGAACCCCGCGCGCCAGATGAGCACCGGCGCGCAGGCGCCCAAACGGGCCGACGTCCACATCCTCTTCCAGAGTGGCCTGCTCCAGTACTGAGCATTCCACCCGGCAGTGGTCGCCGATAGCGGAATCGCGCACCACACTGTTCGGCCCAATGCTGCAGCCGGCGCCCACATTGGTCGCGCCCTGCAAATGCGTATTGGGCAGCACGGTGGTGTCAGCGCCGATCTTTACGCTCGCAGCAATATAGGTGTTGGCCGGATCTACCAGAGTCACCCCTTGCTCCATCCAGCCACGATTAATGCGCTCGCGCAACGCCGCCTCCGCCTCAGCCAAATGTACGCGCGTGTTTATGCCGATAATCTCGGCGCGGTCCTCCACAGCGATAGCACCCACCGAGAGGCCTTGCACCACTGCCGTCCCGATTAGATCGGTCAGGTAATACTCACCGGAGGCAGACGGCTGCAGCCGCGAGAGCTCGTCCCACATCCACGCAGAGTCGAAACAATAGACACCCACGTTCAGCTCACGGATGGAGCGCTGCTCCGGGGTGGCGTCGGCTTGCTCCACCACCGCCTGCACGCTGCCGTCCTCGGCGCGGAGCACGCGGCCAAACCCGCGCTGATGCTCGGCCACCGCCGTCACGATGGAAATCGGGCCATCGTTCTCACGCTGGCGCGCGACCACCGCTTCAAGCGTGACCGCGCTCAACAGGGGCATATCGGCCGCCCACACCAGCACGCGGTCAGCGTTACCGCGCAGTTCTACCGCCGCCTGCAGCAGCGCATGGCCGGTGCCCAGCTGCTCGGCCTGCACCGCCACTCGAGCGCGTTCGCCCACCAGTTCGCGCAGCGCTTCCGCGCCGTGGCCTATCACCACCAGCGCGGGCTGGTCGCCAACTTCCTGCCCCAGCTCAAGCGCGTATTCAATCAATGGCCGACCGCTCAGGGTGTGCAGCGCTTTCGGCACGCTTGAGCGCATGCGCACGCCTTTGCCAGCGGCCAGGATTACGGGCACACTGCTCATCGGCGCAATCCCGGCTGCCCGGCCGCAGCAGAGAAGCCGCACGCTCGGCGCAGGCCGCGCGTTATTCGGCTGGAAGTTGTGTTACTACTCGGGGGGTCGTCGTTCACAATCAGTGATGCAAAGTTGAAGGTCAAGCTGGGCCGCCTGGACTCGAACCAGGATCGACGGATCCAAAGTCCGCTGTGCTGCCAGTTGCACCACGGCCCATGGCGGCGCTATTGTATCACAATCGCTAGGCC
>PVBE012382911.1_pt1 | contig 13213 bp, 11 predicted proteins | sample 1631181 | NCBI WGS metagenome assembly PVBE01 (sample SAMN08397723, study PRJNA350692) | Marine metagenome, whole genome shotgun sequencing project. | isolation source: water | place: Pacific Ocean | collected 2012-04
CTGCCTTGCTGATTTATGCTCGTTTCTCGGCTTGTCCGTTTTCCATACGCTATCAAATTCTTTCGGTGACATATCGAAAACAGTAGGGTAAAGTTTCTGCTTTCTTGGTGTTGAGGTGAACACCCTTAATCGTATAGGAAATTTGCCGTTTGCTTTTGCTCTCCGTTGGTCTAAATAAATTGAGATTGAATATTCTTGTTTCATAGCTGTTAGTTGTGCATACGAATTTAAGCATTTGCATACAATGTGCATACAAAAACGCATAGAAAACCGATAACAAACAATTAAGTCAAATCAACACAACCCAACGTAAACGCTATATTTGCAAAGGAATGAAAGGAAAACAGGTAAAAAGAAAGGGTAGGTAATTATGCTTTGGGAGCAGGGGGTCGTAGGTTCGAATCCTACTACCCCGACATTTTCAAAGACCTCAACTGAAAAGTTGGGGTCTTTTTTATTTATAATCGCGAAAAACGTAATTAGCAACTTCTTCTTCAACCACCAACACGCAAGCTGTGTTTAGCGGGTCCTTGTAAGTCTCTTTGAACTCCTCCAGTTTTTCATTCAATATCACTTGTTTGAGCGAAAATTCTTCGAGAGTTGAAATTCTCAAACTCCAGTTGGTGGCCATTTCATCTCGATCTAGTAATAATTTGCCCAGCTCAACATGTGTTTTACAAACCACAAAAATCGGGTACTTCGAAACTTCACTATTTAGAACTTCCTCAACGATCTGTTTCATGTAATCGTTGTAAATGCTCAGATCTTCCTGAACACTTTCGAACATGGCTTGGTCAGAACTGAATTCGCTCATTATCATCTTAAAGTTAGTCTTGCAATGTTTTCAATATGCACAGTTTGGGGAAACATATCTACTGGTTGAATAGCCTCAACCTGGTATAAATCTTTCATCAATCCCAGGTCACGAGCCTGGGTAGATGGATTGCAGCTCACATACACCACTTTTTTTGGTCTCACTTGTTTGATCATCGCGACAACATCAGCGTGAAGTCCAGCTCTTGGCGGATCAACTATCAACACATCGGGTTGCCCTTCCTTTTCAATCAGTTCGGGTTTAAACAAATCTTTCACATCTGCCGCAAAAAAGGAAGAATTCTCCACGTTGTTCAGGGCTGCATTTTCTTTTGCCACTACAATCGATTCTGGAACCAACTCAATGCCTACGACTTTTTGAACTTTTTGGGAAGCACAGATAGCTATGCTCCCTATTCCTGTGTACAAATCATAAAGTACTTCTTCCGCCTGTAAATCAGCAAGGTCCAGGGTGGATCGATAAAGCTTTTCAGCTTGCTCGGTATTAGTTTGAAAAAAAGTTTTTGGCCCAAGGTTAAACCCAAATCCCATCAAATTTTCTGAAATGGTGGTTTCCCCGGCAAAGTGGATTGCTTCAAGATCATGAAACGAATCATTCTTTTTCGGATTGACCAGGAAATGTAATGAATGAATACACCCTTCAGAATAAAGTTGATTCATCAGCCAAATTCTGTCTTCTGTTTCTTTTTCAGATTCAACCCCATTTTTAGCGAACACACAAAGCAACACCAACGTTTCACCAGTTTGACTGGTCCTAATGATAAGGTTTCGCAGATATCCTATCTGCTCCCTGATGTCAAAAAAAGAAATGCCTCGTTCAAGGGCCAATTCACGAACCCTGTTTCGAATTTCATTGGAAGGATCGGGCTGCAAATGACATTCAGAAATATCCAAAACCTTGTCGAACATCCTGGGGATATGGAATCCCAATCCGCTGCGCTCAAACTCAGCTTCAGAATCTATCTCTTCCCTGGTTAGCCACTTCTTATTAGAAAAGGTGAATTCTAGCTTGTTGCGGTAGTGAGTTGTCCTTTCAGAACCAATTATCGGTAGTGGCTCAGGAAATTCCAGATGCCCAATTCTCTTAAAGGCATCGTTCACAATTTTCCATTTATACTTCAATTGGCTTTCATAATCAAGATATTGCCATTTACAACCGCCACAAATTCCAAAATGAGAGCAAAATGCTTCCACCCGATTTTCTGAATAGGTATGGAAATTCAGCGGTTTGGCTATCCCAAATCCTTTTTTCTTTTTATAGACCCTGGCATCAACAATATCGCCAGGAATGGTGGAGTCCACGAAGTAAACTTTACCGTCTTTCCGGGCAACCCCACGGCCTTCACTGCCAAGGTCTTCAATAGTCAATTCCGAGAGATGTCCTTTTCCCATGTGCCAAAATTGGGTTAACTTTATTGAACTGCGCCTGTTTTTCAGCTAAGTTTTTCTTTGGCAGGTATATTTTTTGAGGCGCAAACTTGTACAGAAAACAGGACGACCCGAATTAACACATGGGAAATCCTGCTAGGTGACTGGCCTATTGCGATAAGCAATTAACCTATTTTTGATTTGCCCCAAATCCATCTTGTGCGGAACACATTAAAACATCCATACGAACAACGGCACTGGATTTTTCTAAGCCTTGGTCTGTTCGGATTCGTAGTCGCTTCAATTCTATTCATCAATCAGGGATATACTGGATCTAGGGCCCCGCTCATCCAATTCGAATTTCCATTCAACATTCTCTTGCTCACTTTCTTGATAGGGCATTTCCTCTTCCTTCAACAATACATCAACCGAAAGCAATTGTTCAACGTGCAACAATTGTGGAGTGTAATCGCGATTACGGGCCTCACCACATTGTTGGTTAACATTTTACCTGATGTAATACTGTCACTGAAACTGGCCAGTCCGGCACATTCAGTTTTCGGAAATGGGTATCATCTGGTCCGTTACTATATCCTGATTTCCTACCTGATGCTGAGTTTTTTCATGGTGCGCAAACTCATTTTTGTTAAACCGAACAGGATCACCCAACGCACCTGGAAAGCTTTCAGCATTTTCCTACTCATAAGCCTTTGGTGGAACATCAACAATTTCAGCTACCCACAACTATTTGACTACCTGTTCTATGGAATTGGGATCGCCTTGGTGTCACTATTGTTTGTGCGGATCAAATGGATTGCCCTGCTAAACATCAAAGTAAAACGACAAACCATAGCCCTATTGGTAGTCATCAACCTGGTGAACCTGGCCTTGTTCGAAAACTATTTCAACTCCACCGGTTCAAATCCTTTCAACCTGATTGCAACGAGCCAAATCTTCCTCTTTTTTATTGCTGGTTTTGTAGCGCTTTATTCCATGCACTCAATATTCGCCTTGATTTTCAACATGCCCATTGCATCGGTTGCGGATGAACGAAATGCAGAAATTGAAAGCTTGAAACAATTAGGGCAGGTCCTGGAAAAAAAGCTTGATGCAGAAGGTATCTTCAACATATTTTTTGAACACAGTTTCACTCATGCTCAAGCCAATGCTGGGTGGATGATCATTCATCAACCTAACGGGGAACGCCACATTGCCTGCCGAAACTTTGCTGAAAAACAGGGTCGCCATATTGCCCTCAATCTCAATGATAAGCTGAACCAGTTAGAGGATCAGAGTCACCCATACACTTTGACCCGTAAGAAACATGAATCATTGTTTGCCCTGATTGACGAGCAATACCTGTCGATGCTGGTTTACCCGATAATACAGGATGAGGAAGAATTGGCAAGGGTGTTCTTGCTGAAAACATTGGAAAACGGCTTCGATGAATACAATATCAACCAGGTAAAGACATTTGCCCGACAAGCGCACATAGCTTTTCACAATAAACAAATGCTGGACGTTACGCTGGCCAACGAAAGATTTGAAGAAGAATTGGCTATTGCAGAGCGCATTCAAACCAGTCTGATCCCAAGCGCTTTTCCACAAGCTGACTACTGCGATATATGGGCTGAAAACCAAGCGGCCAAAAAAGTGGGTGGAGATTTTTACGACTATCATGTAATTGATAGGGACAGGATGATTGTTGTGATGGGAGATGTTTCAGGTTCCGGAATTCCAGCTGCGCTGCACATGGCCGAAATGAAAGGCATTTTTCAATCACTTATTCAGTTCGATCTAACGACTGTGGATTTTTTAACCAACGCCAACCGTGCGGTCAGCTCTTGTTTCGAAAAACAAGTATTTGTGGCCTTGAATTACCTATTTATCGACAATACTTCCAAAACCGTCACTTATGCACGTGCAGGGAATTGCCCTATGCTCTATTTCGATGCTGAGAGCCAAGGCGCTAGATACCTGGCCGATGAAGGATTGGGCCTTGGCATACTACGTTCCGAAAATTTTAACGATCATGTTTATATTTATGAGCAAACGTTTCAGACCAATGACCTGTTATTGCTTTACACCGATGGTGTTATAGAAGCTACCCAGGAAGAAAGCGATGAACAATACGGTATGGAAAGGCTGAAAAACATCTTTTCAAAACAGACCAATGTACCCGTAGAAAAGATTGTAACCAATCTTCAAAACGACCTGGCAACGTTTACTAAAACCATGAACCCAAATGACGATGTAGCCATTATGGCCATTCGTTTTAAATAACCAGCAACTGTTCAATTGATCTATAAAACCCGAACATTTTCTCAAAAAATCCGTAAAAGAGACCAAACGTCTGTTTTGGAAATAATTCAAACTCATGAGGGAAGAATCCTCAACATATCAATCATTGGTGAATTAGATGCCCGTTCCTCCATCCAATTAGATGAAGTGTTGAAGGAAGCATTTGAAACCGAAAACTTTAAGCTGGTTGTCAATTGCGAATCACTCAGATACATTTCATCAGCTGGCCTGGGAGTTTTCATTTCACATTTTGAAAACTTTAAGCAGCAAAATGGAAAAATTGTATTGTTTAACATGAGTGCCAAAATCCTCCAAGTATTCGAAATACTTGGTTTGGACAAGGTCATGGAAATAGCGGATGACAGGGAAGATGCAGGGAAAAAATTCAATGCGGGCTAATTTAACCACCATATGTTCTAAAAAAGCACAAGTGGAAATCAGGGCCTTTCTTAACAGGCTACTGGTTGAATTGCCTCTTGAAGAAACAATCGTAAATCAAATTGTATTGGCAATTGACGAGGCTGTAGCCAATGCCATCATACATGGTAATGACGAGGACCCCTCCCGCCAAATTGAAATTGACATTGATGCTGATGATAACCGCATTGCCATAGAAATTGGCAACATTGGGTTGTTCGATCCCAAGAAAGGGAAAAAGGATCAAAAAGATATGCGCGATATCATTAAGCAACGCCAGAAGGGTGGCATGGGCCTCAAGCTCATTTATTCCATCATGGATATTGTCAGTTTCTACACACGCGATAATCGCAGCCATGTTTTACTGGTTAAAATGTTTGAAGAGCCTGATTCTGCTCCCGACTCACAGGACATAGAAGAATAAACCCTTTTTCACGCGAGTTTAATCTCCCCATTCCAATTTATTGTTGGCTGCCCAAACGAAATGGGTTTGGAACCGAATTACGTTGATTCACAAATTGGTTATCTTCACACTCCTTCCCCGGAACAATGCGTTTTTATTGAAACGCCCAACCATTCATCCATTTCCGAAGTCTTATTTTTGTTGACATGCGCTTGCTAAATTCTTTTCTGAAATTTCTTCCTATACTAGTTTGCCTGATTTTTATTCAGGCCTCAGCGTCTAATTCTGAAGCCGAAAACCGCGTGGATGGCGAATTATTAGTAATGCTTCGCCCATCGGCTGACATAAATGACCTGATCAAGAAAACTGAACCCGTTTTTTCGAACCTGGAAATTGAAATCATCGGGCATCTGTCCAAAAGTTGGCGCATTTGGAACTTGGGATTTAGCGGAATTGACGGAAAAGAAGATGAATTGCTGTTGCATATCCATAACATGGAAGAGGTTATTATGGCACAATTCAACCATTATGTTGAAAGGAGAGACACTATACCTAATGACTCCAGTTTTGGGGATCAGTGGAACATGCACAATACAGGTCAAACTGGAGGTTATGTGGATGCAGATATAGATGCCCCAGCAGCTTGGGATTGGCCTCGAAATATCATCACCGCTACAGGAGACACCATTGTAATTGCAATTGTTGATGGTGGAATGGACATCGATCATAGCGACCTCAACTACTATAAAAACCGCGCAGAAACAGCCAATAATGGTGCGGACGATGACCTAAATGGTTACATCGATGACTATGATGGTTGGGATGCCGGATCGAACACAGGTACGATTCCACAGGACAATCATGGAACACATGTGGCGGGAATTGCAGCGGCCAAGGGGAACAACAATCTTGGGGTTGCCGGTGTGATGTGGGGCGGCCAGGTGATGCCTGTTGCGCTCGATCAATACACAGAATCTGAAGTTGTGATTGCCTATTCCTATGTTTTTGATATGCGGAAACTGTATGACAACACTAATGGGAATCTTGGGGCATTCATCGTGGCTGAAAATTCTTCATTCGGAATAAATAACGGTCAGCCTTCCGCCTATCCATTATGGTGCGCTATGTACGATTCGATGGGGTCAATCGGGATTTTGAGCTCAGGTGCAACCACCAATTTTGCTGCCGACATTGATGTGATTGGAGATATTCCTACAGCTTGCGAAAGCCAATGGCTGATTACAGTAACCAATACAACGCATTACGACATGTTGAGCGGAGCTGCCGGTTATGGTTCAACAACCATTGATATAGGAGCTCCTGGTTCCGGAGTTTATTCTACGGTTGGAAACAACAGCTATAATTACAACACGGGCACGTCAATGGCCACTCCTCATCTGGCAGGTGCTGTTGGATTGATTTTCTCAGCAGCTTGTGAGGAATTTGTAAACAGCTACAAAGTGGATCCTGCAAGCAATGCACTGTTGATTAAAGAAATGATCCTTTATGGGGCTGAACCAAATACTTCGTTGGATGGACTTACCGTGTCAGGCGGAAGACTGAATGTTGGAACTGCCCTGGATTTGTTTATGAACGCATTCTGTACCAATTGCATAAGTGTCACACCAATTTATAACGAATTGGATTGCTATGGAGATAACGATGGATTCATTAATCTTAGCATTGATTCCGGTATGGCCCCATTCGATTTTGCCTGGTCGCATGGCAGTACCAATGGGTCTGTTGCCAATCTGACTGCGGGCACTTACAATGTAACAATCACTTCTGCAGATTCATGCCTTGCATTGGTAACAGTAACAATTGAACAACCCGCAGAACTGGATGTACTGGTTAATGTAAATGCCTCTTTAGGTGAAGCCACGGCAATACCAACCGGGGGCACCCCACCATACAGCTACGCTTGGAATGACCCCACCAATCAAAGCAATGCAACTGCGGTAGGGTTGGCTCCGGGAGCCTACCAGGTAGTGGTTACAGATGACAATGGCTGTAGCACCTGGGAAAACATCCAGTTATTTGCCAGTGTTGTGGAATTGTCGGCAGAAGAGTTTGGCCTTTCATTATTTCCGAACCCTGCCACCGATATGCTACAGGTGGAATGGAAAAAGAGTACAAAATTGCAAAACCTGCAAATCGTCAACGCCTTGGGTGAAACAGTGTCGGAAAAATCGATTCCCAGGAAGTCAAATTGCATCTTCGACATGAACGGATTGAATGCAGGAGTTTATTTCCTTTCGGCCAGTACACCACAGCACACCACTTTCCTGAAATTTATAAAGTACTGATCGCCCACCATGCGTAAGCGATGGCAACTACTTGAGGCAGATGAATCGAAAGTAGAGGCGTTACAAAAAGCGCTAGGTATAAACTCAACAGTTTGTAAGATTCTGGTTCAACGAGGAATTGAAACCTACGACCAGGCTAAACATTTTTTCAGACCATCTTTAGACGATTTGCACGATCCATTCCTAATGAAGGATATGGACAAGGCCGTTGAGCGCATTGAAATGGCTATTCGCCAGGAAGAGAATATCCTGATTTTTGGTGATTATGACGTGGATGGAACAACTGCTGTTTCTGTTACATATTCCTTTTTTAAGAACTTCTACCCGAACCTGGATTACTATGTGCCTGACAGATATGCCGAAGGCTATGGAGTTTCATTAAGAGGAATCGACTATGCCGAAAAGCAAAAATGTTCTCTCATCATCGCTCTCGATTGCGGTATAACAGCCATCGACCAGGTGATCTATGCAAAATCAAAAGGCATTGATTTCATCATTTGCGACCACCACAATCCCGGGGATGAATTACCCCAGGCGGTAGCGCTGCTCGATCCCAAGCGTAAAGATTGCCCATATCCCTACAAAGAGTTGAGCGGGTGTGGAATTGGATATAAGTTGATTCAAGCCTATGCACAACGAAATAGCATTCCCACCGAACTGGTTGAAGAGCAACTTGACCTGGTGGCGGTTAGCATAGCATCCGACATTGTTCCCATCACAGGAGAAAATCGGGTGCTTGAATTTTATGGATTGAAACAACTGAATCAAAACCCCAGGCCAGGCTTAAAAGCGTTGATCGATGTTACAGGATATCGCGAGCGGTTTACCGTTGGCGATGTAGTTTTCAAAATCGGGCCAAGAATCAATGCCTCGGGAAGGATGGGTCATGCCCGATCTGCAGTTGAATTGCTTACTACGGAAGATGCTTCAATTCGCGCTGAAAGAACCCAAACGATAAATAAATTGAACAACGAGCGCAAAGAGACCGATGCAGATATCACGAATGAAGCGCTTCGGATGATCTCGGAAAATCCAGCTTTTCAAAACAGGAAAACCACCGTGCTCTATAATCAAAACTGGCATAAAGGTGTAATCGGCATTGTTGCCTCCAGGGTAATGGAATCTTATTATCGACCCACTATTGTATGTACGGAATCGAAAGGGGTCATCACGGGTTCTGCAAGATCGGTTTCAGGGTTCAATCTTTATGATGCCCTCAAAGCTTGCCAATCAGAACTGATACAGTTTGGAGGGCATAAATATGCTGCAGGGCTTTCTGTTGAGCCAGATAATTTCGAAAACTTCGCGAGGTGTTTCGAGGAGGTTGTTAGTGATAGGATTGATCCTGAACTCTTGATTCCAACAATAAAGTTAAACGCAACGCTTTCCATTGAGCACATCAATATGAAATTGTTCAACATTTTGGATCAGATGGCTCCTTTTGGACCAGGAAATATGCGACCGCAATTTTTAATTGAAGAGGTATTTGATGCCGGAGGCACTCGCATTGTGGGTCAAAGCCATCTTAAACTTTCGCTGAAAAATGAAGCTTCAAAAAGCGTTTCAGGAATAGCATTTGGCATGAGTGATAAAGCTGATTTAGTCTGGAACACGAAAAGAGAAAATGGTGAAACCGGGGACACGCTGGACGTAGTGTCTGTTGTAGATAAAAATGTTTGGAACGGCACAACAACTTTACAATTGCGCGTTAAGGATATTCGATCACATCAAGAAGATTCGATTTGAAAGTAAGAACTGAAAACCTGGTAAAATCTTACAGCGGCCGAAAAGTAGTGAACGATGTTTCGGTGGAAGTTTCACAAGGAGAAATCGTAGGACTTCTGGGCCCAAATGGCGCTGGTAAAACCACCACTTTCTACATGATAGTCGGCCTTATCAGCCCAATGAAGGGACGCATTTATCTCGATCAAACAGATATTACCAAACTGGCCATGTATCGAAGGGCCAAGAAAGGAATTGGCTACCTGCCACAAGAAGCATCTGTGTTTCGAAAAATGACAGTTGAAGACAACATAAAAGCCGTATTGGAAATGATGTCTTTGAATCGATCAGAGCAGAACCAACGATTGGAACAGTTGCTTGATGAGTTCGGGCTAACCCATGTTCGAAAAAGCATGGGCGATGTTTTATCAGGAGGGGAAAGGCGAAGAACCGAAATCGCAAGAGCATTGGCGGTGAATCCAAGTTTTATTTTACTTGATGAACCTTTTGCCGGAATCGACCCAATTGCAGTTGAGGATATTCAAACCATGGTGTACAAATTAAAGTATCGCAACATTGGCATACTGATTACCGATCATAATGTACAGGAAACGCTTAGCATAACGGATAGAGCCTATTTGCTTTTTGAAGGAAAAATCCTGAAATCAGGAACGGCAGAAGAGCTGGCAGCAGATGAAACTGTGCGAAAAGTGTACCTGGGTAAAAACTTCGAACTAAAAAGAAAAGTGCTCAGCCACAATCTTTGAGTTTAATTTTAAGGTGATTAAAACCAGCTTTACCCTATGGGTCTGTTTTCCAAACCAATAGAATGGTACATTGATTCCCGCATTTCAAGAATCAGAAAGGCTACAGAAAACCCAGTCGAAACACAGCATGAAACATTCAGGCAATTAATCGCAAGCGGTAGAAAAACAGCCTTCGGTGTTGAACATGACTTCCACCAAATAAGCACGGTAGAAGACTTCAGACAAAAAGTTCCAATCCGAACCTATGACGAACTTAAACCGTGGTTCGACAGAATAATATCTGGCCAACCTGATGTTGTTTGGCCAGGCAAAGTATCTTGGTTTTCCAAATCTTCGGGCACCACTTCAGACCGAAGCAAGTTTATCCCTGTAACTAACGATGCCCTCCAAACCTGCCACTTTCGTGGGGGTAAAGACGTGATGACTTTGTACAGAAAACGGTACCCAAACAGCAAAGTACTAAATGGAAAGTGCCTGGTTCTAGGAGGCAGCACAGGCGTTAATCAACTAAATGAAAGCATTCATTATGGTGATGTATCAGCTGTAATGCTCAAAAATCTACCGTGGGTCGCAAGAATCAATCGGGTTCCTCATTTAAACATTGCACTGATGGATGAATGGGAATTGAAACTCCAAAGAATAGCCGAATCATGCATCAAGGAAGATGTAAGTTACCTGGCAGGTGTTCCTTCCTGGATGATGGTTTTGATTCAAAAAATCATGGAAATTACCCGCACAACCGACCTACATGAAGTTTGGCCAAACCTTGAACTCTATATCCATGGCGGAATAAACTTTGAACCCTACCGCACTTTCTATCAGTCAATTACCAGGAGAGAGATACACTTCACTGACACCTACAACGCTTCTGAAGCTTTCATTGCTGTTCAGGACGGATCTGAGAATTCTGATATGCTGCTAGGACTTGACTACGGAATCTTCTACGAATTTGTTCCGTTAAGAAACGCCCATTTATCGCAACCCAAAACACTGAATATTCACCAGGTTGAACCGAACACCGATTACGAACTCATTCTTTCTGCCAACAACGGTTTGTGGCGGTATCGGCTGGGAGACACAATTCGTTTCACCAATACATTTCCTTTCAGGATAAAAGTTAGTGGCCGTACAAAACATTTTATTAACGCTTTTGGCGAAGAAGTGATGGTGCATAACACTGACAAAGCCATTTCTGAAGCCTGTTCATCTACCATGGCTATTTTGAAGGACTACACCGTTGCCCCAAGATTTAAAACCAAAGGACAAGGCGGTTTGCATGAATGGTGGATTGAATTTGAAAAGCCGCCAACCGATTTAGAGAGATTCGCTGCAATTCTTGACCAAGAACTTAAAAAACTCAATTCAGACTATGAGGCCAAACGATATAAAGATCTTGTATTGAATGCACCAGAAATAATTGTGGTTGAGGACGGAACATTTAAAAATTGGTTGCAGCTAAAAGGAAAACTAGGCGGCCAACACAAAATTCCCCGCCTTTCGAACGATCGAGTATTTATCGAAGACCTGCAAAAACTTCATTTATCAATGGCGGATTAGCGCCCGGGATAGTTGGTGAGAAAAATAAATCGCATTTTTTTCTACCCGAAAATTCAAAATTTTACAATACGTCAATTACCTACTAGGGAATCGCCTTATATTGCTCACTTGCCCACAGTTCTCATATCTATTGAACAAAAACAAATGGCTATTATTTGATTGGTGGGAATGCAGTTAAAAGGATAGCCTGTAGAAGGATTTGATTGCCTGTAGGTGTTTTACCTACGTGTTTTCCTCTAAGGCCAAACCCGTAGAATGATTGGGGCAAATTAAATGGAACAGATATATTCAATTGAAAAATACAAGGAGAGGTAAAAGTGGCATTTAGCACTCTTTTTTCCTAACTTTAAAGACCTCGCTCTTACTCAATTAATCCAAATCGAAGAGCGTAAACGTAAGTCAACAAAAGAAAGCAGTGTGCGAATCACAAATGAACTTAATGGCAATTCGGTTATAGCGCCTCTAGAATCCTTTTTGGATTTAATTAATGAGCCGGCTCTGACTTGTGAGGCGGATGGCGCCCAGGTTGTGCTGAACAAGGCAGCAAGAAATATGTTGGGGGCAGACACTGGGAACAACGCAAATTTCATTGAACTTATCGAAAGTTCAACGATTTCAACAGAAATATATCAAGCAAGTATCGTTAAATCTGAAAGCGATTCATTCCAAATGGACGTGCATGATGTGGAAATTGGTGGGTCACTAACTGATCTGACGATTCACTTTCTGAAATGGAACGGAACGGATCGAACAAAGCTTGTTGGCCTCATAAAGAAAAAACAAAAAGAAGAGCACCCCAATGAATCCCTTCCCTTCGAAGACAGAAATCCCTACAATGCAGATCAAGCGGTTATATATGCTTGCAGGCCATCTAACAAGCTGGTGGTAACCTATGTTAGTGAAAACGTTGCAGAGGTAACAGGACACAATCAAAACGATTTTTACAAAGATTCTGGCTTTTGGATCAAACATATTCATCCAGAGGACATTGAGAGCATGCGCAGATTCTACAATGAATGGAGGTCGGGCACAAGCGCTAAAACTACCTTTCGATTTAAATGTAAAGATGGTTCGTACAAATTGATGGTGAATGAGGCCAATGCTATATTAGACGGCAATGGTAAAGCGGTTGAGTTTATGGGTACTGGATGAACCTGGAAAACTCGGGTGAAGCCCAGGAAAGATTAAAGCAAAGTGAAGCCCACCTCAAAATGATCACCGAATCTGTGCCGGTTCTCATTGCCTATGCCGATTCGGAAAGGAAGTTTAACCCAACTTGGCCCCCCCCAGCAAAGAAAAACACCTAAATTTCACACTTTCTCAGTCTGAAACCCTTGAAAAATGGGGATTGTAATTTCAAATTTAATTAGTAGTGATGTACGGTTGTTGCTTTTCTTGGGTTTATTTTCCACCTTTGCGGCATGTTTATCAGAGAAGTCAAAAAACAGCGCAGCAAATCAAGTAAGACCTTCTTTCAATATAACCTCGTGCAGGCCGCAAGGGTTGAGGGAAAAGTCAAACAAAGAGTAATCCTCTAC
>PVBE010580609.1_pt1 | contig 13212 bp, 9 predicted proteins | sample 1631181 | NCBI WGS metagenome assembly PVBE01 (sample SAMN08397723, study PRJNA350692) | Marine metagenome, whole genome shotgun sequencing project. | isolation source: water | place: Pacific Ocean | collected 2012-04
GAACTGGTTGCGGCTCCTGGGCTGGCCGAAGGTGACGACTTGCTACGACGGCGAGGCTGCGGGGATCCAGTTCGCCGAGCGCTACTACTGGGTTCCCTCGCTGGGGATCTCGTGGCACCTGGGCATCGACGGCATCTCCCTGTGGCTGGTGATGCTGACCACCTTCCTGGGCCCGGTCGTGATCCTGGGTGCCTGGGAAGCGGTCGAAAAGCGGCCGCGCGAGTTCTTCTTCCACGTCCTGGCGCTGCAGACAGCCATGCTCGGCGCCTTCGTGGCCCAGAACCTCGCGGTCTTCTACCTGTTCTGGGAGCTCATGCTGGTGCCGATGTTCTTCCTCATCGGCATCTGGGGCGGATCCGAGCGCATCTACGCCACCGTCAAGTTCGTGCTGTTCACCGTGTTCGGCTCGATGATGATGCTGGTAGCCATCTTCTACCTGTACTGGCTACACCACGAGCAGGCGATGGCCGGCATTCTGGGCCCGGCGGCAATGGCGCAGCCCTGGTCGATGGAGTTCGCCGACCTGTACCGGGTCAAGGTAGGGCTCAGCGCGCAGTGCTGGCTGTTCGCAGCATTTGGCCTGGCCTTCGCTGTGAAGGTGCCGATGTTCCCGCTGCACACCTGGCTCCCGGACGCCCACGTCCAGGCGCCAACGGCCGGCTCGGTCGTGCTCGCGGGCGTGCTCCTGAAGATGGGCACCTACGGCTTCCTGCGCCTCGGCATGCCGCTGTTCCCCGGCGCGGTCGAGGAGTGGGGTTGGGCCGTCATGCTCCTGGCGGTCATCGGCATCGTCTACGGCGCGCTGGTCGCCATGGTGCAGCCCGACATGAAGAAGTTGGTCGCCTACAGCTCGGTGTCCCACATGGGCTACATCATGCTCGGCGTCTTCGCCCTGAATCACCAGGGTGTGCAGGGCGGCATCCTCCAGATGCTGAACCACGGCATCAGCACCGGCGCGCTCTTCCTGCTCGTCGGCGTACTCTACGAGCGCACGCACACGCGGAACATCTGGGACTACGGCGGCATCGCGAAGGTGATGCCCGTGTACACCACGCTGTTCATCCTCGTGGCCTTGAGCTCCGCCGGCCTGCCCGGCACCAACGGGTTCGTGGGCGAGTTCCTGACCCTGCTGGGAGCCTTCCGCTGGGGCTACGCCGAGGCCGCCTCCGGCGCCGGCTTCTGGGCCAGCTACGGCTTCGTGGTCATCGCCTGCCTGGGCGTCATCCTCGGCGCCGTCTACCTGCTGTGGATGATCGAGCGGGTCTTCTTCGGGAAGATCCTCCAGGAGCGCAACCTGCACCTGCCCGATCTGACGAAGCGCGAGATGGCGGTATTCGCCCCGCTGGTCGTGATGATTTTCTGGCTCGGGCTCTTCCCGAAGCCGTTCATCGACAAGATGGAGCCGTCCGTCGAGACGTGGATCCAGAACATCGACAACGGCGCCGCCAAGACCGCCGAGCTGCCTCCGGGCCTCGGCTCGCCGGGCATGCCGACGCTGGAGAGCGTCGTTGTTGATGCCCAGGAGGAGGCGGTTCGATGAACATCGATCTCGACTTCAGCTTGATGATCCCGGAGCTCATCCTCGCCGGCGCCGCCGTGCTGGTGCTGCTCCTGGACGCGTTCCTCGTGCCCCCGGTCCCAGCCAGGACGAGGGCGACCCGCGCGACATCACCCTCGCCGTCAGCGTGCTCGGCATGGCCATCGCCGCGATCTGGACCATCACGGTCCTGTGGGCCGACGGCACCTCCCGGGTCAGCTTCGGCGGGCTGTTCGTGGTCGACGCCTTCGCCCTCTTCTTCAAGGAAGTGGTGCTGATCGGCGCGGGCCTGAGCCTGCTGCTGTCGGACGCCTGGCTGCGGCACCACCGCGTTCCGTCGGCGGCTCCGCACTGCCTGATGCTCCTGGCGACCGCCGGGATGCTCTACATGATCAGCGCCGGCGACCTCGTGATGCTGTTCCTCGGCCTCGAGGTCATGTCCATCCCGATCTACTGCCTCGCGGCGTCGTTGCGGTGGGACGATCGCTCGATCGAAGCGGGCATCAAGTACCTCGTGCTGGGTTCGTTCGCGACCGCCCTGATGCTCTTCGGCATGGCCCTCATCTACGCCTTCCAGGGCTTCGAGGGTGGGGTCGCGACGATGTCGATCGCGGCCATCCAGGAGACCATCGTCCTGCATGACGGGCCGCTCCCGGGGTACGCCTTCGCGGGCGGACTGCTGATGCTGATCGGCATGCTGTTCAAGATCTCCGCGGCTCCGTTCCACATGTGGACGCCGGACGTCTACGAGGGCTCGCCCACACCCGTCACCGCGTACATGTCGGTGGCCGTGAAGGCGACCGCCGCCGCCGTCATCCTCCGCGTGTTCGGAGGCCCGGTGCTGGAGGCGATGGGCCTGGAGGGACTGCTCTGGGGCGTCGCCGCGCTGACGATGATCGTCGGCAACGTGATGGCGCTGACCCAGGACAACGTGAAGCGGATGCTGGCCTACAGCTCCATCGCTCACGGCGGCTACATCCTCGTCGGCGTGCTCGCCGCCTCGCCCGACGGCCAGGCCGGCGTCCTGTACTACACGCTGGCCTACACGGTCGGGAACATCGCCGCCTTCGGCGTGCTCGTACACCTGTCCCGGCAGGGGCACGAGGTCGAGACGTTCGACCAGCTCCGCGGCCTCGGCACGCGCTTCCCGCTGGTCGGACTGGTGATGACCATCGCCATGCTGTCGCTCATCGGCATCCCGCCGTTCGCCGGCTTCTTCGCCAAGTTCGCCATCTTCAAGGCGGCCATCGGCAGCGGGTTCGTCGGTCTGACGATCCTCGCGCTGCTGACCTCGGCCATCTCGGTGGCCTACTACCTGCGCCCGCTGGTGGCGATGTTCATGACCGAAGAGATCGGCGCTCCCGCGCCGCGTCCCGAGCTTCAGCCGCGGCTCGCCCTCGCGGTGGCCATCGCGGTCATCGCCACGGTGGTGCTCGGGGTCATGCCCGACCGCTACCTGGACTGGGCCGCAGCTTCCGTGATCGCCCTCGCCTGGTGACCAGCAGCTTTGTGCGTGATCAGGCACACTTGGGGACTCCGATTATTCGGAAATCCAAGGAGGGTTGATGGGACCGGAAGTCCGCAAGGCGGGCGCACGCTTCGCCGTCCATGCGGGCGGCGGTCCGGCCCTCACCCTCGCGGTGGTCCTGCACTTCCATCAGCCCACGGGGACGTCGCCCAGCGTCATTGAAGAGGCCTTTGAGAAGGTCTACGAGCCGCTGCTGGATCGCCTGGAGCAGGGGAGCCAGGTGCGGCTCAACCTGCACTTCGCCGGCACGATCCTCGAGCACGCGCTGGCGCGGCAGCCGGCGTTCCTGGACCGCCTCGCCCGGCTCTGGGACGACGAGCGGATCGAGCTGCTCGGCGGTGCGTTCCACGATCCGGTGCTGCCGTCGATCCCCGAGCGGGACGCCATCGGGCAGCTGACGTTCACCGCGAACTTCTACAAGAAGCACTTCGGCAAGCTCCCCAAGGGGGCCTGGCTCTGCCTCCGCACGTGGGACCCCGCGCTCATCCGCGCGCTCGTGCGGTCGGGGGTCAGCTACACGCTCCTGGACGACGCCCAGTTCGTAGGCGCGGGGCTGCATCCGAACGCCATCCATGGCCACTACACGACGGAGCGGGCCGGCCACACGATGGCCGTGTTCCCCATCGACGCCGCGATCGTCGAGACGATCTCCGGCGATGACGACCCCAGGCCGGCGCTGCGGCGGCTGGCCGAGATCGAGCGCGGGAACCACGCCGAGGTGTTCGCCGGCGACGGCCACAAGCTGATCCGGGGCGGCCGCCTCGGTCCGCTGATGGAGACGCTGGAGAGCGAGTACCACTGGCTCAAGACGACGATGCTGGAGCACGCCTGGGCCAACCAGGCGGCGGCCGGCCGCGTCTACCTCCCGACCAGCTGCCAGCCCGAGCTGGGCGAGTGGTGCCGCCCCGCGGCCGCGGCCCAACGGCAGCGCCACCTGATGCGTGAGCTGGCGGCGATGGGCGTGCTGGAGCAGGCCCAGCAGCTGGCCGGGGGCGTCGTCTTCGACAACTTCCTCGTCAAGTACCCGGAGGTGAACCGGCTCCACAAGCGCATGCTCCGCGTGAGCCAGCGCATCGACGAGCTCCGAGGGGCGCTGGCCCGACACCACCGCGCGGGCAAGAACGTCGACAAGGCCCGCGGCTGCCTGGAGAAGGCCTGCTCGGCCCTGTGGCGGTCCCAGAACCACTCCGTGTACTGGCACGGTGGCCCGATGAACACCGGCATCTACGACACCCGCCTGCGCCAGGGCACGCTCCGGGAGCTGCTCCTGGCGGAGAAGATCGTCGACCGCGTGCTCGACGGGAAGAAGCCCGAGCCGTGGCAGGCCAGGGTCGCCGATCACGACGCTGACGGCCGCGACGAGGTGCTGGTCAAGACCGCCTTCTTCAGCGCGGTCGTGCACCCGGGGGAGGGGGCCTCACTCAGCGAGTTGGACCTGCGCCAGGCCGCGATCGCCCTGCACAGCTCCCTGAGCCCCGTCGAGGAGCCCTACCACCAGCGGTTCGTCGGCAACGAGGTGGCGCTGGTGCTCGAGGACGACGCCGGCGCGATGATGCCGGCGCTCCCCGTCGAGCAGGAGGTCGAGCCGGTGCTGGCCGGGCTGACGCTGGAGCGGGTCGCCCGTCGGTCGTTCCAGGATCTGTTCCTCGGCCCCGAGACCACGCTGATGAGCTGGGCGCGTCGGCAGTTCCGGGACATGGGCACCTTCGCCAGCGACGGCTGGGTGATGATGAAGGCGGTCGCCCCCGGAAACGGGGAACATGCCGACTGCGGTGAGGTCATCCTCGGGCGCAGCGGCGTGGTCAAGGAGCCTGACAAGTCGCTCTTGCTGCGCATGGAGAAGCGGTTCGGCTTCGACGTGGGCAAGGCCCGCCTGATCATCGACGACACCCTGGTCAACCGGTCGCGCGACGCCGCGTCGGTGTGGTTCGGCCTGGAGTGGACGCTCGGCCTGCTCGGCGGCGACCCGGACGCGGTGACGATCAAAGCGCTCAGCAGCGACGACAAAGAGACCGTGGCCAAGCTGTCCGACGGCCCCGTGGACCTGGGGGAGGCGACCTGGCTGGAGATCGAGGACCGCCGCGCCGGGCTCGCGATCGTGGTCGAACTGAGCCGCCCCATGGACCTGTGGTGGGCGCCCGTGACGACGATCCACCAGGGCGCCGACGAGTTCGCTGAGACGGTGCAGGGGAGCACGCTTCTGCTGCACGCCCCGATGCAGATCTGGGGGCAGGAGGAGCAGCGGCTCCAGGTGCGGGTGGACTTCCTCCCCGTCAGCTAGCTCGATGGCGGACAACCTCAACGCGTTCAAGCACTGGTTCGACGAGGCTGCAGTGCGCCGGATCGGCGCTGCCCTCGAAGGTCTCGATCCCGACGAGCTCTCAGCCGCCCTCTGGCCCGCCCTGCAGTCACTGGAGCTCAAGCAACGGATCGCCGCGATCGCCGAGGCCCTGAGGGAGCGCCTGCCGTCGGATGTGCCGCTCGCGTTGGAGGCCGTCGTCGCCGCCCTGGGCACGCCGTACCCGCCCACCGGGGAGCCGTTTCCCAGCGGGATCGCGGGGGAGCCGTCCGACCTGGGTCTCAGCGGCTCGGACGCTTGGCCCCTGGCCCACCTCGTCGAGTTGGTGGGGCCGCAGGCGCCGAAGGCCAGTTGTTGAGGTCGCCGTCGTCGCAGTCGCCGTCACACTCGGTGATGCCGTCGACGTCGTTGTCGATCTCGTCCCCGCCGGGGGCGCCGTCGCAGTCGTTGTCGAGGCCGTCGCAGATCTCGGTGTTGCCGGGGAAGTTGTCCAGATCGAAGTCGTCGCAGTCAGCGCAGCTCAGCGATCCGTCGCCGTCGGCGTCGACCTCTCCGTCGGCGTCGAAGTCGGGAGCGCCGCTGCAGTCGTTGTCCTGCCCGTCGCACGCCTCCAGGTTTCCGGGGAAGTTGGCCGCGTCGGCGTCATCGCAGTCGGCACAGGTCGGCGAGGCGTCGCCGTCGATGTCGCCCTCGCCGCCGGTGGCGTCCGTGGTCACGTCGCAGTCGTTGTCCTGGCCGTCGCAGGCCTCGGTGTTGCCGGGGAAGTTGGCGTCGTCGGTGTCGTCGCAGTCCTCGCAGGCGAGCACGCCGTCGGTGTCGCCGTCGACTTCGTCGGCGCCGGGGGCGGAGTCGCAGTCGTTGTCGAAGCCGTCGCAGGCCTCCGTGTTGCCATCGAAGTTGGCCGCGTCAGCGTCGTCACAGTCGCCGTCGCACTCGGTCTGGCCGTCGGTGTCGTCGCCGCTGAGGGCGCCGTCGCAGTCGTTGTCGACGCCGTCGCAGACCAACGTGTTGCCGGAGAACCGCGTCGGGTCTTCGTCGTCGCAGTCTTCGTCGGCGGGGGAGCCGTCGCCGTCCTCGTCCTCGGGCGCGGTGTCGTCGTCGTCGGTCACCACCGAGTCGTCGTCATCGTCCGGACATGCGGACAGGGAAACCACGAGCAGCCCCAGCAGGAGCGAACGAAGCAACGAAGTCATGAGAGCGCCCTCCGACGGGGCCGCTAGCAGCTACAGGTACTTGGCGAGGAACGCGTCGTTGAGCTGACCGGGGTGGTTGCGGAAGACCACCTTGCCGGACTTGTCGACCAGCGCCGCGGCGGGGATGCCCGAGACGCTGTAGTTGCGCGACGTCATGCCCGTGTCGATGGCGATGGGGAGCGTCAGGCCGGTGCTGGAGGCGTACTCCCGGACCTTCTCGGTGGTCTGCCCCTTGGAGTTCTTCGTGACGGCGATCATCACGAAGTCCTCGTCCTTGTGGGAGTTCCACAGTTCTTCCATCTTCGGCATCTCCTTGCGGCAGTGGGGGCACCACGTCGCCCAGAAGACCAACAGCACGGTCTTGCCCTTGAGGTCGCCGATTTGGCCGAGGTCGTCGCCGAGCCACTCTTCGACCTCCAGTTGCGGCGCGTCGGCGCCCATCAGCGCCAGGCTCTGCAACTGCGTGCGGGCACTCCGGGCGAGGCGGTCGCGGGGGAAGTCGTCGACCAGCCGCTGGTACATCGCCAGTCCGGTCTCCTTCTCCCCGCCATCGATGGCCGCGCGGGCCACGTTCGACAGCGCGCGAGGCGCCGACTTGCCGTTGGGGAAGGACGAGGCGAGCAGGATCGCGGCCTCCTCGGCCCCCTTGATGTCCTTCATCTGGAGCAGCAGCGCCGACTTGTTCAGGAGCGCGTCTTCCAGGCTGTCGTCACCGGGGTACGTCTTGACGGCGTCGTCCCAGATCGCGATCGCCTGCTGGTACAGCGCGACCTGCTCGGGGCTCGCCGGGTCTCCCCGCTTCTGGTTGGGCGCGCGCGCACGCTTGCCCTCCTGCATGTAGCTCTTGCCCTCGGCCACGAGCACCATCGCCGTGTACTCCGACTTGGGGTACGCGGACTTGAAGTCCCTGGCCGCCAGCCGCGCGGGCTGGACCTCGCCCACGGAGGCCTTCGCGTCCGTGAGCATCGCCGCGACCGGCTCAGCCCACGCCTTGCCCTCGGACTGCCCCGCGAGGTTGGTCAGACTCGGCCGCGCGGCGCGGGCGTTGCCCGTGCTCATGTGGCCGACGGCCCGCTTGTACTCGGCGAGCAAGACCGCGTCGGCGAACGACGCCTCGATGGTGGGGGTGAGGAAGCGCGAGTCCGCGGGGGGCGCCGGAGCCGCCTTCTTGTCGCCCTCGGGCTTCTTGCCCGCCAGCAGCTCCTGCTTCTCCGCCTCCGACAGGCGCCGGATGCTTCCGCCGGTGTTGTTGACGACGTTGCCCTGCAGGCCGCCATCCTTGTCGGCGGCCGCCGTCGAAGCGTCCGCGGTCGCGGGTGCGGGGGCCTCCGAGGAGGCCTGGTTGGTGCCGTAGGTGTAGCCGCCGATGGCGCCGACCACGAGCATGATGGCGCCGAAGGCCATCGCCGCGGGCGTCAAAGTGACCGAGCCGGGAGGAGGAGTCTGGTTGCTGTTCATCGCGGGCGGGAGAGTAACCACGATCAAACGGCTACGCTATAGGGCGATGCCGCACCTGAGTCTCGTCATCCCTGCCTACAACGAGGAGCAACGCCTCCCCGAGACCCTCCCGATTGCGTTGGAGTGGTTGGCAAAGCAGTCATTCACCTGGGAAGTTCGCGTCGTCGATGATGGTTCGGCGGACGGAACGCGAGAGGTCGTCACCGATCTCGCGCGCGACGAACCCCGCCTCGTGCTGCAGGCCGAACCGCACCGCGGCAAGGGGGGCGCCGTCAAAGCCGGCATGCTCGCCAGCGAGGCCGACTTTCGGTTCCTCTGCGACGCCGACTTCTCCATGCCGGTGCAGGAGGTCGAGCGCTTCCTGCCGCCGTACCTGGACGGCTACGACCTCGCCATCGGCACCCGTGAGGGGCCCGGCGCCGTCCGCATCGACGAGCCCGAGAGCCGCCACATCATGGGCCGCGTCTTCAACGCGGTGTTCACGACCGCGCTGGTGCCCGGCATCGACGACACCCAGTGCGGCTTCAAGTGCTTCAGCGCGTCCGCGGCGGAGCGGCTCTTCCCGCTCCAGACCATCGACGGATTCGCCTTCGACGTGGAGATCCTGTTCCTCGCGCGCAAGGCCGGCATGAGTATCGTGGAGGTCCCGATCACCTGGTACTACATGGAGGCGAGCTCCGTGAAGCCGGTGCGGGACACCTGGCGCATGATCAAGGAGGTCGCCCGGATCCGGCTGGCCGAAGCTCAGGGGCGCTACCGCTGACCTCCCGCCTGCTGTTCTACGGCACGGCGGCGGCGCTGATCGGACTGAGCTGGATGACGGCTCAGCTGGGCTCGCTGGCCGAGGCCGTCCCCCGCTGGTTGGTCCTGTACTTCGCCGGGGTCGCGCTGCTGCTCGTGGTGCCCTTCCTGTGGCCACCGGAGCGGCCAGCCCGCCCCCACCTGCGCCTGCTCGCGATCGTGCTCGTGGCGGCGGCGATTCGCCTGCCGCTGCTGGGGACGGAGCCGACCCTCAGCGACGACGTCCACCGCTACGTCTGGGAAGGGCGCGTCGTGGCCAGCGGCGGCGACCCCTGGGATTGCGCGCCGGGCGATCTCGAGCTCGGGGGCCTCATCGCCGACGCCCCCGAGTGGTCGCTGGTCAACCACCCCGAGTTGCCCGCGATCTACCCCGCGGGGGCGCAGTGGTTCTTCGCCCTCGTCACCGTGATCGAGCCGTCGGAACAGGCCATGCGGGCGGCCCTGACGGGGGTCGATCTGGCCCTCATCCTGGTCCTTGGGCTGCTGCTCCTGAAGTCGCGGGGGCGGGTGGAGCCGCTGATCCTCTACGCGTGGCATCCGCTGGCCGCCGTGGAGGTCGCCTCGTCCGGGCACTACGAGCCGCTGGCGATCCTCCCCCTGGCGGCGGGGCTGCTGCTGATGCAGGAGCGCCAGCCCACCGAAGGCTGGATCGCGTGGGGGTTCGCCCTCGCCACGAAGTACATCGGCGCGCTCCCCGCGTTCTTCGCGTTGGCGGACGCGGTGCGCCGCAAGGAACTCTCGAAGGCGGCCGTCGGGGCGGCGCTGGTCGGCGGCGTGCTGGTGCTGCTGTCGCTGCCGTTCAGCCTCGACGGGAGCCCGCCGCTGGGCTCGCTGGGCACCTACGCGGGCAACTGGGCGTTCAACGGCGCCCTCCACACCCTCCTGGAGCCCCTGATGGGCTACCACCCCGCGCGCTGGACCTGCCTGGGGCTGCTGGCCGTCTGGGGCCTCTACATGCTGTCCAGGGGGATGTCCCCGGCGCGCTCGACCGCGTGGGTGTTCGTCGGCCTGCTGTACCTGAGTCCGGTGGTCCATCCCTGGTACGGGCTGTGGCTGCTCGCGCTGCTGCCGCTGTTCCCCAGCCTCTTCGGGCTGCTGCTTACGAGCCTGCTGCCGCTCGCCTACCTGGCGTGGACGTCGTCCCTCGCGGGCGGTTCGTGGGACGTCCCGAGGTGGGCGATGGGGGTCGAGTTCGGACTGCCACTGGCAGCGCTGGCCCTGGATGCGGGGTGGCGCCGGAGGAAGCGAAAGCAGGCGTGATCGAGCCGACTCCGAGGAGCAGAAACGCCGAGGAGAACAGCACGAGGAAGGGGAGGGGGACCCAGAGCCCGGCGGCGAGCGCGAACCCCGCCGCCACGAGGTAGTACAGGCCCGCGGCGGTCTCCACGAACGCCTGCACCGTGAGGCGCGGTCGGTACTGCTTCACCACCGCCCCCTCGCCGGACTTGGGGGTGCGCACGAACGGCGAGCGGCGCCCCGACACGGCCTCCCAGACGGCGCGCGCGTTGTTGGGCGTGAGGCTGGCGCCGAGGCCGAGTACGAACGGCACCAGGGGGAGCCGGCGCACCCACCCGTCGTCTACCTCCCGCTCGCTCAGCGCGTAGAAGATCGCCAGGTTGAGCGTCGCGAGCACGAAGATCGGCAGCTCCACCGTGAGGGCCACCCAGTCCATCCGGCCGGCGCGCACGTACAGCGCGGGCGGCAGCAGGATGAGCAGCAGCACCATCAGCGGGTAGGCTAGGTTGTTGGCGAGGTGGAAGGTCGCTTCGATCTTCGTGGGGAGCCGCTGATCGGATCGCCAGATCGTGGGAAGCAGCTTGCGGGCGACCTGAATCGACCCCTTGGCCCATCGGTGCTGCTGGTTCTTGAACGCGCGCGGGTCCTCGGGCAGCTCCGCGGGGACCTCCAGGGCCTGCAGGTAGGCGAACCGCCACCCCGCCAGCTGGGCCCGGTACGACAGGTCGAGGTCCTCGGTGAGGGTGTCGCCGTGCCAGCCGCCCGCGTCGTCGATCGCCTGGCGCCGCCACACCCCCGCGGTGCCGTTGAAGTTGAAGAAGCGGCCGGCCCGGAAGCGCGCCCCGTGCTCCATGACGAAGTGGCCGTCCAGGAGCACCGCCTGCGCCTTGCACAGCAGGCTCGCCTCACGGTTGAGGTGGGCCCAGCGGGCCTGCACCATGCCGACGCCGCCGTCCTCGACGATGGGGGGCATGATCCGGCGGAGGAAGTCGGTCTGCACGACGAAGTCGGCGTCCAGCAGGCAGACGAACTCGGCCGCCCCGCGCTGCGCATCCACGGCGAGTCCATGGGCCAGCGCGCCCGCCTTGTAGCCGGTGCGATCGGTGCGGTGGATCAGCTCGATGTCGAGCCCCCGGCGTCGGTGCAGCGAGACCAGCTCGCGGGAGCGGTCGACGGTGTCATCGGTGGAGTCGTCCAGCAGCTGCACCCGCAGACGATCGGTGGGCCAATCCAACGCCGCGACGTGGGCGACGAGGCGATCGACGACGAACCGCTCATTGAAGATCGGCAGCTGCACCAACACCGTGGGGCAGCGCGCATCCTCCAGCGGCTCAGGCAGCGGGATCGCCCGGTGCTTGTTGCGGAAGTACAGGACCATCAGCACCAGCCGGTGCGTTCCGAAGACGCTCAGGAGCCCCACGGTCACGAAATAGGCGCCGAGGATGAGGGTCTCGATCCACGGCAGGCTGGTCAGCAGGTCCTGCATCGGTTCAGCTGGCTATGCGTCTGTCGACCCCGCCCGTTCGTTGCAGGGTCGGGTGTTGAATCGTCGCTTCGGCGCCCTCGAGCCACTCGCTCAGGACCGGCATCACCGTCTCCAGGCAGGCACGGCCCGAGATCAGATCGCAGTGGGAGAAGGCAGGCAGGCAGAGGTAGGCGGCGTCTTTGCTGCCGGCGCGGTGGTAGGCCGGCTCGACCGTCTTGGGGGGCGCGAGACCGTCACGAGCGGCCGACACCACCAGCAGCGGCGCCTCCAGCCGGGCCAGGCCGCCAACTTCGACCCCGTCGCGGTCCTCGTCCTCGGCGGGGCAGACATCCCGGCGCCGCTTGGCCATGTCGATGAAGAACTGCGTCACCCCGGAGCTGACGTCCTCGAACGCCGACGTGCACAGCGCCAACGCCTCCCGTCGGGTTACGTGCTTCGTGTTCGTGTTCCACCGAAGCCAGGGGTGCGGCCACACCCAGATGATCGGGAGCACGAGGTAGGTCGGCGGCATGACGCGGACCACGTCGAAGCGCCCATGCAGCCACTCCGCGAGGTCCTGGAGCAGGCCCAGTGAACCCGGCCAGCGGCCGACGTGGACGGGGCTCCCGAAGGTGACCACCCGGTGCAGCTTGCCGCTGCCATGCAGGGAGGCGTACAGGTACAGCAGGATCCCGCCCATCGAGTGGCCGACCCAGGAGACGCGGTCGCTGCGGCCCAGCCGGGCGGCCGTGTCGATGATCGCGGGCAGATCGTGCTGCGCGTGATCCATCAGGGTGTACGCCCAGCGCTTGCGGGCGTTGTCCCCCCGCAGCGGAGGCCGCGCCGACGGCTCCCCTCGGTACTCGGCCACGAACACGTCATGCCCCCGGGCCGCCAGGGCGCGGGCCATCGACCCCCGCCGCGACAGCTCGAACGCCGTGCGGTTCATGTTGATGCCGTGCCCGAGCACGATCGGCACCGGCTGCCGCACCGCCCCGTCGGCGGGGAGGTAGCGGTGGAGCGTGAGCAGCCAGCCGTCTTCGGTCTCGACGGGGTGACGCTCGTCCGCCACGGGCCGACCGTGGGCGTACAGCGCCAGCACGAAGCAGGCGAGCAGCCACAGGGCGATGGCGACGGCGAGCGCCGTCAGGGCTTAACCCTCGGTGAAGGGACGGAGCCGCTTGGCCCGCGAGGGGTGCCGCAGCTTGCGCAGCGCCTTGGCCTCGACCTGGCGGATGCGCTCGCGCGTCACGCCGAAGTCCTGGCCGACCTCCTCGAGGGTGTGGTCCGCGTTCTCGTCGATGCCGAACCGAAGCCGGAGCACACGCTCCTGCCGCGGGGTCAGCGTCGCGAGCACCTTGCGCGTCTGCTCCTTGAGGCTGCGGCTGATGACCGCGTCCGCCGGAGAGACCGCCGAGACGTCCTCGATGAAATCGCCGAGCTGGCTGTCCTCTTCGTCGCCGACCGGAGTCTGCAGCGAGATCGGACCGCGGTTGAGCTTCAGGATCTTTTCGACCTTCTCGGCCGGCATGTCCATCTGCTCGGCGATCTCCTCGGGGGTCGGCTCACGGCCGAGCTCCTGCATCAGCTGGCGGCTGGTGCGGATCACCTTGTTCAGCGTCTCGATCATGTGCACCGGGATGCGGATCGTGCGGGCCTGATCCGCGATGGCGCGGGTCACGGCCTGACGGATCC
>PVBE010651190.1_pt1 | contig 13212 bp, 12 predicted proteins | sample 1631181 | NCBI WGS metagenome assembly PVBE01 (sample SAMN08397723, study PRJNA350692) | Marine metagenome, whole genome shotgun sequencing project. | isolation source: water | place: Pacific Ocean | collected 2012-04
CGACGCGTAACGCGGCCTTTTTCGTTTCACCCATTGGATTCCCCGCTGTCTTGTGTCGTCACCCTGAGAACACCCTCTGTTCATAGAGTTAAACGATGCCGGCGGATCTCAAGATGACTCTTCCAAATGGGAAATCCGGGTATATACCAATACGAGTGACCTAACCTTTTGACCCACGAGATTCTATTCGTATAGCCTACAGAGCCAATACCAAGCGTTATCTCCGAGGCATCGTTGCACATCACCGTGGAGATATCTACGCCAAAAGTGTTCGTATAATCGAATCCGACATCGGCATTATCCGATGGACATTTGGCGATGTTGACATCGGTCCAGTACTCGGGATAGAGAGCGGTTCCTTGCATGAAGTTCGACGTCCACTTCATTTCCGGTCCGGCGGGAACGAGATCCTCTGTCGTGCAGTCGAAAGTCTCAAAGTAAGAATAATTTGATTCGATGGGGAACTTCGCACCACGAGACTCGCCAGCGTACATCTTAAATATGAGCCCCCACTGTTTGAGGTTGTTCGCGCAACTGGCGCGGCGCGCAGCTTCGCGGGCGCGTGCGAGCGCCGGCAACAGCATGGCCGCCAGGATGCCAATGATGGCGATCACGACCAGCAACTCGATAAGAGTAAACCCTTTGCGTCTCATAATATGATATCCTTTTCTTAGCCTTTGGGGGTGTCAACTTCGGTCATTTTGATAAGAAATGACAAATCTCGACCGCTCGCCGACTCAGCCCTGTTACGGAGCTATCTCTTTTCGTGATGCGGGCGCCTTTTTTCTACCGGCATTTCTCATATGGCCTACTTGCGCCAATCCAGGAAAACCTCTTTTCATTCTAAACCATTAGAACACGAGATATCAAAACAGTTACCTATATCCCTCCCCCCCTTCCCCGCCGTGACGAACCGATAGCGCCTGACGCTAGGATACCCTCAAACCCCGTAAGCACCGCGCGGATATCAATGAGGTCCTCCGATTTCGTCGCCTTCGCGATATTTCCCACATCGTCAAACAGGTAAAGAAAGGACTGCTCAAGCGTCGCAACTGGAACCGTGTCGCTCGTAACCTCCCCAATAAATTGGCATCTTATCCACAGGACCATAAAAAGAATGGGTACCGGGTTAGCCCGGTACCCGGAGTTCTTTTTCTGCTGATTCTGTCAGGGGCCGAAGTGGCGGGGTCCCTCGGTGCAGCGCGCCTCCCGAGCCCTGAGCTCCGAGTTCGCCTTCGCTAGCTTGACGCCGCCGGCAAGAGTCGACCTTGCTGAGCCCAGAGGCCTCCTTGGAGTGCGCAAGCACACTTGCGCTTTCGCCGAGGAAGCTTGCTTTCGGCATGCTTTAGCATTGAGTCATAAGCCATGGCCACCGAGGTGCTTAGCAACGAATTGACGTTTCATACCACTATGGGTTGACTTCTTCATTGAATTTCAATGTACCGTCCCGAAGACGAGGAAAGCGCGGCGGATGATGAAGATTTGGCCTACCTCATTAGCGGGGATCTCGTGGTATAGTTCGTCGTTTCTGGGTGCTGTCCGGGTTCAACCTGGGCGTTGGTTTTTCCGTTGGAAGAAGGCGCGATGTCTGGATCCCGAATCTTGGCTGGAATGGCTGTGTGCGTGTTCTCTGGCGTATCATGTGTATGGCAGGAGGCGCCAGGGCCTGCTGATGGGATTTCTGGGGATATTGTTGTGTTCTACGCCGCGAGTATTGGTGTGCCATTGCGTGAAGTCAGCCGTGCGTTCGAGGCTGAATATCCGCGGACACGGGTCCAGTTAGAAGGTTCGGGGAGCCGTACCGCGGCGCGGAAGGTTACGGAGTTGAACAGGCGTTGCGATGTGCTGATCTCGGCGGACGATGTGGTTATAGACGACCTGCTGATCCCGGAGTACGCCGCTTGGTGCCTTCGGTTCACGGGAAACGAAATGTGTGTCGCTTACCATGACGAGTCGTCGTACATTTCCGAGGCTGAATCGGGCGGCTGGCTCGGCGTGCTGGCGCGGGAGGATGTGCGGGTAGCCCGTTGCGACCCGGATACCGCGCCCTGTGGGTACCGGGCGATTCATGCGCTTAAGTTGGCCGAGCGCTACCACGGCGAGTCCGGTATTGTGGAGAAGATCCTCGCGAAGGACGGCCGGTACATGCGTCCGAAGGAATCGGGTCTGTTGGGCCTTTTGGAGATGCAGGCGGTGGACTACGCCCTCATGTACCGCTCCACGGCGGAGCGTCACGGGTTCGGCGTTATCGAGTTGCCATCCGAAGTCAATCTGTCCGAGCCGGCCCTCGCCGATCGCTACAGCGAAGTCTCGACGGACATTTCGGGCGAGGCTCCCGGCGAAAGAGTGTCACAGAAGGGCTCGCCTATTCTCTACGGCCTGACGATTCCCGCCTCCTCTCCAAACCCGGACGCGGCGGTCGCGTTTGTGGATTTCCTTTTTGGTTCGGACGCGGCGCGTTCCGTTTTTCAGGAGGCATTCTTGCCTTTGCTTCCACCGTTGCCCGTGGGCGAATACGAGGACATACCCCCGGCTCTGCAGCGGCATGGGCTGCCCGAAACGTGATTCGGGTGAAGAAGAACAGGTGGCTCGTTTGAACGGCGCGCGACTGCGGCGAGATCCGCTCTTTCTCTGTTTCCACGCGCTTGCGGGCGCGGCGTTGCTCTTTATCGTGGCGCCGCTTGTTGGCCTGCTGTTGCGGTCGTCGCCCTCCGAACTGACGGAAACCGCGATGGACCGGGAAGTCCGCGAAAGCATCTGGCTTACGCTGTGGACTTCGATGGCGGCCACGCTGAGCCTTTCCGTCGTGGCGGTTCCACTGGGCTACGTTCTCGCCCGGCGAACCTTTCCTATGCGGGGCCTCGTCACCGCCCTCATCGATATTCCCATTGTCATCCCTCATTCGGCCGCGGGCATAGCGGTGCTCGGGCTCCTCGGAACTGATTTTATTGGCACAAAGCTAGGCATCATGGCGGCCATGGCCTTCGTCAGCGTTCCATATCTGATCAGCGCGGCGCGCGAAGGCTTCGCCGCCATACCCGAACGCCTCGAGCGGGCGGCCTACACGCTCGGCGCATCCAGCGCCCGCGTATTCTTCACGATATCGCTTCCGCTAGCTTGGCGTGCGATAGTCTCGGGGCTTATACTGATGTGGGGCCGCGGCATGAGCGAGTTCGGCGCGGTTCTTATCATTGCGTACAAGCCCACGGTCACGCCCATACTCATCTGGGAGCGATTCGGCGAATTTGGGTTGAGCTACGCGAGGCCTTTGGCGCTCCTGTTTATTGGAGTCTGCCTGATTTTGTTCGTAGCCGTGCGCTTAATCACATGGCGAGGTTCGGATGCTGATCGTTGACGACATCGCGATAGAACGGAACGCCTTTGCCCTCGGAGGACTAACCTTCGATGTGCGGGAAGGCGAGTACTTTGTGTTGCTCGGCGCTTCGGGTGTCGGGAAGACAGTACTCCTTGAAGCGATAGCTGGATTGGCCAATCCATCCAACGGCTGCGTCCGGCTCGACGGTAATGACATCACCCAGGATTCTATCCAAAGCCGGGGCTTCGGTTTTGTGTACCAGGACCAGGCCCTTTTTCCACACCTGACGGTTGCCGCGAATATCGTGTACGGATTGAAAGCGCACCGCACGCCGAGGGTGGAAATCCAGGCGCGGATGGCCGAACTTGCGGAAGCCGTCGGCATCGAAGAACTGCTCAATCGCTACCCTGGCACTCTGTCCGGCGGGCAAGCGCAACGCGTGGCCCTTGCGCGCGCGCTCGCGCCCAAGCCGCGCTGCCTCCTTCTCGACGAACCGCTGTCGGCTTTGGATTCCGCGGCGCGCGGCTCGATGCGTGGCCTGCTCCGCAAGCTTCACCGAGACGGGCAGACGGTTATCCATGTGACGCACGATTACGAAGAGGCCATTTCGCTTGCGACGCGCGTGGCCATCATGGAAGCGGGGAACATCGTTCAGATTGGCAGTCCGGCCGAAGTATTTCAGCATCCGAAATCGGAGTTCGTAGCGCGCTTTGTAGGCATTCACAATTTCTTCAAAGGAGAGTTAAGCTACCCCGAGGGCCGGCCGGGCGGCATGGCCGAATTCTCCACGGCGGACATGAAGTTTACATTGCTGACGGACGCTGCGGCCGGGCCAGGCGCCATCATTTTGCGCAGCGAGGATATTACCCTTTCGTCGAGCCGCCCCGAGGGCAGCGCCCGCAATATTTATCTCGGCATCGTGCGCGATGTGGCGCACGCGCGGCTGGGACTCGAAGTGATCGTGGATATGGGTGTGGAGATGGCGGCATTGGTAACGGAAAGCGCGGTCGAACAACTTGGGCTTGCGCCCGGAGCGGAAGTGTGGACCAGCTTTAAAGCTACTGCCGCGAAATTCTTGGAGGATTGATGGGGAACGAAATGATTCCGTTCGAGCAGGCCCTGGAGACGGCGTTGGGCGCGGCGCGAACCCTCCAAAGCGAGACGGTTGAGCTGCCGCGGGCCTTGTCGCGCGTTCTCGCCGAGGACGTGAAAGCGGATATGGACATGCCGCCTTTCGACAAGTCTTCGGTCGACGGGTACGTGTGCCGGCGCGAAGATCTCGCGAAGAGCCTCGCGCTTGTCGAAACGATCGCCGCGGGCTACGAGCCGAAGCGTACGCTGGAGCCGGGCCAATGCGCGAAGATCATGACGGGCGCCATGATTCCCGATGGGGCCGACTGTGTGTTCATGGTGGAAGATAGCGAGGCTGGGGGCGACGGTAAAATCGTCAAGTTTACCGGCGAACAACAGGACGATTTTATTGTGCCGCGCGCGAAGGATGTAGGGGTTGGAGACGTACTGTTGCGCGCGGGAGACCGCCTTTTCCCAGCGGAGATCGCCGTGTTGGCCTCGATGGGATACGCCACGGTTTCGGTGTCGACTGCGCCGAAGGTGGGAGTCGTTGCGACGGGCGACGAATTGGTCGAGCCAGACACGAAACCGTCCGTATCCCAAATCCGCAACAGCAACGGCTATCAGTTATGCGCTCAGGTCGAAGCCATGGGGGCGGACGCCACCTATTGCGGAATCGCCGGGGATAGCGAGGAGTCTTTGACCGTGACCCTTGGCCCCGCGTTGGAGGCGCACGATGTGATCATTCTCTCCGGTGGAGTTTCCATGGGCGATTTCGATTTTGTGCCTCGAATACTCAAGGCCCACGGCGTGAATTTGTTGTTCGAGAAGGTCGCGATTCAGCCCGGCAAGCCTACCGTCTTCGGCCTTTCCGACTCGGTGTTTTGTTTCGGGCTCCCAGGCAACCCCGTCTCTACATTCACGACCTTTGAACTCATCGTGAAGCCCTTCCTCTTTGCTATGATGGGGCACAACTACAGCGCGCCTTCCATCCATATGCCCCTCGCCGAGCCCTTTCGGCGCAAAGTGGCCGTACGGCAGGCTTGGGTTCCGATCACGCTTACCGCGGAAGGAGTCCGGAAGGTGGACTACCATGGTTCGGCGCACATGAACGCGCTTATCCATGCCGATGGGATGTTCTCGTTCCCCGTCGGCGTTACAGAATTCGACAAGGACGACGTCGTGCCGATACGGCTCTATCGCAATTGATCGTATCGAGCTTTACTTGGTGACCTTAGCCATCTCAATCGAACTCAATAATTAGCCCGGTTATCTCACCGGGTTTCGTAGCAGAAGACCGGTGGGATAACCGGGTTAGGAGAAGAATTCCATGGCGTCCGACAGAGAAAAAGCGCTCCTCGCCGCGCATTTTGTGCAGAGCGCTCCGGCGCGAATCCATGTAGTCACGATGAGCGACCGCGCGTCTTCGGGAGAGTACACAGACCGGAGCGGACCCAGGCTTGAAGAGTGTATCGACGCGTTTCTTGAAGATACCGGCATGGCCGCGAATGTAGACCGGATCATCTTGTCTGACGACGCGGACGGGCTCAAGGAGGAGATCGCCAAGACGAAGGCGGCGGGAACGCACATCCTATTCACGACCGGCGGCACGGGCGTGGCTCCGCGGGACAACACGCCCGATGTCGTGATTCCTATGGCGGACAAACTCATTCCCGGGGTGATGGAGCTTGTTCGGATGAAGCATGGTTTCAACAAGCCCTGCGCGGTTCTGAGCCGAACCGTGTGCGCTACGATGGGCGAGATGCTTGTGTTCGTATTGCCCGGCAGCACCAAGGGTGTGGACGAGTACATGCAGGAGATCGTCGAGGTGTTGCCGCACCTGCTTTGTGTCATTCACCAATTGGATGTCCACTGAGCGGTCGGCATAAGGATAGCCCAGATATCTCGTACCAGGGCTATAGCGCTCACGTTACCGCAAGTATCCCAGGGCCTTGAGCGCATCCATATCTTCTTCGGACAACGCCACCGCGCCGGTTGCCGTCTTCGGATTTGCTGTGTTCCACGCCTCGACAAGTGCCGTGAGCCGCTGCGTTTTCACCGGATGTTTCCGTGCTGCGTTCTTTCTCTCGCCCGGGTCATCCGCTAGATTGAATAGCCGCGGTTTCCCGTTGCCCAGGATGAGCTTCCACGAGCCGACGATCACGGCCTGCAAACTCGGCGGCCGCTCCGCCAGCGAGCGCCGAGCTTCGGCGTCGCGCGGAATCGATCCGTCATACGTTTCGACGACCCGGATTCGCGCCGCTGTAATCTCATCCCGCAGCAGGTCCAAGCCCTTCATGCCCGACATGGGCGGCAATCCCGCCAGTCCCAAGAGCGTCGGCGCGATATCGATTCCGCGCGTTGGAGAGGCATCGCGCCGCGGATCGATGGCGGGCCCGCTGATGAAGAGCGGTACGCGCACAGTCGTCTGATAGACCCGCCGCGTGTGACCGAGGTAATGGTGTTCATGGAGGCTCTCCCCGTGGTCGGAGGCGAACAGGATGTAGGTGTTGTCCTTCGGGAGCGCGTCGAGGAGCCACCCGATGTGGTAGTCAGTAAACGCGACTTCTGAATCGTAGCGCGATCGTGTTCGCTCGACAGGCCGAAGCTCGCGCAGGGGAGCGCCGCAAGGATTGAAGCCCTGGTGCGTCTTGTACGGCCCATGTGGATCCATGTAATGGGTCCAGAGGAAGAAAGGGCGCTTGGCGCTGCGTCCAGCCAGCCAGCGCAGGGCTCGTTCGGTCACTTCATCCGAACCGCGTTCCGTTTTGGCCACGCCCACGCGCTTTTTTGAAAACGAATCGTCATACGACGCAAAGCCACGTTCAAGACCGGACAGTTCGGCCTTCAAGTTCCAGTTGCTGAGAATCGCCGCCGTCTCGTATCCCGCCTCGTCAAACGACTCCGCCACTAGGGGAATATCCGAAGGCACGGGGACGCCGTTTCGCGTCGTGCCGGTTGTTCTTGGGAAACGCGAGGTCATCATGGAAATGAACGACGGCCCCGTTTGAGGTTCCTCGCAAATAGCGTCCTCGAAAACTACGGAGCGGTCCGCCAATTCATCGAGAGCCGGCGAGATTGGGCAACGGTATCCATAGGCTCCAAGCCGATCCGCCCGGAGCGTATCCACGGTGAGGAGTACGACGTTCGGGGGTTCGTACTCCGTCCCCGTGAGCAGTAAAGTTAGTGCGATAGTCTTCAATAACATAAGTTTTTTCTGGATTTCCCCGTGTTGATCCGAAGAAGCGCGGTAGCTATGACTCCAAATCGCTCTGCGAGTACGAAGAGGCGTTATCGGAGCGTCCGGGCTCTCGAACAGAGGCCAGGATACCAGGATGAACACTCTGGCGACACCGGGAAGATTCTTTTATTGAGACGCGCGACACATCATTCACCCCGTCGGCGGAACGCGACAGGCCTCGAACTCGCCGCTGACGCTCCACACTAGGTTTGACCACATGCACGCAGTGTCTGTACGCGACCTCAAAGAAAGCATGATTGTCGGCAAGACACTAGTCGATGACACCGGACGCGTTCTCCTGAACAAGGGGAACTCGCTCACTAATTCCTACATCAAGGCGCTCAATGCCAAAGGGTATAGCCGCATCCTGATCCTCGATGAAGATATGTCCAATATCGACCCGGAGGACGGTCTCACGCCGGAACTTCGGGGCCAGGCCCTGACAACGCTGAGCGGTTCCTTCGAAGAAATCCAGCGCGACTTCTAGGGTATCCGAAAGAACCCATCCGAGGATATTCTTTACGCTCTTTCCACCGGCGACATCAAGCCCATCTCCGGCCCGGATGGCCCCCTGGCGAAATCGGAGGGCCTGATCGATTATCTCCTCGATCATATTCTCACGCAGAACACGCTCACGGGATTGACCTCTCTCAAGAACGACGGCACCGCCCTCTACGATCATGCCATCGACGTATGCGTCGTCTCGGTAATGATCGCTAAGGAATTGCACGTCCCGAGCGGACAGCTTATTCATTTGGCGAAGGGCTGCCTCCTTCACTACCTTGGACTCCTATTCGTCAAAGACGAGCCGGACGAGGAGAAGCGAATCCGCCAACATACACGGCTCGGTTTTGAGCTTTTAAAGACCTCGGACGAAGGGGATATTCTCGTCCCATGTATCGCCCACGAGCACCACGAACATCAGGGTGGCACCGGCCTCCCGAGTGGCCTCAAAGGAAGTAATATCGTCTTCCGCAATCGGTGCCAAAAAGGCCCGGTCATGACCCCGGTCGGCGAGATAGCGGCCGTCGCGGACACCTTTGGCGGACTGGACGTGGCGGTCGCCAACGCGGGATTCGGGGTCAGCGGCACGTTCGTATCTCTCAAAACCGGCGACTTCCGTAGACAGCTTGAAACTAACGTTTTCGGGGCTATCGACACCGCTTACGCGACGCTTCCCCACCTCGTGGCACCTAAGGGCCGTCTCGTGCTCATCTCCAGCGTGGCGGGCCATCTCGGTACGCCCACGGGCGCGGCTTACAGCGCAAGTAAATTCGTCCTGTGGGGATTAGCCGAATCTATCTACTACGAGCTCGCCGACGAAGGGGTCTCGGTGACGTGCATCAATCCCAGGTTCGTAACTAGCGAAGTTCGCGGCGTGGATAACGACGGAGTCTATCATGGCGGCAAGGAGGACCCGGCCCCTGCGTGGCTCGTTATGCTGACCGAAAAGGCTGCCGCCCAATCGTTTGGGCTGTCCATCGCCGGAGGTTCGATGCGGTGGGCACTGGACATGGCCGGTGCGGGTGCTCATGCACCAGCTTCTGGCGCGAACGTTTCGGGGCATACTTCGCCTCGCCACAAAGGGGAGGCTGAGCAAAGTTCAGGACAAGAAGGGCGGTTAGCCAAAATATGCGAAATACCGTTATCCTTGGCGCGTTTCGCCAACAGCCTGGGCTTGTAGAGTGTGCGTGATATCCATAACCACTTGAGATAGAAGGTATTGTAGACGCGCGCGCCTTGGCATGCCGATTGCGTTCCAAAGTTTCGACTTACAATCGCGCGGCAATCCCGCGTCGCCGCGAAACGATTCACGCGCGAACTCGCCAAGCGGATCGTGAAAGAACGGTAGGGGCAGCTAATCGCTATCCTTGTTCTCGCCGGCGGTCGCGACCACCGGGCTAGTTTTCTCGGGGTGCTTGCCGGTGATTGTGCTGTAGAAGGCTTGGAGCTCCACCAGGTCGGCTTTGGTGTCGCCGGAAGGAACGAGCCGCGGTCCGAAACCGCCCAGCTTCCGCCTGAAATCCAAATAGCCCATCACGATAGGCACGTTGGCTCGTTTCGCTATGAGGTAAAATCCGAGTTTCCACTCCTTCACCTTCGAGCGTGTTCCTTCCGGCGGCACGAGGATGATCATCCGGTCATTTTCGCGAATTATTGCGACCGCCTCCCGCGCGACATGGAAGGCGTTCTCGCGGTCGACCGGTATCCCGCCGAGCCAGCGCATAAAACCGGCAAAGGGGAAGGTGAACATCTCCTTTTTTCCCATCCATCGAACCGGCGATTCCTTCGCGAAGAACACCGCCATGGTAAATATGAAGTCCCAATTGCTCGTGTGAGGTGCGGCGATCATGACGGCTTTGTCCAGGTCGTCGATTGTGCCTTCGTAGCGCCACTTTTGCAGGCGCAAGAACGCCTTGCCAAGCCAGCGAAGCGCGGGCTTGGCTATGGGAGTGTCCAGCCATATGCGTTGCGTATTCATGAATCTCGCCGTGAAGTCTGTCAAAGAGGTGGAGAGAATAGCAGACTCCCGGACTCGCGACAATGGGTCCTATTCCTGTCACCGTGAACGCGGGGACCGTGCCGGGTTGACAGGCCAGGTTGCTGCCGAATCCAATAGGAATCTGGTTTGGTTACACCGTGCGCGAGAACTGAGTTGGCTTGATTGGATTGCGGAGGTAGGTGTCGAAAACCATGGCGACATTGCGGATGAAGACTATCCCCAAAGGCAGAACCACGAGGCTATCTCCACGGCGCTCGACGAGACCGTCGTTAGCCAGCGAATCTACCGCCTTCTGCTCCTCTGCGAAGTACTCGTCGAAGCGCCGTCCGAACCGAGTTTTCATCTCTCCCATCGGTAGCGCGAAGTTGCACATGAGATGCTCGATTGCCCAGCGGCGGATTAGGTCGTCTTCTGTCAACGCGCGGCCACAATCGGTTGGCAGCCTGCCCTCATCCAGCGGCCGGTAGTACATAAATAGCCGCTTTCCGTTCTGCGCGTACGCGCCGCCGATATAGCTAATCGCCGACGGTCCAACGCCCATCATTTCCGTGTCGGCGATGGTCGTGTAGCCCATGAAATTCCGATGGAGCCGCCCCGCCTCCATGGCCTTTGTCAACTCGTCTTCCGGCCGCGCAAAGTGGTCCATTCCAATAGTCGCGTAGCCACCCTCGACGAAGGCCGTGCGGGCCATAGCGAATAATTCGTGCTTTTCCTCGGTTGCGGGCAGCAGGTCCGCGTCGATCCTTCCTTGGTGTTTCAGTCGGGCCGGCAAGTGCGCGTAGCTGTAGACCGCCAGCCGGTCCGGCCCCATTTCCAAGATGGAGTCGAGCGTCTTCGCCCAACTTTCTTCCTTCTGCGCGGGGAGCCCGTAGATCATGTCCATATTGATGCCCTCGAAGCCGGCCTTACGGCACCAATCGAAAAGTTGCCGCGTCTCTTGCTCCGTCTGACTGCGGCCTATCGCATCTTGAACCGTTGGGTCGAGATCCTGCACCCCCATGCTGATTCGGTTGAAACCCAGTTCGCGCAGGGCCAGAATTTGCTCATGAGAGGTCACACGCGGATCGATCTCGAGCGCCACTTCCGCCGATTCGTCGATCTCGAAGTGCTCGGTTATCATGGCGAACAAGCGCCGGATCTCCTCTACCTTGAGATAGGTCGGAGTTCCGCCGCCCCAATGCAACTGAACCAGGCGGCGGCGCGCGCCAAGATGTTCGGCCACGCTGGCAAGTTCGATCCCGATGTGTTCGAGGAAGGGATCGACCACTTCCTCCTTCTTCGAGATCACCACGTTGCATCCGCAATAGAGGCAGCGCTCCCTGCAAAAAGGGATGTGGATGTACAGGGCGAGGCCCTCGTCCGGGGAAGCGGCAGCGCGTTGCAGCGCCGCTCGGTAGTCGGCCTGCCCGAAGTCCTGGGTCCACTGAGGGGCGGTTGGGTAGCTCGTATAGCGTGGGCCTGCCTTGTCATGCTTTCGCAAGAGCTCTGGCCCAACGGCGATCGTGTTAGAGTCCATCTTTGCTCGCTTTCTTGACGTTTCCAGAGGCAGGTACGCACTTCCGTCTCGCCTCATTGTTTATAAGGCAACGGTTAATAGACATTATATCATGGCGCGCCGTTTCCAACTTCCTATCGAGAAAAGGGAGCCAGGAATGGACAACTACGCAGACGATTGCCGTCACAATTCGTGTGTATTCGTGATTCGACGGAGCCATAGCGCGTTAGGGAGCGACTCCTCGTTTCCCGCACCAGTTGCGCCCGGAACGGGAGTCTCTCAGCGCCTCCAATCGTCGGCTGCTGCCCGGAAATCATTTAGGCAATCGGGATTCGCCAAGACGGCTTCGTTCGTGACGGGCCTTCCATGCAGGATGTTCTTGACGGCGAGTTCGACCTTCTTGCCGTTGTGCGTATAGGGAATCTCGCCGACCTGCCGTATTCTTGCGGGCACATGGCGTGGTGAGCAGCCCTTTCGGATGGTCGAGCGAATCGCTTGCTCCAATTCGTCTGAGTACACATGGGGCTCGGCGAGTTTCACGAACAGCACGATCTCCTCGACGCCGTCTTCTTCGCGTCCGACGGTCAGGCTATCCTCAATCTCGGGCATGCCGTCGAGTGCCGTATAGATCTCGACCGTGCCAATCCGAACGCCGCCGGGGTTGAGCGTCGCGTCGCTCCTCCCCTGAAACCGCAGGCCGCCCGATGGTGTCTCTTCGACAAAATCGCCGTGGCGCCAGCATCCCTGGAAATCGGCAAAGTAGGCTTTCCGGTATTTCTCTCCGTCCGGATCGTTCAAGAAAAAGACCGGCATGCTCACGAAGGGCTTCGTGCAGACCAGTTCCCCTTGCTGTCCCACTACCGCATGGCCATCGTCGTCAAACGCCGCGATGGCCATTCCCAGCCCTTTACACTGCAATTCGCCGCGGCGCACCGGCAATAGCGGATTGCCGAGGGCAAAACACGATATGAGGTCGGTGCCGCCGGCTATCGAACTGAGTTGGACGTCTTCCTTGATCGATTCGTAGACGTACTCGAATTCGGAGTCCGGCAACGTCGAGCCTGTAGACAGGATGCTCCGAATCGAATTGAGTGAATGGGTATCTTTGGGCCGCAGGCTTCGCCGGTTGCACTCGGTCAGGTAACGGCCGCTCGTTCCGAATACGGTGACGCCCAACTCGTCCGCGAGTTCCCAGAGCGCCTCGGGGTCCGGCTGGAACGGCGAGCCCTCGTAGAGAACTATGGCCGAGCCGGTTGCCAGGCCGCTGAGCAACCAATTCCACATCATCCAGCCGCAGGTTGTGTAGTAGAAGAGAACATCTTCGCGGCGCAGGTCTACGTGGAGCGCGTGTTCCTTGCGGTGTTGGAGCAACGTTCCGCCGGTGCCGTGGACGATGCACTTGGGCGCGCCGGTCGTTCCCGACGAATACAGAATGTACAGCGGAGCCATGAAGGGCATCGCCGCGTAACTGGGCTCCGAAGATTCCCGAGAAAGTATGGATTCGAAGGAGAGGATTTCTCCCTGCGTGTCTCCGAATCTATCGCCGGAATAGGTCACGCCGATGATGCATTCGACGCTGTCCAAGC
>PVBE010404122.1_pt1 | contig 13211 bp, 10 predicted proteins | sample 1631181 | NCBI WGS metagenome assembly PVBE01 (sample SAMN08397723, study PRJNA350692) | Marine metagenome, whole genome shotgun sequencing project. | isolation source: water | place: Pacific Ocean | collected 2012-04
GCGAGGCGACAGTGTAGACCGGATCGCCGTTTCTGAAACCTGATTGGCCTCAGAGCCCGACGATCAGGGCCGCCTCCGCCGCCGTGGCCAGCGGGATCGTGAAGTTGTCGTCGAGCCTGCGGCTGCTCAGCTCGGCCACGCTGCCCGCCGCCCCGGCGGCGAGGCAGATCCACAGAACCCGCGTGATGGAGGGGTAGGCGACCAGCAGCGTCACCGCCGTGGCCAGGGCGCCGGCGACGACGAACGCGAGCGTGCCCTCGAGGGTGCGCCCGTGGATCAGCCTCGTTCGGCCCCAGCGTCGCCCGACCAGCGCCGCGATGGGGTCTCCCCAGCCGAGGACCGCGACGGCGACCGCGCACTGCCACGGCTCGGCGAGGAGGCCCAGGATGACCAGGCCGCTCACGTACCAGGTGCCGGAGTTGATGCGCTTGTGCTCGTGGGGATGGGCCACCGGTCCGAACAGCTGCATCACGCGGCGGTTGAACGCCGGGAACGCCCGCCGGACCGTCTCGATGGTCCAGGCCGCGACCGCGAAGGCCAGGGCGATGGGCACCAGCCAGGAGGACGGCGCGAGCACGATCAGCACGACCACCGCGGAGCTGCTGACCATGTGGTAGACGCTGCGCGCGTGGTTGGACGGCCGCACCGTCGGCACGTGGACGTCGAGGGTGCGCAGCTCCGCCCACAGCCCGTCGTAGGCGTCGTGCAGGCGCTGGCGGACCTCGACCCAGTCGGTCTGCTCCGACCGATGGGGCAGGGTCTCGGCGAGGTGGTGGAGGCGGTCGGTGAGCCCAGCGTGGTGAGCCGCAGCGGCGTCGCGGATCGAGCCCGCCCGACCGGCCAGGGCCGTCAGCCGCTCCGCCATGGAGGCCTTCATGTCGTCGCGCATCCGGGCCGGATCGAGATCCCGCAGCGTGGCGTGGACCGCCAGCGCCAGCGCCCGGCTGTCCGCTTTGATGGTCTCGGTCATGGCCTGCCCGTGAATCCTCGCGCCTTCAGGCGCAGCCTAGCAGCGTCAACCGGCCGCGTCGGTCATGAAGCTGTCATCGATCTGTGCGTCATTGTGCGGGCCCGAACAGGTGATCCAGCACCCAGCTCACCGACTCGACGGTGGCCTTCTCGGCCTCGGCGACGAAACCGAACGCGGCGTCCGCGTGGCCCCCGCCAGCGACCACGGTGTACTCGACCTCCATGCCGCCCGCCCGGAGCTCGGCGACCAGCTCGTCGGTGGCCACGCCTATAGCGCCGCGGGCGCCGAACAGCCCCGACAGGGCGGCGCCGAACACGGTGCCGGTCAGGGCGCAGGGGTCGTCGAGCCCCGTGGTGCCGTGGTTGTTGGCCACGACGCCGTAGCCACCCTCGGGCGGATCGACAGGCAGCGGCACGGTGATCGCGGCCAGCGACTCCGCGCCGTCGGTGCGGTGGCGGACCGTCCAGACGGTGTAGCCATTGTCGATGTGGACATCGGGCTCGAGGAACGGGGCGAGGGCAGCGACGGGATAGTCGCCGACCTTGTCTGCGCTCAGCAGGCATCCGTCGAGGTCGCACTCCGGGTCCGGCGCCGGGTCTGCCGAGGGCTCGCCCTCGCCTTCTCCATCGGGCTCACCTTCACCTTCTCCACCGGGCTCACCCTCACCCTCTCCACCGGGCTGACCCTCACCTTCTCCACCGGGCTCACCCTCACCTTCTCCACCGGGCTCACCCTCACCTTCACCTTCTCCACTGGGCTCCCCCGGGGCGGCCGCACCATCGTCGGCGAGCGTGCCTGGCTCGCCCTCCGCGCAGCCAAGCCACCCGGTCCCGACCAGCAGGGGGACGAGCAGGTGCCTCGCCTGCAGACCGAGGATCCAGGGAGCGTGCATCCGGGCCTTGAGGAGGTGGCGCGGCGGACAGGGGTCGGGGTCGGGCGCGCTAACGCGTGACGTCCCAGGGGTCGGGCTCGCAGCCGATCAGCCAGGGGGTGGCGAAGCGCTCCTCGGCAACGGCGGTCGAGTACAGGTCCATGCTGACGGCGTCGTTGATGGGCAGCAGGAACGGCAGGTCGATGACCGACACGCCGGCGGCGCCCTTCACGCCCGCCGACAGGGTCGCCTCGCACACCGGAGCGCCCTCGAGCACCGCCCGGGAGAACGGGCTGACCGGCGACAGCCAGGGGCCTGCGGCGCCGTACAGCTTGGTCTCGATCTTCACCACGAGCGAGGCGCTGACCGAGGCCGCCCCCTGCGCGTCGCCTGTGAGCTCGACCGGCAGCAGCTCAAAGTCGGCGGCGGCGCTCGTGCCCCAGCCCGTGCCCTTTCGCCAAGCCAACCCTGCGTCCAGACCTCCGGCCGCGCCGCCGGCCACGGCGAGATCGGCCTGCCCTGTGGCCTGCACCGTGCCCACGAGGGAGACCTTGGCGCGCACGGTCACGACAACGGGCACGTAGCCGATGAACCAGGTCATGTACTTGGTCGGCGACTTCCACAGATCCTCGCGGAACTTGGCCTGCAGGCCCGCACGGCCCGTGTACTTGAGCTTGATGTCGGCCTTGGCGGTCCCGTGGACCGACATGCCGAACCGCTGCACCCGCCGTCGCCGGATGGACAGGTCGAGCTCCATGCTCGGCCGCAGGTCCACCCGTCCCGACACGACCTCCAGCCGCCCGGCGCTGCCCACGGCGAAGGTGTTTCCGCCGGGGAGGTTCCCCAGGTCCTGGCCCCAACGCCACGCGCCGGTCAGGGGCGAGGTGGCGACTCCATCCGCCAGTCGCACCGGGGAGGCGTCGCCACTCTCCACCGCGTCGGTGAGCAGCGCAGGCGACGTCTCGATGACCAGCCGATCCCCCTGCACCCGGACGACCTCGACGGTCCGGATCAGCCCCTCGCCCTGCGCCGAGATGAGCACCGTCCCGGCGGGCGCGGTCCTCAGGTGCTCACGGCCCGCGATCGGCACCATCAGCCGATCCTCGGTCACCTCGATGGGCGCGCCACCGTCCGCGGTGAGGAGCATGGTGCGTCCGTCGATCTCCACAGGCGCGACCTCCGTCGGCCCGACGCCGCAGCCGGCGAGCAGGCCGCCGAGGAGCAGCAGGTGGAGGGGGGCGATCTGTCGCTTCATGTGGGGCACCTTTCCAGAGACCCCCATCGACGTAGCAAGGGGCGTGCCTACTTCCCATCGGGCGCTCAAGCCCAGCGGACGCCGGGGGGGAGGGGGTGAGCCGGTCGGTGAGGCCGGTCCGGATCGTGACCACGGTGTCCCAGATCGGGGCGGCCCATCCCCGAAACCTACCCCAAGAACGGGAGCACTGCTCCATCCTCAAAGCAGCGGTTATGCCGATCGGCGGCTTGGTCTATCATCCCGCGTCTCCAGAACTGAGGTGGACCACATGGTGGGTACCCGCACCGCGCTCCTCGCGATCCTGCTGACCTCCTGCTTCGGGCTGCTCAACTGCGCCGAGGAGAGCAAGGGCAGGCCCGCGCGGCCCGCCGCGCCCGTGTGCGAGGACACCTGCGATGCCGAGGGCGCCGCCGAGTGCCGGACCCCCGGCTTCCGCGTGTGTGGCGACGCCGATAGCAACAGCTGCCTGGAGTGGAGCGCCGTCGTGGACTGCCCGTCGGCCTGCATCGACGGGTAGTGCGTCAACTGCACCCACGAGTGCGCCGCGGGGAACATCCAGTGCACCCCCGCCGGCGGTGTGCAGACCTGCGGGGTCGGCGGCGACGCGGACAAGTGCCGGGAGTGGTTGGCAGAGGAGAGCTGCCCCGACGGCCAGAACTGCTCTGCGGGTCGCTGCCGTGAGGGCTGCGTCAACGAGTGTGGCGAGGTCGGGGTGAAGCAGTGCAACGGCGACGGCGTTCAGGAGTGCATCCAGATCGACGCCGACGACTGCCTGCACTGGGGCGAGATCACGGCGTGCGAGGCCGGCGAGTCCTGCTCCAACGGCAAGTGCTCCGACACCTGCACCAACGAGTGCGAGGCTGAGAGCCAGCGCTGCGCCGTCGAGGGCTTCGAGACCTGCGGCCAGTTCGACGCCGATGAGTGCCTGGAGTGGTCCGAGGTGACCAAGTGCCAGAACGAGCAGGTCTGCTCCAACGGCGTCTGCGGCGACGTGTGCCTGAACGAGTGCGGCCCCGAGGGGCAGCGGGACTGCACGGGCGCCGGCTTCCGACTGTGCGGCAACGCCGACGAGGACGAGTGCCTCGAGTGGGGCCAGGAGACGGCCTGCGATGAAGGCGAGACCTGCTCCAACGGCCGCTGCGCCGTGGGCTGCATCAACGAGTGCGCCGAGGCCAGCAAGCAGTGCGCCGGCGAGGGGGCGGGCCTGCAGAGCTGCGGCCAGTTCGACGAGGACGCATGCCTGGAGTGGAGCGACATCGTCGCCTGCGACCTCAACGAGACCTGCTCCAACGGCGTGTGCGACGTGGGCTGCGTCAACGAGTGCGCCCTGAACTCCCGCCAATGCGCCGGTGCCGGATTCCAGGTCTGCGGCAACCACGACGAGGACGCCTGCCTCGAGTGGGGCGTCGAGACCGCCTGCCAGGGCGGCACCGTGTGCTCCGCGGGCCAGTGCCTGGAGCAGTGCATCAACGAGTGCGCACCGGACTCGGCGCAGTGCGTTGGCGCGGGCGTGCAGACCTGCGGCGAGTTCGACGGCGACGACTGCACCGACTGGGGCGCGGTGGTGCCGTGCGCAGAAGGTCAGAGCTGTTCCGGCGGCGTCTGCTCCATCGTGTGTGGTGACGAGTGCCTCAACGGCGCCAACCGTTGCGCCCCGGGTGGCGTGCAGGGCTGCGGAAACCACGACGACGACGAGTGCACCGAGTGGGGGGCGGCCGCGCCGTGTCCCGGTGAGGAGGTCTGCTCCAACGGCGAGTGCGCCGCGCAGTGCGTGGACGAGTGCGGTCGGGGCGCCTTGCGCTGCTCCGCCAACGGCGTGGAGACCTGCGGGCAGTTCGACGCGGACGACTGCGCCGAGTGGGGTGCGCCTGCGCCGTGCCCGGCCGGCGAGATCTGCTCCAACGGCGCCTGCGCCGTGAACTGCTCCAACGAGTGCGCCGCGGGCAGCGTGCAGTGCGCCGGCAACGGCTTCCAGAGCTGCGGCGATCACGACGACGACGCCTGCCTGGAGTGGAGCGGCATCGTCGGCTGCCAGGACGGCACCAGCTGCTCCGGCGGCGTGTGCACCCGCTTCTGCGCCAACGAGTGCGAGGGCCAGGCCACCCGCTGCGGCCCCGGCGGTTTGCAGAACTGCGGCCAGTTCGACGGCGACGACTGCCTGGAGTGGAGCCCGGGCGCGCCGTGCCCCGAGGGCGGCGTGTGTGACGCGGGCGCGTGCGCGCAGGTCTGCAACGACGAGTGCATGGCGGGCGTGCTCGACTGCGACGGCGCCAGCGTGATCGAGTGCGGCAACTTCGACGCCGACGGCTGCTCCGAGTGGTCGCTGGGCATCCCGTGCGCCGACGGCGAGGTCTGCAACGGCGGCGCCTGCGATGTGTTCGATGCGGGCTGCGAGGGCGACATCGACTGCCCCGGCGGCTTCATCTGCGCCTTTGGCGTGTGCGTCGAGGCCCAGGCGTGCATGGGCGACGAGGACTGCGCCGCGGGCGAGACCTGTGACCCGCTCACAGGACAGTGCCGTCCCGGTGAGGAGGGGCGCGTGGGGAACCCGTGCGGCGGCGACGCCGACTGCGGCATCAACCTGCTGTGCTCCGCCCCCGAGCTCGGCGGCTACTGCACCAACTTCTGCGACGAGGAGACCCCCTGCCCGCTGGGCTCCACCTGCTACCAGGTCGATCCCGAGGACCCCGAGCTGGCCTTCTGCTTCCGGGACTGCGCCGATCTGGGCCAGTGTGAAGCGAACCACGCCTGCTACGAGACCGGCGGCCCGCTAGGAGGCGCCTGCTACTTCGCCCAGTGCCAGGAGGACGCCGACTGCCCGGCCGAGGATGGCGCCATCGTCGCCTGCGAAGCGGGCCAGTGCGTGGCCCAGAACGCCTGCGACCCGGTCATGGACGAGGGCTGCGCCGAGGGCGAGTCCTGCATCCAGACCGACGCCGGGCCGCTCTGCCTCACCGAGTGCATCATGTTCGAGGACGGCTGCCCGGGCGGCAGCCGCTGCGTGTCGACCGACCTTGAGCTCAACGGCGTCTGCCTGCCGGCGGGCGTGGGCGGGGTCGGCGATCCGTGCAACAGCCATGCTGACTGCGACGAGAACACCATCTGCGTCGACGACGGCCTGGGCGCCACCAGCTGCCGGGCCCAGTGCGACATCGAGCTCGACATCGACTGCGAGGCGCCCGAGGTCTGCCTGTCTCTGGGCGGCCGTGCGGGCATCTGCGTGATCGACTGCGACAGCGACTGCAACCCGGGCGACGCCCGCTGCACCGACGCAGGCATCGAGTTCTGCGAGCAGATCGACGAGGACCTCTGCCTGGAGTGGGGCGGCAACGTGGCTTGCGGCGGGGGGATGAGCTGCAACGAGCTCACGTTGGAGTGCGAGCTGCAGTGCGCCGCAGACGCCGACTGCATGCACCCCCTGGTGCCAGCGTCGTGCGTCGGCGGGCGGTGCGTCATCCAGAGCGAGTGCGACCCGGCCACGGGCGAGGGCTGCGCCGAGATCGAGGAGTGCTTCCTGGCCAACGCCGACGGCTCCGCTGGGGTGTGCCTGGAGGGCTGCGACCCGGTGGGTCCCCCGCCGCGCTGCTCCAACGAGGCCGACGGCTGCGGGTTCTTCGGAGGAGGCGACTTCTGCATCTCGCCCGGACCCGGTCAGAGCGGTGATTTCTGTGAGAGCTCGGCGGACTGCGCCGCGGGCCTCGGCTGCTTCAACACGCCGTCCGGCGGCACCGCCTGCTTCGGGCTCTGCAACGCCATGGAGGGCGAGGCCTGCCCGGGCGATGGCGAGATCTGCAACGACCTGGGCCTGGATGGCCGGATCGGCGTGTGCTTCGAGCCGTGCGAGGATCAGTGCGTCGAGGGGAGTCAGCAGTGCTCCGAGGACGGCGGCCTGCAGACCTGCGTGTTTGAAGGCAACGCCCTCTGCCTGGACTGGGACGCCGGGATCCCCTGTGGCGACGGCATGCGGTGCGACCCCGAGATCCAGGGGTGCCGGATCTCCTGCGAGGCGGACATCGACTGCCTGGTCGACGACGGCGTTCCCAGGGTCTGCGAGGTGGCGACGGGCAACTGCGACGTGCCCACCTGCGTCGTGGGTGGCGGCGGCGCCGAGTGCCCGGGCGACAACCCCGTGTGCGTGGTGACCGAATTCGACGCGGACGGTCAGCCGGTCGGCGACGGCCTCTGCCTGGCCGGCTGCAACGCTCTATTGGGGCAGGACACCTGCGGGGTCGAGGGCAAGTGCGACGCGCTGCCCGTGTCGGACGCAGTCGCCGAGTGGGCGTGCGTCCCGACGTTGGGCCTTGGCCTCGGAGAGGAGTGCGAAGACATCGTGTCCTGCGCGCCGGGCCTGACCTGCATGGGGACCGTCGAGGGGAACAGCATCTGCGCCCAGATCTGCGGCGCGGAGCTGGCCTGCCAGGTCGGCGACTGCGTGGAGATCGAGTGGTACCCGGAGGCGGGCGCCGGCGTGTGCGACGGCTGATAGGACACAGTCGTCGCATTGTTCGAACGGTTCCGGTCAGCCCTCCTTGGCGGGGGCAACGCCAAGAAGGTCGCGACCGAGCTCGCCCGCGGCATGGGTGGGTCGGCCTCGGCCCGCGAGGCAGGCAGCGCCTGGCGGGTCCGGGGCAGCTGGGGCGGCGCCCGTTGCCAGGTGGAGCTCGATGAGCAGGCGGACTCGATGTCGGTGGAGGCCACCTGCGGCGCGGGCTCTGCAGGCAACGCCCGCCTCGACATCACCGAGCCCAACGACTCAGAGGTCCTGGAGCGGCTGCCCATGAAGCTCCGCTTGCACGTCATCGAGGTGCTGGAGGCCGGCCGAGGCACGCTGCGCCTGTCCGAGGGGCGGCTGCGCCTCGACGTCTCCCGCGCCGGCCTCGCCCGACCCGACGCGGCGGCTCAGGCCACCATCCGAATGGACGTCATTGCCGAACTCGCCCAAGCGCTGCCCGGAGTCTTGCGATGACCGTGAAGCCCTCGACGACCGGCTCGAATCAACCGAGCGGTCCGAGCTACCTGGTGGTGGGCTGCGGTGCCGTCGGGGGGGTCATCGCCGGGCACTTGCTCGAGGCGGGCGCAGACGTCGTCGCGACCACGACCAACCCAGCCATCGCCTCGACCGTAGCCGAGCACGGCCTGCGCGTTCAGACGCCAGAGCGGTCGTTCCGCATCGCCACGCCGCTGCCCGCCGCGCCGCCGGCCGCCGCCCGCTTCCGGTATGTCCTGCTGGTGACCCAGGGAAATCGCGCGGCCGAGGCGGCCCGGGCTGCCCAGGAGTCCCTCGCGGATGATGGCTTGGTGGTGGTCCTCCAAAACGGCCTCTGCGAGGAGCGCGTCGCCGAGGTGGTCGGTCCCGAGCGCGTCGTCGGCGCCGTCGTCGGTTGGGGTGCCACCCGGACCGACGAGGGGGTCTTCAGCAAGCTCGGCGGCGGCGGCTTCACCGTGGGCCGCCTGGACGGCTCACCCCTCGGCGACGGCCTGTCCGACCTGCTCACCGCCCTCGCCGCGGTCGGCCCGGTGAAGACCACCGACAACCTGCGCGGCGCCCGCTGGAGCAAGCTCGCGTTGAACTGCGCGGTGAGCGGCCTGGGCACCGTCCTGGGCGACCGCATGGGCGTCTTGCTCCGCCATCGCTTCTGCCGCCGGCTGGCCCTGGAGGTCATGACCGAGGCGGTCACCGTGGCCCTGGCCGAGGGCGTGCGCATGGAGCCCATCGCCGGCACCCTCGACCCCACCTGGGTCGCCCTCAAGCCCGCCGAGCGCGCCGCCCGGCTGGGCCACCCCCGCCTGTTCGCCAAGCACCTCCTCCTCGTCGCCGTCGGCACCAAGTTCCGCAAGATGCGCAGCAGCATGCTCAGAGCCATCGAATCCGGCCGCCCGCCGGGCGTGGAGCTGCTCAACGGAGAGGTCGTGACCCGCGGCCGCAAGCACGGCATCGCCACGCCGTACAACGCAGCCATCGTCAGCACAGTCGAGGCCCAGTCCCGGGGCGAAACGGCCCACGGGCTCGACGCGGTGCGAGCCATCCGCACGCTGCGTATCCCGCACGCCCCCTCGTCGCCAGCCAGATAAGGGCCTCGGCGACGGTCGGCCGGCCCGCCGGTCTTCCGCCGGCTGCTACGTCTCGCTGGCGCAACCGGGCGCTCGCTTACTACAATCCGAAGCTCAACGCCGAGGTGGGCTAGGAAGGCGTTTCCGGCGGTGGGCAGGACCGCCGCGGGCTGGTGGTCTGGCGGCGGCGGGACGGATGCCGTCGAGCAGCGCCAGCCGCCTACTTGATCGGGACGTGCCCGCGGCTGTTCTGGATGAGGCGCGCCATGGGCAGGTCCGGGTCGGGCGAGGGCCAGAAGGCCTGGAATCCGAGGAGGTTGTCGCGGGCCCGCTTGACGGCGTCGGGGCCGTTGTCCTCGATGGCCAGCTTGACGAGCTGGGCGAGGGCGCCGGCGTAGGCGGGGCCTGCGTAGTGGGAGCGGCGGAAGCAGCGGGTGCGGCGGGCGGCCACGCGCTCGAATGCGGCCCGCGCGCCTTCCTCCTCACCGCTCTTCAACAGCACCTGCCCCAGCTTGTAGGGGCCTCGACAGGGTGACGGGAGCTTGCGGGCCTCGGTGATCGCCTCGGGGTAGCGCCCTTCGGCCACGGCGATGGCGACCTTCAGGCCGCGACCGTAGGTGTCGGTGGAGTGGTAGGGCACGCGCTCGGCCGGGATCGCCTCCAGTCGGGCGAGCGCCCGCTTGCCGCCCTCCAAGTCTCCGAGCCCGACCGCGGCGAGGCCGTCAAACCGGACCCGCGACGCGATCATGAAGTCGCGATCTGTGTCGGCGACCTCGGGCTGGCCCGCCATCTCACCGATCCGGGCGGTCAGCTCCTTGAGCTCGCCCCAGCGTCCAAGGAGGTTCGCCGTCGAACTCAGCCCGGCCAGCACGCGCACGGCCTGGCCGTAGTCCCCGCCAGCCACCGCCATCGCCACGGTCTTGCGGCCCAGGGCGACGCCTGCTGCGACGCGGCCCCGGTTGATGAGCGCCTCGGCGTGATCGCGCCCGAATCGCAGGCGGCTGGGCAGCGATACGCCACCCGCCATGGCCAGGGCCTCCTCCCCAGCGCGCCCGCGCTCGTCGCCTTGGGCGAGCAGCACCGATGCGAGCAGCCGACGGGCGTCCACCGCGCCGCCGTCGACCTCCAGGGCCTGGCGTGCAGCCCAATCGGCCTGGCTCAGCGCCCCGCGGGCGAGCGCGATGTCACCTTGAGCGATGAGCAGAGCGGGCGAGCGGGGGTTGTGCAGCAGCCCCTGATCGATGGTCAGGTCCGCCTCGACGAAGTCGCCCCGCCAATGCTGAAGACGGGCCTTGTGCAGGTAGGCCAGCCCCCCCGTGGCGTCGAGGCGGATGGCGTAGTCCAGCGTGACCAGGTGGCCCTTGCCGTCTCCTGCCTCACCCTGGACAAGCCCGCCCCAGAGCACGGCCTGATACGATCGCTCGTTGGCCTCGATGAACGCGACGGCGTCCTTCGCCAGCGCCTTGTCGCGCGACCCCTGCCGCAGGCCCCGCAAGAGCAGTCGGATCATCTCGGCCTCCAGCTCCTCCTCTGCCATCGCCCGGGTCGCGGAGGCGGCTTCCAGCAGGCGGATGGCCGTGGCGGACCTGCGGCGCTCGATGTGGGTCCAAGCCAGGTAGAGCCTTGGCGCCAGCAGGAAGGGCGCCTCACCGGCGGCGGACTCGAAGAACCGTTGGGCCGACGCGAACTCGCAGGCTTTCAGGGCCTCGCGGCCTCGCTCCAGGTGGCGTCGCGCGTACCGGACCGCTGGATCGACCACCTTCGGCGTGCCCGCTGCTGACGGGGCCTCGGTGGCGGTGGCGACAGCAGGTGGAGGCGAGGCCGGCGCCGGCCGATCGCGGCTGGCCCAGATCACGGCGGCGATGGCGATGGCCGCGAACACGCCGCAGGCAACCACAAGGTGGGTGCTGCGGGGGGGGGCTCGGGGCGGCCGTCACGGCCGCACGCACCGCCTCCGCCATGGTCTTGGCGTCCGCGTACCGGTCCGCCGGCTGGCGTGCCGTCGCGGTGCGGACGACCCGCCCCAGGGGGTGCCAGGCGAGGCCTCCGGAGAGCGCGGGGACGTCCTCGAGCACCTTCTTCTGGACCAGCTCCATCAGCGTCGAGCCGCTGAACGGCGGAACGCCGGTTAGGAGGTGATACAGCACGCACCCCATGGCGTAGATGTCGGCGCGGGCGTCCACCTCGCCACCGTCGAGCTGCTCAGGGGCCATGTACCGGACGGTGCCCAGCATCATCCCGGTCGCCGTGAGCTGCTCGTCGGTGATGCCGGCCTCGTACCGGACCTTGGCGATCCCGAAGTCCAGGACCTTGACGGTCTGGGCGTCCCACGAGGCGTGGCTGACCATGATGTTGCCGGGCTTGAGGTCTCGGTGGACCAGGCCAGCGGCGTGGGCCTCGACCAGCGCCTCCAGGGTCTGGCCGACGACGAACGCCGCCCGGTCCGGGTGCAGCGGACCCTCGGTCAGGACCTCCACGAGCGACCGGCCGTCGATGAGCTCGAGGGCCATGAACAACATGTCGTCGCCGTGTACGCCGAAGTCGAACAGCCGCACGGTGTTTGGGTGACAGAGCTTGCCGACCACCGCCGCCTCGCGCTCGAACCGCTTGCGCATCATGACCCCGCCGCCGGTGGAGCCGCCGGCCGCGCTGCGGATGACCTTCAGCGCCACGTCGCGGTCGACGGCCAGCTGCCGAGCCCGGTAGACAGCGCCCATACCTCCCATGCCGATCAGACCGATGATCTCGTAGCGATCCGCCACCACATCGCCGGTCTGCAGCGGTCCCGCGACGAGGGTGTCGTCCGGGCCGGTCACGGCACGGGCTCGACGCTCTCGACCCGGAAGTGGGGGTCGTCGATCTGCTGTGACCGGGAAACGGCCGCAGTCGCCTCCACGGACGGGTTCACGCTACGGAGTGGCGTGGTAGACCATCCGGTCCCACGCGTTGCTGCCGTTGAGATCCGTCTGGTCCCCGCACCGCCAGCCGTTGTTGATCCGGCCACTGGACGTGTGCCAGCACAGGCGGGTGTTGTCCGCGCGTGAGTTCGTGTCGCAGGAGTTGCGGTTGACCGCTTCGCCGGCGCGGACGAAGCCCCAGGACTCGCTGAGGCCGTAGTACCAGCCGACGCCGTTGGCCGGGTGGGTCGCGTTCTGCTCCCCCATGTCGAACAGCACGTCCGCTCGGGGGGCGTGCGCGGCGACCCGCAGCGTGTCTGCGCCCGTGGCCCGGCAAGCGAGCATGAGCCAGGCGCCATCGCAGTCCTGGTCGATCTCGCCGAGGACGAGCGGTCCGTTCCGGACTGAATAGCGGTTGGTGAAGCACTGCTCCCACCCACCACCGAGCACATCGGCGATGGGCACGTTGTTCCGGACGCCCTGCCACTGCAGGACGTCGGCGCCACAGGATCCGCCCTGGCACTCGAGCCCGTCCTGGCACGCGTTCCGGCAGCGCCCGCAGTGGTCCTCGTTGTCCTGCAGCGACGTGCAGATGTTGTCGCAGAGGTCGAACCCCTCCGGGTACTGGGCGAACCGCGCCCAGTCTCCGTCGCGGCACTCGATCACGGGCGCTCCTGACATTTCAGTGGGTCGCTGACGGTTGAGGTGAGCGCGCACGCCGCCAACGAGATGTCTCCCGAGGAGATCGCCAACGCCAAGCACGAGTCGGGGATGATCCACGGCTCCAAGGCCGACTCGAACCTCGACGCCGTGTGTGAGCGCAACGGCTGGATCGGCGACGGCGAGTGCGACAGCTTCTGCAGCCAGGATACCGAGGACTGCGGCGGCGTTGCCGAGGTCGAGATCGACCCCACGACCGACCCCGAGCCCGAGCCTGTCGAGGAACCCGAGGTCGAGGCGGATCCCTGGGCCCTGGCCAAGGACGTCGACCAGCACGAGGTCACGTTCGAGCTCGAGGCCGCGCCCGAGGGCTACAAGCGCCCCCAGGCCGACAGCTACAACCTGGGCGGCACCGAGTTCTGGCAGAAGTGGGAGGGCGGCGAGAGCCCGACCTTCTCGTTCTCCAAGGGCACCGACGCCGGCCGCACCTGCATGCAGGCCAGCGCC
>PVBE011743080.1_pt1 | contig 13210 bp, 8 predicted proteins | sample 1631181 | NCBI WGS metagenome assembly PVBE01 (sample SAMN08397723, study PRJNA350692) | Marine metagenome, whole genome shotgun sequencing project. | isolation source: water | place: Pacific Ocean | collected 2012-04
ATAGCAAACTTAACAACGAACAAAAATTAAGAGAATATTATAGAACTACTAAACCCTACTTAAGCGATTCAGAAATAACATTTCACATGGAAGAACAATTCGCTTGGGATGAGGAAGAAGATAGATACGAAGGTTTTTTCTCTTACAATTTTCCAATTTCTAATAATATTAGATCAGAGTTAGCCTTAAATTATGAATGGTCAGAAATTAGTCAATCTGGAGATGTAACACTTTCAAGAGAATTTCAATATTGGAAACCGCGCATAGATATCAAATGGGATTATAAAAAAAATAGACAAATTAGATTTAATATCGAAAGAAATGTCGGACAAATAAACTTTGATGACTTCATATCAAGTTATGATCAATTTGAAGAAAGAATAAGAGCTGGTAACCCTGATCTGCAACCTGCAACTGCTTGGGAAATTAGACTAGAGCATGAGTGGAGAATTCCAAATGATGGAGGGGTTATTACTTTAAAGGGTTTTGCTACAGAAATAGATGGACCTGTTGAACGTGTTCCAATTGGAGGTTTTGCTGCAATAGGTAACCTTGGTACTGGCGAATTAACTCGAGCAAGAATAGATGGAAGCGTTAGAATAGATAAAATCCTTAAAGGAGGAGTTTTGAGATTCATGGGATACCTTCAAAGCTCTGAAGTAACAGATCCAGTTACAAATCGTAAAAGAGACTTATCATGGCTTAAAAGGTGGCAGACAATGTTAGGTATAAGACAAGATGTTCCTGGTGGAAAATATAGCTGGGGTATTACATATAGATCTGAGTCACAATTTAATATTTATGACCCCTATCTATGGGGAAGATTTGCTCCAGATCCTACAATGGGATTTGGTTTTACCGCAAAAATTAACCCAAGATTAAATTTAAATTTTATGATTAAGAATGTTTTGGGTAACAATAACGGTTTTGGTCGTAAAATTATTTATGATGGCTTTAAATCTAAAAATGATATCCTTATAAAAGAAAACTTTGATGTTAATGACCATACTTTTTATAGAATCGAACTTGAGGGTACTTTTTAATTTAAACAGCGTGACTTGGGTGATCTATATCATCATCATATTTAACTTCTTTGTTTAATCTTTTATCCATGATTGAGATAATTAGACAAAGAAGCATTAATAAAATTCCTAAAAAGTAAGGATAATCAGGACTTATATCAAATAACTTCATTCCAGTTAATGGATTGATAACAAAACCAGCAGCATAAGCGCTAACTAAAATACCTGCCGCTGCTCCTTGTTCATCCTTATCAACCCCTAATGATACACCTGTGAACAAACCAGGTCCCATTAAAGCGCCTCCTATTCCATAAATAGCTAACGCAAAACTCATATAATAAAGATTATTAGAAAAAATAAATGCTATTAATGCTAAGATAGAAAAAATACTTCCAGTTCGTAGTAAAGAACCAGGTGTTGGCGATATTCTTCTTATAATAAAGAATTGCACAATGAAAGTAGCAACTCCCATTAAAATTAGCACTCTGCCGGTATAAAAAGTTGCTTCCATTATTGTATAACTAAATTTATCCTGAAGATACATAGCAAGTAACTGCATAATAATTGCTTGGGTTTGGCTTATAAAAAAACCCATAGCAATAAAAGTTAGAATTCTTGGATCAAATGCTGTTAAACGAACTTCATGTACCTTTGCAGGAATTAAGGGTTTTGTTTTTTCAGGAAGAAATATCCAAATTAAAATTGCTATTAAGCCTGTAATAGAGCCAAAAAGAAAATAAGGAACTAGCGGCCCTAATAGTATTGCCTGAGATGCTAAAGCTGGTCCAATAATTCCGCTAACAGCAAAAGCTGAACCCATTAGTGCCATAACTCCTGATCTTTCTTTTTCCGTTGTCCTATCTGCAACATAAGCCATTGAAGCTGAATGTGAGCCCGAACCTAAGAAACCAAAAAAACCTCTTGTAACTATCAACAATATAAAAAGAGAGCTAAGGCTGAATAAGCCATCATTAAATAATTTAAATTCTATTCCCATTAAAATTGTTGTAACAGAATAAATAAAGAGACCTAAAAGAATGATTGATTTCCTGCCTACATAGTCACTTTTTCTACCCCAATAAGGACTCATAAACATCCAGCCTAAAGCTGATAATGAAAAAATTAATCCTATTTCAGTAGTGCTTAAACCTAGGCCTCTAGCGTAAGGTGGTAAAACAGCTATGAATAGAGTTTGGCCTGTACCAATTGCGAACATACCAAGAAATAGAACTCTAAAGCCAAATTTTCTTTCCTTAGGCGTCGTACTAATTGAAGTGGACATTCTGTGTGTTTATATGCTGTTGCAGCAAAGATCAATAAACTAATTATCCAGCGTGGCTTCCCATTGACCCATCAGCAAATCTTCCGCCATCAACATTTATATCTGCCCCAGTAATATAATTACTAGCGCAAAGAAATAGAATTGCATCTGCCATATGCTCTGGTAAACCAACCATTCTTATTGGAGTTTCTTGAATGAAGAAATTTTTGAGGTTCTCATCTCCGCCTTCTCCTCCGCCAACCATAGTTGTCCAAATAACACCGGGATGAAGAGCATTGACTCTTATTTTTCTTTTAGCGGCTTCTAAAGCAACTGATTTTGTCATTGATGTTACGGCCCCTTTTGAAGCACAATAACCCGCTCCTTGTGGTAACCCCATTTGGCCCATCAAAGAGGAAACATTAACAATTGCACCATCATCATTCATTCTGTTTAAACAATGTTTCATACCCAACCATGTACCGTCTATATTTACTGAACATATTTGTTTAAAATCTTCTAAAGAAGTTTCGGCAATAGGTTTGATCCAGAATTGCCCAGCATTATTAACTAAATAATCAATTGATCCATATACATTTATAGTTTCTTGAATAACCTCTTTCCAATTTTCTTCACTTGAAACATCATGTTTAATATATATACATTTACCACCTTCATTTATAACCATGTCAGCAGTTTTTTGTCCTTCTTCTTCATTTCTTCCAGTTATTGTTAGGAGAGCGCCTTCAGAAGATAATTTCAAAGCTGTTTCTCTACCTATACCTACGGAGGTAGCACCAGTTATAATAGCTACTTTATTCTTTAATCTATTCATTGAAGCTTTTACTGAGCAATCAGTCCTCCATCGATTGTTATTTCTGCGCCAGTCATAAAGACAGACTCGTCTGAAACTAAAAATCTAATAGCCTCAGCTATTTCATCAGATGATCCTTTTCTTTCAAATGGGATCATAGCGATACTATCTTTTTCGTACTTAAGAGAGTCTATAGATTCAGGATAATTTTTTTTGAAATCCTCTTCTGTATATGTATCAACCAAACCAGGATGTATTGAATTAACCCTTATTTTTTCTGGCCCTAGCTCACAGGCTCCGGCTTTAGCTAATAATTTAACGCCACCATGTGCAGCGCTTAATGCTGACATATTTGTTGCTCCTATTTTTGCTAGAACAGAGGACATCATTACGATGGAACCACCTTTACCGTGTTTACGAATAGCTTCAGTTCCATATTTTAAGCCTAAAAAACATCCATCAAGACTAGTATTAATAAGTGATTTAAAACTTTCATGAGAGCAATCTAGAATAGATTGATAATTGTAACTTCCAGCATTATTCACAACAGCGTCTATTTGAGGAAAAATTTTCAAAGTTTCTTCAATAATTCTCTGCCAGCTCTCTTCTTTAGTTACATCATGAGGAATAAATTTTGCTGATCTATTTTTTGATAATATATCTTTCTCTATGGAAAGACCTTCTTCGGTTGTTCTACATGTAATAACAACATTTGCGCCTTCATCAGCTAATAACTTACATGCTGAAGCGCCTATTCCTCTACCTCCGCCCGTAATTATAATTGTTTTATTTTTTAGACTAGTCATGGTTTGAGTTTATATATATACAAAAAAAAGAAGTTAAACGCTATATATCTTACTTTATTTTACAACATTTTATTAGAAATCTAGTATAATAATAAACTATTGATATTAAATAATGAAAAGATTTATATATTAAATAAAAGTACTCTTTGGAGAAATTTATGAGTGAGACAATAAAGCCAATCGATGAAGATCTTGAAAAGGTTAATATATTTGACCCTGAGCTTATGGCCTGTCCACATGCTTTTTTTAAAAAACTTCGTGATGAAGCTCCCGTATTTCAAGATCCAAATACTGGAATTTTTCAAGTTTCAAAACATGAATTGATTTGTAAAGTTGCAAGAGATGCTAAACTTTTTTCCAATCAATTTGGAACAATTCAAAGAAGTGGAGGCGGTGATTATCCTCAGGAAGCTGCTGATATTATGGCTACAGATGGATATCCTCCTGTCGATACAATGCTTACTGCCGATCCACCAAGACATACAAGTTACAGAAGGTTAGTTGATAAAGCTTTTTCACCGGCAAGAGTTTCAGATATGGGACCTGAAATTGAAGATAAAATAAATTTTATAATCGATCAATTCTATGACCAAGGCAAGTGCGATGTTAGCAGGGATATAGCACAACAACTACCTGTTAGAGTAATAGCTGAACAAATGGGTGTTCCTTTAGAAGATTATGATAATTTTTGCGGATGGTCAGATGCATTTGTTCAACAACTCTCTGGAACAAGTTCTCCAGAAGAGCATATTGAGATTGCAAAACAATTAGTTCAATTCCAGCAATATTTTGCAAATAAATTAAAAGAGAAAGAAAATAATGCAACTGATGATATAATTTCAGACCTAGCAAATCTTGATTTCGAAGATGAGAATGGTGAAAATAGAAAATTAGAAACAGCCGAACAATTATCTATCTTACAACAATTATTGGTTGCTGGTAATGCTACAACAGCGCATACAATTACTGAGGCTTTCTATTTACTAATTTCAAATCCTGATCAAATGGAATTAGTTGTAAATGATCATAGTTTAATCCCTAATATGATTGAAGAAGCTCTAAGACTGTTAACGCCTACAAATAATATGTGGAGAATTGCCACTGAGGATACAGAGCTAGGTGGCGTTGAAATACCTAAAGGATCAGTAATTTTAATTCGTTACGGATCAGGAAATAGAGATGAAGAACTATTTGAAAATCCTGATAAATTTGATGTTACTAGAAAGAATGCTCGAAGACACATAGCATTTGGACAAGGTATTCATGTTTGCTTAGGTATGAATTTAGCCAGAAAAGAAATGTATACAGCTTTCCCAATAATATTGGATAGACTAAAAAATATGAGATTCTCAGAAGGAAATAATTTTATTTATAGCCCTAATGTTTTGTTAAGAGGGTTAGACAACCTTTATATTGAATTTGATACCTAAATAAATTTAATTATTAATTCTATCGCTAATATTATATTCATTAACCTTATTATTGATAATAGTGTTAGTTTCTGATTTTCTTAAATCTTCAAAGTAGTCTCTTCTTACAATAGTTAAGACTTGATCTAGATCTAACTGTTTTAATTTTGTGTAATTAAAAATTCTAACTAAATGATAGCCCAGTGAAGATTGAATTGGCCCTTGCCATTCTTTTGTTTCTTTATCAAGTGAAAATATATTCGAAGTTCCTTTTTCACCAAAATGCCCTAATATAAAAGAATAGGTTTTTTTCGAGTAATTCTTTTGATAAGGAAAAACTATACCCCCACTTTTAATAAGGTCATCTATTTTGCCTTCATCAGTCTCAGATTTCATATCAATTAAAAAAGATTCAGCTAATTCATAAGATGGGAAGAACACATGTGAGAACGATATTGTTTCAGGTTCAATGTAAAGTGATTTATTATTGGTAAAATAATTATTTAATACTTCAATATCTACATCATCAGCATTTAAATCAAAACCGACTAAGGCTTGTTGTCCTAATTGAGCTAATCTAGCAGAAATTATAGAGTCCATTTTATCTAAACCAAGGTTTTTTGCTTCTCTTGTTAATACCTCTCGCTGGATATAATCCTTCTTTAATTGATTAATTTGGTCTGAAGTTAATGATTTATAATCCTTATTGTAAGGATTTTCAGGATCTAAATTATTAAAATAAAAAATCTTTAAATTATTATCTGTAATTATAATGGTTTTATCATCAATGCTAGAAGTCTTCTGAAGAGTACTGAGCGCGATAATTGATAACCCTAGTATCAAACCAAAAATTACAAAGATTTTTTTCTTCACTATGGATTATACCAAATTGAGGATGTATAAGCTCTTTCCTGATGTACTTTAGGCACATATGCAGGAATATCTATCCCAAAAACTGCGCTATCATATGTTGTCCATCTCGGTGTAGGTATTTCTAAAACCCTCACATAATAAAAAGCTGATTGATTTGGATTAAAGTCTGGATCTTCCCAGAATGTAGTTATATATGGTTGTCCAATAGAATTGTCATATGATGCTTTATCAACATCTACTGTACTTTGTCCAGCATCATCAGAAACTACAACATCATATACCTTTTCCAATGATCTTCCGTATGAGTCAATCCAACCTTTGATTATTTGGACACGCTCAATATTTGCTCCATTTGGATCCTTTGATGCCATAATTAAGAAGTTTGGTCTTTTATTTTTACCTCTCTCACCAAAATCTGAACCCATTGGAACTCCCTTAGAATATCCTGTATCAACAAAATTGGGTTTGAGAGCATCTTCTTCAGAAAAGTCCCATCCGCCGAAAAACCTTACAGCAATTCTTGGTCCAGTGGTTGCATATGTTTCTTTTCTCTTAAAAGCATCAAAAATTTCTTCACGTGTATTTTCTCTAGCCCAAACAGCAGCATAACCAGAAGCTGTAATAAGCCAGTTTCTCCATAAATCTCCTTGACCCTCAGCATCAGGTCTTTCGCATCCAGCCATACAATTACTCATTCTCCCAGGTCCAGGTTCAGAATCGACAAATTTACCAAAAAAATTGTCTTCCGCTGAAGCTGCAAGAGCAGTATGATTATCTGTACTTCCTATTACTCCAAATTTATATGGATTAACCCCTATCTTTTTTTCTATTTCTAAACCTCGTCTGAGAGCAGGCCTTACATAGCTCCCTTTATATCTATGCTCTTCACTTTTTTTGTAACGATAGCATTTATAATTCTCGTCATTGGCACAATCCCCTTCAGTGTTTATTTTTTCAATACGATTTACTTCGCTTCTTCCGATATTTCCTTCCCAGGTTTCATAATCAGCAAATGGATCGTCTGGAGATACTACAGGATGTGTTTCACTATCTCCCTTAACCTGTGTAGCCTCAACTAACGGCTCCCACCTATTTCTCATATTTGCATATGCCTGATCAATTGGTTCACCATATGAGTTTTCAAGAGGGAACATTCTTCCTCCACTAATATTACTGTTATGAGAAATAGAGATAGCTTCTCCACCAGTTGTTTTATTGTAATTTTCAAGAAATGACCATAAATCCTCTGGTTTATCACTATCAATTGCTGAAAAGGGAATAATTTTTTGTGCTTTCTCAGAGCCGTCTTTAAAAACCACTACACGATGAAGGTTGTCGCCAGTTGGAGCAGGGGTCCACTCATAACCTATAAATGCAGTGAAGACTCCAGGATTATTAAAGCGATCTACATTTTCAGTTATCTCTTTCCAAATTGGTGTATAGGTTTCTTTTTCAAAGCTTTGTTCTTGATTTCCATTAAGTCCTTCAACAAATTCAGTAAAAAGTCTTGGATCATTTGTATCCATGTAATGTCTCCACCTTTTACCTAAAGGTGTTTTTAAGATTTCAGGTTCACTATTTTCTATTCTTTTAAAAACACCTAAATATGTTGCGTGATCAGATACCATAAAAAAGTCAAGCGGCACTCTTAATTTTGCTTTTACGCCACTTTCAGAAACAACCTCTTCTCCTCTCGCAAAACGAAAGGCATCGCTTGGAGTAAGGTTTGAATTACCAAGTGACCATGCATCTGCAGATTGATTTGAATGCAAATGTGTATCACCCCATAAAAGTTTATCAGGATAGTCTTTTCCAACTGCTGGAGAGTACTCGTTCGCTTGCAAGTTAGAAATAAATAACAAATATACAAAAAATATAAAAAAACTTCTTAAAAACATAATTTGGTTCCCCTCCAAAGAGTTATAATACTAAATAAATATAATCTATTATCAATAAAAAAAGGGCGCAAATAGCGCCCTTTTACTATCATACATTATTCTTCTTTTAGAATTTAGCTTCAAATTCTACGCCAAAGTATCTTGGTCTATTCACGGTACCAAAACTCCATAATCCTGGAACATAAACAGGTGAAGAATCTGAAGCGCTTGTAGCATTAACACTTGAAGCCACATCAAGAAAATGAAGAAGATAATCTTCATCACCAAGATTTTTACCGAATAGAGATAATCTCCAATTTTCAGTCTCATAACTTATAGAGGCATCAATAATACCATGTGCTTTATTACATGCTGGGTTTGCGCCATAATGAGCTTCAATAGCTTTAAAGTTATTACCTTGAACACAGTAATCATCTTTCCATCTATAATTTAAACTTGAAACTATGAAATTACCATTAGTAAGGGCGTATTCATGTAAAGCTCCAAGAGCTAATGTCATTTCAGGAGCTCTTCTCAAATCAAAACCGCTTTTATCCACCATATTGCCAGCGCCATCTTGAACCATATAATTATCATAATTAGCATCCAAGATACCTAAGTTAGCCGTTAGAGTAAGACCTTCGGTAGGAATCCAAAGAGTTTCAATTTCTAAACCATCTATACTTACTGCAGCAGCATTTTGTACAATAGTCAAAGTCACTGCACCATCTGTTCCTGGTAAAACAACATCCTCTTGCTTATCGGTATAATCAACAGTGAACGCAGATGCATTAAATTGGAATGTATTATTAGCCCAAATTGTTTTTATACCAAGTTCAATACTTTCAACACTTTCTGGATCGTAAGGACCAGCATTATTTGCACCAGTTGCTCTTCCGTTAAAACCACCAGATCTAAAACCTTCAGAATAGGTGGCATATGCAATACCGTTTTCTAATTCATAAGTGAAACCAATTTTTGGAGTAAAATCATCCCAACTTTCAGTTCCTGTAAATGTAGCATTTTCTCCTGTGACTGGATCAGTATAATCATTCTGCGCTGTAGCAGTAGGTACATATCCAGGGCATTGTCCCCAAGATTTTTGAATAATTCTTGGATCTGGATCAGATGAGCCAAACCAATTAAATATCGGTGTCTCATCCCCTGCCTTAGTTGTAAACATTTGGCAGAATTCCTTTTCTTCATCAATCCATCTACCACCAACAGTTAATGTTATTTTATCGTTAACATCGTAATCTAGTTGTCCAAAGAAAGCGGTATTTTCTGTTGAATGAAGGGTTCTTGGAGAATCATTAAAACCCCCAAAGAAGTAGGTAGTTTGCCATGCATCATATTCACTATCCCAGAGATATCCTCCAAGTGTAAGTTGACCATTAGTAAATTTAGATTCCCATCTAACTTCAATGCTTTCTTGCTCTTCAAATTGAGGTCTTGAAACTCTGAATAACTCTAAAGCACTCGCATCAAATTCTTGTAATGAAGTTTCTTCCATTTCTCTTGAACCATAAACAAATACTAATTTATTATTTTCATTAATATCATATTCAACATTTAAAGTTACAGCCTCAACCTCAACACTCGCAGATTGTTCTGTATTTTGAAAAACTGTTCTATGAAAACCTAAATCTGAACCACCGTTACACTCTGAAGCCAATGGTTGTCCAACGACACCGAATAATTCTCCAGGTTGAGTAAAGCAGGATACTGGGCGAACATCTGTTTGATCATCAATATCATCATAAGTTAATTGAATTTGAAGATTATCTGTTGGATTCCATAATGCGGAAAAGCTGTATGCTTCAACATCTACGCCACCCTCATCCGTTTGTCTTGTAGGATTGTAGAAATATTCACCGCCATCTAATCTCATGGCAGTTAATTTAGTGGCTAATGTTCCATTTAATAAAGCTGGTAGGTTTAAAACTGCCTTTATATCAGTTTGAGAGTCTTCAGCAGCGGTAATATTAATTTTTCCTCCAAGCTCTCCAGTTGGTTTAGATCGAATAACATGAACCAAACCACCTATTGTGTTTCGTCCAAACATTGTTCCTTGTGGACCACGAAGAACTTCAATCCTCTCAGCATCCCAAGTATTTAAAAGAGCTCCTGTTGCTGTGGCAAGATAAATTCCGTCTTGATAAACTGCGACAGCTGGGTCAAAACTTTTCTCAACATCATTCATTTGAACGCCACGAATAGATATTGCGGCCGTTCCGTTACCTAAAATTGGATCAATAATTAGATTTGGTGAAACACCTGCTACATCTAATAGATCACGAGCAAATGTTTTTTCTAATGTTGCTGCATCCATCGCACTTACTGAAGAAGGTACATCTTGAAGATTTTCTTCTCTCTTTTGAGCGGTTACAACAATCTCTTCAATTGAAGATGTGATTTCTCTTTGCGCATAAGCATAATCAAAAACAACCAAACTCATAAAAAATGAGATAGTTATTGATAAAATAGTAAATTTTTTAATTTTCATAAATATGTCCTTACAATTAGTTTAAATAATTGATTTTTTTTATTAATTCAGATTCTTAACCTATCATATTAATAAAACCAAGTTATTTTTTTGAACAAAAAAAAGGGCGCATATAAAGCGCCCTTTAATTATTTTTTAATTAATTAAGAGAATTAAAACTCAACTCCTAAAGATATTCCAAAATGTTGTCTCTTTTGTGGTGTTGCAAAAGCAAAAGCACCAGCATCAAATGGACGCACAATATATGCACCATCTTCAAGAACATCATTTCCGAATATAGTAAATGTTAAATCTGTACCACCAGCAGTTGTAGTATTATATGTTAATGATAGATCTAATTTACTCTCTCCATCAGTAATAATGTCTGCTCCAGGCCCAAATATATAAACTTCAGGATCGTAAGTACCATAGTAATCATCTTTTGAAGAAAATGTTCCGGCAAAAATAATCTCACCTCTGCTAGTTGGCGCTATATATTCCCAACTTAAACTTGCAGTATAATCCGGTGCCATTTTTAGTTTTGCATATGCAGAAACATCTACTCCATTATTGATAAACTCATCATAAGACGCATCCAAAATACCAATCGCAGTTCTAAAAGTTAATCTTTCAGTAGCTATATAAGTACCCTCAATTTCTAATCCATCAATTGATACCTCACCGGCATTACGAACAAAAGTACATGTAGTACCACAAGTCTGAGGTACCCCATCAACAACTATTGTACCATCACCTGGTGTCACGATTGTTTCTTGCTTGTCTGTATAATCATTTGTAAAGGCAGTTAGATTTAAGATTAAACGATTATCAAGTAATTCACTTCTAAGGCCTAATTCAATAGTCTCAACCTCTTCTGATCCAAATGGACCAACTGATTCAGGTGTTGTTCCTCTTGCATTAAATCCACCCGAACGGAAACCGGTTGAATGAGACAAATAAACCATTCCAAAATCTGTATTTCTTTGAATTACAACTTTATGCTGAACATTTTCATCTTGGAAGTCTCTTGTTAAATCAAGAACAGTAGGAGTTCTAGCAACTTTATTATCATATGATGCAAATGTCTTAATATTGAAATCTTTTTCTTCTTCTGTGTATCTTATACCTAATGAAAGAGTCCAAAGATCAGAAAGATCATAACTCATATCACCAAAAATAGCCCAGGCTTCAGCATCTTGAACAGATCTAAAGTTTTGAACAGGTCCAGAATCCATATTAGCTTCAGTTTCAATTGTGTAAAAACCTAAAACATAGTTCAGAGGGCCGTCTTTATCAGACACCAACTGAATCTCATGAGAAGTTTGCTCATATGTTTGATCTCTTACAACTGGGAATACGCAATTTGGAGTTACAACTGCTCCAGCTGAACCCCATGAACATACATCCATAAGTTCTGCAAAATCATTATTACCAGAAATTAGTTTAAGAACATGATCTTCAAGTTCCCACTCCATTCGAAGTGACATATTATTTCCTTGAATACCACTGTAGAAACCTGCTGCAGAATATACTGTCATATAATCATTTTCTTTTGACAGCGCTCCAGATGTAGCATTTCCTTGGCCTAATAGAGCAAAGACACCCTGAGGTGCTCCTAATTTATTTGTATAAAATTCTGTAATATTAAGAAGGTTATGCTGAGAATTATCATTATAATTATCGAAAGTGAAATTAACATTAATTTTTTCAGAAAGATCAAAATCTAACACAACTGATGCAGCAGTTAGATCGCGTAATTTCTCTCTTTCGTTACGAGTAACATTAAAAGCAAAATTGTCACTTTGAAGTCTTCTTCCAGTAACTTTAATACCGCCATTATCTCCAAGAGGCATATTTACAACTAACTTAACATCACTTGTATTATCTTCCTCAAGATCAGTTTTAAATTTAACCCCAAATTCTCTTGTTGGCTTTGTTCTGTTAATAGATATAACACCACCAATAGTGTTTCTTCCAAAAATTGTGCCTTGTGGGCCACGGAGAATTTCAACTGATTCAAGATCAAAAAGATCTAAATCAGTACCAGAATTCGATGCAGCGAAAACACCATCTATAACTGTACCAACAGTTGGCTCAAATGTTTTTTCCAAATCATCAAATGATAAACCACGAATAGCGGCACTCATACCGCCGCCACCAAAAGCCATATCATACATTTCAACATTTGGCGCAAGTTTTTCTAAATCTTGAACTCTTTGGATATTTCCTCTTTCAACTTGCTCAACACTTAGGGCTGATACAGCAACAGGAACATCTTGAATTGATTCAGATCTCTTACGAGCTGTCACAATTATTTCCTCAACAGTATATCCTGATGAGTTCTCTGTTTGAGCATTTATTTTTTCTAGAGTTAAAAAAGAAAAAGTAAGCGCAAACATTACAAAAAATTTCATTAATTTCATGAAAATATATGACAAATCCACATTTTGACCGTTTTCCTTGCACCTGTTCAAAAATATTGGTCGTATGACCATGAAATAAATTTGAGGAGACACCCCTGGTCATTCTAAGCCTGAAAGATTATCATAACGTGTGTGGCTGACCTCCAGAAACTTTTGCAGGCATAAAATGACCAGGGGTGTCTCCCAAAAATTTATTTCATGGTAATACGACCAATATTTTTGAACAGGTGCAAGGAAAAC
>PVBE010466111.1_pt1 | contig 13209 bp, 7 predicted proteins | sample 1631181 | NCBI WGS metagenome assembly PVBE01 (sample SAMN08397723, study PRJNA350692) | Marine metagenome, whole genome shotgun sequencing project. | isolation source: water | place: Pacific Ocean | collected 2012-04
GACCTTGCTTGCCACGATTTCCCATCCACGTCGCTGGACATTGTCCCGGTCCGTGTACTCACGGCTCTGGAGTCGGCCCTCGATATAGACCTGCCGGCCCTTGGCGAGGTACTGGCCGCAGATTTCAGCCTGCTTTCCCCACACGGTGATGTTGTGCCACTCGGTGCGCTCTTGGCGGTTACCGTCGCGGTCGTTCCAGTTCTCACTGGTGGCTATGCGGAGGCTACCCACGGGCTGTCCGCTCTGCGTGTAGCGAATCTCGGGATCGGCGCCCAGCCGTCCGAGCAAGATGACTTTGTTTACGCTCGACATTCTCGTCTTCCTTTCGTTGAGGGTCTACGGGCAAGGGCGTCGCCACGGACCCCAATCGGGTGCGCAGCATTTCAAGTCCCTGCAGAGGTGTCAATCGGCGTTGAAGCTTCCATGTTGCGAAATATTTTTCTCGACCCTCAAAAAAGTCTGATCATTGCATTTCTTTGATGGTCCGATATGGTCCACCTCCATGGACGCAGACCCAATCAGGCTCTCAAAGCACGGGCTCCAACATCGGCTCATCGATCGTGATGCAGCGCGGGTGCTTCGACGGCTTCACGACTTCGGCTTTCACGCCTATTTGGTGGGCGGGAGTGTTCGCGACCTGCTCTTGGGTCGCACACCCAAGGACTTCGACGTGGTGACCTCGGCCCGGCCCCAAGAGGTCCGCCGACTTTTTCGCCGGTGTCGACTCATCGGGCGCCGATTTCGTCTGGCCCATGTGCTGGGGGAGAACGGGAACGTCATCGAGACGGCCACCTTCCGGGCCAAACCCACCGAGGGCGCCGACAGCGTCTTGATCACCGACGACAATAACTTCGGGACGCCGCGCAGCGACGCCTATCGGCGAGACTTCACGGTCAACGCGCTCTTCTTCGACGCCGCAGCGGACGAGGTGATCGACTATGTGGGCGGCCTCGAGGATTTGGAGCGGCGTGTGCTCCGAACCATCGGGGATCCGGTCACACGCTTTCGAGAGGACCCGGTTCGAATGCTGCGGGCTATCAAGTTCGCCGCACGTCTGGATTTCGAGATCGACGCGCCCGGTCGCGCAGCCATCGAAGCCCAACGCGCCGAGCTGAGCAAAGCGGCGATCCCGCGGCTGTACGAAGAGATGGTGCGGATGCTCTCCGGCGGGGCCGCGGCCAAGAGCGTGGCCCTCATGGACGAGCTGCGTCTCTTGGAGATCTTGGCCCCCGAACTCTCCGCAGCCCGAGGGCATTTGCCGTCCGAGTGGGCGCCGGTGGAGACCGGGCTGCTCGAGGCCCTCAATCGACGCAAGTCCGGCCCCGACGTCATCCCCCACGGCCTTTATTTCGCCGCGCTCTTCTGGCCGCTCGTGCGGGGCGTGGCCAAGGTCTTGGACGCGGACCCTCGACCCAATGAGATGCGCGCCTTGGCCGAGGCGATGATGTTGCCCATGGCCGTCCGTCTCTGTGTGCCCAAGCGAACGATGGAGTCGGCCCTCGGGGTCATGTCGGCTCAATTCCGTGTGCCGCGCTTGAACGCCTCGAAGCTGGCGATGTTCGCCAGTCTGCCCCACTACTCTGCGGCCTTGGCCTTCGCTCAGATGCGAGGAGAAGCGGGGGAGATGGAAGAGGAGGAGGCGGACATCTGGAACAAGATGGCTTCGAAGTACCCGCCGCCGCCCATGGTGCGCCCGGCGCCGCGCCGTCGTCGACGCCGCCCCCGTCAGCCGCAGCGGAGGTAGGCCAGGACGAGCGCCACGTGCCCGTCCACCTGGACCTCTCGGTATACCCGGTCCACCACACCGTCTCGCAAGATGAAGGTGGTTCGAGCGATGCCCTCATAGGCGTGGCCACCGTAGAATTGAGTGCCCCACACGCCGAACGCCTCGCACATGGCATGGGTCGGGTCCGACAGGAGCTGCACCCGCAGGCCGTGACGTGCGATGAAGGCGAGATGACTCGCTTCGTCATCGGCGCTGACGCCGTAGATATCGACCCCCATTGCGGCGAAGTCAGCCGATTGATGGCTGAAATCGCAGGCCTCCCGGGTGCAGCCGGGGGTGTCGTCTTTGGGATAGAAGAAGAGAACGACCCGCCCTTGGGCCAGCTCGTGGTCTGTGACCGTATCTCCGTCGCTGTCAGTGACGCTGAGGGTGGGGAGGCGATCCCCGACGTCGAGCACCCTCAGTCGCCGAGGAGCTTGAGGGCCAGCTTCTGGGAGACGTTGGCTTGGCTCAGGACCGAGACGTTGGCCTGCTCCAAGATGCGCGCCCGGACCATATCGGCCACTGTGCTGGCGAAGTCCGCGTCACGGATGCGGCTATTAGCCGCCTTCACGTTCTCGGAGACGTTGGAGAGGTTGCTGATGCTGCTCTCCAGGCGGTTCTGCACCGCGCCGAAGCCGGAGCGGGCGGTGCTCACCTGAGAGAGGGCGCGGTCGATGACCTCGATGCTTCGGTTCGCGCCCTCTTGGGTGGTGACGTCCACGGTCTCGAGGGTGTTGTCCGGCGCGTTGCCCACGATGCCGCCTTCGAGGCCGGCGTCCGTCGGGTTGTCGCCCTCGATGGAGAACTGTTCGTCGCTGGTCAGGGTCACCGTGGACGAGGTGGTCCCCGCGGAGAGGCCGGTGACGGCCTCGGCGTTCCCCGAGACCTGGATGTCGATGTTGCGGCCGTCCTGGGCCGTCAACTCAACGGTGCCCTCGGCGTTGCGCGCGGCCGTGACGCCCGTGGCGTTGGATTCGGCGTTGATGGCGTCCACGAGGCTATCCCCGGCGTCGTTGGACTCCACGGTGAAACCAGTGATCGTCTCACCGTTGATCGTGATGTTGTTGTCCGAGTCCAAGGCGCCGCCCTGAATCTCGTCCCCGGTCACCTCATTGGCGTTGGCGCGGGCCGTAACGCCCGTCTCCGCCGAGGAGTCGTTGATGGCCTCGGCTACGGCGATGGCGCTGCCCTCGGCGTTGGCGGTCGAGACCTGGTCGTCAGCGGCCGTGGTGGCGCGGATTTCGATTTGGTTGATGGAGAGCTCGCCGGCTTCGATGCCCTGGGGATCGATGGTCCCGCCGGTGCGCTCCGCTGCGGTGCCCAGGCGTTGAGCGCGGACGTCCACGGACTCGATGGTCACCGTCTCGCCGGCGTTAGCGCCCACCTGAAGCCGTCGGTTTTGGCCCCGGCCGTTGAGGATCTCGAGCCCGTTGAAGGTGGTGGTCCCGGCGACCCGGTCCACCTCTTCTCCGAGGGCGCCGATCTCTTTTTGGATCGCCTGCCGATCGCTCTTGGTCAGGGTCCCGTTGGCGGCCTGGATCGACAACTCTCGCATTCGCTGGAGGTTGTCGTTGATGGAGCCCAGGGCCGAGTCCGCCGTCTGCACCAGCGAGATGCCGTCGTTGGCGTTCCGGATGGCCTGATCGAGCCCCCGAGACTGGCTGGTGAAGCGGGAGCTGATGGCCAGCCCTGCGGCGTCGTCGGCCGCCGAGTTGATCCGCAGCCCGCTGCTGAGCCGTTTGAACGCTTGATTGAGCGCCTTGTTCGTCTTCCGTTGGCTACGGATGGCGTTATTGGACGCAGTATTAGTGTTGATTCTCAAACCCATTGGAGTCCACCCTTGGACGTTACGCGTGCGGCGATTCCATTCACCAGCGCGAGTTATCACCCACATTATGGTGCGAATCGGTTAAATTCTCAAGTGCCCGGCGCCCGTAAGTTGAGGAACCATGCGGTTTAACGAGCCTTTGATCCAATGCACCTTCCTCAAACGGTACAAGCGTTTCTTGGCCGATGTTCGACTCGAAGATGGAACGGAGTTGACCGTTCATTGCCCCAACAGCGGGAGCATGAAGGGGTGCCAACCCGTGGGCGGTCCGGCGTGGATCAGCGACTCGAAGAACCCCAAAAGAAAACTGAGGTACACCCTTGAGTTGGTGTCCCTCGACGGCGTGCCCATCTGCGTCAACACCCATCGGCCCAACGCCCTCGTGGAGGAGGCCATCCGAGACGGGGTCATCACCGAGTTGGACGGCTACCCCGAGCTGCGGCGAGAGGTCCGCTACGGCGCCGAGAAGTCGCGCATCGACATCCTGCTCGAGGGGCCGCAGGGGCGCTGCTATGTGGAGGTGAAGAACGTCTCCCTCGACGTGGGCGGTGGAGAAGGCCGCTTCCCCGACGCCGTCACCACGCGGGGCACCAAGCACCTTCGAGAGCTCATGGCCATGGTGCGAGAGGGTCATCGGGCGGTGCTGGTCTTCTGCGCCGCGAAGCCCGATTTCCACTCCGTGGGGCCCGCTGACGACATCGACCCCGTCTACGGCCGGACCTTGCGCGAGGCCGCCACCGCCGGGGTCGAGATCCTGGCCTATCGCTGCGAGATCTCGCCCGAGGTCCTGCGAATCGGCGACCGGATCGCCGTCGATCTTCTCTAGGCCCCCACCCATGCGCTATGGTGCCGCGCTGATTTGAGGGGACGTCCCGTGGACCTGTCGATCGTCATACCCGTCTACAACGAAGAGGAGAGCCTGCCGCGTCTCCTCCCCGAGATTCACGCGGCGCTCCAGCCGGCGGGCCTCTCCTATGAGGTGATCTGCGTTGACGACGGCTCCCGCGACAAGAGCTTGGAGGTTTTCGAGGCCCTCAGCGCCGAGGACGAGGCCCTGGTGGTGGTCAGTTTTCGTCGGAACTTCGGTCAGACAGCGGCCATGCAGGCGGGTTTGGACGCGGCGCGGGGCGATCTCGTGGCCCTCATGGACGCGGATCTACAGAACGATCCGGCGGACATCCCCATTATGATCAAGCGCCTTCACGAGGGCTATGACCTGGTGGCGGGCTGGCGCGCGAACCGCAAGGACACCTTCATCAATCGACGTCTGCCCTCGATCATCGCCAACGGCATCATCAGCCGCACGACGCGGGTCAAGCTCCACGACTACGGCTGCACCCTCAAGGTCATGACCCGTGAGGTGGCCAAGGAGCTTCGGCTCTACGGTGAGATGCACCGCTTCATCCCGGCCATTGCCAACTGGGCCGGCGCGCGCATCCTCGAGGTGCCCGTCAATCACCGCGCCCGTCAATTCGGCGTCTCCAAATACGGGATCGGACGCACGGTGCGTGTCGTCCTCGACCTCATGGTGGTGCTCTTCATCCAAGGGTTCTTGGTCAAACCCATGCAGGTCTTCGGCCTGGCGGGCCTCATCAGCGGCTTCATCGGCTTCTTGGTCTGTGCCTGGTTGGCGGTGGAGAAGATCGCGTACGGGGCCGATCTGGCGGACCGGCCCATGCTCCTCTTGGGCGTCTTGTTGATCATCGTCGGGGTTCAACTGACCAGCATGGGCCTCATCGCCGATCTCTTGGCCCGCACCTACCATGAGTCACAGGGCAAGCGGCCGTATCACATCCGCCGTCAATTCGGCGGGGAGGGCACCTTCCCCTCGGCGCCCCCTACGACAGAGGACGGCTGAACCGCCTCGGCCGGTTTCACAGTGGGCCCTTTAGGGGCCTTGGACGGCTTCTCCAAGGCAGAGGACGGCTGAGCCGCCGCGGCCGGTGTCACCGCCGGGCCTTTGAGGACCTTGGATGCCGGCTTCCCCTTGATGCGCTTCTTCGGTCTCGCCTTGCGCGTCTTTCGCACCGGCAGGTCGTTCCGCTGGTAGACCGAGAAGCCCCGCGCACGCACCCCCCGGGTGGCGCGGTATTCTTCCGTGAGTAATCGATTGAGGGCGGCGAAGGCGCGATAGCTCTCGTTGTGGGAGAGCACGATGAACTTGGGCCGCTCCGCCTCGAGCTGCGTCATCAACGTCTGCCAGTCACTCCGGGGATCGAAGGCTGTGTTCTTGGTGGGGCGCCGCCATGTGTTGGTCAAGGTGGTGGTGAACAGCCCGAGGGTCTTGGGGTACTTCGTCGCAGCCGGTCGATCGGCGTGGAAATAGATGGGCCACGCCCACCGGCCCCAGACCCAGATCGGATCTCCGGGCGACGTGGCCTCCCGGATCACTTCGGCGACCTTTTGGGCCTTGGCGTCCCGCGCCGCAGACCGCATCTTCCGAATCTTGCTCAGCTGCTCTTTTTGGCCCATCAGGGCGGGCGTGAGCACCAGGAGCAACAGCGCCAAGGCCACCAAGTTACGGCCCACTACGCGGGCGCCCTCGCGCCAATGACGGCCATAGAGCCAGCGGTGGAGCACGCCGTCGGGGTGGGCCGCGATCCAAACGGCGGCGGGCAGAATCTGCAGGTAGTAGCCCTTGAAGAATCGGAGACCCAGGGCAGCGCCCACGAAGCTCAGCCAGAAGTGACCGCAGAGGAAGACCCCACGGGCGCTCCAGCGGCGATGAAAGCCCCCGGCCGCCACGCTCAACACGGCCAATAGCGTCGGGAGCGCCATGTACTCCGCGAACCCCAAGAAGCCGTCACCGATGCGTACGGTGCGCTCGGCCCAGGTCAGGGAGCCTTTGACGTATTGCCAGCCCACCTCGGAGAAGAAGTAGTGGCTGATGAAGTCGCCCAGGTGGCCGCGATAGGCGTAGTAGGCCATCAAGGGCGCGAAGCCCAAGGCCAAGCCCGCCAAGAGATAGAGAAGTCGACGCCACGGTCGCCGATGGGCGCGCCAGCGTTCGTTTCGGTCCAAGAGGGGCGCGGCCACGATCAAGAGGGCGAAGAGCGGGAACAGCACCGCAGCCTGGCGCTTGAGCAGACCGGCGATGGCCAGAGTGGCCCCCGCCGCCAATAACCAGCGTCGCCCCTTCCGGTCTTGTCCTCGAATGAAGAACACCGTGGACCAGATATAGGGTGCCATCATCCAGGCGCCGTAGTTGATGTCGATGCTGTCGGTGATGGGGGCGGCGACGGTGTAAAGCAACGAGGCGATGAGACCGGCGCGGCGGTCGTATAGGAGTCGCCCGCCCACGTAGATGCCGACGGCGCCCAAGACGGCCCAGGCGCAGGCCACGGCCTGGAGCACCGTCAAGGAGCGTCCGAATAGGGACCAGGCCATGGCGCTCAGATAAAAGGAGCCCGGCGCCTTCATCTCGACGTTGTCTACCAGGGGGAGACCGCCGCGCAGCAGCAGGTCGGCGTTGTAGGCGATGCCCGCCGTGTCCTCGTTGTGGAACGCCTCCAACCCGAGGGCCGGCCACCGAAGCAAGAGCGCGAGGCCCGCGAGGAGAAGACACCAGACGGCGTCTCCCAGGTAGATGCGATAGGCCTTCACCGCGGGGCGTCTCCCTTGGCCGGCGCTCCGGCGCCGACGGCGTCGACTGTATCATCGACGAGCATGATGGGCGTCTTTACCGCTGCGGCTTGGTCGACGCCGCCCTTGTGAGCGAAGGCCCCGAACTTCCAGCTGTTCAAGACGCCGGCCACCATGATCATGGCCAAAGCCGTGGCCACCACCCGGGTGCGATCTAGACGTAACCAGGGGCGGTCGCCCCGGCGGAGCTGAGCGAGGGCCAGGGGGCTCAGGGCGATGACCACCGGGTACAGCCAGGTGCTGTGGGCCGAGCTCAGACCGAATAGGAGCGGGTTGGAGCCCAGGACGCAGAGGATGAGCCCGAAGCCGAGCATGAGCTTCCCTCGGTGGGCCACCAGGGGGAGGAAGAGCACGGGGAGGAGCAGATGGGTCAGGTAGAGCAGCTTTTGGGGGTCTACGCCCAGAGAGAGGGCATAGCCCGGATTCGACCAGACGGACAAAAGAAGGTCGGTGCTCCCGATCCCTTGGGAACTCAAGGCGGCGAAGGGGCCCGGCGGACATGGACCGCCGGCGCCGCACTCCGTGGGGCCGAGGTCCGGCGCGGCAGCACAGACCACGAGCCCGTAAGCCGTCGCGCAGGCCATCGTGAACCATCCGTGTTTGCGGGCCTCGCCGGGGAGGGAGACCACCATGGAGAGCCCCACGCCGGCCATGAAGAAGGCGGCGTCGTCCCGCACCATGAGACACAGGGCCACGAGCAGGTAAAACCCTCGCCAGGCCCGCCGCTCGAGGCACCATACCAGCGTGAGAAACAGCGGCCCCAAGAGCACGAGGGGGTCGAACCCGGCCAGGGCCGCGCCGTGAAGACCGGGGAGCAAGAGATAGGCTGCGGCGAAGGCGCCGCCCGCGCGGCGACTGTCCAGGGCGTCGTTGGCCAGCAGATAGATCGGGACCGCCCCCAGGGCGAGCGCCGACGTTTGGACGACGATGAGGGCCTCGGGCCCGGGGATGAGCGCGGAGAGGGGAGCCAGCAGCAATAAAATGGGCTCGAAACACCGGCTCAGACCGTCCGTAGACCAGAGCCCACCCCTGATGTCCCCGCTGAGAATTCGATCCAGGGCAGCGGTGGCGTCGGCCCCCGGCCGGCTCATCTCTTGGTGGATGGCCGATTGGGCGATCCAAGCGGTGAAGACCACCATCATGACCGCCACCAAGACCGCGACCCCGTGCTTCACCTTGGGTTCGCTATAGGCGCGCGGCAGCTTGACTTGGAGGTGGGCCAAGAGTCGATAGAACGAGGCCCCCACCAAGAGGGTGACGGTGATGATGACACACACCGTGAACACCGGTCGGGTGGCGGCCACATCGTCCACGCTCAAGAAGACCAAGAGCGGCAGCCCCAAGGTCCAGAGGAGCGCTTCGTTGATGCGGCGTACGGTCTCTTGGGCGGTGGTGCCCGTTCGTCGGCCCCATCTGATGAGCCCCGCGAAGAGCGCCAAGAAGGCGCCGCACACCCCCGCCGAGGTCAGGGCCAGGGTCACTCGGTCTCGCCCATGGAGGCTGTTGTCGGCCAGGGCCTCCACGGCGTCGAGGTTGAAGATGGGCCAGGCCACGGCGCCGATGGAGAAGGCGATGGCGGCGGTTACGAAGCCCCCATGGAGGCCGAACATCAGGGCCCCTTCACCTCGTCGCGCGACAGCTGAGATGAGCCTCTTGACCCCCTGCATCTCCCCTCCATTGGTCGCTCGCGTAGACGGAGTGGGCAGACTGTCGCTCACTCTGGCCTCCGGCTCAAGTCCGGCTTCGGGGAGGGGGATGCATCGGATAGGCCACGTGGGATAGCATCGTCGCCGACTCAATCGAGCCCGAGGCGAAAGATGAAGCAGGCGATGCGTCTGGCCCTAGTGACCCTGTTGTTCACCTATGGGTGCGACAACGCGCCGCTCTCCGCGGTGGATGGCGGTCTCATCGGCCCCATAGGCGGCGGCCAAGGTGCAGGCGGCGAAGCCATGGGCGGCGAGATGTCCATGGGCGGAGACCCGGACGCGGGCGCTGACGCCGAAGCGGGCGGGGCGCCGGATCAAGGCGGGGAGATGGGCGTCGGCGGCGAGATGCCCATCGGCGGCGTGCCGGCGGGCGGGGAGATGGGTGGTCCAGGTCAGCCCTATTGTGTCATCCCCGGTCGTGATGAGGACGCACCGGCGGCGCGCCCCGACTATGGGCAGGCCACGGCGGTCTTCGACGGCGCCGCAGTGCACCTCCTCTGGTACGAGGCGTCGAGCCCTGAGGGCGCCGACGAGGCCGGCGTCTATCGCTGCGTCATGGGCCCCGACGGGCTCTTTGTGGGAGACGCCGCGCCCATCCGAGACCTCGAGGGACGACAAGATGTCCCGGAGGGCACCATCGACGGGGTGGTGAGCGTTCGGGTGCGCGGGGTCCCCTGGGTGGCCTATGGCGGCGCTGACGAGCCCATTCGTGTGCTCCAAGCCCACCGCCCGGACGACACCTTGCTCCGACTCGACGGTGAAGACGGTCGTCCCCATATCGTGGGGGCACCCCTCGTGGCCGCGGTGGGCAGAGACGTGATGGTCTTCGGCCGGACGCCCGGCACCGACGACGGCCCCGGTCACCCGGCGTGGCTCCGCCTCACCGCGGATCTCACGGTGGTGGGGGCGCTCTCGGTTTTTCCCGAGATGACCCTCCCTCGATTCGACGATGTGGTGGCGGTTCGCGGTGGGCTGCTGGCCCGCGCGGGCGATGATGGTCAATGCGTCTTCATCGGCGATGAAGGCGCCGAGCCCCTGACCAACTCTTATTGTCGGGCGGCCCCCGGGGGCCTGATCAGTGACGGGGAGCTCCCGCTCCTTTGGACTCAATTCGACCTCGAGCAGCGATTCATCCGCATGGACGAGAGCGTCACGGAGTGCTCCCAGCGAGTGGGCGTCTGGTCCCCCTATGACTTCGACGACACCGCCGCCACCTTCTTCTCGGTCATCGGCCTGGAGCAGACGGCCCTTTTGAGGCTCCCGCGCTACAATGGCCTCCAGCCACTCATCGGGCGCCGCATGACCCCCTTACCGGGTGACGACGGCGGCGTGGGGGAGACCACCCTCGACCTCTTGGCCTACGGACAGTGGTGGTCCAGCGCTGCCGACGCCGATTGGCGCCCGGAGAACGACGCCGATCCCGCAGCCTGTGACGCCGAGGTCGAGAGCGGTTGGCCCTATCCCACCACCCGCGCGCTGGCGGCCTTCCGCCCCCTCCCCACCGGGTGCCCCGAGGCCGAAGGCTGCGTGCTCGACACCATGAACGCGGTGCTCTTTGAATTCGAGGATATGGGGCCCACGCTCCGCTATTTACCCCTCGTCGAGCGCAGCCCGGGCGGCGCCCTCGCGGGGCTCGAGACCGAAGAGGGGTGTGAGCCTTCTCCCGAGGTCTGCGACGGGCAGGACAACGACTGCGACGGTCGGATCGACGACGGGACCTGCTGTATCGAGGACACCCCGGTCATCAGCTTCGACTTCCCCGAGGTCTTGCCCGAGGGCTCCATGCATCCCACGGGCGCGGTGCACCAGTGGATGGTCACCGCCGACGAGAACGCGCGGGAGTACTGGATCTTCTATCGCTCGGAGATTCCGGCCGCCGCCGAGGGCGTGGAGGAGGAGTCGCCGGGGGATGTGGTGTGGGATGGGTTCAAGCTGCCCGAGGGGCGAGAGGATCCCCCCCGTGATCCGGCGCCCTTCCGGCGGGCGGCGGACTCGCCTCGGATGCAGCACGCTTACTTCGGTGAAGGGGTGTTGGCCGTCCCCTCCGGTGGGCGACTGGCGCTCTTGGTTCGCGACGCCGACGGTGTTCTACACCTGGTGTGGCATCACCACGAGCCCGTGAAGGCGCCGATCGAATTGCCCCCCGCATGTCAGGACTATATGGCCCTGGGCGTGATGCGCATCGACGGGCAAAGGGAGTCCGTCTTCTTGGCCTGCCGGGACCGACTGGTCCGCTACTACTACAACCCGGACCGTTTGGACTTGACCTATTATTGGGGGCCCGAGTGTCCCGGAGAAGCCGGCTGCGACGCCACCCACACCGCTTTGGGCGTGGTGGAGAGTGGAGAGATCGACTGGGCTACCATCACCCAGCACCCTCTCTCCTCGGACCCCCTCTCACCCAGCGCGTCCGTCAAATGGGACAACGAGTTCTTCCTGATGGTGGGCTACACAGATGCGTCTTCGGGGACGCCCACGCCGGCGCTCGCCGGCCACAAGATCTCATATCGGCACGACGCAGAGTGTGACGACGCGCGCTTCACGCCCTGCGTCGACCACTGCGCCGTGGCCTACGAGAGCGACTATTGCGGCCGTACGGCAGACCAGAACTTCGACCCTCAAAACCCCACGCGCCGCCCCGGTTGGATCGGTGACGATGACCAGTTGGAGACGGATTGGCGCGCCTGTGGCGCCGAGGCCGTCACCGCAAAGACCACGTGCTGTGAAGCCCTCTTCGATCGCGTCCTGCGGGAGACGGACGTGGTGGCGGAAGAGCGCCGAGAGGTGAACGTTGCCGAGTGCGTCGAGGAGATGGTCAAGGCCGACGTGCCCGCCTGGCTCAACGCAGCGAACGGCGCGGGGGTGACGGATTATGTGCACGAGGGGTGGAACCCTTGCTTCGACGAGATGCGGGCCGCCAAGATCAGGTGTTGCTTCGCCCTCGATGACAGCCAACTCGACTGTCATCGACCTCGCGAGATGCCCCTGCCCGCTTTGCTCGACCGGTACGCCTCGTCTTACCCCGAGGCCAATTACACCCACCCATTTTGGGTCGCGCCCTCAAAGACGCGCACGCAGCAGCAGCGCGCCGTTCGCGCGCTCCCCTTGGGCGACGCGGGCGCGGCGGGTCCCCCTCGATTCGAGCTGGCGCGGCGCGGCCTCAAGGACGAAGCCGAGGTACCCCAGGTGGAGTGGCAGCCCATGTTCTACGGGACCTCGACCCCCGACGCCGTCCAATTTGCCCCCATGGCCCGTCGCATCGTGGCCGCAGAGCGCGGTGAGGGCGAGACCCGGTTTTGGTTCTTGGGCCTCGAGGCCGACGACGAGACCCTCCCCCTCTGGGCGATGCGTCCAGCCTATCGCGCCGATGTGCCCCTCTACCGATTCGACGCGCCGGACGCCGCCGGGCAGCCCACTTGGGCCTTCGTGGAGGGCCCGAACTTCGTCAATCGCTCCCAGTACAATGAACGTTTGGGCAACCTCGGGGTCTTCGACAACACCCTGGTGGAGTTTCGGCCGCGGCATAGCCTCGCCGGCCGCGCCGTGGACGCAGCCGGGCTCTTCGAGGGGGATTTGATCATCAACGGGCACCCCATCCGTGCCACCGTGGCTGCGGACGACCCGTTCACGCCGGCGGACGACAACGGCGCCAGCGCCATCGGCGTGGCGGCGGCCATCAACGACACCGACGGCCTTCGGGTCCAGGCGCGACCGGGCGTGGGACGCTTCGAGGGTGACCCCATCTCGGGCGGCGAGGTGGGCCTCGACTTCGCGCTCGTGATCAACGGCGAGCCCGTCCAGTTCGACGGCATCATCGCCGAAGGGGACGCGGACCATCGACTGCAGAGCGCCGTCAACGCCGCCGCGCCGGTGACGGGGGTCACGGTGTGGCTCCCCACGTCGGCGCACGACGGCACGGAGTGGGAGGGGGAGACCGATGGGACCAACACGGCGCGGCCCAAGGCGGTGGTGGTGCGGGTGCCGTGGGACGATCAGCTCTTCTGGTCCAACAACAACGACAACGTGATCAATGAGTTCGACGACGACTACGGCGATTCTGTCGATCACTGGTTTGCCTTCGATCAGTTCCCCAGCGAACTGGACGACAGCTTCGGTCTCTACAGCGCAGAGGAGATCGACATCAGCGGCACCTACGGTGTGTGGGTCTCTTTCGCCAACAACGAAGGCGATGAAATGGACGCCTGCGAGGACCTGACGGACTACGCCAGCACGGATCCGGGGGCCGACGCGGCGCTGCAGCTGCA
>PVBE010458939.1_pt1 | contig 13207 bp, 9 predicted proteins | sample 1631181 | NCBI WGS metagenome assembly PVBE01 (sample SAMN08397723, study PRJNA350692) | Marine metagenome, whole genome shotgun sequencing project. | isolation source: water | place: Pacific Ocean | collected 2012-04
CCGGCGTGGATGAGGCGGGCAAGGTGCGCCGCGCCGCCGGTATGCACCACCACCGGCCCGGCCACCACCACCACCCGGCCATCGTGGGAGCGCAGCCGCCGCATTTCCCAGGCCAGCTCGTCGATGGCGCGTTCCACGCGGCGTTCACTGGAGACACCGGCGCTCATGAAGGCAAAATCGCCGTCCCCCACGGAATTTTCCGGCGTGTGCACGAGGATACCGTCGCGTCCGCACACCACGCGGTCGTCCCTCTTCAGGTCGCGCATGAGCACGCAGCGGGCGGTGTCCTCCCCGACGACAATCATCACGTCCATCCGTTGGCCGGTGACGCGAATCCATTGGCCCTCGGCGCGGATTTCGGTGGGATAAATGGTGGTGGAATAAAAATCATCGGGCGCGACACCGTCGTCGGGTGCGGGCTCAAGGAGGGCGTCAACGGGCGCGGTCAGGATGTGGGCCCCGAGATGCTCCAGGCCGCCAAGGGCCTCGTCAAGATTAGCCTGGCTGGGCGCGCTGATGCGCAGGCGACAGGCGCTGGGCTGGTCATGACGCAGGCCGGGCGCGAATTGCTCGGTGCGAAAGCTGCCACCAGCGTCGGTGATGGTATCCAGCGCGCGGTTCATCACGCCGCGGTCAAGCAGGTGGCCGGTCAGTTCCACGTTGCCGGTGCGGATGGGCGAGAGAGGCGCCTCGCGGGCGGCGAGGGGGCCGGGAACGGGCTGGTCCAGCTTTAGGCAGAGACACTTGGCCGCGCCACCGGCGAGGATAAATTCATCGAGCGGCGTGGTGATGACTTCCAGGCCGCGCGCGGCCAGCGTTTGTTGCAGGTCATCGGAGGCGTGGTTGGCAACGAGTGTCTGGCCGACAATGACGGCGTTGCAGCAGAAGCCAAGGGCGTCTTCAGTGCTCACCTCCACTCGGTCGGCCTCGGGAATATGCGCGTAAATGGCCTCAAGCGAGCGGTGGCCAAAGGCGGCAGGATAATACATGAGGCTGCCGTCGGGCAGCGGGGCCAGGCAGGTGTCCAGGTGGTAAAAGCGCTGGTCAACCAACCGCAGCGAGACAATCTCGCAGCGGAAAATTTCCGTCAAGCGCCGATGCGAAAGCAATCCGCTGCGCACACCGTACCCGGCCCAAAGCAGCGGGGCGCCATCCGCACTCGGATGAAAAAGCGCGTCTCCCTCACCCTCGAAAGCCGAGTCGCCCTCAATGGTTTTCACAGTAAAATCCTGCTCCTCCAGCCACTGGCGGAAATGCGGGACTTCCGGCGCGCGTTGCGGCACACGGAAAACGGAGGGCACAAAAACATCCTCCAGCACCAGGCCGGCGTTGGCGATGAAGCACATGTCGGGCAAATGCGGCGCGGGCTCCATCACGCGCACCTCGGTTCGTTCGGCCAATAGCACGTGCAGGGCATCCCACTGGTCGCGCGCCCGGGCCGTGTTGGCGCGGCCGATGTTGCCCTCCATCCACGGGTTGATCTCGTATTGCACCCCAAAATGCTCCGGTCGACTCATGGCCAGAACGGATTGCGATTTGCTGGATGCTGACATGTTTGATGCGTAGGCGACATTCGCTGCTCAGGCGGGTCGGGGCAACACAATTGACTTTTCGCCACGTGTAATTTATAGGTTGCCCATTCCCAGGGCGGGGTAGCCAAGTGGTAAGGCAGGGCTCTGCAAAAGCTCTATCGCCGGTTCAATTCCGGCCCTCGCCTCCATTTTAATTTCCATGTTCCCCTCGTCGCTCATTGCAAGTTGTTGCTTACCTTGAGATTGTGAAAAAAATCACAAAACCACTTGCATGGAATTTTGCCTTCAGTATGATGCCGCCGGGTTTGTTGTCTTAGATGTCGAATGTTTTTCCCAAGTGGACCAATCGGCTTCCGCTGTTGGTTCTGGTAGGAGGTGTGCTGCTGGGGGGTGGCGTGGTCACCGGTGTGACCTACTATTTTACGCCCAAGTACACGCGTGTGGGATATCAACCGGTGCAGCCGGTTTCTTTTTCCCACAAGGTGCACGCGGGTGAGTTGGGGATGGACTGCCGTTTCTGCCATAATATGGCGGAAAAATCATGGTTTTCCAATATTCCAGCGGCTTCCACCTGCATGAAATGTCACAGCACCGTGCTGGCCGAGGATCCGCGCCTTGCGCTCGTGCGCGACAGTTTTTATGGAGAGGACACGGATCACGATGGAATTTTTCTGAATGACGACGAGGACATCAACAAGAACGACAAGTTGGATGAGGGCGAGGACATCAACAAGAACGGGAAACTGGATAAGAGCGAGGATCTCAACAAGAACGGGAAGAATGACAGGCCGCCCATCCCGTGGGTGCAGATACACAAAACCCCCGATTATGTTTATTTCGACCACTCGGTGCATGTCACCCGCGGGATTAGTTGTGTGAAGTGCCATGGTCGGGTGGATCAGATGGATGAGGTGCGGCATGCCAAGTCAATGAGCATGGGATTTTGCCTGGAATGCCATCGCAACGCGCACGAGAATGTTCGGCCGCTGGACAAGGTTACGGATCTTGACTGGAAGGGTGGCAGCGATCCCCACGGTTACTCATATCATTTTGTGGACAAGACCGATGGCGCCAGCCTGACGGATAAGCTGGGGGTCAGGGCCTCGGAAAGTTGCTCGGTATGTCATCGATGAAACCCAACACGGACAACGGCGTGAAGCACTGGCGCAGCATGGAGGCGATGCAGGGCCGTGAGGTGCCCTCGGCGTGGCAGGGCGAGTTCCCTGAGGGCGCATTTGAGCGGGATGAGGATTTCACGCGCCGTAACTTCATGAAGCTCATGGGGGCATCCTTTGGTTTGGCGGGTTTGGGGCTCTTGGGCGTGGGTTGTCGTCGGCCAGAGGAATTGATTATGCCCTTTGGTCAGCAGCCGGAGAATTACATTCACGGTGTGCCGCAGTATTTTGCCAGCGCACGGCCTGCTCGGACGGGAGCGATATCCATCGTGGTGGAGTCCAACGAGGGACGGCCGACCAAGATCGAGGGCAACCCTGAACATCCTGATAGCAACGGCAGCACGGATATGCATACGCAGGCGAGCATTCTTGACCTGTACGATCCGGACCGCGCGCGCGGCAACCACAATAAGGACAAAAAAACCCTCACTTGCGATGCAGCACTAGAGGAGCTGGATAAACTCATCGAGTCTGGCCGGACTGCCATGTTGATGGGGGAAAGCACCTCACCCTCACGTGCCAGAATCCTAAAACAGATTGGCAACAAGGCGCAGGTTTTTACGTACGAACCCATTGATGATGACATTCATCGCCGCAGTGCCACCGAGGCCTTTGGTAAAGATGTAAGGCCGTATTATCGGCTAGATCAGGCCTCGACGATCCTTTCTCTGGACTGCGATTTCGTTGGCGTTGAGGCTGATACACACCGGCATATTCGGGATTATGCCAAGGGCCGCAAACTGAATAAGGGCAGCACTGACATGTCGCGCTTGTACGTGGTTGAACCACGCATGTCCCAGACCGGGGCCAATGCGGATCATCGCCTGCGTGTGAAGGCGGGAGCTGTGCACGGCATTGCCTCCGCGATTGCGGTCCGGCTGGGGATTGAAGGTTTTGATGGCAAGCATTTGCCCAAGGGTGTTGAGGCCAAGTGGCTCGATCAATGTGTTGTCGACCTAAAGAAAAGTGGCGTGGTTATGACCGGGCAGGGGCAGCCCTTGGCGGTGCATGTTTTGGCTCATGCTATCAACCAAAAGATTGGTGCGATTGGCTCAGGAGTACAGTTTTTGCCGGCACCAAATTCAGGACATGGCGCGATTGAAGATTTGGCCAAGGCAAGTTTTGATGTGTTGGTCATCCTCGGAGGAAACCCGGCTTATAATGCTCCGGCTGACATCGACTGGAAGAACCTGGTCGCTGGCAAAACGGTGGTGCGGTTGGGTTATTATGATGATGAATCGGCAGTGGATGCTGATTTATTCCTGGCCCAGACACATTTTCTGGAGGAATGGGGCGATGCGCGTACAAGCGATGGAACGACCGTGGCGGTGCAACCACTCATCAAGCCGCTTTTCGATGGGCTATCGGAGCTTGAGGTGCTGGCGCGCATCGCAGATGAAGCAAAATCTGCCAACGAGATTGTTCAAGCCACTGTTGGCAGGTCCGGAGATTCTTGGAAACACTTCCTGCACGACGGTTTTGATGCCGGCACGAAAGCAACCCCGGTTAAAGTCGGTGCGGTAAATCTCTCAGCGGCAAAACAGGCGCCGGAGGTTAAGGAAGGTGAACTTGAGGTCATCTTTGCACGTGATAGCAGTGTTGATGATGGAAGTTTTGCCAACAATGGATGGTGTCAGGAATTGCCCGATCCCATCACCAAGATCACTTGGGATAATGCCGTTCTTGTGAGCCGCGTTACGGCCAAGAAGCTAGGTTGGAGTAATGGTGATGTGGTGAATATCGGGTTGGATGGGAGGTCAGTTGAAGGTCCGGTCTGGATTCAGCCCGGTCAGGCGGATGAAACTCTGGCACTCGCGTTGGGGTATGGACGCGACAAGGGGGGGCGCATTGCAAATTTTGATGGCAAGCAGGTTGGCTTTAATGCCTACAAGATTCGCACAAGCGAAGCGCCGGGGTTTGTTTCTGTTGATTCCGGGAAAGTAGGTAAAGCCAAAGGCAGTCACAACTTTGCCTGCACGCAGGATCACTGGTCGATGGAAGGGCGCGCCATTGTGCGTGAGGCCAATCTTGAGGGTGATCACGGCTACCAGAAGCACAAGGACTTTGCCCATCATGTCGGCTTGGATGCGCCCGATCATGCGAAGCACACCATTGATCCCAAAACCGGTAAGCCCTATCCGATTTATCAGCATCCCTACGATGCCAAGCCGGAGCTAAAGAATCAAAAGGTGCAATGGGGGATGTCGATTGACCTGAACTCATGCGTGGGTTGCAACGCCTGCGTGATTGCGTGCCAGAGTGAGAATAATATCCCGATTGTCGGCAAGGACCAGGTGGAGCGCGGGCGGGAGATGAGTTGGTTGCGTATAGATCGGTATTATACAGGCTTCGATCATGATCCCGGGGCGGGTGACACCGATGGCGACGAGGCGCAGGCGGCAGAAGAGTGGATCGATGACCCGCAGGTGGTCAATCAGCCGATGCTTTGCCAGCATTGTGAGGCCGCGCCATGCGAGCTTGTCTGTCCGGTGAATGCCACGGCACACGATGATGAGGGCCTCAACGTGATGGTCTACAACCGCTGTATTGGCACGCGGTACTGTTCAAACAACTGTGCATGGAAAGTGCGTCGTTTCAATTACTTTGACTACAACAAGCGGCCACTCAACGCCTTGTACAAGGGCCCGTTGGCAAGCAATGAGGAAAACGACCCGACGGGTTGGGATTTAGTCAAGATGGCCAAGAATCCTGAGGTCACCGTGCGCATGCGCGGTGTGATGGAGAAATGCACCTATTGTGTGCAGCGTATTGAGGAGGCGAAGATTGCCCGCAAGCGCGAGGCCAGTCGTGAGTATAAGGATGCCTTGGCGGGTGGGGATGAGGATATTGCCGTGAGCACCATGGTCGCCGATGGTAAAATCAAGACGGCTTGCCAGCAGGTGTGTTCCGCTGAAGCGATCGTGTTTGGTAATCAGGCTGATCCGAAGAGTGAGGTGTCAATATTGAAGGAGCAGGAACGTGACTATACCGTCCTTGGTTTCCTGGATGCCCGTCCGCACACGACCTACTTGGCGCAAGTGCGCAATCCCAATTTGGAGGTACCTGGCCCGTTTGAGGGTTACTATCACAAACCGCTAAGCGCGCAGGAATACGACGCTGTCGCCCATGGTGGCGACCATCACGACGAAAACGGTCATGACGACCACAAGGAGGATTCCCACAAAGGGGAATCCAAAGAGAATCACTGATGGGTAGCGCCGCAAAAAAACCGGTTTATCTGGTCGAGACGCCCAAGGAGTTGGAGCGCGAGCCATTGGTGGCGAACAAGCGTGCGCCCGGCTGGATCTCAGACCAGATTGCGGCGGTCATTGAGGGGAAGACGCCGCGTTGGTGGTGGATAGCGTTCGTGATTAGTTTCCTCACCGCGGGGATGTGTTTCTCGATGATTGGTTACCTGATCGTCACCGGTGTGGGCGTTTGGGGATTGAACCAGCCGGTGATGTGGGGTTGGGCCATTGTCAACTTCGTCTGGTGGATCGGCATTGGCCACGCCGGCACACTCATCTCAGCCATCCTGTTCTTGCTGCGACAGAAATGGCGCACCTCAATCAACCGCGCGGCTGAGGCCATGACTATTTTCGCGGTGATGTGCGCGGGCATTTTTCCGGCCATTCACGTGGGCCGCATCTGGTTTGTGTGGTATCCGCTGCCGATTCCCAACGCGAATGATATCTGGCCGCAGTTTCGATCGCCGCTCTTGTGGGACGTGTTTGCGGTCTCGACCTATTTCACCGTGTCACTGCTCTTCTGGTACATGGGGCTTATCCCTGACTTGGGAACCATGCGTGATCGGCTCCGGCTGCAGGCGGAAAAAATCAAGGAGCCCTTTGCCAAGTTAATCAACAAGGTCAAGCAGCTCCTCTATGGCTTTTTTGCGCTGGGCTGGACAGGCAGCAACCGTCACTGGAGCAACTATGAAAAGGCCTATCTGCTCTTGGCGGGTCTCTCCACGCCGCTGGTTCTCTCGGTGCACTCGATCGTTTCGTTCGACTTTGCCGTGTCGCAGCTGCCCGGCTGGCACACGACGATTTTCCCGCCGTACTTTGTCGCGGGCGCAGTCTTCAGCGGGTTTGGCATGGTGCTTACGCTGATGATCCCAATGCGCAAATTGTGCAGAATGGAGGAGATTATCACCGTTCGCCATATTGAATTGATGTGCAAGGTGACTCTGGCGACCGGTTCCATCGTCGGTTATGCGTACGGCATGGAGTTTTTCATTGCTTGGTATGGTGGGAGCCCCTACGAGCTGTATGCGTTTAAGAACCGCGCCTTTGGACCCTATGCTTGGGCATACTGGATCATGGTAAGCTGTAACGTACTCACGCCGCAGCTTTTCTGGTTCAAGAAGATTCGCACCAATATGGTGGTGGTCTTTATCCTCTCCATATTTGTCAATATCGGCATGTGGTTTGAGCGGTTTGTCATCGTGGTCACCTCATTGCATCGTGACTTTATGCCTTCAAACTGGGGTTACTACAGTCCGACGTGGGTCGATATCTTGACGTATGTTGGCACAATGGGCTTTTTCATGACGCTCTTCCTGCTGTTTATCCGGTTCCTGCCGCTGGTGGCCATTAGTGAGGTGAAGGGCGTCACGCCGCAGGCAGACCCGCATGATAAACTGGGAGGCGCAAAGGATGAAGGAGGGACGCACTGATATATGAGTGAATCCTACGGCATCATGGCGCAGTTTGACACGCCAGCAGCCACCATGAAGGCCGCTGAGAAAGTGCGCGATGCAGGCTATTCCAGGTGGGATGTGCACACGCCTTTCCCCATCCACGGTATGGATCATGCCATGGGCATGAAAAATTCTCCGGTGGGTTGGTTCACCTTTCTTGGTGGGCTTTTTGGCTACACTGCGGGCAACCTGATGATTTGGTTCATGAACTCGTATGACTACGACATCGTGATTGCCGGCAAGCCGCTCTTTAGCGGGTTCTTCGCCTTCCCGGTTGCCTATGAGATGACCATCCTGCTGGGGGCCTTTGGTTCGCTGTTTGGGATGCTGATATTGAACAGGCTGCCGCGGCATCATCATCCGTTGTTGAAGAACAAGCGGTTTGCCAAGGTTACGCACGACAAGTTTTTCGTGGTTATTGAGTGTGCGGATCCTGATTACAAGGAGGCCAAGGCGCGTAAGTTGCTTGAGAGCACCGGGGCCAGTCATGTGGAAATTATAAAGGAATAGCGTGGTACGGTATTTCATAGTCGGATTTGTTGCGCTGGTGCTGCTGGTCATTGGTCTATTCGGCCTGCGTGGCGGTCTCTCTCGCAAGCCGCCTCTGGAGGTGTTTCCGGACATGGACCGACAGCCCAAGCTGCGTCCGATGGAGCCAAACACATTTTTTGCGAACGGCATCAGCTCGCAGCCGTTGGTGGAGGGCACCGTGGCGCGCAGTAAACCCCTGGTGCTTGCCGATGACTCAAAGGTTTACTCTTTTGAGGATCATGAGGCCAACACCGGAGGCAGGGTTGATAAGGATGGCACGAACTATTTGGCCCAGATTCCCATCAAGGTGGATGCTGCCGTGCTGGCCCGCGGGCGCGAACGCTATAACATCACCTGCGCCATCTGTCATGGGCAGGCGGGCGATGGCCAGGGGGTGGTGAGCACGCTCGGGGTTGGGTTGGCCGCGGCCAATCTGCATGGCGGTAACATGGTAAAAATGCCTGATGGCCAGCTCTTCCGCACCATTACCTACGGCAGCAAGGAAGGGAAGGGCCTGATGAAGGGATTCAAGGTCGAGATGGATCTTGCTGACCGTTGGGCTGTGGTGGCCTATGTGCGCGCGCTGCAATACAGTCGATTGGTCGATAACGGGGAACTGAGTACAATCTACGGGAAGACCCCGGATTCTTTGTCTGACGATAAATAACATGAGTACCAAGGCCGCAACCACAACCACTGGTGTTGAAGCTCAAGAGAGCTTCTGGAGCCGGGTGCCGTGGGAGAAGGTTCCGCTGATGGTCACCTTTGTAGGGCTTTTGGGCTGCATCATCGGCTACAGTGTTGATAAGGCACCGCAGTTTTCTCATTCGTACTTGGTGGCGTTCATGTTCTTTTTAAGCATCGCCTTGGGCGGGCTTTTCATGGTGCTTATCCATCACCTTTTTGACGCGTGGTGGTCAGTGCCCATCCGGCGGGTGTCGGAGCAATTGGCCTGTCTTCTGCCATGGATGGCGCTGTTCTTCATCCCCATCTGGCGTATGTCCAAGGAGCTTTATCCCTGGATGTCTATGAAGCCGGGCGATAGCCATTCTTTGGATATCAAGTCAGGAATGTTCAATGAATCCACTTGGTTCATCGTCAGCGTGGCGCTCTTTGCCATCTGGGGTCTGTGGTCGCACAAGCTTCGTGGATGGTCGCTCAAGCAGGATGAAACCGGCGAGGCTGAGTGCACCATCTACATGCGCCGCTGGGCGGCCTCCGGCATTTTTGTCTTCGCCTTTACCCTGACTGCGGGCGCGATTTTCTGGGTGAAATCACAGGAGCACCAGTGGTTTAGCACGATGTATGGTGTGTACTACTTTGCCGCCAGCGTGTGGGTGACGCTTGGCACCACCTATGCGATAGCGCTGGTGATGAAAAAGACCAACACCATCCCCATCATTGCCCGGGAGCAGCTGCACTGCATCGCCCAATGGCTGTTCGCATTCACGGTGTTTTATGCGTACATCCACTTCAGCCAATATTTCCTGCAGTGGAACGCCGCAATGCCTGAGGAAACCTTCTGGTACGTCAAGCGGGAGCAGGGCACCTGGGCTTACGTGTGCTGGGTGATTATCCTGGGTCACTTTGTGGTTCCGTTCCTTACGCTATTGCGTATCGACGCCAAGCTCAGCCTAGGCATCATGATCCCCGTCATCGGCTGGGTATGGCTGATGCATTACACGGACATGGTGTTCAACATCATGCCGCTCATCCACAAGGACGGCCCGACACTCCACCTCTCGGACATTGCCGCCGTGCTGTTTATTGGCGGCGGTCTCACGCAGATTTTCCTGTATAATTTCCGCAAGCATGCGCCCTTCCCGCAGAAGGATCCGCGCATGGGCGAAGTGTTAAAGAACCAGGCCCATTCCCACTGACCATGAGCGACCCAAACCCCAACGAAAAAGGCGGCTGGCAGATATACGAGGTCCTGGTGATCGCGATGTGTGTCAGCTTGGCGTTTTGGGGGATGCTTTCGGGTACCTCTGCGGTGCGCGCTCAATCCATTGCCGCCAAGCGCTCCGGCACCCGGGCAAAGGTTCGCGAGTCAACCGACGCTAAGTCTGAAAAGGCACTGACAACATTTGCCGCCTTGGACAATGGGAAGACGCGCTTTCGGGTACCGCTGGATCTGGCAATGGAGCAGGCAGCGATAAAAATGGAGAATAACGCAACCGGCTTCCGCGAGTTGGTCCTCAGCCGGGCGCCGGATCCGGGCCGCGAATTGTTTGAGGCAAAGATTTGCCATACTTGTCACCAAACCGATCCCGACGTGCCCGTGAAGGCCGGCTTGGCGCTTAAGGCCCCGGCGTTCGTAGGCGATTTCTGGGGCAAGGAACGTGAGGTACATGTGGGAAGTCCCACCGGGCCCGTCGAGAAGGTTAAGATGGATGAAGCTTACTTCCTTGAGTCAGTCGAAAAACCCATGGCCAAGATTGTTAAGGGAGCGATTCCCGGTATGGCGGCCCTGCCGACCACGCTTGAAGAGCGCAAGATGCTGATGGAATATGTCAAAAGCCTGAGTAAAGAATAATGAAGAAAAGAATTTTATTGATGATGTTTACTGGCGCGCTGTTTGCCACGGCGGCGGATAAACCGGACCCCAAACTGGTGGCCCAAGGCAAGGTGTTGTTCCAAACCAAGATTTGTTTCACCTGTCATCAGGTCGACCCGGCGTTGCCGGCCCCAGCAGGACTTGCCCTCAAGGCGTCCAAGTTTGTCGGGGATTTCTGGGGCAAAAAGCGTCAGGTGCAGTTGGATGCGGACCCCAAGACGCCGGTGTTCGAGCCCAGCGGGAAATTTGAGGAAGCGGTTCTGGATGACAAATATTTCATGGAGTCAGTGGAGAAGCCCATGCTTAAGGTGGTCAAGGATTCGATTCCCGGCATGGCACCCCTGCCTACCACGGCCGAGGAACGCAGGGCCCTGCTTGCCTATGTGAAGAGCTTGAGCAAGCCCAAGAAATAACTACGAATAAATGAGTAAGGAAAACAACAGCGCTCCGGCGACCGCGGTCATTGACGCCGCGTGCCGTGTGCCTGTGTTACTGCTCTTTGGCAGTGCGCTGCTGTGGCTGGTGACGGCTTCTACCTTCGGGGTATTGGCGTCCTTTAATTTCCATGCGCCCAGCCTGCTGGCCGATTGTCCCCTCTTTACCTATGGCCATCGTGCTTCAGCTGCATGGACGGCTATGCTCTTTGGTTTCGGCGGCAATGCAGCGCTGGGCATCACCCTTTGGATGCTAGCGCGATTGTGCGGCATGGAACTCAAATGGCCCAACATTGCTGCGCTCGGCGCGGCGGTTTGGAATATCGGTGTTACCGCCGGCGTGGTGGGGTTGTTCATGGGCGATGGCACCGGGCAGGGGAGCGTGGATCTGCCAATGTACGCAGTTCGAGTGCTGCTTCTGGGTGGCGGACTCATGGTAGTCTCGGCGGGGCTGACCTGCTACACCCGGTCTGATTCAGAGTTGTATGTCTCCACCGGGCACCTGGTTGGGGGCCTGGCGGTTTTGCCGTGGGTGCTGGTGACGATTTATCTCCTCCTGGGTGTGGACACGGTCCGGGGTGTGGCGCAGACGTCGGTTGCCATCTGGGCAACGAGCAGCCTCACTCAGGTTTGGTTGGGCCTGGTGGGGCTGGCCATCATCTACTATTTTGTGCCCAAGGTTCTTGGCTGTCCACTGTACAGCCGTCAGTTGGCCCAGTGCGGATTTTATGGAATCCTCGTCCTGGGCGGATTCTTGGGAGTGCATGCGGGCGCGCCGGTGGCGGCCTGGATCATCCGGTTGAGCGACTTTGCTGCAGTGCTGTTCGCGGTGCCGCTCCTGGCGGTGTGGTGGAATATCCAGCGTACTGTTGGTATTCGCTCCTTCGCTACCTCGCGTGATTTGACTCTGGCGTTTGTCGGCGTGGCCTGGTGGAGCTATCTTTTGGTCGGGGTATTCACGGTGTTGCAGCCCTGGCTGAGTGTTCACATGCACTTTACGGTGGCCACCGTGGCAATACGGCAGTTGCTCGTCTTCGGTTTCTTCGGCATGGGAACGATTGGCGCGATTTATTTCATTGTTCCCCGATTGGCCGGCGCGGATTGGGACTGCCAAAAGTGCTTCCGACGTGCATTCTTTTGCGCGACTGCCGGTCTGCTTCTCTACGTGGTGCCGATGGTTTACGGCGGCATGGCCCAGGGCGGCGTGATGAATGGCGGGGAGGATTACACCAATCTGCCCGCCACTGCGCTAATGGGGATGCGTGTGGCTTTCCTTGGGGAATTACTCATGCTGCTGGCTTCGGTGATGGTGTTTTTCAATTTTGTGCGCCTGATCCTCACGCACTGTTGCGATTGCTGCAACCCAATCGAAATATTGAAGATGGTAAAGGCGGCTCGAGAGAAAGGAGGCGTGGAATGAACAGGACGCCTGAGACGTTGGTATGCATTCTGGTGGCGCTGGTTCTATCTTGGTATGCGATGGTTTGGACTCCGGCCAGTCAGCAGAAGGATCAGCTACCCTATGTGGATGGAGAGACTGTCTACCCGCGTGATCGCTCGGGTCTCGCCAAGCAGGGAGCCGAAATCTACCGCGCCAATGGCTGCTACCATTGTCATAGCCAACAGGTGCGCCAGGGGCAGGTGGAGTATCATTTGCTTCTAACACGCACAGGCAGCAACTCAGAGGCGCTTATCGGCGCGCTCAAAGATAATGATTTGATGTTTGCTGATGAGAACGGGACAGAGAAAAGCGTGGGCGAGGCGAAGGTGAAATTATCACTTTTCCTGAACTCTGACGATCTTAACTCGACATCTTCAAAACCAGACAAGTTAGAAATTAAGGACGCCAAGGCCTTGCTCAAAAAGTTGGAGAGTATGGAGGACAGGAAAGCGGTATTCTTGCTGGCTGCACTAACTGAAGACAAAGACAAGGAAATGGCGCGGACATTTCTTGGCCTGTCACAGTCCATGGAGGGTGAAAAGAAGGAGAAAGCAAGCATTGAGCTGGCCGGTCCCCTGACTTGGGACGGGGCCAAGGCCAAGCTGCAGGCGCTCAAGGACGCCAATGCTTCCGCGATGCTGGAGCCTCGTGTTGCTGTGCCAGACAATGTTGAGTCAGCCCTCTGGTCGGATGTAAACCGGGGCTGGGGCCTGCGGCGCAGTGTGGCTCGGGACTATCTCTTTGATGCGCCTGCCATGCTTGGCAACCAGCGCATTGGGCCGGATTTGGCCGACATTGGAGGACGCAATGTGGATGTCGCCAGGCATTACCGCCA
>PVBE011774650.1_pt1 | contig 13207 bp, 9 predicted proteins | sample 1631181 | NCBI WGS metagenome assembly PVBE01 (sample SAMN08397723, study PRJNA350692) | Marine metagenome, whole genome shotgun sequencing project. | isolation source: water | place: Pacific Ocean | collected 2012-04
ATTGCGCGGGCGCGTTCCTCTCTCACGAGCTCGGCATGTTTCAGATCAAGCGCATCGAGCCGCCGCCGGACTTCGAGCTATACTACGGCATCTACCATCCAATGCTGCTGCTCACGACTCGACAATGTTTGTTTCATCAGATTACGGGATGTGAGAAGAACAGCATCGACACGAGCTGCCTACCGCGCTGCGAAAAGACCGCCATCCTGTCGACCCTCGACTCAGACTCGTTCGTCGTCAAGAAGACGAAAGGCAACTATCCCAGTCTCTTTTCCGACAGGCACTTCATGAACACCGACATCGTGTCCGACATCCCCGGTCTCTTCTCGGGGTTCCTGGTCGACCTCACGGACATCGAAACCGACACCCGGGTGAAGGTGGACAAAGCTGGGGTGATCGCATTGTTCGAGAGCCATCTCCAGGGGCATCCGCACGCAGCGACAGCGTTGGAAGGGGCCATCACCCCCACGTCCCGCGAGCCGTATATCAAGGGCGTGTAGCGCCGAGCGAGCGAATGGTAGCCGCTCAGAAGACCTCCCCCCACCCCGTGCTCACCGCCCAACCGTCGTCGCTCACACCCAGGTCCAACCGCACGACGTTGAGCTGCCGTGGGGGTAGCAGAAGCCGGATGCCGGCTCCCCCACAAGGGTGTGCGCCGGTCCCTTCCACCCAGGCGGCGCAGCCGAACACCACGCCTTCGAGCGGCCCCGCCACCATGCGTCGCAGTTCCAGGTCCGCGGCCACCAGCGAGGCACCGCGGTACCGCCCGGCCGGCGCCCCTCTCAACACTTCGGGCCCCCCTGCGTACGGCTGCCGATACCAGGGCACGCCATCCAGGAACGCACGCTCACCCACGACGCGCCCCGCGAGCACGGCGTCCCAAGGCAGGCCCAGGTAGCCACGAAGGTCCAGCGCCGCGAGCAGGTGGCCGTAGTCGGCGCCCATGAACATGCCCGCGGCGTCCGCAGACAATCCCAGGTAGGTCCCCCGACGCTCCCCTCCCCATCCCTTCCGTCGATCCCACGACCACCCGACCTCGCCGCCGTGGCCCGCCAGGGCCTCGCCGTCCACCCGGTCCCAGCGCATCGTCGCCCCGAGGTTCCAGCGATGCCCACCCACCCTCAGCCCCGGCCCAGCCGTGACCCTCGCGCCCTCGACCCGCCACTCCACCACCTCGTCTTCCTGGTAGAGATCCTGCACCCAGCGAGCGACCATGCCGTCGCCATGGCCAAAGACCCGGCCGGCACTGACGAAACCGGCGGCAAGCCAGGCGCTGCCGCGGGTGGTGGCCCCCGCCTCGAGGGCCAAGTCGTGGTCCCGCCAGAACAGGTCGGGGTGGACGAAGTGCACACCTCCGCCAAAGCCGAGGCCCGGCCCACCCAGCAGACCGAGGCCCAGCAGCCAGGTGCCCGGGTAGGCGGGCAGGCGGCCCTCGTTCGCCACGATCCCGTCCCCCAATCCATCCCGCTCCATCCCCTCCAGGCTCTCGAGCCCGGCGGGATCGGGCTCCACCATCAACGTGCGAGCCAGCGCCGGCCCTGGCAGTTCCCCTTGGACCTCCTTCACGATGGCGGGGACCTCCTCGGGCCGGGCACCCACCTCTCGCGGCGCGAGCAGGTGGTAGTCCGCATCGGCGATCCAACACCAGGGGTCACCGTCGGGGCATGCTCGAAGGGCGCGGTCGATGCGGGGGCCGTGCACGACCATCCCCCAGTTGCCGGTGAACTGCAGGAGTCGGAGCCTTGCCATGGCCTCCGAGGGGAGCTGCTCGCCCTCGGCCGCGCGCCGCCAGCAGGCCACGGCGGTCTTCCTGTCGCCGTCGAACCACGCCCGGTCCCCCTCGGAGAGGGCCTCGAGCCCTTCCCCACAGGCGAGGGTCTCCGGCGACCACAGGGCGACCGAACAGAGGAAGAGCGTGAAGCAGCGGACGATGATCATCGGACAGCGCGCATGGGGGGTGGATGCCGGGAGTGTCGACTATAATTCCACCGCCCCTCCCCCTGTCCCGTGACGAGGTGAGCTTGTTCCACACACACCCACGGCGGCTGCCCGCCGCTGTCCTGCTCCTCACCCTTGGCGGCTGCCCCAAGGGCACCGAGCTGCCAGAGGACACCGAGACCGAAGGTCCCGTCACCATCGAACATTGCGGTGAGATCGACGGTGAGGAGACCTGGACGATCGACGCCACCCACGTGCTCACCTGCGACGTGACGGTCTCCGGCACCCTCACCCTCGACCCGGGCGTAGAGATCTATGTCGACCGCGGATACGCCTTGCGCATCGAAGGCGGCAGCATGGTGGCGATAGGCGAGTCCGAGGACGCCATCCTGCTCGCCAGCCACGAAGGGTTCCCGTTGGCAGGTGACTGGGTGGGCCTGGTGGGGCAAGACGCGGACATCCAGCTGGCCTGGGTCACCCTGCGCCACGCCGGGAGCGATGGCGCGTTGGTGGCACTCGAGGGTGGCGCCGCCAGCCTCGATCAGGTCATCCTGAGCAACGGTATCGAGGCCGGCCTGACCGCCGAGGGCACCAGCTTCTCCAACATCAGCGCCATCGAGGTGGCCTACGTGCCTACCCCCCTGGAGCTACCCTGGACCGCCGCCCAGGTGCTCTCGGGTGTGTTCTTCCAGGAAGTCGGCAGCGAGTATGTCGCGCTGTCCGAACCCACTCTCGAGGCCGAGGCCAGCCTGCCAGCCCTGGACTTCCCCTACCACTCGACCGGCGTCACCATCGGCAACGGTGGCTGGCTCCAGGTTGGCAGCGGCGCCACCCTGGTCATGTCCGGTGACATCGTGGTGGAGGACGGCAGCTTCCTCGCCTACGGCGATCAGGTCACGAGCGCGACGGTTCGAGCGCTCGACGAATCGACCGGTTTCGCTATCCAGATCGGTGACCAGGCCGAGGCTGCCACGTTCCGCTACGCGACCATCCACGGTGCGAGCATCCAGTCCGCCGCCTCGGAGCTGTACTTCGAGGACTGCGAGGTGACCGGAGCCCTGGACACCGCACTCACGGTCACCGGCGGCATCAAGGACGCCCATCCCGACAACCTCACGGACAACAGCTTCGCCGGCGCGGGCCTGGGCCTGCTCGTGGACTTCGACCTGCTCTCCGCCATCGGCAGCAACGACCTGTCGGGCAGCAGCTTCGACGGCGTAGCGGTGGCGTCAGGCAGCGTGGAAGCCGGCATGACCACGAGCGACTGGCCGAGCGAGCAGGTCTTGGTCACCGGGGAGCTCGAGCTGGCGGGCGGCGACTGGGCGCTCACCGGAGGCACGCTGCTCTTCGCCGACGGCGCGGGGCTGACCATCGACGGCGCCACCTTCACGGCCGAGGGGGTCACCTTCCAGCACCAGGGGGAGACCGCGGGAGGATGGACCGGCATCACCGTGGCCGAGGGCAGCGACGATGTCACGATCCAGAACGGCACCGTCAGCCATGGCGGCGCCGAGAAAGGTGCCAACATCACCCTCGCCTCCCACGCCAGCGTCAGCGGCAACACCATCAGCCATTCGGCCGGCTGGGGCATCATGGTCCAGGGCGACGCCGAGCCCACTATCGAGGGCAACAGCTACCAGAACAACACCCTGGGGGACGTCGGACCCTGACGAGGCGTCAAGGCGCCGCGTCGATCTCGATGCTCTGGGTGTTCAGGGCGTGCAAGGTGCGGTCCTGGACCACCGCGTGGTCGCCAGCAGGGCGGATCTCGGCCACGTCCACGGTCTTGCTGCCCACGGCCATGACCACGACCCCGGCTTCGGGGATCATGCTGCCTGGGCTGACCACCAGCTCTTTTCCGCCCGGCAGGCCGAGGATGGCCCGTGGGGGCTGGGCGTCCGGGACGGTGGCCACGACGCGAAGGGGCCAGAGAAACCCGTCCGCGACCGGCAAGGGCAGCGACTGCGGCACCGGCGAGGCTTCGGCGGCGACGGGTGCGTGTTGGAGTTCCGGTTCGGACTCGTGGGCTAGTTCGACGGGGTCGGCTTCGGCCACCCCGTCTTCTTCGGGGACGGCTTGGCCCAGCTCGCTCGAGTGGATCACGACCGGTTCGTAGGCGGGGAAGAAGTCGTCCTCCTCGAGCTCGGCCCCTGCAGCGGGCTCGGCAGACAGCGGCTCGTCCGCCGCGGAAGCCTGGGACGCCGCGGGCACCGGCTCGAACACGGCGCCTGGCTCCGGCATGGGTTCGCAGCCCACGAAGAGGAGGAGAGCGAGGGGCAGAGGAGAGGATGCACGCATGGAAGCCTCCGGCGACCGATTGTAACTCATCGCCACCGGCCGAGGACCAGCGCCCTCAGAGCAGGTTGTCGTAGTCGATGCTTCCATCGGAGAAGACCTGCACCACACGGGCGGCGCCGCTCTCCTTGGAGGCGTCGGTCACAACCACGGGGATGTCCTCGTAGGCGTCCTCGTTGAGGTAGTCGAAGTGCCAGTGGCCGGAGAAGATGGCCGCGACGTCTCCGACATAGCCGCCGTCATCGAGCATGGCGGCCATGGTGGCGTGCTCCTCGCTGGAGAAGCTGTCCAGCTCGAGGGGCACGGGAGGGTGGTGGGAGAAGACCAGCACGTGGGGCTCCTCCTGCCCCCCCACGGCGGCCAACCGTGCTTGGAACCAGGGCCAGGTCCCGCCGTCGAAGTCGTGAAGGTCGGCCTCGGGGCTCTGGCCCGGGTAGCCCTCCTCGGCGTGGCTCCTGGTGACGAGGTCCAGCCCCAGGATGGTCCAGCCTTGGTAGGTGAACGACAGGTTCCAGAACCAGCTCTGCAGATCGTGTTCCGGATTGAACACCGGCACGGGCGCGAGGGCCAGGTCGGGGAAGCTCTGGGTCGCGCTCTGCACCTGGGCGCCGAAGGTCTGATGAAAGACCTCGTCTCCCACGGGCCCGTCGGCCTCGTCGAAGCCGGGAGCCTGGTCGGTCCGAACATAGGGCCAGGTGTCGTGGTTTCCGATCAGGGGCAGCCAAGGCATCTCGAGCGTCCCGAGCAGCTGACGCGCCACCTCGTACTCGCTGCGCTCCGCGCTGTCGGTCAGATCCCCCAACACCAAGACGAACTCGATGTCGTAGTACGCAGCGCTGTCGTTCACCGCCTCGATGGACAGAGCGACCATGTCTCGGACCGCACCGCCCTCACCTCCTTGGTCGTCGTAGCCGGGATCCCCGTGGTCGTCCTCCTGCTCCCCGAGGTGCAGATCCGCGATGACCGCGAAAGAAAACAACCTCGACGGGATGTCGGGCACCGGCGGTGCCGAGTCCGTGTCGGGCGTGCAGGCTGCGAGGACGACGACGGCAGGGAGGAAGCGGGACATGGCTCCCATACTACCCGCGTTCATTCCTTGGGAATAGGTTCGGGCACCGGGTGATCCCAGGGGGGCTCCTCACTGTCGGCAGACAGACCCTCCGCCACGCGCTCGTCGGAAAGCCAGCCACGCAAGCGCGGCGGGGCGGGACGGGCAGCCCAGCCATCGGTGTCCGGAGGCCGCGGGCCGCTGAGAGGCCGCCACGCGGGTTCTTCCGATTCCGGGCTGGGGCCCAGGTGCCGCGCCCAGAGCTCGTCGAGCTCACGCTGGAGCGTCTCCTCGCGCTCCATCCAGGCTCTGCGCTCGCGATTGCGGCGCCGGACCCGGAGCCACCCCACGAAGAGCACCAAGCCGCCCAACCCGAACCAGACGCTGTCGGACACCAGGGGGGGGAACCACAGGTTGCTCTTCTGCAGCCGTGCCCGCCAGGCTTCGTCCACCTGGTCCATGCTCGAGCCCGTCGCCTCTCGGAACGCGGCGCGGACGGGCGTGCCCATCGCCATCTCCCGCACCAGCGTGCGCAATGCGTCCTCGCCGTATTGGTTGCGCAGATACGCCACCAGGTCCGCCGACTGTGCATAGGCAAGCTGGGCTCGCAGGGGATCGTCGGGGAAGCCCGTGACCAGGTAGTCCAGAGAGTAGAGGCTGTCCCCGAGCACACCCCGGGAGATGGCCCTGGTGGTTTCCGCGGTGTACTCCTTGGCCACGTACTGGGCGAGGCCCTCGTGCAGCCACCGCGGCACGGGCTCGCCGTCGAACCGCTGCTCGAGCAAGACGTGGGTGAGTTCGTGATCGGTGACCTGCTCGAGGGGCTTCGCCATGCCACTTCGCAGGTGCGAGGCGCGCAGGAAGACCAGCGCCCGCCGGGGATAGGCCGTGGCGTCCGCATACGAGGCAGGCGAGCCGGGCTGCAGCGCCTCGAACTGATCCTGGGAGTGGGTCAGGTAGACCCTCATCGTACGGCCCGTAGGCACGCCTAGCTGGGCTGCAACTCGAGGCACGGCCTCTTCGACGTGCCGGGCGATGCGCCGAACTGCGGCCTTGTCGGCCGGATCACCGCCTACGGTGGCGTACAAGCCCTGCTCGAGTACCCAATGCTCCGGCCAAGGGGGTGGGGACTCGAGGACGACGGCTGTGCTCTCCATCGTGGGTGCGCTGGTCCAGGAGGGTCCGCTGGCCCCCGTGGCGAACAGAAGCAGGAGGGGGAGAAAGAGTAGAAGGACAAACCTGGGAGCCTTGTGGAAGCCTCACCTCCGGGAAGCCCGCGGAGCACACCGCGGAGCTGCCTGAGTCTACACACGTCTGACGGATCCGACCACTGGTGGCCCCGGCCCGGCGTGGTATGAGCAAGGCTGGACCTGGGCTTGTCGGAACTCGCCCCCCACCTGGTGCGTGCATGCTCTCTGCCACCCTCCCCCTCCTGGCCTTCCTCTCCTCCCCCTCGGTCCTGGCGGCCGACGTGCCATGCCCCGCCAGCGTTCCGGACATGGACAGCTGGATCGAGCGGGCTCTCGACGCCTACTCGGTCATGGACACCGATGCCTTCTTCCAGGCGCACCGCAACGCCCGCGCAGCGCTAACTTGCATGGAAGAGCTCCTCGAGCCCGAAGACGTCGCCGGCTACCACGGCGTTGCGGGCCTGGCGGCCTTCCTGACCGAAGACGACGAGGGTACCCTCGCCTCCTTCGCTGCGGCGCTGTCTGCCGACCCGACCTGGCAACTCCCCGAGCGCGTCGCGCCCACGGACAGCGTGCTGGTCGAGCTGCAGGCCCAGGCCGTCGACAAACAGGGTGGCCCCGTCAGTCCCATGGGAGAGACCGAGAGCTTCTTTCTGATGGTAGACGGCGAGCCATCCCTCGAGCACCCGAAGACCCGCCCATGGGTGCTTCAGGTGGCCGACGAAGACTGGCAAGTGCTCTGGAGCGGTGCCCTCGCCCCGGGTGAGGGCCTCCCCCACGCGGCACTGAATCCAGAGCGCTACACCAGGGGTAGCACCGCCCTCGCACAAGCCTTGGGCGACGAAGGGGGCTACGACCGCCGAACGGCCCAGCGACTGGGCTACGGCGCGGCGGGATTCGGGGCCGCGGGCCTGGGCTTGTTCGTGGCCTCCGGCATCAGCAAGGCCATGCGCACCGCCTCCCAGAAGCAGTGCATCGAGGATGCGGCCTGCGTGGCGGACGAGGACAGCTGGACCGACCGCATGGACGGGCTGCATCACCGCTCCGTGGCCTTCGGCTGGACGGGTGCGGGCTGCATGGTCGCAGGCGCGGGCCTCGGTGTCGGAGCGGTCATCGAAGGTCGTTTCTGAGCCCACCGTACCCCGCACCGCCCTGCTGCCCGGCGGGCTGCACTGCACCCCGACCGACGGCTGTCAGGACGCCGCTTCACCGCTGGCGTCCTCAATCCGCTATGCTGTCTGTACGGACCAAAACAGCAATTCCCGATGACCTCGAACTCCCCTGCAATCCTGGTGGTCGATAGCGACCTGCGCGTTGTGCAGGCGCCCGCGTCTTCCGCCGCGCTCCTGGGCTACGACGACGTCCAGAACCTAATCGGCATGGACGGCCGACAGCTCGTGGTCCCCCACGAACACGACCGCACCCGCCAGGACATCGAGGCCTACCTCACCTCCCCCCCGCCCGGCGGTGCCGGCCGCTGGCATCTGCGGCGATCCGATGGCTCCGCCTTCGAGGCCCAGCTCGAGGTCATGCACCTCGGCAGCGGCGATGGGTGTGTGGACCGCTACGTCGTCTCCATCCTCGACGCCGCCCGCCAGAGCGAGCTGCGTGCGCTGATCGACGCCATGCACGATTTCCAGGCGGCCGATGACTTCGAAGGGTCGGCCTACGCGCTGCTGGCCCGCTGCATGGAGGCCACACAGGCGACGGCTGGCGCCCTCTTCCTCTGGAACGTGGGCCCCAACGTCGATCCCGTACTGGTGGTGCTGTCCGACAAGCACAAGGGGACGATCGAGCCTGAGTCCATCGCGACTCCCGGAGATCTCCTGGATCACGTGCTCGCCGTGGACAGGCCGGTCTTCCACAACGACTTCCCAGCGAGCCCCTGGGCCGAGATGTTGCCCGCTGGACACGCCCCCGTAGACAACGTGCTCTTCACACCCCTGCCGACAGGTGACACTGTCTCCGGCCTACTGGGGGTCGTGAACAAACCGGATGGCTTCAACGCGGATGACGCTCGCCTGCTGGAAGGATTCGCGAGCTTGCTGGGACTTGCCTGGAGCAACCGCCGGGTGGCCGAAGCGATGCGGGTGAGCGAAGAGCGCTACCGCACCATCTTCGAGACCGCAGCCACACCCATCGCTCGGCTGAACCGCGACGGCATCGTCCTGGACAGCAACAGCCAAGCCGAGCGGGTCCTCGGTTACGAGCTAGAAGAGCTCCGCGGCCTGGCAGCCACCCAGTTCATCCACCCCGACGATCACGAACGCCTGGCAGTGGACCTCGCGGACATCGGCGAGCTGGGAGTCTACTACCGGCGACGCTACCGCGCGCTGCACCGCACGGGACGGGTCATCGAGATCGAGGTGGATGCGGCCACCCTGTGTCGGCAAGGCGACGAGTACGAGATCATCTGCCAGGTCGCCGATGTCTCCGCACGCAACCGCCGCGAGCGGCTGGACAAGCTCGCCATCCGGCTGCTGCGGATCTCCCACGAACAGAGCGACATGCGGGGCCTCGCCCGCGCCTTCTGTGAAGAGGTCAGGGACTCCATGGGCTGCGCGGCTGTCGCCGTGCGTCGCTTGCGCAACGACGGCAGCGCACCCCACCTCGCCAACCTGGGATTCCCCCTCGCCTACGTCGAGAGAGAAGGGGAGCTGACCAGTGACAAGGGCTGCGGCTGCGCGATGGTACTGGGCGGATGCACCGATCCTGACGATCCCGCCTTCTCCCGCGGAGGCTCGTACACCTACTCCGAAGACGGCGAGTTTCCCGACGAGGCCACGGAGTCTTGGTACCGCAGGTGCAGGGCGAGCTGCATCCAGACGGGGTTCGCCACGATGGCAACCGTCCCCATCCGCATCGGCAACCGGATCCTCGGCCTGGTGCAGGCGGCCTCCCACGAGGTCGCTGGCATTCCCCACGACAGCCTGGCCGTGCTCGAGGACTCGGCCCTCCAGCTCGGCGTCGCCATGCAGCGCATCAAGGCCGAGAAACAGCTGCAGGCACAGGTCCGCTTCCAACAGGAAGTGCTCGACGCCATCCCAATCCCCGTCTACTACAAGGACGTCAGTGGACGCATGTTGGGATGGAACCGAGCTTGGCTGCGGTCTACCGGCTGGAAGCCGGGCGAGGTTCGCGGGCGCACCGCCGGGGAAGTCCTCCCGCCAAGCCTCGCCGCCAAGTTCGACCAAATGGACCGGGATCTTCTTGGCAACCCCGGTCGCCAGGTCTTCGACCACCGCTTCCAGGACGCCAGTGGCCAGGTCCGAGAGACGGTGATCCATCGCGCCACGTTCTCGGGCTCGAACGAAGACACCGGTGGAATCATCGGCGCCATCGTGGATGTCACCGCACTCAAGCAGGCCACCACCGCCCTCCAGGAGATGAACACGAACCTGGAAGGCAAGGTCCAGGAACGCCTCCAAGAGCTGCAAACACTGTACCGGCTCTCCCGCGAACTGGTCCACGCACACAGCCTACACGAGCTGGCCCGCACGGTGTTGCACTACCTTCATGGCCCGCTTCCGGCGGAGCTGAGCGCACTGGCGATCGGTGTCGGGGATCGCTGCCTGCTCTTCCACCGATGCGATCGGCCCCTGGCCGATCCAGTGGTGCACACGGTCAACCAACGTCTGTCCCGCGAGCTGGAACGCCTGGGCGTCCCGAAGTGCCCGGCCATCGAGCACTGGGCCGAGCCCACCATCCCGGCGCCTCGCGATGCACCGCCGCTGGCGCAGCTGGGTTCGAACTACCTCGTGCCCCTGCAGTCGGAAGGACGCTCCCGCTACCTCGGCGTACTGCTGGTGGCCTGCGAGTCCGACCAGAGCCTCACCGAGAACCACGTGCGCCTCCTCCACGTGGCGGCAGCCCAGGCGGCGGACGCGGCATTCCGCCTCCTGTCCAAGCCGCGGGCGACCGAGCTCGCGATGGCCGTGCCCAGCACCGACGAGGACCCACTCGAGACACCTCTACACGACGCCCGCCCACTGTTGGACCGCATCCACTGGCTGGCCATCCTGCTCGACGCCCAGCACAGGATTCTCTACGTCAACGATCCCGCCATGGCACTGATGGACACGCAGCGTGAGGCCATGGTCGGCGTACCCATCCATCGCTGCCCCTCGAGCTGGGATTGGGCGCGGCTCGAAGAAGCCATGCTGCCCGCAGCCCTCGTCACCGGCAGCTCCCGCGTTCCCGACCTGCGGTACACCACGTCGGACGGGCGCACGGGCGTCCTGGACGTTCGGATCGTCTCGCTAGCCAAGGACGCCACGCCAGGGCCGCTGGTCCTCTTGGCCGAAGACGTGACCCAGAGACGCGATCTCGAGGCCCGCCTGGTGATGGCTCGCAAGATGGAGTCGGTGGGGCAGCTCGCTGCGGGCATCGCCCACGAGATCAACACTCCCACTCAATACGTCGGTGACAACCTACAGTTCTTGGGTGAAGCCTTCCAAGACATGGCCGACCTGTTCGGTTCCATCGAGGCTCTGCTGGACGACCCGGGCGACGACGTTCTGCCCCCAGCCCACCGCCAGCGCCTCGAGTTGGCACGCGAAAGCGCAGATCTCGAGTACCTCAGGGAGGAGATCCCCTTGGCGGTGACCCAAGCGCACGAGGGGATCGAGCGAATCTCGGCCATCGTGCGCTCCATGCGCGACTTCTCCCACAAGGGCAGTCAGGAGAAACGCGTGGCCGACCTGAACCGCTGCATCCAGGGCACCGTGACCGTCGCCCGCTCCGAGTGGAAGTATGTGGCCAGGGTGGTCCAGGACCTCGACACGGACCTTCCCTCGGTGCCTACCCTCGCCGCCGAGCTGAACCAGGTGCTCTTGAACCTGCTCATCAACTCGGCCCAGGCCATCGCCGAGACCGAGCGAGGCGAGTCCAGCGGACTCGGGACCATCACCATCCGCAGCGAGCGCCGAGCGGGCGAGATCGAGCTGTCGGTCACCGACGACGGCTGCGGCATCCCCTTCGAGCTCCAGCGCCGCGTATTCGTGCCCTTCTTCACCACGAAGCGCGCAGGACGGGGCACGGGCCAAGGGCTCGCGATCTCTCGCTCCATCGTCGTGGACAAGCTCGGAGGGCGCCTGGACTTCGAGAGCACACCCGGCATCGGTACAACCTTCACCATCCACCTGCCCATCGAGACCTAGGCAGCACCGGTTTTTTCGTTGCGCGAAAACGAACAGCTCATGCCCATGGAGTCACTGCGAATCCTCTTCGTAGACGACGAGCCCCAGGTCCTCCACGGGCTGCGTCGGCTCCTGCGTCCCATGAGGGACAAATGGGCCATGCACTTCGCCACGTCCGCCGCCCGGGCCCTCGAGCTGCAGGAAGCAGAGCGCTTCGACGTGGTCGTGTCCGACATCAGGATGCCGGACATGGACGGAGTCGAGCTGCTGGAACGGATCAGGCAAACCGCTCCGGACACGGTGCGCATCGCACTTTCAGGCCACAGCGAGCCGAAAGAGCTCCTGCGCGCCGCGGGCACCGTTCATCGCTACCTCACCAAGCCCTGCCGCCCGAACGAACTCCGAGCCACCATCGAGCGCACCCGCGCGCTGCGCCAGGTGTTGGGCGACGCCGGAGAAGCGCTCTCTCAGGCCCTCTTCGTCAAGGACCTGAGGGTGGGCATGATCCTCAACGAAGGCGTGACCACCCGCGACGGCCTGCTCATCGTGGCCAGGGGCGCCGAGGTCTCCCCGCCCTTGCTCGAGAAGCTGCGCACCTGGTCCGAGCTCGACCGCGTGGTCGAACCCTTGGTGGTCGAGTCCACCTCCCAGATCAAGCCCCAAGCACGCGAGTAGGTTCCAAGCGAAATGAAGCTCACACCCAAGAAAAGAAGCTGGCTGTACCTCGCAACACTCGTAGCCGTGGCCGAGCCCGTCGTGGCTTTCGACGTCTACGCGCTGTTCTTCAACGAAACCGCTCACACCAGCCTCCCCACCCGCTGGCTCGCGTGGGGGCTGTTGGCCGTGGCCATCGTGGCCCTGGTGGCGTGGTGGTCGGAGCGGAAGGGGGCGTCGAGAGCGTGCCGGATCCTGGCCCTCGCCATCGCCATCGTAGGCATCTTGGGTTCCACCAACGTGCTGGCCTTCGAGCACCTCAACGTGCTCATGGACTACGAGATCTGGGTTCACGACAAGCGCATGCCCGCCAAGTACGCCCCCCCGGGCATGGGATACCAGCTCCCCAACTTCGAGGCCGGCGAGGAGCATCCTCGAGACTAGATTCGACCTTCGGGCTCAGGGACGGGGAGCCACCGTGTCACGCGTGCGAGGCGCGAGCCCTCGGGCTACCCTCCCACCCCAGCACCCCGCAGGAACCGCCACGAGCCGCCGACGAACGGAGCCCCCATGTTCACCTCCTCGCGCCCCCGGAGTCTGCTGCTCGGGCTGTCAACCGGGGCGTTCCTGTCGGCCTGTGCCTGGCAAGGCCCCAAGCCGGCCGTGGCCGCTGGTGAGGCCGAACAGACGTCTCGGGTCATCGTCCTGGACGAGGACTGTTGGCGGTCGGTGGCCCTGCAGGGCTTGGAGGCGAAGCGATCCCCCGAAGGCATCCTCGTGCTCCGACTGGAGATCGGCAATCGCACCGATGGCGACCACAGCGTCGAGCTCAGGGTGCTGTTCGGGGACGAACGCGGGACGCTTCGACGTGCTGGGCGTGATCCGCTCCTTTCGCGATGCGCTTCATGGTGGGGTCGTCGCCGGACTCTGGACCGATGTAGAGG
>PVBE012173697.1_pt1 | contig 13207 bp, 12 predicted proteins | sample 1631181 | NCBI WGS metagenome assembly PVBE01 (sample SAMN08397723, study PRJNA350692) | Marine metagenome, whole genome shotgun sequencing project. | isolation source: water | place: Pacific Ocean | collected 2012-04
CGAAGAAGCGTTCCCGCCGATGTCGGTTGCTGTCCGGACTGAAGACGAACTGGACATCAGCCGTGGGGCGATGATCGTCCACGCGCGCAACGTGCCCCGCATCTCGGATCAGCTAGAGGCGACTCTGGTCTGGCTGACCGAGACGCCGCTCGTCGTGGATCGCCCCTACGTGCTCAAGCACACCACGCGCTTGGTGAAGGGGGTCGTGAGCGCTCTGCGTTACAAGTTCGATGTGAGCAACCTCCATCGGGTGCAGGCCGAGACACTCTCGCTCAACGAGATTGGCATGGTGCAGGTCGAGCTGGATCAGCCGCTGGCTCACGATCCCTACCGTCGTAACCGAACGACGGGCAGCTTCATCCTGATCGAGCCGGCCACGAACCAGACGGTGGGGGCGGGCATGATCCTCGATCGTCGCTCGCAGGACACGGGCGACGGGCGACCCTCGGGTCGTAGCCTTCACGTGCAGGAGCGGCGTGGGACGGTCACTGTTGCGGAGCGATTGGAGCGGCTCAAGCAAAAGCCGGCCACGCTCTGGTTGACCGGTCTGCCCAAGGCGGGCAAGTCGACTCTGGCCTACGCGCTGGAGCGGGAGCTGTTCGACGGGGGGTATGCCGTTCATGTTCTGGATGGAGAGAACCTGCGGCTCGGGATCAGCGAGAACCTGGGTTTCGGGGCTCTGGAGCGCTCGGAGAACGTACGCCGCGCGGCCCATGTGGCGCGGCTGTGCAACGAGCTGGGCCAGATCACGATCGTCGCGCTGGTCTCGCCCTTCGCTGCCGACCGTCAGGCGGCTCGTCAGATCGTTGGACGTGAGCGCTTCCATCTGTTGTACCTGTCCGCGCCGCTGGAGGCTTGTGGGGCGCGTGACGAGGAGGGTCTCTACGCTCGGGCGCGGGCGGGCGAGATCGAGCGCTTCACCGGGCTGACCGCTCCGTACGAGCAGCCGGCCGCGCCGGAGTTGTCGCTGCCGACGGACCAGCTGAGCGTGCAGGACACCGTGGCCCGGGTCGTCGAATATCTCGAGGGTCGCTCCGCGATCAGCGAATGACCTGCAGGCCGACTCAGGACCGAGGTCCTAGGGGACGCTTTTTCGGGATCCCGACCCGCCGCGGATATTCTTCGGGCGTGTGCTCGGTCTTGCGCACCTCGGCCAGGAAGCGGTCGACCTGTTCACCGGGAAGTCGGTAGCCGCGGATCTCTTTCAGCGTGCCGCCGAGCCGATCGAAGGGCTGGTGTTCGAAGCGCTCCGCGTCATCGCTGCCCAGGAACAGGAACGCCACCCCACCCGGCGCAACCAGTGGCAGGACCAACTCCAGGGCGGCGGCCGGGCGCGCCAGGCCACGGCATGTCGCGGTGTGATACCACTCTCGATGTTCGGGGTCTTGTCCGATCACCTCGGCGCGCTCGCAGAGTACCCGCACGTGGCTCAGCTCCAGCTCGACCGCGGCGGTGGACAAGAAGGTGGCCTTCTTGCCCACCGACTCGAGGAGGGTGACCGACAGGTCGGGGTCACGCAGCGCCATCACCAGCCCGGGGAGTCCGGCGCCGCTTCCGACATCGATCACGGGGCCCTTCAGCCGGGGCAATTCGAGGGCGTCACGTAGGTGTCGGTTCGGCCAAAGCTCAGGGGGGTCGCCGATCAGGTTCATCCGCTGGTTGGCGGAGGCGAGCACTGCGAGGTAGCGCTTCAGGCGCATGGCCACATCTGGGGCAAGATCATCGAGCATATTGCCATTATCCGGATAGAATCGATTCATGCCTCAGGATAATCCGCGCCACGACGGTGTGCCGGAGACCTGTTTCGAGGGGCGGGTCTTCCGGGTCACGCGGGAGCCCCTGCGTTATCCCAGCGGCCGCCGGGGCAACTATGAGGTGGTTCGCCACCACGGCGCGGTCGCAGTCTTGCCGATCTTGCTGGATCCGCTGCGTGTGGTGCTTTTACATCAGTATCGGCACCCGGTGGGTGGCCGGATCTGGGAGATCCCCGCGGGCACACTCGACCTGGCGGGGGAGTCCCAGCGGGACTGTGCGGACCGGGAACTGATCGAAGAAACGGGCTACCGTGCGGAACGGCTGCTGCAGGTGCATGATTTTTACACGGCCCCGGGGTTCTGTGACGAGCGGATGGCGCTGTTCGTCGCCTGGGGGTTGAGGCCTGCTTCCCCTGCCGAAATGGACTCTGACGAAGTGCTCACGGTACACACGCCGAGTTGGAACGAGGTAAGACGCATGCTCGCTGCGGGCGAGATCCAAGACGCCAAGACACTTGTTGGGCTGCGCTGGCTGGAGATAGCTCTGCGTGCGGCTGGAAATAAATTAAGATGGAAAAGACAATGACCGAACACGACGATTGCGGCCCGGACTGTGGGCATGATCATGGGCCAGAGACCGAGGCTCAGCAGCAGGAACAGCTCGAGAAGCACTTCGAAGAGGTTTCGGGCCACCTGCAGGTGCTTTATGCCAATCTGGAACTCCCGGGGTTCATGGATCAGGACGATCCGCTGTTCGGGATTTTTCTGGACCAGCCCGAGGAGTCGGAGATGCGGGAGGTGATCCTGCGTCATGTCTGGAGCGAGCACTTCGACGTCTCTGCCCGGATCTCGATGGTCACCAGGCTCGACCAGTTTCTCCAGACCAGCCCGGGAGAGAAGCCACGTCGCGCGGCCGATACGGTCCGGGACGCTCTGCTCGAACCCTACAGCTACGTCGATACCGACTGGATCCAGTTCCAGGTCTCGACCGAGCGCTTCTTCTCCGGGTTGCAAGACTACTTCGGATACTGGCGCGAGACCGCGCCCGACGAGGCGTTGCAGGCGCACACCGTCGATCTAGAGCAGCCGGACCCCGAGTGTTCCGCCGCCGTTGAGGCGTTGAGCGTCGCCGGACGTAACGGAGTACAGGCCACGCTGGAGTATCTCAATAGGGAGTACGTTCCGATCCTCTCCGACTTCCAGGCGCTGCAAGAGAAGGGCGTGGAGCCGCTGCTGCGGGCGATCGCGGTTCTGGCTGCGGTGCCGAGTCCGGGGTCCGCGACTGTCTTGGGCGATCAACTGGCGATCATCAATCACCCCGACGTGGAGAAGGCGCTGTTCGAGGCGCTCACTCGCATGCCGCTGGAGGCCTCGCGAGTGGCCGCCGATTTCATCCGATTCGAGCCGTTATTGCCCGCAACGCGGTTCGTGCTCCACGAGCTGCTGCACAAGCTCAAGTCGGATGAGGCGGATCGTCTGATTGGGGACGAATTCCTCCTCTCCGGGTTCGAAGAGGATCAGCGGATGGGTGAGGACGACCTGGAAGACCTGGCCGAGATGTGGGCCGAGTCGGCCGGAGCACGATCCGCGCTGGTTGCGCTCCACGTGCTGACCCAGGAGGAAATCCCCGAGGGTGCCAGGAACAAGATACAGTCGGTGATCGACAATGCCGCGGACACCGAGCTTGTCGCCTGGGCCAAGAAGCGGGTCGAGGAAGACCTGCCAGTGGTGTTCTACACCGAAGATGACGCCGGTACCTGGGCCGAGAAGCTGGCTCAGCGATGGGAGTGCGAGTCGACGGACTCGAGGGTCTCGGAGGTCCTCGAGAATACCCCAGCCGTGCCGCTGTTCCTCCACTCGCCGGCCGCGACCGATCCACCTCCTGGTCCCAAGGAGGAATTCCTGGAGAAGATCTGCCGCCACGAGGTGGCCAGCGAGGCGGAGCGATTTATCGAGCAGTCCGCCGAGGAGATCCCCCTGGACCAGGTCCAGGCCTTCTTGGCACAGCACTGGTGGTTGCGTCCCCGTGCCGAATCGGCCTGGAAACCGCCGTTGCTGGCGATGCTCAAGGAGCGCAGCGAGAGCTTGCCTGAGCATGCTGAGTTGACCCGGCTCAAACTGGAGCCGATGGTCCATGCCCACTGCGCTGCGGCAGTTCGCGCGATCGGGCAGGGTGAGGATGTGCGGATGGTCGACGCCCACCTGATGATCGCTTCGGAGATGCTCCCCGAGGCGGACGCTTATCTGGCATATGCCCGGAAGCTGCGGGAGGCGGTGTCTCGCCAGCAGCAGTCGCCCAAGATATGGACACCGGGTCAGCAGGATGCGGGACCGAAGAAGGTCGGGCGCAATGATCCCTGCCCGTGTGGGTCGGGTAAGAAGTACAAGAAGTGCTGCCTGGGACGCTGACTTGCGGATTTGTTTTGTCTCTGACATCTATCCCATAGTCGAGCCCGCCGTTGGGGGCTGCTTTGGCGGCGCAGAGATCCAGCAGCTCAAGCTTGCCCGGGCGATACAGCAGGCCGACCCCGGGGTCGAGATCACTTTCCTGGTGCGTGATTACGGCCAATCTGACCCCGTCGATTACGGTGGGATGAGCTTGCGGCGGCTCTACCCGCCTCCCCAGCCGCGCTTCCCAGCCTGGATTCACGTGCTGCGTCGAGTGATGAGGCAGGTCGATGCCGACATCTACTACCAGCGTTGCGCCGGCACCGTCACCGGAGTCGTCAGTCAGTTCTGCCGACGAGCCGGCAAGCGTTTCGTCCATGCACTGGCCAACGATCGGGACGTGGATGGGACCTTCCTTGCCGAGAGTCCCTGGTGGCGGCGGCGCAGCTACCGCTCGGGGCTCGAGCGGGCAGACCTCGTGATCGCTCAGAGCGAGCATCAGCAGAGATTGCTCGAGGCCAATCACGGGCGTACGGGGCTGGTGTTGAAGAGCCTTGCCGCACCGCTAGAGGTCGAAGCAAGCGAGGTTCCCGGCCTCGAAGGTCCGTACATCACCTGGGTCGGGACACTCGACGAACGAAAAAAGCGGCCCAGCCTGTTCCTCGACCTGGCCGCGAGCATGCCGGACCATTCTTTCTTGCTGGTCGGGCGGAAGGCGGGGGAGGCTGACCACGCTGCGGTCCTTCGGCGAGTGGCCCAGCTGGGCCACGTTCAGTTGATCGAGGGCCTGCCAGCGACGAGCATGGACGCGGTCTACCGTGCGTCGAGGGCCGTCGTCTGTACCGCTCGCCACGAGGGGTTTCCCAACGTGCTGCTCGAGGCCTGGTCTCACGGCTGCCCGGTCGCCACGTTGTTCGATCCTGACGATGTGGTCCGGAACCACGGCCTGGGTGTCAGTTGCGATGAGCTCGAGACCTTGCGCGAGGGGCTGATCTGTGTGCTGGACGGACCGAGCTGTAAACCTCAGATCAGGGATTACCTGCGAAGGCACCACGACCCATCTGTGATCTCGGAGGCCTGTTTGTGCGCGATGAGGGAGTTGCTCTGATGGAGCGCCACCGCGTCAGAGAGCATCTGGGAGTCGCGGTGGCCGGCTTCCGCTGGTTGATCCCCGCCTGCCTGGGGCTGACATTTCTCGGTCAGCTGCTGGGGGGGCTGGGTATCGGCGCGTTCCTGCCCGTGCTGAAGCTGGCACTCGCACAGGAGAACCGACCGGAGACGATGCTCGGGCGGTTGGTTTACGGTGCGTTCCACGCACTCGGGCTTCCGGTGCGGCTGGACGTCGTGCTGGGGATCGTGGTCGGGTTATTCCTCCTCCGTTCGGTGTTGCTGCTGAGCGGTCGCTTGCTGAATTCCTTTCTGGTCGCGGAGGGTGTGCGCCGTCTCCAGTCACGTCTGTACGAAGCCACACTCGATGCGCGCCACCGATTTCTCGTCGACCGCCAAGCTGGACAGCTGCAGGGTCTCTTACTGAGTCAGGCCCGGAGCGCGGGAGCAGCGGTTGGGGTCGTGCTGGGGATCTGTTACGAGGGCATCGCGATCCTGATCTGCCTTGGGTGCGCGCTGTTGATCGACTGGCAGCTGACCCTGTCGACCATTGGGGTGGCCGGCCTGGCGTTGCTGCTGATGCGGCCACTGGTCAGGCGGGGGAGGGAGGTCGGCGAGCAGTGGCGTGATGCGGTCAACGAACTGCATGGTCATGTCTCGCAGTCGCTCGCGTCGCTGGAGAGCATCAAGGGCATGGCGCGCGAAGCGACCTTCCGGGATCGCTTCGACTCATTGGTCATCACCTTGAGAGACACCCAGGTGCGTTTCCGCTTTCACTCGACGTTGATTGGGCAGCTGTCCGCACTCGCTGTGCTGCTGACCGTCTGTGGCCTGCTCTGGGTTGGAATGAGTCGGCCGCCCGGTTTGTCCAGTGCGTCGTTTTTGCTGCTGATCGGGATCCTTCACCGTGGCTTTTCTCGCCTGATGGAGATACCGAACATTCTCCACGGGCTGGAGAACATCGCTCCGAGTCTGGGCCTGGTCTGCCGCTGGTTGTCGGAGGCCGAGGCCGAGAGAGAGGCCGGCGAGACGTCGAGAACCCTCGAACCGTTTCAGCGTCTCGCACTGCAGGGTGTGGATTTTGCCTACGGTGCTGCGCCGGTGCTGGAGCAGCTCGACCTGGAGCTGGAACGGGGCGAGTTCGTTGGGCTGGTCGGTCGCTCCGGTGTCGGCAAGACCACCATCGCCTGGCTGATTCTGGGGTTGCTTCGGCGCTACGGTGGACGGATCGAGGTCAATGACGGCGTCGACTTGCGGGAGGTCTCCCCGAGGGACTGGCGCCGCCGTATCGGCTACGTGGGGCAAGAGACGCAGCTGTTTCACGCGACGATTGCGCAGAACATCGCTTTCTTCGAAGACCTGCCTCAGAGTCAGATTCGAGAGGCTGCGCGCCTGGCGCATTGTCTGGAGTTCATCGAGCAGCAGCCGCAGGGGTTCGACACGGTCGTCGGCGATCGGGGTGTTCGTTTGTCAGGTGGGCAGCGGCAGCGTCTGGCCCTGGCCCGAGCGCTGGCCGGCCGCCCCGAGTTGTTGATCCTCGACGAGGCCACGAGCGAGCTGGACGCTCTGTCTGAAGAGCAGATCCGCCAGGCGGTCGCCGGGTTGCGGGGGGACCTGACGATCTTCGCCGTGGGGCATCGCCTGTCGACCATTCGGGAAGCCGATCGAATCTGTGTGCTGGCCGACGGACAGATCGTCGAGCAGGGGACGTTCGAGCAGCTGATCGCCAGCGGTGGCGAATTCGTCAACCTCTACCGTCACCAGGCGGAGGTCGGTCAGGCGTAGAAGCCTCGCACCTGATCGGCGATGATGTCGATCTGCGGTTCGGTCAGCTCGGGGTAGACCGGTAAGCTGAGCACCTGGTTGGCCAGCTGCGTCGTCACCGGTAGATCCTCGGAACCATGCCCGAGTGCGATGTAGGCCTTCTGCCGGTGCAGCGGGGTGGTGTTGTGTTTTCGTGCGCCCACTCCATTGGCGTTGAGGTGTTCGCAGAGCGCGTCGCGTTGCTCGGCGCGGATCGTGTAGAGATGATACACGTGTCGCACCAGGGGCGAGACGTATGGCGTCTGGACCTCGGCCACCTCGGAGAGGAGCTGGTCGAGCCTTGCGGCGTTGCGGCGTCGGTCCTCGGTCCAGCCCTCCAGATGCGGCAGCTTGACGCCTAGCACCGCTCCTTGGATTCCGTCCATCCGGTCGCAGAAGCCCACCTCTTGGTGTTCGTAGTGGGCCGTCCGTCCATGGTTCCGCAGGCGGCTGACCAGAGCCAGGGCCTCCTCGTCGTTTCCCGTCACCATGCCCGCGTCTCCGCAGGCGCCCAGGTTCTTTCCGGGATAGAAGCTGAAGCAGGCCAGGTCCCCGATCGACCCGACGCGCCGGCCCTTGTGCTCTGCGCCATGAGCCTGTGCCGCATCCTCGATCACCTTGAGGCCGTGTTCGCTGGCGATCGCCATGATCTCGTCCATCTCAGCTGGTTGGCCGTAGAGGTGTACCGGGATGATCGCCTTCACGCCGGCGGTTGTCTGAAGGGTCTCGCGAACGCGACGGGGGTCGATGTTGTACGTCTGGGGGTCCACGTCGACGAAGACCGCCCGAGCTCCAACGTGAGAGATGGCTTCGGCGGTCGCGATGAAGGACTTGGCCACCGTGACCACCTTGTCGCCAGGCCCGACGCCGCAGGCCAGTAGCGCCAGCTTCAGTGCCGCCGTGCCCGAGCCGACACCGACAGCCCCGCGAGCCTGCACATGTGCAGCAAAAGCCTTCTCGAATGCTGCCACCTCCGGCCCGAGGATGAACTGTCGATGTTCGAGCACACGCTGGACCGCCGCGTCGATCTGTGGCTTGAGCTGGTTGTACTGCGCCTCGAGGTCGATCTGTGGGATCATCCTGCCTCCTCAACGATGGCTGCCAGGCGCTTGCAGAAGTCGATCTGCCCGGCCTCGCTCAGGTAGTGACGGTAGCGATCCTGGCCTTGATTGCGAATCTGTTCGAGCCGGCCAGGATCGGCCAATAATCGATCTAGCTGCTCGTCGAAGTCGTGCAGGTCCCAGTCATGGGGGACGTAGGTCTGGTCGGCTTCGAACAGATCGGGCCAGGTTTCCATGTGCGCCATAGACGGCTTGTACAGGAGGGCGCCGCATAGGAAAACCTCGAAATCACGCAGGGAGATTTCTCCCAGGCCGAATGGGCTGACCGCGACCTTTGAGCGGCACATTTCCTGAAGGTACCTGCGTGGCGAGACCCGGTGGGTCGAAACGCCCCTCTGCGCCATTCGCTGAATCACCTCTCGGCGGTGGGTGACGATCGTCTCCCGACCGTGGCCCAGTCCCAGGCGGCAGCAGACGTCGATTGGTCGCGTCGAACTGGTGCAGAATCGCGGATGGTAGCGGTAGGGCAGATTCAGTCGATCCAGGGCAGCGGAGCTGATGCGCGTCAGCCGGTAGAACCGCCGCCAGCCATACTCTCCCAGGCCGCTGTGCCAGGAGAGGCGCAGCCGGTCGAGCTGATCGGCGGGGAGTGGCTCGGCGGGGTGGGGGTGTTGATCAAGGGTCCCGTGTTGCTGGTGGACCTGATCGGTGTAGATCCGGCCGCCATAGTACCGAGTGGTGTAGAGTTCGCGGTCTTTCAGCAGCTGGGCCTTGTAGAACCGATCGACGTGAGGCAGCACGGCTCCCTGATAGATGAAGGTGCTGTCGGATGTGTCGAACCAGAGCAGACGGGTCCCGTGCTCGCGGAAGCGGGACAGGTCGTCGAAGATCTCTTGCTGTTGCTCGCCGAGTTTGTGCGAGTAGACCTTGCTGTTGATCAGCAGCGACTGGCAGTCGAGAATGCCGGGGTCAGGGCGGCTGAAAAAAGTGAGGTCGATGTCGTGCTCGCGAAGACGGCGCAGGTTGACCTTGAGCGGATAGTTGAAAGCTCGACAGTTGGGCGTCCCGCTGGCGGTCAGCACGTGAACTGCCCGCATCCGCATCAGGGATCCTCCGCGTCTCGGATCTGCACATCTTCGGCGTCGCGGATCGGCGCACTCTCGCCTGCGGGCGGCCCACCAGAGAATCCGCCTCCGAAGTGGACCACCTGGATGCTGTTCTTGAGCCGCTTCTTCAGTAGCGTGACGAACAGAATACGTGTCGGCGGCAGCAGCAGAGAGAAGCCGAGCACATCGGTGAGGATCCCGGGTGTCAGCAGCAGCAGGCCTCCAGCTAGCGTGCAGAGCCCGTGGAGTAGTTCGTCCGTCGGCATTCGACCTGCGGCCATCGTTGTCTGTATTCGGCGCCAGACCAAGGTGCCCTGCTGTCGGGCCAGCATCGCTCCAGCGGTGCCGGTGGTGATCACCAGGGCCAGGGTCAGGCCCAGGCCGAGGTAGGTGTGCGCCACATAGAGCAGCAGATACAACTCGACGAGTGGCACCAGGATGAACGCCAGCAGCAGGTAAAACAGCATCGTTACTCCCAGCCGCTCCACCACCAGTTCAGTGTGCTGCCCAGAAACGCTCCTGCTGCGTCGGCCAGCGCGTCCCAGCGGTCGCAGTAGCGCCCCGGGACGTAGTACTGGTGAATCTCGTCAGTCAAACCGTAGATCGTGCCGAGCAGTCCCGCGATGGTCAGCGCGACGAACGGCCGCAGACGTGTCGTCAACAGCAACCGGCACCACAGCAAGCCAAGTACTGCGTACTCGATGGAATGGATCGACTTGTCTTTGGCCAGCAGCCCACGGGGCACGGTGTCCCAGTACTCGATACTGGAGAGGCCGAAGATCAGGCCCATGTAGAGCAGCGGGGGGAGCAGGTAGCGAAAGATCCACCGGTGACCCTGAGGCATGACCGGTCAGACGACCTCGTGTACCTGGCCGCCGACGATTGTCGTGACGGCTCGGCCGTAGACGGTCCAGCCGTGGTAGGGTGTGTTCCGGCTCTTCGAGTGGAGCTTGTCTCGGTCGATTTCCCAGCAGATGTCCGGGTCGATGATCGCCAGATCACCCGGAGCTCCATCGAGGATGCGTCCGACGGGCAGTCCGAGGATCTCGGCCGGCACGAGCGTCATTCGCGCGATCGCCTCTTCCAGGGTCATCAATCCCGGTCTGACAAGGTGGGTCAAGACGAGTGGCAGCGTTGTTTCGAGACCGACGAAGCCGAACGGAGCGTCGACCAGCCCGCGTTCTTTCTCCTCGTCGGCATGGGGAGCATGGTCGCTGGCGATTGCGTCGATCGTGCCGTCGAGGAGTGCCTCGGTCATCGCTCGGCAATCCGCCTCGGTTCGCAGCGGTGGGTTGACCTTGAAGTAGGGGTCCCCCGAGCCGACGTCCTGTTCGGTCAGCAGGAGGTGGTGCATGCACAGCTCGGCAGTCACTGGAGCCATGTTGGCCTTGGCGCGTCGAATGACATCGGCGCCTCTGCCGGTCGAGACGTGACACAGGTGGACCTTGGCGCCTGTCGCTTCGGCGAGGAACGCGTCGCGGAGGATCATCAGTTCCTCGGCCAGTGGGTGGATTCCATCCAGGCCCAGTTTCTCGGCCACCGGTCCGATCGTGATCGGACCATTCGCCAGGCTGACCTCTTCGGCGTGGATCAGAGCCGGTCGGCCGAGTGCGACCAGTCGCTCCAGCGCGGCCATCATCCGCTCCGGGCTCTGGACCGGCACGCCGTCGTCGCTGAAGGCCACGACGCCTGCGGCCGAGAGAGCCTCCAGGTCGGTCAGGACCTCCCCCTGCTGTCCTCTGGTGATCGCGGCATACTGATGGACACGCGCCATGCCGGCTGCGTCCGCGGCCGCCTGGCAGCGCTGGTAGGCCTCGACGGTATCCACCGGCGGGCTGGTGTTGGGCATCGCGCAGATGGTCGTGAACCCGCCGTGGACCGCGCTCGTCGCTCCCGTCGCGATCGTCTCTTTGTGCTCGCCGCCGGGCTCTCGCAGGTGGACGTGCATGTCGATCAGGCCGGGGGCCACGACACGTCCCCGGGCCGAAACGACGCGATGGTCAGCTGGCAGTTCCGACGTCGGAACGAAGCGCCCTTCGAGGATACCCAGGTTGCGGACCACGCTCTGTGCAGGGGTCCGGCCGAGCACCCGCCCGCCCTCGATCAACAGTGCCGACGTGTTGTTCATGGGCGCTCTTCTACAGGACCATATTCCCTTCGTCAATCCGCACGGCGCACGGTATCATCACGCGCGTGAAACAGGTGGCGGTACTTGGATGTGGATATTGGGGGCGTAACCTCATCCGCAATTTCGCGGAACTGGGCTCCCTGGCAGCGGTCGTCGAGCCAACATCTGCGGGGCAGCAGGTCGCTCGTGAGATCGCCCCAGGCGCGCGTGTGCTCGACGAACTGGCACCTGTCCTCGAAGACGACAGCATTGCAGGTGTGGTCATCGCCACGCCGGCGGAAACCCACGCCCAGCTTGCCCGTCAGGCGCTCGAGGCGGGTAAGGACGTGTTCTGCGAGAAGCCCCTGGCGCTGCACTACGAGGATGGTATGGAGGTTGCTGCAGTTGCTCGAGAGCAGGGGAGCATCCTGATGGTGGGCCACATCATGGAATACCATCCGGCAATCCGGACGCTACGCCAGCTGATCCTCGATGGCGAACTGGGTCAGCTCTGCTACATCTATTCCAATCGGGTCAGCTTGGGGAAGATCCGTCGCGAAGAGAACATCCTCTGGTCTTTCGCTCCGCACGACATCGCGGTCATGCTGCGCCTTTTCGGCCGGATGCCGTTCCAGGTGGTCGCCTCGGGAGGGGCCTTCATCCAGCCTAACGTGGCCGATGTCACGGTGACCCAGCTGTTGTTCGAGAGCGGACAGGCAGGGCACATTTTCGTGTCCTGGCTGCACCCCTTCAAAGAACAGCGAATGGTCGTCATCGGCACCCAAGCGATGGCTACCTTCGACGATGTCCGCAAGGAGCTGGTTCTTCACGACCAGCGGGTCGACATCGCTCAAGGGGCGCCCGTGCCGATCCGCGGTGCTGGGTCGGCAATCCCGTATGCTGACGACGAGCCGCTGCGTCTCGAGTGCGAGGCTTTCCTCGAAGCGATGACGACGCGCGAACAGCCGCTGACCGATGCGGAAAGCGCGCTGCGTGTACTCCGCGTCTTGCAGGCGGCTCAGCGCTCGCTGATGACCCAGGGGCAGCCGGTGCAGATCCCCATGGGTGGAGGTGAGGTTTGAGCGAGCCGTTCATCCATGAGTCGTCTTATGTCGACCCGCCCTGCCACATCGGTTCAGGCACGCGGGTCTGGCACTTCAGTCACCTGATCAGGTGCACGATCGGTGAGAACTGCAACCTCGGCCAGTGCACCTTCGTCGGCGAGGGCGTCGTGATCGGCAGCAACGTCAAGATCCAGAACAACGTGTCGATATACACCGGCACGGTGATCGAAGACGATGTGTTCCTCGGGCCTTCCTGTGTCCTGACCAACGTCACCAATCCGAGGTCGCAGGTCAATCGTCGCGCGCTCTACGAGCAGACCTTGCTGCGCCGAGGATGCACGATCGGGGCCAACGCCACGGTTGTCTGTGGAGCGACGGTGGGTTGCTACGCCTTTGTTGGAGCGGGAACCGTTGTCACCCGTGACGTGCCGGATTATGCCCTGGTGATCGGGGTCCCGGGTCGTCCGGTCGGCTGGATGAGCCGACATGGACATCGGTTGCCCGATCCCGACGCGAGCGGCATCATGGCCTGTCCGGAGAGCGGTATGCGGTACGTGCTCGAGAACGACGCTGTCCGCTGTCTGGACCTCGACGAGCAGGCGCCGTTGCCGTCCGATCTGGCCCGCGGAGAAGGTCGCTATCGGGATTACCACGCTCGATAGTCGGCACCGGTAGGTATTGATGCGGGACCCGTTTACTCCTGTGCTGTACGCGCCATCTGCGCCAGCAGTTGGCCGGTGCGAGCTACGATCACTTCCGGAGCAAAGCTGCTGGCCACCCGTTGGCGTCCGGCTTCGCCAAGTCGGCGCGCCAGGTC
>PVBE010798754.1_pt1 | contig 13206 bp, 6 predicted proteins | sample 1631181 | NCBI WGS metagenome assembly PVBE01 (sample SAMN08397723, study PRJNA350692) | Marine metagenome, whole genome shotgun sequencing project. | isolation source: water | place: Pacific Ocean | collected 2012-04
CGCCACAGCCTGCAAAGGTGCAGGAAGCAGGGTGGGGTCCAGCTGCGCCCCGTTCACTGCGGGGGGTGCGGGGGCACAAAACATACTCTTTAAGAAATTTAGAAAGAAATAAGGCACAGGAAGGCAGCGCGTATGGTGTGACTGCGATATCTCCCCCCGCAGCCCCCGCACACCCCACCGGTGGGGGCGGCACTTTTTGCACGCGCTGCTGCATAGGTATATCAGCGCGCAGGAAAATTATTTGGGGGCGGTCGACCAGTGAAGCTGATCAGCGAGAAACCCTGATCGCCCGCACCCTGTTTCCTGCACCCTGATACAGGGATGTGAGGGCGCTAGTTAATTCGATTGCCCGCTCCGCACTCACTTTGCTACGACGGCTATGCGAAAAAATGAAAGATGCTGACTGGCTTATCATCGATACTGAGACAACCGGGCTATTCGATCCAATATACGTGATTGAAGTAGCCGCTCAGCGAATGCACGGATGGGGCTACTAGTGGTAAACCACGGAAATACGTAGATAGTTCAGAATGGACTGTCACTGGGTTCCGTCCGTTCTTGCCGCCGCCTCTGTTGGATTGCCTGTGGAAGGGATTCGCTACGGAGCCGGAGTAGTAACCACGACGTCATCGATGTACCAGCCGGCCTGGGTGGGTTCCGAGATATCGTCGGAATCGAAGCGGAACTCGAGCACGACGTTCTTTCCGAGCGCGGCGGCCGGCAGGGCTTTGCTGAACGGTTCCCAACCGGTGGGATTGTTCCCGTCGATCGTCATTTCAAGGACGGCCAATTCCGCAAGGGCGGCGTCGGCGTCAAGCAACCGGACTTCCCCAAAGTCGAAGCCCTCCTCGATATCCACGTAGTGCGAGAAGTTCAGGGTGGCCCCCGCTGCCACCGTGAGGTCGATCGGCGGCGAGCGAAGCCAGAGGTCGGAAAGGTTCGCGTAATCCGCGGAGAGGTTGGTCCCGAAACAGTTTGCTCCGCTGTTGGCAGAAGCCGGTCCGACCACCGTGGGGGAGCCGAATTCCCAGTTCGTGAAGGGATTGGATCCGTCATCTCCACCGGTCGTCCAGTCACCCTGGCCGTTCTCGAAGTTGTCCGTGAAGACCGTGACCGGGGGTGCGGGGAACTCCTCGACCACAAAGAGCCGTATTGTTTCCGGCGGCAGCGGAATGGTGAGGGTGTTGGTGGGCGGAGTGGCCCCGATGTTCTGGAAGCGAAGTTCCGGATCGGGAAGACCGTCGTCGAAAATCGGCCAATCGATGGACGTGGTCGACGAAGGGTCGGTCTCGCTGCGAAGGTTGTAGAGCTTTCCGTCCTGGCTGTCCCAGCTGAGGCTGAGGTTGCCAGTTTCAGCGTCGAGGGTGACTTCGTTGAATTCAAAAGGCGGCCCGCCGCCGAGAACCGTCAGAGGGTCAGCTGATCCGTCGGCGAGGGAGCCAATCTGGTCCTCAGTGAGCAATACCGACCACATCGCGAAGTCGTCCATCCAGCCCTCGCCGTCGATTGCAGCTCCGCCGGATGACATGTTCCAAGAGATGAAACGCTGGTGTGCCCAACCGTCGTTGCGGAAGAAGCCGCCAAGGGTGAGGTCACCGTCGTTGTCGATCGTGTCGGCCGGTACCGTAAAGGTGGTGCCGGTGGCGCCGTTCCAATCGACAGCCACGCCGTTGAGATAGATGGCCATGGTGTAATCGTCCGACCCTGCGTTAAAAGTTCCGGTGATCGCCCAGTGCGTCCACTGGGCGCTGTCATCGGCTTGGGAGCCTGGCGGGTACGTGAATCTCGCGCCCAGGGAGGTTTGGCCGAAATTGTCGGTATTGTTCGTCAGGAAGTCGAAGTGGTTTTGGGTGAGATTGAGACCGTAGCCCTCTTCGCCCACCGCGCCGGCCGGCAGGTGGGGCGCCTTCATGAACCACTGAGTGCGTCCGCGGCCGGGGGCCCAGCCGCTTCCCGCGACGTCGCGGAAGGCTACTTTCTCCCAGAAGCTGATAGTGAAGTCCTCGGCATCGAAGTTGATCAGGTCGGTATGCTGAACCACCGCCATGGCGCCGCGTTGCGCGTCGGAGGTGGGCGACTTACTGTAGAAGGCGTTGCCGGTTCTTCCCGGGGCGAGGGGGACCAAGTTGGCGTTGGTGAGGTCGGCAGCATAGGCTTTGTGGCCGTTTCCGGACAGATCCTCGAACCATCCCTCGTGGTTGCCCTGCGGCGTCCCCGGGGGATTGTCACCAGTCTCGTTGTATTCGTCGAAGCTCCAATAGGCTACGAGGCTAGCTTGAGCGGCGCAGTTGATCGTCGTGGCGGCCGTCAGGAGCGCGAGGAAATGGACATACCGAGGATTCATCTATGAGATGAGGGTTGTTATGTGGGTGTAGAAATCTCCTCCTGCGGGACTGATCGGGACACCCTTTTTGGGCCAGAGCTAGTGTTAGTCTGGGCGTGTTGACGGTATGTTTCAAGTTGTAGAGGAAGTCAATGCCGGGCTCCTAGTGACAAGATGATGTGACGGCCGCGAATCCGAGAGAGCGCTGAGCCTGATGATCAGGCGAGTGCAAGTGCATGTGGCAAAGGACGCCATCAGGTCTCGGCTTGTCGTGGGTCGTCCATGGGCTCAACATCGGTAGCGATGGACGGGGTTTGCCCCCGTCGTTGAACCAGAGCAATTTCGCATTAGTCAGTCAGTGAGAATGATATTCGCACGCCGATGCCTTTCCCGAGTTGTTGCCTTCACGGGCCTGATTCTGCTCGCTGTCCTGACGGTCGTCCCGACGCGGGCGAGTGTTGCGATCACCGAATTCATGGCGGCTGCGAAATTCAGCCTTCCGGATGAAGACGGTGAGCCTTCCGACTGGATCGAGATCACCAACTCGGGCGCCGATGATCTCTCGCTGGCGGGATACTCGCTGACGAGCAATCCGACCGACCTGCGGCGCTGGATTTTTCCCAATGTCGAACTGGACGCCGGGGCATCACTCGTGGTCTTTGCCTCCGGAAAAAATCGCACCGACCACAGACGCGAATTGCACTGCAACTTCACCCTCGACCAAGGCGGCAACTACCTCGCCCTCGTCGAACCCGACGGGACAACCGTCGCCAGCGCCTTCGCACCAGCCTATCCGAATCAATTCGCGACCATTTCGTACGGCGTCGATTCCTCCGGCGCAAATGCGGGCTACTTTGAATCCCCGACCCCGGGGGCGCCGAACGGATCGTTACATGGGCCACCACCCGCCGAGGTCGCAGCGTCGCAGAGCAGTAAAATGTTCACCTCCGCCTTCCGCGTGGAGCTCAGTTGCCCGACGCCCGGCGCGACCATCCGATATACGACCGACCTGAGCACACCGTTGAACAGGTCACCGGTCTACAGCCCAGGGCGGGGGATCTCGATCACCGGCAGCACGCAGATTCGCGCGCGCGCCTTTCTGCCGGGGGCGCTCGACGGTCCCGTCACCGTGGAGACCTACCTCAAGATGTCGGCCCGGGTGGCGGCTTTCTCGTCGAATCTGCCGCTGATCGTGCAATCGACCCTGGGCGGGGGCAGGCCGCCGAGTTCGGGATCGACGACGCGCAAGACCAGCTTCCTCTTCTTTTTTGAACCCGACCCGCTGACCGGACTGACGACCTTGACTCAGGTTCCGCATTTGACCACTCGGGCCGGCGTGCGCAAGCGCGGGAACAGCTCCTCCGGCTGGCCGAAATACTCGATGTTGGTCGAGACTTGGGAGGACGTTGGTCTCGACCTCGATGGCAATGGATCAATCAGTCTCAGCGAAGAACAAGATAGAGGCATCAAGCCGCTCGGCTTGAGCCGGGAAGCCGACTGGGTCATTAACGCACGCTACCGGTTCGATCTGGCCTTGATGCGCAACCCGTTCATGTACGATCTCAGCAACCAGATCGGTCGCTATGCGCCGCGCACCAGGTACGTCGAGCTCTACAATGACGTGAATGGCGGCGAGGTGACCGAAACCGATTATTTCGGGGTCTATGCCCTCATGGATCGAATCGAAGCCGACCCGAACCGTGTCGATGTCGCCCGAATAAAACCGTGGGAGAATTCCAGGCCGGAGGTGACTGGGGGCTACATCTTCAAACAGGACTGGAACGACCCCGCAAACACCACCATCTACAATGTCCCGAACTCCGGGGATCTCTTGGTCCCGAGCGACCCGGATGGAGACACGGTTACCTCAAGGCAGGAGTCCTACATCGAGAATTACCTCAGCGAGATGACGGGGGCGCTCAGAAACGCTCCATCGGGGATCAATCCCACCACCGGCCTGCACTTTTCCGACTACCTCGATGTCGATTCCTGGATCGACCATCATTGCCTGAATATCCTGACCTTGAATATCGATTGGGGCCGGCACAGCTCCTATTTCTTCAAGGACCGCAATGGGGTCGTCTTCGCCGGTCCAGTCTGGGACTACGACCGTGCCCTGGGCTCGGAGGACGGCCGAGATTCCGATCCTCTCCGATGGGATGGCTTCCTCCCTCGCTCCAGTATGACCTGGTTCGATCCGCGATTTCCGTGGTTTGGCTATTTGCTTGGCCCGACGGCGGACCGGCCCACCGCCTCGTACATCGATATCCGCCAACGGCACACCGATCGCTGGTTCGAGCTTCGCCGGGGGGCTTTCTCGCTCGCAAACCTCCATGCCACGATTGACGGTCTGGCCGATCAGATTCGCGAGGCATCCGCGCGGAACTTCACCCGATGGACGGCCCATCCGCCGAATGGCGGACCCTTCGCGGACCCCCTAACGAGCGGCTGGGAGTCCGAGGTCTCCCACCTGAAGGGTTGGTTAGCGGCGCGGGTCGCGTGGATTGATTCGCAATACATCACTCCACCGGCCTTCAATACACCGGGCGGGCTGGTGGCCGACGGCTTCAACCTGACGATGAGCTCCCCCGGCGTGGATGTGTATTATACGAACGATGGATCTGACCCGCGCGCTCCCCGCGGTGGGATCGCGGCGGGAGCGAGCAGGTTCACCGGCGCTCCGTTGCTCGTCAACTCGACCCAAATTGTCACCGCGCGGGCCAAGGTCGGGAGAGACTGGAGTGCGCCCGCCGAAGCCGTGCTGGTCGTCTCGGATAGCCTCGCGGACGACACGAACCTGGTCGTCTCCGAAATGATGTATAACCCGGGGCCGGCGACGGCTGGGGAGATCGCAGCGGGATTCGACAACAACGATCTGTTCGAGTATGCGGAATTGCTCAACATCAGCAGCGATCCGGTTGCCTTGATCGGCATGGTCTTCGTCGAGGGCGTCGAATTCGATTTCAATGAGAGCCCGGTGATGCTGCTGTCCCCCGGGGAGCGCGTCCTCCTGGTGAAGAACCAGGCCGCTTTCGAGCACCGCTACGGGGATGCCTTTGCCCATAGAGTCATCGGCGAATTTGGGAACGACACCAACCTTCGCAACAGCGGAGAACAGCTCGTGTTGCAATCCTTCGGAGGCAGTCCGTTGCGCGACTTCACCTACGACGATCGACCGCCATGGCCGCAGGCCTCAGACGGCGACGGATACAGCCTGGTGTTAATCGCGCCGGAGACCAATCCAGACCATACGGTCGCCTCGAACTGGCGCAGCAGTGTTGTGCTTCACGGCAGTCCTGGCTTTTCCGATGCGACCACCTTTGCGGATTGGTCAGCAGGTCACGGCGGAGTCAGCGCCGGCTCGGACGATGACCACGATGGCCGGGATGGGTTGACCGAGTACATCGTGGCTGGCGACCCGAATGTTCCGGACGGAGGGCCGCCCCAATTTGCGATCTCGACGATGTTGTTCGACGTGGCAGGCGTCGTGGATGAATACTTGGCGTTTTCAGTCCGCAAAAACCTGGCGGCTGACGATGTCGAGATGATTTCGCAGACCTCGACCAACCTCGTGAATTGGGATGATGCCAGCGGAGACCTCGTTCTCATTGAGGAGACGAACCACGGCAACGGATCCGCGAGCTTGCTCTACCGCAGCGCGCTTTCGCGTGACCAACTCCCCACCAGCTCATTCTGGTATCGCCTGCACATGACCCTGCGGTCGAAATAGGAGGCCTTGGGGGCGACGGCCGTTAGGCAAAGGCTTGCTTGATAGGGTTCCCACCTCTCCTGATCTTGTCAACTGGACGACACGCGGAGTGACGAACACGATTGTTCCATTTTCAGCCCCGTTTTCGCAGCGCCGCAGGGTCGGGGGAGGGTCGGGGGAGGTGGGGATGCAGTCGCTCTGCTACTCATGTTGGCAAGAAAGCGCAGGAGTGGCGGCGGCCGGGGATGCAGAGCAGCGGGTAGTCAGGCAGCGTCAGCGAGAATTCAGCAGGAGCACGTCATCCAGAAGCGGAGGAAGTGACCCAATCCACGCAGATCTGGGGGGGGACTTTTTTGCCTTTCACTCACCGTCACCCATGAGGCCGATAACCCAATTTCCTGCAGAGACCGCCGGCACGGCGAGACCACAAGAGCCCCAAATAAAGTGCTGTCCTCGCCTCCCCTCCGGGAACCTCGCGCAATTCGAGTCGAAGAACTCACCTCGAGCTCTTGCCAACCCCATCATCGATGGTAGAACTGCTCAAATTCTCTCACTTCGAGTGGGCCAAAAACTGGAAGCAGGTCAACGGCACTCACCCTCATCCCACCATTCCGGTCCAAGTGGCGGCGGGACGAACCGGGGTCGGCACGGCGAATTCATCATGTCACCACCCAGCAAACATCAAACAACAGGAAAGGACCTATGATCACAAGGACACAAAACGCGACAATCGGCTGTGCAGCGATTCTCGCCCTGATGACCCAGGCCGCGCCCGGGGCACTTTTCACCTTTAGAATCGACAATCTAGACGGCGACGGTCAGTCATGGCAGAATTTGTGGGATAGTCCCGCAAATTGGACGCTGAACAGCGGTGTAGATGATGGGGCCAACGGTATTCCTGATGGCGCGGACACATTCGTCATCGATAGAACGTCCAACGTGTCGAACGGAACCAGGCTGGTGACTGAGGGCGGGCCACTTTTGGAGGTCGCCGGGATCACGGGGACGGGGACGGGCAATCAGGATATCGTCTTAAAGCACCGCGATTTCACGCTCGGTGACTTGGAAGTCCTGGCCTCATCGACCCCTTTCCATATTCGGTCAGAGAGAGATAGAAATTACTCGATCACTGGCGTGATCAGTGGCGTGGGCAACCTGCTGCTTTCACGCAGCGGCGGTTTCTCTGATGGCGTCGACCCGAATGAACTCATCACCATCACGGGCACGTCGCCGAATACGATCACCGGAACGATCCGGCTTTACAATGATAACGGCAGTGGCCAGCCCAGTTACTGGGTTGCGGACAAGGTGGGAGCCTTCGGTCAGGCATCGACATTGACGCTCGAAGGACGTGCGGGCCTGAGCGGAGTCGCGTCGCTTCAAATCACTGCGAACGCGATCGGGGGCGAAGGTGCTATCGACGATGATGCGACTACCGTCTATATCGGCGCTGAGGGCTTTCTGGATATCGTCGGTGGGGTCACTGAAAAGATTGGAATTGGCAACTTGTTTATCGATTTGGCCGGGACGGGAACCTACACCGAGATTGCGCCGGGCACCTACAACAACTCCGAAGATTGGATTACGGGCGCTGGTACCATATTGGTCGGCGAAGCCGCTCTGAGCCCGGAGATTACCTCAATCAACTCGATCGGCGGTGGGAATTGGGAGTTGACGCTCACGGGCGAAGCCGACACCGGCTACGAGTTCAGATCCTCCCCGGTCCTCTATTTTGATCCGGGCACCTTGGTCGAGAACCTGATGCCCGGGGTTCCCTCCGTGGGCACCATCGGGGGCGCCAATGACAGCGTTCTCACCACCGACGAGAATGGCGACGGCACGGTCAGGATGATGCTCGCCGGTCCGACGAATTTCGTCCGGGCGCAAATCCCGCCGCCGCCGCCGCCATTGTTCAGCGAAGGCTTCGAGCTCACGGACGGCGGATTCACCACCCTCAACAAGGGCACCGGAACCGACTGGGAGTGGGGCGCCCCGACCTCGCCCGATCAGGGCGGAGGTGGAGTGACCAGTGGCAATGACGGATCGGCCAAGTGCTGGGCCACCAACCTGAGCGGTGGTTACGCGGCCGGAACCGACACCTGCCTGCGCTCGGACGTCATCGACCTGACCGGCGTGGCTGCTGCCAACCTGTCCTTCGCCTTGGCCCTCGATGCGGACGTTGGGCATACCTACGAGGTCAACGTCATCGACGCCACCAACGATGACCCCGCGACAAACGTGATCGCAAATATCATCCCCGCCACGGAAGACACCGACGCCTTATCCGCGTGGGAGACGGTCGGTCCCACCACTATTCCCGCCGCCGCCCTCGGGCAGGCGGTCCGCCTCGAGTGGCGCTTCACCGGCGCTGGCAGGGGTGTATTCAACGGTGCCTACGTCGATGATGTGATGATCACCGTTCCGTAGGATCTGTCCTTCCGAACGAACATTCACTGGGGCGGTCTGACTACCAGGCCGCCCCGTATTTCTTAAACGCCTAGTCTTTGCGCTATCCCGCGTGGCGTTTTTTGCGAGATCTTGGTCGAATAGAGGGACGGTCGAATAGTGGTCGACATCGGTGTCCAAAAGTCTGGTGGTCGAATAGGGGGACAGGTCAGAATAGGACTCTGCCCACCAAGAATCAGTTCCTCGCTCCTCGACCTTGGCCCGGAACCTAACATTCCAACTGGCCCCAAAAGGGTGTCAGGGAAATACTGGAACAGCAAAGGCGAAGAGGTTGAGACGTGGCAAGAGGCCGAAGAATAGCCCACCCATCACGGTGCAGGAACCAGGGTACGGTGCACGGGTTAAGGGTGCTTTGGCTATGGCCCCTGCTCTTTGCAAGTGGTAGGGATGGGGAATGAAGAAAGCCCTCCTGCTGTTTGCCGCGCTACTGGTCGCGGGTTGTGGGGAGTCGCAGCAGTCGGCTCCTGCACCAGAAGCGAAGCCAGATGAACCAATCGCTGAAGTGCCAGCGCAGCCATCGCCTCCTCTAGCAGAAGCGAAACCAGCTGAACCAGTTGCCGAAGCTGCACCACCAGAACCGCCGACAACCGAAGCACCAGACATCTCAATTCACCAAGCTGTCTTTGACGGTAACATCGAAGCCGTCAAACAGCACTTGGCTGCTGGCACAGATGCGAATGCGAAGACTGGTGTTGGGGAGACACCTATGCAGATTGCGTATCAAAAAGGCCACACGGAAATCGTCGAACTGCTAATCGCCAACGGTGCGGATGGTAATGCGAAGGGTGATGGACAGACCCCTTTGCATGGTGCCGCTTATTGGGGTAACAAGGAAATCGTCGAACTTCTAATCGCCAAAGGTGCGGATGTGAATGCGAAGACTAATGATGGCGAAACACCGCTAGATTATGCCAAAGGCGAAATCGCCGACCTCCTCCGCAAACACGGCGGCAAGACGGGTGAAGAGTAGAAAGCTGAAGGCAAGTAGGCATCACTCGCCCCATCAGGGTGCAGGGTGCGGTGCACGCTACAGCCTGCAAGGTGCAGGAAACAGGGTGCGGTGCACGCGGTAAGCTGTGCAGGCACCCCACAGCCTGCAAAGGTGCAGGAAGCAGGGTGGGGGATTTACTCGATCCTGAACCGGAAGAAGAAGGCCGCATCGTCTGACGGAGTGAATTCCATGCAGATCTTGCCGTCGACCACGGATAGGGAATCAGGGTCCACGGTGAACTGTGTGAAGGTATGCAGGTCGGCGGATTCGATGAAGGAGATCTTTATCTGCACGTTGCCTGCCTCGTTCAACCCAATGGTGTAATCCGCTGACATGGCGTGGATCTGGTCTTCAGTGAAGCGGGCGTCGCGTTCGGCTTCAACAGCAGCAAGTTGTTCGGCAGTGGGGCGGGCATCCCGCTCAGTGATAGCGGCATCTCGCTCGGCAAGGGCCGATTGGTTAGCTTCAGCGAGGTCAAAGTAGATTTCACTCAGGGGATCAAGTTCGAGGAAGCTGAACCTGGAAGCAATTTTCATACTGGTGAGTGTATAAAGAGATTCGTTGGGTGCTTGGACCGTAAAGAAATTCTGCCCGTTGAATATTCCCTCGTCCACCGCTATCCCGAATACGTTGAAGTCTCCATACCCTGGCGCGCCCGGCGATGTGCCGAAGCCGGCTTGCCCGATGAGCTCCTCTGAGAAATCCAGTTCCCAGGGAGATTGGAAGGCGATCCTCGGTTCATTGTGAGTGGTGACAGACCCCTGGTAATCGATGGTTAATACCGATCCCGGAACACGTGTATTGAAAGGGATTTCAGGACTATTCGTGATTGAGCCCTCAGCGAATTCCATGGTCATGGCGATGGTATCAGAGGGATCCTCCGTATTTGTCCAAACGAGATCGAATGTCGTGCCATCTGAGTCAACGGGGGCGAGGTCCCCTGCAGTCGTTCCCGCTGCTGCAGCGACGTCGTCATAGACCAATTGAATGTCACCTACAAAGGCATCACGTTCGGCGATCACAGAGTCCCTCTCACCCTCGAGCGTCACAATCGAGGCATCCCTTGCCGCCACTGTTTCGGTCAAGGTCGTGACCTGTGCCGCGAGTGCTGTCTTCTCACCCTCGAGCGTCAAGATCGAGGCATCCCTCGCCGCCACCGTTTCGGTCAGGGTCGTGATCTGTGCCGCGAGTGCTGTCTTCTCACCCTCGAGCGTCAAGATCGAGGCATCCCTCGCCGCCACCGTCTCGATCAGGGTCGTGACCTGTCCCGCGAGTGCCGTCTTGTCATCCTGCAGGGTGTCACGCTCGGCAATCGCCGCATCACGCTCCGCAGTCACTTCTGCAAGCTGAGCCTCAAGTTCTGCTATTGCAGGATCAGGAGTGTTCCAGATCGTTCCGCTGAGGTTGGCGCCGCTGAGGTCGGCACCACTGAGGTTGGCACCGGTGAGGTCGGCACCGGTGAGGTCAGTATCGCTGAGGTCGGCCCCGCTGAGATCGGCCCCGCGGAGCTCGACAGCGCGGGGGGTCCCGGTCGGATTAAATATCGAGAGGTCGGCACCGCTGAGGTCGGCACCGCTGAGGTCGGCACCGTTGAGGTTGGCCCCTTGGAGGCCTTGATGATCCCAGAAGGAGGGCTGGACACCGCTGAGGTCGGCACCACTGAGGTTCGCGGCCGGTCCAATTAAATACCCATTGGTTAGTCGCCAAGGATTTGGAAGTGTTGGCCCTTCTTCTCCACTCGGAATAGTTCCACCAGAGACGACTCCGTTGAGCTGAGACTCTCCTAAGTAGGCAAAGCTGAGGTTGGCACCGCTGAAGTCGACATCGGTGAGGTTAGCCGCTCTGAGATCGGCCCCGTGGAGTTCGGCATCGCTGAGGTTGGCACCAGTTAGGTCGGCATGGGTAAAGTCGGCAGAGTAGAGTTCGGCCCCGGTGAGGTTGGCCCCAGTGAGGTTGGCCGATCTGAGGTCAACAACGTGGAGTTCGGCACCGCTGAGATCGGCACCGCTGAGGTCGGCGCCGTATTCAATCGGGTAAGTCTGGCCGTTAATCGTGATGGTTCCCGTCCACAGAAAGGTTTTTGGGTCTTGGACTAGCTCAGCGAAAGCAGGGAGAGTGGATAGTGCAAAGAGCGCAAGAAAGGCTTGGAGTGATTTCATGATACCCCAGCCCTATCATACTGCCGGAGGGAGGGGTAGCCGAAGATTTTGCCTCCCCGCATCACGGTGCAGGAAACAGGGTGCGGTGCACGGGTTAGACTGCAAAGGTGCAGGAAGCAGGGTGCGGTGTACGGGTTGAGGGTGAGGGGTGCAGCAAGCAGGGTGCGGGGCACGTGGTAAGCTGTGCAAGGTGCGGCTCCCTCAATCTAGTGGGACTGAAGACCTTGACTTTTAAGATACCGAGGGAAACTCTTATCTGTGCCACGTTTTCTGGGTCGAATATTCCGGCGAGCAACAAGGCAAGAAGCGCCATGCGACTTATCACATTATCCCTCCTGATTTTCTAGAAGAGGGCTCTTGGAATGAAAAAGAGCCCGCTTTCGTTCGACGAAAGGCGGGCTTTGATTCCCAAAACGCTATTCGGAAGTTTCTCAAAAAGTATTTGGTTATTCTTTTTGGGAAACAGATACTAGCCGCTCCTCGCGCGCCAGAGTAAGACTAAATCAACCAATTCGCCGATTAACCCACAACAACAATGAAACACACTCCGACTCCAACTTTTCTGGCGGCGATGAGCATTGCTGTTCTTGGCACTCTTCTCTCGAGCGGACAAGCAAGTGCAGGTGTCGTCGCGGCCTGGACATTCGACAACGATTTCTCCGCCGACGCGGGCGGCGCTGCATTCGACTTGACCGCAGTCAACTCCGCGTCAAGCGGCGGGGTTCCAGGTCGGTTTGGTAATGCCGCGAGCTTCGCGCGGGCGCCCACAGGAGCAAGAAACCAATATGCGTTCACCGGCGGCGACGTGCTGACGGCAGGATCAGACTTTAGCTACTCCGCGTGGTACCGGTTAGAGGTCACCAACATTACCGGTAGCAACCGTTATTTCGTTCTTGAAACCACGGCTGGTGATGCCCCCAGCGGCACCCAAGCATGGACGGCTTCGCTAGGCCTGCGTGATACGGGCGGTGACATCATGCAGGTGTCCACATACCCAAGTCAGTCCGTCTTCAATATTGCCGGCGGCAACGCCACCGACGGTGGTGGTAATCCCATGTGGCACAATATCCTTGTCACCTGGGATAACGATGGTGGCACAAATGCGGGCGACGGAAGGTTCACGGGCTATCTCGACGGCACCTCGATCGGCGCCTTGGACAGAGTCGCCCCTCTTACCGCCGTGGGAGGTCTGGTCATCGGGGGTCACCGCTCCGGGACGGGCCGGAACTTCGAAGGACTGATCGACGACGTCATTTTCTATGATCACGTCCTCGGCCAATCCGAAGTTGATGCCCTGCAAATCACTTCGGGCATTCCCGAGCCCTCGATGCCCGCGCTCCTGGGCGTGGTGTGCGCCGGACTCTTTCTTCGGCGCCGGCGCGGGTGAACTGATTTCTTTTCCTGAGTTACTCCGGGCAATTGAGGGGCTCAAATACTGCCTGCGGCGAGCCACAAGCCCCCCCGCATCACGGTGCAGGAACCAGGGTGCGGTGCACGCTACAGCCTGCAAGGTGCAGCAAGCAGGGTGCGGGGCACGTGGTAGCCTGCAAAGGTGCAG
>PVBE010550437.1_pt1 | contig 13203 bp, 13 predicted proteins | sample 1631181 | NCBI WGS metagenome assembly PVBE01 (sample SAMN08397723, study PRJNA350692) | Marine metagenome, whole genome shotgun sequencing project. | isolation source: water | place: Pacific Ocean | collected 2012-04
ATGAAACAGCGCGTTGTGGGCGCTATGACGCTCGGGGGGACCCCCCAGCTCATCATCGCCGATGAACCTACGACCGCGCTTGACGTGACGGTGCAAGCGCAGTTTTTGGAATGGTTGAGCAGGATGCGAGACGAGACTAACACGGCACTTCTGTTGATATCCCATGACCTCGGCGTGATCGCAGAGGTATGCGATCGTGTATTGGTAATGTATATGGGCCGCATCCTGGAAGTAGGGCGTGTGGAAGAGGTTCTAGAGGACCCGCAGCACCCATACACCGAGGCTTTGCTGGCTTCTCGGAGGATGGAGACAAAGTCCGACGGGACGCTGTTAGCGATTCCAGGTCAACCGCCCACGATCTGGACGATCGACCGCGTGGCGTGCCGCTTCGCGTCAAGGTGTGCGTATGTATTTGATGAATGTTCGGAGGAGCCTCCGATTATAGATGTCCGGAGTTCGCCAACTCAGCGCGCCAGATGCTGGAAGCTGAAGGTCCCAGCTTGAGCCGCGTGGAAATCCTGGGGGCGGAGCATTTGGTAAAAACGTATGCGGTAGGCACGGGATTTCAGAAGGGAGGCCAGCGGTCTGTTAGAGCTGTTGCAGGCGTTTCATTTGTGGTGACGCAAGGGGAGACCATCGCGATTGTTGGGGAGTCTGGGTGTGGTAAGAGCACAATCGGAAGACTTCTCTTGGGTTTGGAGTCGCCTACTAGTGGCCGAATTCTTCGGCAACCTGGAGGCCGTGCCCAGGACGTCGTCGACTCCGAAGACAGGTCTGTCGTACAAGCCGTATTTCAGAATCCTTGGGCATCCCTGAATCCCAGGCATCGAATCGGTCGCATTGTAGGAGAGCCTCTAACGACAAGGTCCCCGTGGCTAAGCTGGCGCCGTGCGAGTTTGAGAGAGCCAGTTCTCGCTGCTCTGAATCAAGTCGGGTTGTCTAGCGATATCTTTGAGCGGTTTCCTCATGAACTCAGTGGGGGGCAGAGACAGCGAGTTGCAATTGCCTGTGCGCTGATATCGAGACCTGACGTGATTGTCCTGGACGAGCCGACGTCAAGCGTTGACGTCTCGACTCAGGCACAGTTGATGAACTTGTTCATGGCGCTACAACACGAGTTCGGAGTGTCGTATGTTCTGATTTCGCATTCGCTTGGTGTCGTTCGCTTTTTATCGCAGCACTTGCTGGTGATGTATCTTGGCCAAATCGTGGAATCGGGCACCACAAGGGATGTCCTTTCTTCGCCGAGCCATCCGTATACGCGTGCACTGTTGGCTGCGGAGCTCTCCGGAAGACCCAGTGAGCGAAAAGCGCGGCGAACCCTCGTCAAGGGCGAGCCGCCATCTCCCATCGACCTGCCATCCGGATGCGCGTTTCATCCCCGGTGCCCGTGGGCTCAGGAAGTGTGCTCGGTAGAGGCACCCGCGGCGCATGAATTCATCGGTCGGACCATCGCGTGTCATTTTGCTCTCGAGATCAATGAGGGTCTTGTGAAGGCTGATGATCCCTGTCAACACCGCTCGAAAACTGACACCCCTGGCACCGGTTGATAGTTGACCCCCCTGGCCGGGGTCTTGGTCATTCTGAGTTGTCGGTTGACACTCTCCCTAGGTCGCAGTCTTTGAGCCGGTAGGAGTCTCCTTTGAGGGAGACGACTTCGGCGTGGTGGACGAGTCGGTCGATCATGGCGGCGACGACGGCGTCGCCGAAGACTTCTCCCCACCGTCCGAACGGTTTGTTGGAGGTGACGATGACCGAGGCTCTCTCGTATCGGGAGGAGATGAGCTGGAAGAACAGGTCGGCGGCTTCGGCTTCGAAGGGGATGTATCCGACTTCGTCGATCACGACCAGGGGGTAGCAGCCGAGCCGTTGGACTCGTCGTGGAGCCTGCCGGCAGCGTGGGCGGTGGCGAGCCGGTCGACCCATTCGGCGGCGGTTGGGAACTTGTCAACGCCGGTTGAAAACTGCGCGGTATTCGCCGGTTGAAAACTGCGCGGTTTAGCGGGTCTGTTCGGTGGCGGTCACCTTTCTGTGTTTGCCTTTGAGCCGGTAGCTGTCGCCTTTGAGGGCGATGATGTGACAGTGGTGGACGAGTCGGTCGACCATGGCTTCGACGGCGACGGCGTCTCCGAAGATCTCCGCCCAGGCGGAGAAGCTCTTGTTCGACGAGACAATGAGGGAGCTGTGTTCGTAGCGGGAGGAGACGAGTTGGAAGAACAGCGAAGCAGCGTCGGGGTCGAACGGGATGTAGCCCACTTCGTCGACGACGAGCAACGGGATCCGTCCCAGTCGTTCCAGTTCGTCGGCGAGTCGACCGGCCCGTTTGGCTTCTGCGAGCCGGGTGACCCATTCGGTGGCGGAGGCGAACGCCACCCGGTAACCGCGGCGGGCTGCTTGGACACCGAGAGCGATCGACAGGTGGGTTTTGCCGGTCCCTGGTGGACCGAGAAAGATCACGTTGTGGGCTTCACGGAGGAAGTCGAGCTGGTGGAGGTGAGCGATCTGTTGACGGCTCACCGAGCGTTGGTGGGAGAAGTCGAAGTCGTCGAGGGTCTTAGTTTGGGGGAACCGGGCGGCTTTGACCCGGTTCTCGCCGCCGTGGGCCTCACGCGAAGCGACCTCTTCGGAAAGCACCTTGGCTAAGAACTCGAGATAGTCCCAGCTTTCGGTGCGGGCCGACTCGGCGATCGACGCCGCCACCTGGCGGGCCCTGGGCATCTTGAGCGCCCTGGTCAGGTAAGCGACGTCGGTTGAGGCTGCGCTCATCTGGTTGCCTCGACCAGGGCGTCGTAGCGGGCCAAATCAACCTCACCAAGGTCCTGGTCGGCGGCGCGGAGACGCCCCCTCAGCTTGGCGGGCCAACCGCAGCTGACGGGCGTGGACAGGATCGAGCACCACGTCGGCGGGAACGAAGCTTCTCCGGTGCCGGGCGATCTGGTGGTTCTCGCTAAAGAGCATCACTTCTGTCGGTGAACTCCGGCCTTGGACCTTACGGCCAGACAGTCCCGGAGGCACCGAGTAATCGACGTCGCCGACCCGGCAGAACCCGTCCTTGGTGACCCGCACTTCGAAACGGCGGTCAACATCGGGGAAGGGATCGGGCAACGGAGCGAGGAAGCCCCGTTCCACTGCCCAGGCGTCGGCGACTTTGGCCCCCACTCGACGGTGGTAGCGACACCACGACACCTGGTGGACCCAGGCGTCGTGCTGGGATTGGAGATCCTCAATCCCAGCAAAGGAGCGCAAGGGAAGAAAGGAGCGTTCCACGTAGCCGACGGTGCGTTCCACCTGACCTTTCGATTCGGGTTTGCGGGGCCCCAGGATGACCGGCCGGATCCGGAACGCTCCGAACAGGGCCGCCACCTCGGTATGGAGACGAGCCGGACGCGAACGGGGCACCACGATCGAGGTGTCGCGGTCTACCACCATCGCTTCGGGTGCGCCTCCCAGCCTCTCGAGAGTGCCGGAAAACGCGAACAGGAAGTCGGCCATGGTCTTGGAATGGGCGAACACGGTGCCATGAGCCGCCGAGTGCGGCAGGGTGGTCACCAAACCAAAGACCTTACGCTGAGCACCTTTACCGACCGGAACCGACATCGGCAGTTCCCACCAATCAGTCTGGCCCACCTCCCCAGGCAGATACGAGGTGCGCTGATAACTGCGGGCCTGTAAGAACAGCGGCCGTATCTGTTTCAGGTAGTCCTTCAAAATGGTGATCCCACCGGAGTAGCCGTCGCGGCGGAGATGATCGATAACCACCGTGGCCGGCACCGTCGCATCAACATCGAGCATCATGGCGATCGAGCCCCGATGCGGATCGAGCTTCGAACCCGCCTGCGTCCGCTGATACCGGGGTGGCTCCGAGAGCTCGAGGAGCCTCACCACCGTGTTACGGCTCATCCCCAACTCCCCGGCGATCTTCGCCTTGGCCCAACCCTGACGATGAAACAGACGATGAACCTCTGCCCAATCCTGCACCTGATACACCCTTTTCCTCCCCGAATCCGACACCGGACCCGAGAATGGTCGCTAACCCCAACGGTCCCCCACAACCGCTCAGTTTTCGACCGGCCAGAAGTGCTCAGTATTCACCCGTCGACGACAGGAACTCTTGACTCCGGGGTTCAGCGCTCTCTAGGCTGGAATCGTTACCGCCCTAGCAACGGGCTTCAGGCCCAGCTCAGGAACGTGGCTTTCTCTCGACTAAAGGATTACGCAGATGCATTTCTTCTCCCTGGACCATGTTGGCTTCGTCGTTTCAAGTATTGAGCGTTGCAATTGCCTGGTGGTCGACCTTCCTGGGGCGAGAACCTTTCGATGAAGGCACATGGCTCAGTTCGGAGATAGGGGATTACGTGGGTCGGGCGGTCGGCTATGAGGGGTGTGACTTGTCCGCCGCCTTTTGGTCCCTACCCGGCGGAACAGTCCTGGAGTTGATTGAATATCATAATCCACCTACTCGCGTCGTAGATATGGAGACTTACAATGTCGGGAACGCTCACCTTTGTCTGGAAACACCTGACATGGATGCAGACTATGCTCGGATGAGAGACTTGGCGGAATTCCGGAGTGTCGAACCGGTAACTAGCCAGTGGGGACCCTACAAAGGGGCACGTGTCTGTTTCTTGCGATCTCCGGATGGGATTACTATCGAACTCGTCGAGTTCTCGCCTTCCGGCCGCCCGTTCGAAGCTAACAGCCCCTATTCCAATCCTTAGGCGCGTCCCTGAATCGCACCTAGGTAACCGTCGAAATTCTTACCCAAATAGCAAATCATCCGAGGAGGACGAAGAGATATGTGGTATCTAGAGCATGTCGGAGTTACGGCAAGTGATCTTGATCGGTCTGTGGGCTTTTACAGCACCATTCTCGATCGTCCGCCGTTAGAACGAGTCGTCTGGGCGGGCAAAGATGCCGAGTACGTCGCGCAAATGCTCGATACGCCTGGTCTGACACTGCGGTGTGCCTTGTTTGAGCTTCCTTTCAGCAAGACCATTTTGGAACTCGTCGAGTACGGTGGTCTCCCTAACGCGGCCCCATCTGGTGGATACGCGCCGACGAGTCCTGGCGTCGGACATTTCGCATTTTTCATCGAATCGATGGACGAAGCGGCCGCACGGCTCAAGTCAGTTGGCGCCGATTTTCTTTCCCCTCCCTTAGATATTCCGTACGGTCCTTACCGGGGTGGTCGCACCGCGTACTTCAAGGACCCGGATGGGCTGAACCTTCAAGTAATGGAGATCCGCAGCCGACCGGGAGCGCTTTCGGTGCTTCGGAGTAGTCAACCGGTTGCCGCCTACGTGACCGAGTGAGGCGCGAGTTCCTCCGGGGACTGCCGCCTTGGCAATTCTTCAAACCCCTACCTTGTAGAGCAACCAACTGTTGAGTCTCTAAACGGACTTGTGGCCTGTCCGCTATCCGGTTGTCACACGTCCTTTGGCTCTGAGCTAGCAGGAAGGGGGACGGTCACTGCTACCCTGCCAGAAACGTTTCCGGGCTTGACATGCCGCCAGCGGCGGCCTGGGTTCTGCAACTATTGGAGTGCTGTAGCGTGACCCGGCAGACGACATTCGACGACGAAGACCGCTGAAGCGGCGGGTGATGGACGCCGCTGAGCAACTGGGGTACCGACCCGACCACCTCGCCCAGAGCCTCCGCCGGGCGCAAGCCGGACGATTGGTTTCCTTCTTCGCGACCTATCAAATCCGATCTTCGCCGACATCGTCAAGGGAGCTGAAACTCGGTTGCGAGAGGACGGCTACTCCCTGCTGCTGACCCACTCAGAGGGGGACCCGAGGTTCGATGCCGAGAACCTGCGCTTACTCGGCCAGCGTCGAGTCGATGGACTCCTGCTGTCCCTGCAGTCTGAGTCTCAAACGCCCATCGTGACGGAACTCATGAGAATGGATCTCCCCATAGTATTGATAGACCGGGAGGTTCAGGGAGTCGTTGCAAGCGTTGTCCGGTGCGATCACCGTAGCGGAGTTCGAGCAGCCACCCAGCACCTGCTCAGCCTTGGCCACAGCCGGATCGGTTTCTTGTCGGGACCTAGCGACATCCTTTCGACGCGGGACCGACTTGCCGGTTTCCACGAGGCGCTGGTCCGAGGTGGGTTATCAGCCCGAGAGGAGCTGATCAGGCTGGGGTCCTACACACGCCAATTCGGATATGAACAGACGATCCAAATGCTGAGCCTTCCCGAACGACCCACGGCGATTCTGAGCGCCGGCATCCAGTCCACAACCGGTGTTCTCGCTGCCGCCGCACAGTTCGGACTCGCTATTCCCGATGACCTGTCGCTGGTCGCATGCGACGACATCGAGCTGTTGCAATATCTGTCCCCTCCGATCAGCGTGGTGCGCCGCGACGCGCTTCTGATCGGACATCTCGCCGCCGGCTTGCTGCTCGAACGCCTTTCAGCGGAAGAGTCAGTCCGCGACGCCGTCGTTCCCACCGAATATGTTCCGAGGAGGTCGGTTTCGCCGCCGCAGTCCGATGGATGACCGCCCGCTGCTGGTCCGTGTCTTAGAAGCGGCTCGCAGAGACCTACAGGGCACCGACCGGACCGACCTGCACGCAGCCGCCTCTCGATGTCTGTTCGACGCGTTGACCTGCATCGCCGCCGGGGGCACAACCGAGGCCACAACTCCGTCCGAGTTAGCTTCCCCAAGAATAGGGCTGGACCGAACCGGGGGACTTCTTGGGACGATCGCCATCAACGCAATGGCCGCCAATGACGCGGATCTCGACGACTTGCATTGGCCGAGCCTGACTCATCCAGGATCAATGCTTTGGCCCGCTTTGGTTGCGGTCGGCCGCATGCTCGAGCTATCCCTACCGTCGATCCTCGATGCTGCCGCGCTCGGCTATCAGGTGATCGGCCGGCAATCGCGACTGCTTGGCCCCGAGCATCGTCGCTACTTCCACGTATCAACGTCATGTGGCGGCGTGGCCGTCGCGGCCGCGGTCGCCACACTTCTCGCTCCGTCGGACGACAAAGTCTTTGCGGCGATGTCTCATGCAGCCTCGGGCATGGGCGGTACGGCGCAGGCGGTCCGCGAGCACTCTCGGACGACGATGCTTCATCGCGCCTACGCTGCGTCCATCGGCACTATCGCCGCCTTCAGCCATACTGTGACTCCGACGGTGAAACAACCCTTTGAGGGCAGATATGGCATGCTTGCGGCCACCGGCATCCGGCCGGAACTCGACCTGCTAGACCAGCCGTTCGGCGTCGTTTTGCAGGAGATGACGCTACGACGTCATCCCGTGACAGGCTTTGCTCACACCCTCGTAGATGCCCTCCTTGATCTCGGACCAGTCGATACGTCCCGGATCGCCGCGGTTGACGCCGAAGTGCCGTCATACGTCCTAGACCTGACGTTTCCTGATGAGCCCCAAACAGCCGACCAAGCGGCCTGGAGCCTTCGCTATGTCGCCGCCGCTGCGCTCGTTGGGGAATTGCCGGCGCGTCGGCTCCGGTGGCCGCCCGACCCTGCAACCAAGAAGATGCGGAAGAAAGTGTATCTGACCACGCGTCGAGCCGCCCCACCCGACCTTGCAGTCAGCGGCCAAATCCGTTTTGCGGACGGTGCGTCGCAGGAGTTCGGTCGGCGCGTCCCGCACGGCCACCCTGACCAGCCGTTCTCAGACAGCGAACTGCTCCAAAAGGCGCATCGTCTCGGTGTCCTCACTCCGGCGGAGGGGAAGTTGGCTCTGGAAAAGCTTCGTGGATGGCGTGGTCCAATCGAAGCAGCTCTGTTTTGACTTTAGGCCGACAGTCCCTCGGTCATGGGGCGGAGATTAATGGTCTACTATGCTCCGGAAACGTTACCAGTCAGAGGTGTAAAGATGACAGCGACAATCGAGTTTATCGAAGTCATCCCTTTGCGAGTCGAACTCGATCGACTCTACCGAGGGAGCCACTACCAGATGCCCAACCGCTGCACGATCCTGACCCGAATTCGTACAAGCGACGGCATCTTTGGCGAGATTTACAACGCCGACGAGGACGGTTCCCAGCAAGAGATCGTCACCATCATTCGCAATGAGCTGGCTCCCATAATCTTGGGCATGGACGCGCTGGCGACTGAGCGCATTTGGGATGCGATGAGCGTCATCCTTAAGAATCAGCTCCGCAATCGATGGCACGCGGTGCAGGCCATGGCGTGCATCGACTCAGCGGTTTGGGACATAGTCGGGAAGACCGCTGGGCTGCCTTTGCATCGGCTCTGGGGTGGATATCGCGATCGCGTCCAGATGATCGGGATCGGTGGCTACTACACCGATCAACCCGATAGTATCGAGACCGAGGTCGACTTCTTCGCTGGCCAGGGCATGGTCGGGATGAAGTTCAAAATCGGGAAGTTGCCCCCCAGCGAGGACGCTGAGCGGCTGCGGCTAGCGGTCAAGACTGCGCCTGACGATTTCCTGTTCGCAGTCGATGCCAACCAAGCCTGGACCGTCCAAGAGGCGGTCGACTTCGTCAAGCTCGCCCATGAGTTCACCCCGCTACGCTGGTTCGAAGAGCCCTGCTTGTGGCCCAACGACCACAGAGCGCTCCATGATGTCCGTCACAAGGCCAATGTCGCCGTGGCGGCTGGTCAGATGGAATTCACACCAGCTGGGATGCGAGACCTAATGGAGTTGGGCGCGATAGACATCAGCAACTATGACGCGTCCTGGGGCGGCGGGCCTACGGCCTGGCGACGGGTGGCCGCCCTTGCATCCGTCTACGGCATCGAAATGGCCCACCATGAGGAGGCGCAGGTGTCGTCGCACCTGCTGGCATCGATCCCGCATGGTACGTATGTCGAGGCCTTTCATCCCGACCGCGACCCGATCTTCTGGCAGATGATCGGGAACCGGCCAGATTTGGTCGACGGCCACTTTGTGCTGTCTAGCAATCCGGGCTTCGGCTGGCAGCTCGATGCTGGCTTTATCGAACGCTACCGGGTCGACCATTGACGGACTCCGGGTCGCGGCGATCGACTGCCCTGGCAACCGATCTGTCACCCCTGCGTGCGATACTCACCGTGTGGCGGAGATCATCGAGGTCCATGTCGAGCAAGACCACCTCGTTTCGTCGTCCACACTTCAACCACTCGCGAAGTAGTCGGATGGTTGCACCCCGCCTCGAGCCAACCAGCGCCGATCAACAATTCTGGATGGATAACGAGCATTTCAAGAGGTGCGCGGCGATCTCCGATCGTTGCCTCGTGTTCGAGCTGAAGCCGGAGGAGAATGTGATGCAACATGAGCTGGTGAGTGAGCCGTTCAAGCAGCGCGACGGGTGGGTCGACGTTCCGGTGGACAAACCCGGGCTCGGCATCGAGGTGGACGAATCGGTCGTGACCAGGTACCGCCTGTGACCACCGCGGCGGCCGGGTCCGGCGGGATCTTCGATCTGGCTGGCCGCAAGGCACTTGTCACGGGCGGGGGCGGCGGTATCGGAGCAGGGATCGCCGAGGGACTGCGCGAGGCCGGCGCTTCCGTGGTGGTCATGGCTCGTTCGGAGTCGGCGGATCTCGTTGCGCGCAGGCTCGGTGGAGCCGCTTCCGGGATATGGGCTGTGCGGGCCGATCTAGGTGATCGGACCGAGGTGGAGCCGGCGTTCGAGGCCGCGGTTTCGCTACTCGGCGGTCTCGATATTCTGGTGGTCAGCCACGGCACCGTGACGGTGAGCTCTGCGCTCGAGCATTCCCTCGAAGACTGGGATCGCGTACTGGAGGTCAACCTGACGTCGGCCTTCCGGTTGTGCCAGCTCGCCGGCGGGATCATGGTGCCTCAGGGCTCGGGAAAGATCATCAACATCGCTTCTATGTATGCCTTTTTTGGAGGGCTGCGCGTCGCTGCTTACACCGCGTCCAAAGGCGGTCTCGCCCAACTGACGAAGGCGCTGACGAACGAGTGGGCGGCCCACGGGGTCAACGTAAATGCCATCGCTCCCGGATACGTTCGCACCGGGCTCAACGAGCACGTGTGGGGCGATCCAGAACGCAGCGCGGAGATCGTTGGCAGGCTGCCCATTGGGCGATGGGCTGAGCCCGAGGACCTCAAGGGTCCTGCAGTGTTTCTGGCATCGGCAGCCTCCGACTACCTGCACGGCGTTGTGCTCCCTGTAGATGGGGGATTCCTCGCCCGGTGAGCGACACGTCCAGGCCCATCGTCGGCATCGACAGCTTTTCGTACCACCGGTATTTCGGTGAGGTAGGAGACTGGGAAGACCCGTCTCCGCTGCGATGGACCACCGGCGACTTCCTGGATAGAGCTGCGGAACTGGGGGTTGAGACCGTGAGCCTGCAAACCGTCTACCTTGGGGACCTGTCCGTCGCGGCCATGCGAGACCTTCGCGTCCAGCTGGACGATCGTGGGCTCAGCGCCGTTCTCGCCTGGGGCCACCGCAGCGGCCTGGAGTCGGGGACGAGCCCAAAGCGGTTCGAGGAGGCGTCGGCGTGTCTCGACTCTGCCGAGGCTCTGGGTTCCAAGCTGATGAGAATCGTGTGCGGGGATCAGTTCGCCTGGTCGCTGCCCGTCACCGAGCGTCGCGAGCGCTTGACGCCTCTTCTCCGGGAGCTCGCTGCCGACGCCCGCGAGCGCGGTCTCGATCTCGCCGTCGAGAACCACGCCGATTGGGCAATGGGGGACCTCGTGAGACTCATCGAGGCGGTAGATGCGCCCAACCTCGGGATCTGCCTCGACCTGGGCAACGCGGTCCGAGTCGGTGACGACGCGGTCGCCGCCTCCCGGTTGGCGGCGCCCAGGGTGTACATGGTCCAGGTCAAGGACGTCGCAATTCAGCGCGAGTCCATCGGGAAGCCTTGGGCCTGGTGGCCGTCGGTTCCCCTTGGGCACGGTGATGTCGACGTGGCGGGGGCGCTCGAGGCTGTGGCGCCGGGCCCGCGAATGCCCGGCTGGTACGTCGAGATGGCGAACATGCACACCGACTATCCCAACGAGGATGCGGCCGTGGCCGAGAGTCTGCGCTTCCTGCGCGATCTGGCGGGCACGGAATGAGACCACTCGATGACATCCGCATTGTCGCCGTCGAGCAGTACGGCGCGGGGCCGTGGGGCTCGCTCCAGCTCGCGGATCTCGGGGCCGAAATCATCAAGATCGAGGATCCGTCGGCCGGGGGGGATGTTGCCAGGCACGTGCCCCCTTACGTCGGCGATGGCGACAGCCTCTTTTTCCAGGCATTCAACCGAAACAAGAAGAGCATGGCGCTCGATCTGCGCAGCGAAGGCGGCCGTGCCGTGTTCGAGGATTTGGTCCGTGTGTCGGATGCCGTCTTCTCGAACCTCAGGGGCGATGTCCCGGCCGCGTTGGGCCTGCGTTACGAGGACTTGAGCGCGGTCAACCCGAAGATCGTTTGTTGTTCGCTCTCGGCCTACGGCATGACTGGTCCCCGGGCCGCCGATCCCGGCTACGACTACGTATTGCAGGGCCTGGCCGGCTGGATGAGCCTCACTGGTGAGCCGGATGGCCCGCCGGCGAAGACCGGCCTGTCGCTGGTCGACTATTCAGGGGGATATGTCGCCGCGATCAGCTTGCTGGCCGGCGTGCACGCCGCGCGGAGGACGGGCGTCGGCATGGATTGCGACACCAGCCTTTTCGATACCGCGATCTCGTTGCTCACCTACGTAGGCACCTGGAGCCTTTCGCGACCCTATGAGCCGGAGCGCAAGCGGCATTCGGCGCATCCCTCCCTATTTCCGTTTCAGGCATTCCCAACCGCCGATGGCTGGATCATGGTGGCCTGCGCCAAGGAGAAGTTCTGGCGGGCCCTGGTTGAAGCAATGGAACTCGACGATGTCGCCGGGGATGCGAGGTTCTCCGATTTCGAGGGGCGGAGGCGGCATGTCGACGAGCTGAGTGCGATCCTCGAGGAACGATTTCGGTCTGCTCCAACTGCGCAGTGGGTGAGTCTGCTGCACGGAGCGGGCGTGCCGTGCGGGCCGGTCAACGACGTGAAGGCTGCATTCGAAGATCCCCAGGTCGCGGTACGGGACCTGGTCGTCGAAGTCGATCACTCCTCCCTGGCGCCGGTGAGGGTACCGGCTACTGCGGTTCGCGTAGGTTCTACCCGGGCCGATCGCCGGCCGGGGCCGGGGCTCGCCGAGCACACTGAGGAGATTCTCCGCGACTTGCTCGGATACGAGACGGCAAAGATCGATGAGTTGACCGAGCAAGGTGCCTTCGGAGCCGCGGCAACGCGCTAGTTGGACGAGGCTGTCACGCTCAACGGCGGCTTACCTGTCGGCGCGGTATCTGCTGATGAAGTCTTCGTCGAGTTCCCAGCCAAGCCCGGGACCGCTTGGGAGACAGAAGACGCCGTCGCTGAAGTCAGGTCGGTTGGCGAGCATGCTCCAGAAGATGGGGTCACGCTCGGGGTGGAATGCTTCCACGTATGTCCCGTGCGGCTGGCTGGCGAGAAGGTGCGAGGCGATCTGGGCCTCCTCGTGATGGCCGAGTTCGACGTTGAAGGCCATAGCCATCGCTGCCACACGTAGCCATTCGGTGGGGCCGCCGCCCCAGGAGGCATCGAAATTACACACGTCGATTGCACCCTCCGTGAAGAGGTCGCGCATGCCGGCGTGAGAAATCTCGCTCTGGCCCGCGGCGACCGGCACACCGGTTGAACTCACGTCGCGCATGGCGAGGCGGTCGTCGGGCCAAAGGCACGGCTCCTCGAACCAACGGAGCTCGACAAACTCGGAGGCGAGCTTCACGAAGCGCAGGGCCTCGGGCAGCGTCCACCCCTGGTTGGCGTCAACAATGAATGTGAATCCGTCGGGGGCGGCACCGACCGCGCGACGCAAACGAGCAGCGTCCTCGCTCGGCGTGAGCCCTCCAATCTTGAACTTCATGCCGACCATGCCGAACCCCGCGAACCGCTCGACCTCCGCCTCGATGCCGGGCTTACCTTCCACCTCGTAGTAGCCCCCGATCCCGATGATCGGCAACGAGTCGCGGAACCCTCCCCACAGCCGGTAGAGCGGCTCGCCGAGCGCCCGGCCTATGGCATCCCACACCGCGGTGTCGATGCACGCCATCGCTTGAACTGCGAGGCGGCGGTCTCGCAATTGGTCTCGCGTGACAATCGACATCGCATTCCAGATCGCTTCGTACTCGAAGATGCTCTTGCCGACGACCTCGGGCACGAGCTCGCGGTGGATTATCTCGAGGATCTCGCCTTGCTCC
>PVBE010672513.1_pt1 | contig 13203 bp, 15 predicted proteins | sample 1631181 | NCBI WGS metagenome assembly PVBE01 (sample SAMN08397723, study PRJNA350692) | Marine metagenome, whole genome shotgun sequencing project. | isolation source: water | place: Pacific Ocean | collected 2012-04
CAGCAGCATGTTGTCCGGGACGACGTCGTCGCGTCCGCGTCCGTTGAGGGAAATCGACAGCATCGACTTCATGATCTCTCCCGTCCTCGCCCGACGCACCGGGTCGTTCCGGCCGGGCGGTCACAAATTAGGTGATTCGCCAATGATTGAACTAACCAACAATTCCAACACTTGCACAAAACCGGGTTTCGGACAACACAAACGGCGCCCCGGATGAGCATTTTCAATCCTCGTGCAGGTCGGCCGGGCGGCGGCCGGCCTGCTCGGGCCGGGCGTTCCACGCGTGGCCGTAGAACGACGGATCGCTGGGGTCGAAAGTGCGGATCTGCCAATCGTCGTCGGCGTAGTCCATGTCGCAATAGGCCTCGGCCAGGCCGCCGGCCGGGTTCCACAAATACCACGACAGCGACGAGCCGATGTTGTGGCGCAGTGGCCCCACATTGGTACGCCAGCCCCGCGCCTCCATGTGGGCGCCGAGCTGCATCACCTCGTCGAAGTCGCGGAACTCGTAGGCGACGTGCTGAAAGCCGAGATAGTCGCCCTGCCGCTGCAGCAGCATGTTGTGATGATCGGTCGTACCGGCGCAGCGCATGAAGATGCCGCCCTCGCCGACAAGGTCGGTGACGCGGAAGCCGAGCCGGTCGATGTAGAACGCCGCCGCGGCCTCGAGATCGCCCGGCACCCAATAGACCAGGTGGCCGAGCCGGCGCGGCCGGGCGGCGCGGCGCGCGGCACCCTCGGCCGGGACGTTGCGGCGCGGATTGCTGCCGACGGTGTTGGTCGCCGGAAGATCGAGCGACTCCGGGACGCGCCGGCTGACACGGAACGCGATCGCCGAGCCGAGCTCATCGGAGCTGTGGATCGTGCCGTCATCGTCCGCGCCGACCTCGCGATCGGTCGCCAGCTCGGCCGCGATCGCCGCCAGCGTCGCCGGTCCGTCGACGCCCCAGACGACTTCGCGCACGGTCGATGCGCCGAGATGCTCCCAATGGATTCGCGCCGGCGGCAGGCCGGGGTCGTCGGCTTGGCGGAGGTGGACCGTCGTCCCGTCGGCGAGCGCGAAATCGGCGCCGCGCGAGCCGCGCTCCAGCGTCTCCAGGCCCCAATCCTCGTGAAACCGTATTGCCGCATCGACGTCGTCGACGCCGTAGACCAGCGATTCGAGCCCGACGATGTTCATGGCTCCGCGACCCTCCGGCATGGCTTTGCCGTCGGTCCGACGGCGCCGGATATTGTCGCAGACGATGGTGTGTCGGCGGAAGCGAAAATTCCGCCGCTATCTCAGCGCACCATGCGTTCCCAGTCGGCGGGCTGGCCGGTGGCGCGCTCGATATAGGCCGCGGCCGCGGCCCAGCCAACGCCGGTTGCTGTCGCCCGGCCGCATTGCGACTGACCCCAGGTCTCGAGGATGCGCGTCTGCTCGGGGCTCAGATTGAGCCGTTCGTGAACGATCTGGCGGGTGGTCGGGCTCTCGCCGGGATAGGCTTCGAGGCCGGCGGGATCGACCTCGAACATCGGTCCGTAGTTGCGCAGCAACTGGCCCTCGACGCGGTCCATGGCGGCGTTGTACATCAGCAGGCCGTGGCTGAACAACGGCCCGGTCCGCATGTTCGAGAAGCTCGCCCCCTCGCCGAAGCCGGTGGCGTATTTCACCACGTTCTCGAGCTCGGTGACGTCGTTGGACTTGAGGTGGATGCTGCGCAGATAGAGGCACATCACCACGACGCTGATGTAGTTGGTGTTGATCCGCCCGCACACCTCGATCGCCTCGTCGAGCAGATCGACGATGTCGGGCTTGTCGTCGTGCCGGACGCGGCCGAACAGAAGCCCGACCAAGAGGCCGTTCTTGCCTTCGTCGTGCCGCTTGGCTACCTCGGCGAAGATCGAATACAGCAGAAGCTGGACATCCGCCTTGGCAAAGCGCGCGACCTCGGCCTCCGACAGCCGTGTATCGGCTTCGCTCACCATCTCGTCGATGAAGGCGCCGACGTTCCGCCGCGCCTCGGCCGTCGCGTCGGGATGGAGCGTGGGGAAGTTGGCGTCGAACACGGCTTGGGCGATGGCCCGAAGATCGCCGGTAGGAGCGGCGGCGCTCGCTCGGGCGGGCTTCAGGCCCAGCTCGGCGGCGGCGGGCTCGTCGCTCTCGACCGGCGCGGCGTCTTCCGCGGCCGCGGCCGCGGGAGCATCGTCCTCGACTGTCGGTTTGGGCCGCTTCTTGCCGGCGGGCGGACTGGAGATCTCGGGCTCGAACGGCTCGGTCAGCTCGGACAGGATGTCATCGCGATCGAGGATCTTTCCGGCCGCGTTCGCCCGCGTGCCGCCCCTTCGCTTTCGCATCGTCCGCCGAATGCCCCACAAGCTGATCAGCAGAAGCAGGAGCGCGCCCCCGCCGGCGCCATAGAGCGCGGGCTGGGGGTGAGCGAAAACCCAGGTTATGGCGGCGCTTATATCCATGATTCTTTCGTTACCCGATCCGACATCGGGCCCGCGAGCCCGAAAGTTCCGCCGCTAGCTGATCACAGCGTTGGTTAATCGTTCGTTAAGAACGAGGCCGTTTCGTCCATCGGGCGTGGCGAATGCCGGCGCGCAACCGGTTGGCGTCGTGGAAATCAAATGGCGTTAATAGACTGGAAATAAGAACGAGGAGGGGCCGAAGCCCCTCCTCGAACCGAAGTGCCGGCTACTACTGGAACAGTCGTAGCAGGTTCTGAGGCAGCTGGTTTGCCTGCGCCAACATGGCGACGCCGGCCTGGACCAGGATCTGCTTCGAGGTGAACACGCTCATCTCCGACGCGACGTCGAGGTCGAGAAGCTGGCTTCGCGCCGCCTCCGTATTCTCCGTCGTGGTCGCCAGATTGTTGGCGGCGAATTGGAGCCGGTTCTGAGAGGCGCCGATCGTCGCACGATAGGTCTGGATGTCGTTGATGGCGTTGGCGACCGCCACCGACGCGGTGTCGGCGTTGGCCTTGCTGAGGATGTCGCCGCCGCTCACGCTGAGCGATGACGTTCCGACGCCGTTGACCGAGATCGTGATGTCATCGGCGGTCGCGCTGTTGCCGGTACCCACCTTGAAGGTGAAGCTGCTGGTCGTGGATCCGGCCATCAGCTGGGTCTCCGCGTTGACCGCCGTATTGGTCTGGAACCCGGCGTTCAGCGTGATATCGATCGACTCGGTGCGGCCGGCGCTGGTCAACGTCACCACCGTGCTGGCGGAGAGGTTGGTGCCGTCGTCCTTGGTCGAATCGATGAGACCGGAATACGTGATACCGCCGACGGTGACCTCGAACTGGCCTTCACTGGCCGCGCCACCGTTGGAGTTGTAGTTGACTGAAGCGGTAGTCGCGGCCCCCGTTCCCACGGTTCCGAAGTCGCCGCGGAAGACGATGGCGTCGACACCGTTGGTGTTGGAGTAGAACGAGGCGGCCGAGCCGGTGGCCAGCAGGGCGCCGTTGATCAGCTGCGTTCCGGCGAAGTCGGTATCGGCCGCGATACGATCGATTTCCGACAGCAGCGACTGATACTCGGTGTCGAGCATGGCGCGTTCCACCGACGACAACTGGTCGGAACCGGCCGAGACGGCGAGAGATTTCATCCGCATCAGGACGTCGTTGACCTGGCTCATTGCGCCATCGGCGACCTGCAGCATGGAAATCGCTTGGCCGGCGTTGACCGCCGCCGTCTTGAGACCGGCAATCTCGGCACCGAGACGGCTACCGACCGCGAGAGCGGCCGCGTCGTCCTTGGCGCCGAGCACCCTTGTGCCCGCCGATAGCTTGGCGAGGGAGGCAGTTGCGGCCGCGTCCGACATGGTCAGATTGCGATGGGCGACGTTCGCGGCGAAGTTGGAGATGATATTGAGTGGCATTGGTGGCTCCTACATGGATCGATTGACTCGGCTTCCTGCCAAGTGACCTTTCGCTACAGTGCGAACCCGAACGACGCCGAGCCGCACAACATGGTCGCGAAAAGCTTGTGAACAATGCCGATAAAATTTTATCGAACCGTTAATTCGGCGCCGATCCGAGCAGAAATTATCATTTCAGGAACGACCGAGGGCTCATGCCCGGCGAGGCATTAGCCGGAACGACGATGTGCGGCGGCGACCGGCATGATCCGAACGCACGGGCCGCTTTACTCCATGAATTAGTCGTCGAGTGGCGGCGGCCCGCCCTCCGGGACCGGCGCCTCGAAGGCGTTCAGCGTCATCGCGATCATCGAATAGAACCCGGCGAGCGCCACCAGCTCGATCAATGCCTGCTGGCCCAGCAGCTCGACGGCGCGGTCGTGAGTGTCGTCGCTCAGCGCGTAGGTGTCGTAGAGCTCGCTGCAGACGACATAGACCATCTCCTCGACGGCGTCGTCGAAGCCGGGCCGGCGGCGGTCGCGGATCGCCTCGACCACGTCCTCGTGGACGCCTGCCTCAAGGGCGCGGCGCTCATGCACCCACCATTCAAACTGCGCCGTCCAATGACGCGCCGTCACCAGGATCGCGATCTCCTGCAAGGGCTCGGCGAGCGAGGTCTGGCGGCGCAGAAAGTTGCCGAATTGGCTGGCTTGATCGGCCAGCGCCGGATCTCTTAGCCAGATCGCGAAAGGGCCACTGGCTCGGCCGTTTCGGGTCGCACCGATCTCCTGGTCGACCCTTTTTTGTTCTTCCGTCATTTCCTCGGGTTTCAGAGCGGGAACCCGGGCCATCGTGGCCTCCTCTCGACATTCGTGCGGCTTGATCTTGGCGAAATTTCGCGCCGGATACAACGGCGGAAATTCGCCCGTCACGAGCGCTCGGTTTTGGGGGCTAATTCTCAGGCGTGTACCCGGCGGCGCTTTCCGGCGAGTTCAGGTCTTTCCAAAGCCCGCGGAGCTCGATCACGTTGCGGTCGGGATCGCGGACGAATACCGCCACATGTCCCTCGCGCATGACCACCGGGCCCTGGGTAATCGCAATATCGTTGGCCGCGAGGATATCCATCGTCCGCCTGATCGAATCGACGCCGAGCGCCATGTGGGTGTAGCCGGCATACTTGACGCCGACGTCCATCAGGATGTTCTTGCCGTCGTTGTCGTCGTTGGCGTTGTAAATCAGGTTGATCTCGATTCCCTGGCCGTTCTTGACGATCACCACGGCGTCGTTGGAGGACCGGTGCACGAGCTCGAAACCGAGCACGCCGTAGAACGCCATGGCGCGGTCGAGATCGGCCACCCGGATGCCGATGTGGTCGACCTGCTTGATCGTGATCGTCTCGTTATCCGTCATCGCAATTGTCTCCGTTCAGCCCGCCCGATGCCGGGGGGATCCTAACGCTAAGCGCGCACGACGCAAACGATTGGTATAGACTGGCGCGCATCCACGCACGCCACGCCGCGAGGAAGGGAACTCGACATGGACACGCTCGCCTCGCTCGACGTCGCTTACCAAACCGGGTTCGGCAACCACCATGCCTCCGAGGCGCTGCCGGGCACCCTGCCCCAGGGACAAAATTCGCCCCAGAGGCCGGCCCATGGCCTCTACGCCGAGCAGATCTCCGGCACCGCCTTCACGGCGCCGCGCGAATCCAACCTGAGATCCTGGCTCTACCGCATCCGGCCGTCGGTGACCCATCTGCCGTATGCGCGTATCGACAACGGCCTGGTGCGAACGGCGCCGATCACCGAGGCGGCGGCGACGCCCAATCAGCTGCGCTGGGACCCGATCCGGATCCCCGCCGAGCCGACCGACCTGATAGACGGGCTCCGCACCATGGGAGCGACGGGCGACGCGGCGGCGCTCGGCGGCATCGGCATCCACGTCTATGCCGCCAACCGATCGATGACGGACCGGTTCTTCTCCAACAGCGACGGCGAGATGCTGTTCGTGCCGCAGGACGGACGGCTGGTGCTGTCGACCGAGATGGGCGCGCTGGTGGCGGCGCCGGGCGAGATCGCGGTGGTGCCGCGCGGCATCAAGTTTCACGCCGAGCTGCCCGACGGCGCGTCGCGCGGCTACGTGGCGGAGAACTACGGCGCCGCCCTCAGGCTGCCCGGTCTCGGGCCGATCGGCGCCAACGGTCTCGCCAATCCGCGCGATTTCCGCTACCCCGTCGCGGCCTATGACGACAGCGACGGGGCATACCAGCTGGTGTGCAAGTTCGCCGGCGATCTGTGGGCCGCCGACATCGACCACTCGCCGCTCGACGTCGTCGCCTGGCACGGCAATTACGCGCCCTACAAGTACGATCTCGCCGACTTCAATACCATCGGCACGGTCAGCTTCGACCATCCGGATCCGTCGATCTTCACCGTGCTGACCACGCCGTCCGATACCCCTGGCACGGCCAACATGGACTTCGTCATCTTCCCGCCGCGCTGGATGGTGGCCGAGGACACGTTCCGTCCGCCCTGGTTCCACAGGAACGTGATGAGCGAGTTCATGGGCCTCGTCCGCGGTGCTTATGACGCCAAGGAGGGCGGCTTCGTTCCGGGCGGCGCCAGCCTGCACAACTGCATGGCCGCGCACGGCCCTGATGCCGCGTCGTTCGACAGGGCGTCGAACGCCGAGCTCGGCCCCGATTTCCTCGGCGGCACGCTCGCCTTCATGTTCGAGACCCGGCTCGCCGTGGTGCCGAGCGCCTACGCGCTCGGGTGCGACGAGCTGCAGTCGGAATATTTTCAGTGTTGGCGGGGGTTGGCGAAGACGTTCAAGGGCGGATAGGCGTTGCCGATGGACGGCGATCCGGTCGGGATTTTCTATCCCCGGGGGCCCGACGCGCGGGCCAAGCCTATTTGTGCCGGAAGGTGATCCGGCCCTTGGTCAAATCATAGGGCGTCATCTCGACGTCGACCTTGTCGCCGACCATGACGCGGATGCGGAACTTGCGCATCTTGCCCTTGGGCTGGGCAATGATCTCGTGGTCGTTCTCGAGCCGGACACGGAACATGGCGTTCGGCAGCTTTTCGATCACCGTGCCCGTAAAATCCAACAATTCCTCTTTCAAGTCGCTCCTCCTCGTTGTTTCCGTCGCGTCCGTCTCGCGCCCTATTCGGCGGAACGAAGGTTGACGGCCTTGGGGCCGCGCGCTTCCTGCTCGACGTCGAAGCTCACCTTTTGACCCTCGACCAGGTAGTCGATGTCGGACTGCTCCACGGCCGAGACGTGAACGAAGATATCCTTCGATCCGTCGTCCGGCGCGATGAAGCCGAATCCACGCGTCGAGTTGAAGAATTTCACCGTTCCATTCGCCATCTAGTCATCGTCCCATGCATGTTCCGGCCGAAGCACGACGCTACGGCGGGGTGAGAGCCATCACGGTTTGGGGAAGTCGTATTCCGACGAGCCAAGTAGATACGATGCCCGCTATTTCCGTAGAGCACCCGTCACGAGATCGTATATGGCGGGAAACCGGCCTAAACGCAAGATAAATCACCCATCTCGACCCGGGTCGAGATCGCCGTCAGCGCCAGGGCAACCGGGGCGGTTCCCGATACCGCCCGCCAATGAAACGATACGCCGGAAGCTAAGCCGCCCTCCGTTTCCTCATCAGGTAGGCGACCGTCAAGTGCTCGGCGCAATAGTGGCGGCCGGGCTGGGCGGTCTTGCCGCAGATGTGCAATCCGAAACGCCCGGGATCATCGAGCGGCCAACGGCACATCCAGCTCTTGGCTTCGGGCATCGGCGCGAAGATGGGCTCCACGGGTATCGGCGGCGGCGGCTCGAGGACCGGCTCCGGCTCATCGAAACCGCGCTGCAGGTTGAGCCGGTGGGCCTTGCCGATGACGGCGTTGCGGGTCACGCCGCCAAGCATATCCGCGATCTGGCGGGCCGAATGGCCTTGAGACCACAGCCGTGCCAGATCATCGACGCGTTCCACTGTCCAGGTCATGATGCCCCTCTCGTCTTTGCCACATATCGTATGTAGCATTTGATCTAATACTAGATATAGGGGCATCCGAATGCAACAAATATTCGCATGGATAGGCAATATTATTGCCGCCAAGGCCACCAACGGGGCCGACTAGCTTGATTGCGCGAGTGGCTTCAGACAGTTGGGATCGTCGTTTCGCGGGCTGTTGACATGCGTCGAGACGCGATAGAACGCCATCGGATCTTCTCGGAACGGCCGCAGGATGGCGAGCGCCGGCTCGGCAGTCCGCGGTCCCACGTCGAGCCAGGTGTCGTACGCCTCCGGGGCAAGGATTACCGGCATCCGGGCGTGGATGGGCAGGAGCCTCCGGTTGGCATTGGTGGTGATAATCGTGAAGGTCTCGATCGCCGTGCCGTCCTCTTGCCCGGTCCAGCTTTCCCACAGGCCGGCGAAGGCGAACGGCGCGCCGCCTTTCATGCCGATCCGAAACGGCTGCCTGATCTCTCCCTCGCGGCGCCATTCGTAGAAGCCGTCGGCCGGCACCAGACAGCGGCGATGGCGGAAGGCGCTGCGAAATGACGGTTTTTCGGCCACCGTCTCGGCGCGCGCGTTGATCATCTTGTTGCCGATCGAGGCATCTTTGGCCCAGGACGGGATCAGCCCCCAGCGCAGCATCGCGAGCTCGCGCCCGGTGCCGTCGGCGGCCGGGCGCACCACCGGCGCCGACTGGGTCGGCGCGATGTTGTAGCGCGGCTCGAGGTTCGGCGTGACATCGAAGTCGAACAGCCGCCGCAACGCCTCGGGCGCCGTCGTCAGGCTATAGCGTCCGCACATTTTTCTCGCCCCGGCGCACCCGCCATCCGGAATTTGCGGTATCAAGATACGGAATTCTTGGACGACGGCAAAGCGATGCCGGTTTGGCGAAATGCGTGGCCTTCACGCGCACCGCGTCCGCTGATAGCTTATACCATTGAGCCGATCAATTGACTCATCCGTCATGCCCGGGCTTGACCCGGGCATCTCGTTCCAATGACGGGAGATCGCCGGGTCAAGCCCGGCGATGACGGGTGAGGGGATGAAGGTGCTTTCATAGGCTCAATGGTATTATACCAGCGGATGATTCGATATCGAACTAGCCGAGAGAGGCTGTCACCAGGAGCCCAAAATGACGGCGAGCGACGATGAGGCACGACAAGCCGCGCTCGATTTCACGCGGCGTATCGCCGGCTCGTGGCGGGCGCGGTCGGGGCCGAGACTTCTCGGCACCTATCTCATCGGCAGCCTCGCCCATGGCGGCTTCAATCGCCGATACAGCGACATCGACATGGCCGTTGTCGCCGATACCCCCCTGGACGACGCCCAACTGGACGACATGCGTGCACAGGGGCGCGCCATCGCACCCGATCTGGCGGCCAAGCTCTCCATATTCTGGGCCGATCGGGATTTTTCCACGGGCCGGTTTCCGCCGCTCGACAGGGTCGATTATCTCGATCACGCCGTCGCCCTGATGGAGGACGAGCGCGTAACGCCCGAACGCCCGTCGATCGACGAAATTCGCGCGTATCTCCGTGGCGCGCCGTTCGAGAGCTGGGCGACGGGCGCCCGACAGTTCGCGGCTCTCGACACGCTCGAGCCGGAAAACCACAAGCCCTATCTTCGCGCGCTGCTCTATCCGGCGCGTTTTGTCTACAGCTGGACGACCGGCCGGATGGCGTCCAACGACGAGGCGGTCGCGTTCGTGGGCGAGCAACGCCCGCCCGGCCTCGACGTCGAGCTGGTGACGCGCGCCTTCGACTGCCGAAGCGACGCCCGCGATCCCGACGGCCTGTTCCCCGAAAGGGGCGCCTTGCCAAGCCAGGTCGAGGCCTGCCGGCGGCTGATATCGGCCCAATAGGCGCGAATTCAGCCCTCACCGGCCTTTCGCAATCGATCCTCGAACGAACCGCGCCAGCCGGGCGACATCGCCTCGATGCGGAGCGCGCGGCGCGCATCGTCGAGATTGTCGGGCTCGAAGTAGAGGAGTCGCATCATGTCGGCGACCGTCATGCCGACCGGGTCGCGTTCGAGCCGATCGATCGCATCACCCGCGCCGATCTCGCCCTCCTCGACCACGCGAAGATAGAACCCGGTGCGCAGCGCCTCAGCGAACCGAACCTGGAAATTCGGGATCCCTATCCTGATGCCGAGCTTGAAGCACGGCACACGCGGCTGGGTGATCTGGACCACCGCGTCTCCGAAGCGAAACGTATCGCCGACGCAGACCTCGTCGTCCGCCATGCCCTCGACCGTCAGGTTCTCGCCGAACTGCGACAGGGCCGCGAAATCGTCGCGCCCGAGCGTGTCCGCCCAGTACCGGTAGCTCTCGATCGAATAGACATAAGCGGCCCGCTCGAACCCGCCATGGGCGTCGAGGTCCGATTGCTCGTCACCGTCGATGTTGAGGGCGCGCAGCATCACGCGGCCCTCGACCGGATCCTTGAAGATGCTGGTCGTCGTCGTCTTGTCGCGGCCGCGGCGATCGCGGTAGGCGACCTCGCGCGGCCGGCCAACGCTGACGCCGAGAAGCCTCATCGCCGCCATGCGGTTTCTCTTAGTGGTTCGCATCCAACGATTGGAACCCTCTCCCCTTGCGGGAGAGGGTGGTGCGCGGAGCGCGCCGGGTGAGGGGTCGCCGCCGTCTGGCGGCGAAAAGAGTCTCTCGACGCGCTAACGCGCTTACCCCTCACCCCGACCCTCTCCCGCAAGGGGAGAGGGGGATTCTTTTGTTTGGTTCGAACCACTACGCCGGCTCCAGCACCTTGGCCGCGTTGCGCGCCGGGTCCAGGGCGAGCGCCAATCGGACGTCGGAGCGGAATTGGTCCAGGGTGTACGGCATGTCGGCGTCCCCTCAATAGAGCTCGGGCCACTTGTCCTTGATCTTGGCCTTGAGGCCCGGGCTCGCCTCGGCGACCTTGGGAAACTCGTCCTTCCAGTCGTAGGGCCGGCAGGCGTCGACCACGGCGCGGTTGTTCTGCCACGGCGGCTCGCGCAACAGCGGATCCAGCGGCGTCGACCACGAGCGCTCGATGTACTGGATGTCCTTGGGCGGATCGCACCGCGTCGACATGGCCCAGACCACGTCGAACATGTTGGTCGGATCGATGTCCTCGTCGACCACCACGACCCAGCGCCCGGCGTAGTTGCCCGCGTGGCAGGTGGCGGCCAGCATTCCGGCCTGGCTGGCGTGGCCGGGATACATTTGCTTGATCGAGATGACGTTGAACAGCCGCCCGGCGCCGGCCTCGTGGCACCACACGCCCTGGACGCCCGGCAGGCCCGCCTTCTCGACCTCGTCCCAGATCATGGCCGACTTCACGGTGGCGCGGGCGAAGGTGAAATTCTCGGGCGGGCGCGACGGGACGGCGAGGGTCAGGATCGGGTTGGTCCGCCAATAGACCCTCTTGACCTTGACGATGGGTTGTTCCGAGGCCGCCGACGCGTAATAGCCCATGAACTCGCCGAACGGCCCCTCGGAGCGCGTCTCGGTCGCCGAGATCTCCCCTTCCAGAACCACCTCGGCATGAGCCGGGATCGGCAGGCCATGGATCTCGGACGGAATCACGTCGATGGGCTTGCCCCGTATGCCGCCGGCGTAGTCGAGCTCCGAGGTGCCGAGGTCGATCTCCTGGTGCGAAGTGATGAACAGCAGCGGATCCTGGCCGCAACTGATCAGCACCGGGCAATTCTCGCCGCGCTCGAAGTACTTCTCGCGGATGAACCTGCCGTGCTTGCCGGGCGAGATCCAGATGGCGACGGTGTTCTTGTCGTGCACCATGACGCGGTAGGTCGCCGAGTTGATCCAGCCCTCGTCCGGATCGCGCATGATGATCATGTCGTCGGTGCCGATATAGCGCCCGCCGTCGAGCTCGTGGACGAACGGCACCGGGAACTTGTAGAGGTCGACCTCGTCGTCCCGCATCACGTTTTCGAAAATCGGGCCCGTGTCGACCTCGCGCGGCGGGATCAGCTCGAACTCGGTCGTCATATGCTTGCGGAAGGCCTTGACCAGCTCGGTCTCGTCCTTGGGCTCCGGCATGCCGAGCACCATGGCGAGCCGCTTGTACGCGTTGGCGCCGCCCGAAAGAATCCGGAACCCCTCCGGATAGTCCTCGATATTGTCGAACAGCACCGCCTTGGCGCGCCCCGGGTTGGCCGCCGCAACGGTCTCGGAGACCGCGCCGATCTCCAGATTCCAATCGGCGCCGTCGACCCGCGCCAGCTCGCCCATCTCGTCGAACTGCTGGATCAGGTCGCGCAGATCCTCGTAACCGTAGTTTGGCCGCGCGCGGGGCGCGGCGTCGGTATCATCGCTCATCTTTACGCCACGTATTATCGGTTATCGAAGAGGCCATTTAGCCCGTCGGCACGGGCGCGGGCAAGACGGTAGGGGGCGGCGCCCTGCGAGCGCCCGTCGGCAACCGGGCAACTTGCCTGCGCGAAGGCAGGGCGGCTTGACGGGTCGTTCGCCCACGGCCACCAATGATTCGGGCGAAGACCGCCCCTCGCTGCTCGGCTTGGAAGGCCCTACTTCTTCTTGAAGACCACGCGCATCCGGTCGAACAGCGCCGCGTCGGCGTCGACGATGTGCTTGACCTGATTTTGCAGCGCCTGCCAACCCACCGGCGCCCAATTCATGCGGCGCTCGGCCGTGCCGGCCTTCGCAGCGGGATCGTTCAACGCCGCCTCGAAGGCGGCCCTCAGCGCCGCGACCCGCTCGGCGGGCACCCGCGGCGGGGCAAGCCAGCACCGGCCGAGCACGCCGTTGCCGGCAACCAAGACGGCGATCTTCTTACCCTCGGGATCGGTGATCAGGTCCTTGAGCAGCGGCACGTCGGGCCGATCCGGGAGCGGGTCCAGCGAGTTGGCCGCCAGCAGGGTCAAGCGCTTGTCCTTGATCCATTGCGGGCGCAACGAATGGATCGAAGCCCAGACCGACTGGAAGCCCTGAACCTCGCCGCGCTCCATCGCGAGATAGATGCCGCCCATACCGCGATAGCCGAGGATGGTCTTGAACCTGGTCCCGAGCAGCGCATTGACGATCGTCGGCACGGTATAGGTTTGCGAGCCCTTGCCGGTCGCGCCGAGGATGACCCGCTTCCTGGTGACGTCGGTCATCGAGCGGACGCCCGCGGTCTTCCAAACGATGAACGCGCTCCGCGTCGTGTCGGCGCCGCCGAGATAGTGGAAATCGACGGGGTCGTACTTGACACCGGTGTTCCTGAGCCGCGATGACCAGCCCCCATTGTGTGGTCCGGTTTGAATGTTAGTTCATGGTGGGCCTCGGTTCCAGCCGCAGCGTGGCCGGTGGAGCTGGTCGGGATTGCGC